>WNEZ01003571.1_pt1 | contig 13413 bp, 15 predicted proteins | sample 5400521 | NCBI WGS metagenome assembly WNEZ01 (sample SAMN13153339, study PRJNA577476) | soil metagenome | isolation source: 120 cm saprolite under Douglas fir tree site 2 hole 1 replicate 1 | place: USA:California | collected 2015-04-18 | reverse complement strand
ATTGGCGTCGATGACCCGGTCCTGGGCGGCCGAGTTCAGCCCCGCCGGCGTCCGAGTCAACGCCGTCGCCGCCGGACCCCGTCCTCACTGCGCCGCAGCGGGCGGTCCGGACCGAGGCCCTCGGCGCCACAACCCTGCTGGCCAGGGCCGCCCAGCCCGGCGAGATCGCCGAGGTCATCGCATTCCTGGCATCCCCGAAGGCCAGCTACATGACTGGCGCGGTCATCGCCGCCGACGGCGGCGGCACCGCCATCTGAGGGGCAGCTTCGTGAGGATGCCCGGCCGTCAATCGTGGAACAAGGCGACCCAAGACATGGCAACCCACATCGGCCATGGGGCAGACGCCATGACCACCCCAGACGACGCCCTCATAGGAGCGAACTCCGACAGCATCCCTTTCCCGACCTTCCACCACGATGCCCTGGCGGAGCTAGATTGAGGCACCTCGAAGCGCGCCACCCTGGGACACCAACCTGGTCCATGCCGCACTAGCTTGGGCGAGTCCTTGGGCGAGTCAAGCGAGTTCGGTCCTTCAGTGGCGTGTCCCTCCACCGGCACACCCATCCCCGAATGTTGAGGTCTTCGATCCGGATATCGCAACCTTTATCCCGGAGACTGACCCCACATTTTCCACCCACGGTTTCCGCAGACCGCCTGTTCGGCGAAGCCAAGAATCAGAGCCACCGGATTACCTGCCACCCATCAACTTCGCCTTCCAACTTCGGTCTCTCTTTGGCGTTGGAACGCGACCGGAGGCCGTGCGAACCTTGCTCACCCGCGACGAACTCCTGCTCGATGCAGCCTTCATTGCCAGTAAGCGGCGTTCACAAAGCGCAATGTCAGCGAAGCCCTCCTGGCCCTCGTCAATGCAGGAGTGATCAAAGCGCGGTGGTCGGGCAACGAACGCCTATTCACCACCTATCGAGCCAAATGGGCCCGGCTACTTGCACATGGGGAAACGGCAGATTCGTTGCCCCGATTCGCACCCTGGATCCCCATCCTGCGGGCTCTGACGGCAATTCACGTCTGGCTCGAGCACCACGACGACCCGGCCTGGTCCAGCTACATGGTCTCAAGTCAAGCCAGGGCACTCATCGACTCCTTGGCCAAGGATCTGGCCGACCTGGCCAACGATCTGGCCAACCTAGATTTTTCCCTGGATCGAATGGACCTTTCTGCACCGGAGAGCGGCTGGACGGACTTTGAAAGACTAGTAACTGCGTTGCTTGACCTCACCGAGACTCAGCCCCGTATCAGACGAACTGTCTAGTCGATGCGCTCACCGCCGGCAGCGGCGAGGAAACATCGAAGTTCGTCGGCCGACCAGGTCGGCCTCTTAGCGGTCCTCTGGGGCGGGTATACCCGGTCGAAGGGATTCGAGGCGAGAATCCCCTTCCTTACGCCGTCGGCGGGTGCCGTATGGCCCACGACATAAACGAGGCGCTTCGAGGCGACAAGCCCGCTTGCGTCTTCCTCCTTCCCGGTCAGGCTTGACCGAGCAGCGCATCGATTGCCAGGGGCGCATCCGACGGCTGGGTTCACCGCGCAATACGTGCGGACCCCCCTCGGCGTTGCGGGAAAACAAGCGGTAAAGGTTTGGCACATGTATTGACAGTCTGCAACCTCGGGATTATGAAAGGCCGGCGTCTCAACGAGGGAGCCGGAGGAGGGAGCGCTGATCATGCATCGTGTGCGCCTTGGTCTCTACTGCCCCACGTGACTGCCCGGCTACCATCTTCCGTACGTCGGTGCGGCGGCAAGCGGTCTGTTCGCCGAATATGGGTTGAATGTTGAGCTGGTGGAACCGGCTCCGGGGCCGGAGAATGTCGATCGAGTCGCATCCGGTGCGGTCGACTTCTGCCTGACGAGCGTCTCACACTTCCTGCACGCACAACAGCGTCGACCCCTCCCCGCGCGCTTCGTCGCGGTGGTCGTTCAGCGAAGCCCGATGGCTGGCCTCGTCGCGGCCGACTCCGACGTCTGGAGCCCAGCCGACTTGTGCGGCCGCCGCATCGGTGCCCCTGCCGATGGTGGCCTGCTGGCCGAGTACCAGGCTGCCCTCGCAGGTCGAGGGCTGCCCGGATCGAGGCTGGTGAGCATGTCCTACGAAGACGCCCCGGCAGCACTCGGCCGAGGGGAAATCGACATCGTCCCCGACTTCGTCGACCTCCTGCCCCGCACCCGTCGCCAGGCCGGGGTCCCGCTGAGGGCGGTCGCCGTGGGGTTGGAGACGTACGCGAGCGGCCTTGTCGCCGGAGACTCGCTCTCGGTCAACCTGGTCGAACAGATGCGCAGCGCAATCTTGGCCGCGCTACAACGACAACGATCTGATCCGGGCGGTGGCATTTCCGCTTTGTGTGACCGCTACCCGGGCGTTGATCCCGTCGACGCTCTTGAAGGATGGTGCCTTGCGGAGCCGAACATCTTCGCCAGCACGGGCCTGGGGTCCATGGACGCCGCTCGGTGGTGGTTCACGTTGGAACATCTGACCCGTGCTCACGGCCTGGCCCCCTCGCAGCCCGAAACCGTCTACCGAAGCGAGTTTCTGACCGCATGGAACGAGGGACCTTCCGGCCAGGGAGCCCCACGGCACGTCGAGAGGGTCCGGACGGAACCGGGCATTTGAGGTCGGGGTCGAGGTACCACATTGATGCAGGAAAGGGCGGCCCCGATCACGGGGCCTGGAAGGAGATGGCATTGCAGCAGGAGATCGGTTCTCGGCAAACGATCACGTGGGACGCCGGCTGACGCTCAACCGTCGGGGAATTCATACGTGGCCTCATTTCAGCGGGAATCGCCCTGCCCGCCTTGCCCCTCCTCCTGGAAGCGTGCTCATCGGCAAAGAAGACGGCCGGAGGTCAGCTTTCGAGCAATCAGGCGCTCACGATCGGGGTGACCCAGGATGAGTACGTCACCTCCGGGCCGAAATCGTACCTGGGCATGTACCCCGCTCAACGTCAACGCCTACGAACCGCTGGTGGTGCTGGAGCCGGACTACAGCATGAGTCCGGGGCTTGCCCAGCGCTGGGAGCAGGTGGGCCCGAACACCTTCCGGTTCCACCTCCGTCCAGGTGTCACCTTCCACGACGGGAGCCCGTTCGGAGCCGCCGACGTCAAGTACACGTTCGACCGGATCGCCTCGGGGGGAGGTGGATTGGTGGGGCTCGGGACGGACTCCACCGTGGTTGTTGATGACATGACGGTCGAGGTGACCCCCAAGCACCCGAATCTCCGCACCATCGAGGAGGTCGTCCACCCGGAGTACAGCATCCTGAAGCAGGGCACCCAGCCAGGAGCGAACGTTCCGGGGACCGGCCCATTCCGCTTTGTCGAGTACGTGCGCCAGTCCCGCGTCAACGTGACGCGCAACGAGGCGTACTGGGGCACGAAGGCCAAGGCGGCCAGCATCACCTTCCAATTCGTTCCGGATGACAACTCGCGCTCACTTGCCTTGGCGAGCGGCCAGCTCGACGTGGCGCGGGACCTGGCCCGCCCCACGGTCACCAGCCTCAAAGCCCGGCCGGACGTCCAGGTCGTGTCGGCGCCCGTCGGGCTGTACAGCGCGATGTACGTCAACATCCACGGCAAGCCCCCCTACACCATCGGGGCCGATCCAGCCGTGCGCCTGGCCCTCGAGACCGGCATCGACCGGGCGGGCCTCATCAAGAGCGTGTTCGGCGGGCTCGGCGTCGTCGCCCAGACCCGACCCTGCTTCCCCCTGCACTGCTTGGCTCCGCGGCCGGTGTCATCCAGGGCTCCAGCTACGATCCCTCCCGGGCAATGTCCAGCCTCGATGCCGCGGGATGGGTGACGGCCTCAGGAGGAATCCGCTCGCGCAACGGCACCCCGCTCCAACTCGTCCTCGTCAATGGTTTCCCGGACGCCGCTGCCAACGCCGGCATACCCGAGTTCATCCAGGCCAACCTCCGCCAGATTGGCATGGGGATCACCCTGAAGACCGAGCCGGACGCCCCAGCTACTCGGCCGCGCTCGGGCAGGGTGCGGGAGATCTCTTTCTCGAGATGGGCAAGCAGAACGACGCCAATCCGGCGTTCCTTCCGGAGATCCTTTTCAACGACAAGCCCGGGTCGGACTACGCTGCCCTCTTCGCGCCCGGACCCGCCGTCGACACCCAGATCGCCGCTGCGCTCGCAGCGACGACCGACGCCGCCGCGAAGCAGTCCGTCGCCGCCGCCGTCCACCAGCTCGTCGACGTCTCGCAGGTGCTGATCGAGCTCGCCGGGCTGTTCCGGATCCTCGGCCTCCGCAAGAACATCCGGGGGCTTGTGCCTCACCCGTCCGACGTGAACCAGTCCTGGGCCTCCGTCTACCGAGTCACCTAAATGTCGTGGTGGTCCCGGGTGCCGAAGGCCTACCTGCGACGGCGCCTGCTCACGGTCCTCCTGATGTGGCTCGGGATCAGCGCCCTTGCCTTCATCGTCGGCCACCTCGCGCCGGGCGACCCGGGCTATGCGATCCTGAGCTCGGAGCTCGAGCGGCCACCTACCCCCGCCAAGGTCGCCGCGCTCGACCATACCCTTGGGTTGGACCGGCCGGTCCTGGTCCAGTACTACCACTGGTTGGTGAGCGCTCTGCATGGCAACCTCGGCCACTCATACCAGACCGGCCAGAGCGTTCTCGGCGTGCTCGGGTCCCGCCTGCCCGCGACGTCGGTTCTTGCCGGAGCGGCGCTGGGCCTGGCGATGGTCATCTCGATCCCGTTGGGGACGTGGGCCGCGCTCCGCGCCTCCGGCTGGCCCGATAGAAGCACTCGCTTGCTGGCGGTCGGCTCTGCCGCGCTCCCCAGCTTCTGGGTCGGCTATCTGCTGATCATCGCCTTCGCAGTGCTCTGGCCCGTCCTTCCGGCCCAAGGCGAGTCAGGGGGTGTGTCGCTGATCCTGCCGGCTGCCACCCTGGCCATCGCCATCGTCGGCGTGCCCCTGCGGCTCGTCCGCACATCGGCCCTGGAGGTTCTGGGCCAGGATTACGTGCGGACGGCCAGGGCTTTGGGCATCCCGGAAACGACGGTTGTGCTGCGCCACGTCCTGCGCTATCGGGTGCTCGATCCGCGGATCCGGCTGGGCGCCGGCGCCGAGAGGAAGTCCGGTGCGTAGGCCCGGGGATGGGACCCGCCCGGCGGAGGCAGAGCTGTGGCTCACCGAGTCGCCGGTGACTCCCGGCTCCGAGATGTGGCGGCGGGTGGTCGCCGACCGCTCCGCGTTGGCGGGGATGCTGATCGTCGGGGCTCTCGCCGTGGTGGCCCTTCTCGAACCGCTGCTGGTGCCGAGGAGCCCGATCGCGGAACGTGTACCCGGTGCGTGGTGTGGCGCTCTCGGTTCGCTCCGGCGAAACGGTCGGGCTGGTGGGTGAGTCCGGGTGCGGAAAGACCATGACCGCTGTATCGATCATGCGCCTGCTGCCGCCGGGCGGGGAGATCGTGAGCGGCAGCGTCCGCCTTGCCGGCCAGGAGCTCACCACCTTGAGCGAGCCCGAGATGCGGAAACTCCGGGGCTCGGAGATGGCCATGGTCTTCCAAGACCCCGTGACCTCCCTCAACCCCACCATGACGATCGGAGACCAGATCACCGGCCCGCTGCGGTCCCACCTGGGAGCCTCGAAGAAGCAGGCTCGGGACCGCGCCGAGGAGGTCCTGGCGCTCGTCGGCATACCAAAGCCTGCCGAGCGGCTGGCGGATTATCCCCACCAGCTCTCGGGGGGCCAATGCCAGCGAGTCATGATCGCCATGGCGATCGCATGCGAGCCGAAGCTGCTCATCGCCGACGAGCCGACCACTGCCCTGGACGTCACCATCCAGGCGCAGATCCTGGGGTTGCTCGACGACCTCAAGGCACGCCTCGGGATGGGCATGCTGCTCATCACTCACGACCTGGGGGTGATCGCGGGGATGGCCGATCGGGTCATGGTGATGTACGCCGGCGCCATCGTCGAGTCGGCCCAGACCCCCGAACTCTTCCGGCAGATGCGCCACCCGTACACCGAAGCGCTGCTCGAGTCGATTCCCCTCCCCGATACGGACCGGAGCAAAACCTTCTACAGCATTCCGGGTCTACCTCCTGACCTGACGCGGACCGAGGACGGTTGCCGTTTCGCACCTCGCTGCCGGTACGCGACGGAACGCTGCCGGAAGGAGAATCCGCCGCTGATGGGAGACGAGCCCAGTCATCCCTATGCCTGCTTCCACCCGATCCCGGTCTACCCGCTGGCCGACCGACCCTTCTCCTCCCTGTCCGGGGACCATTCGGGAGACGGTATCGAGCAGGCGGTTGCCGAGCCCTTCCTCACCGTCGAGCACTTGGTGAAGACGTTCGCCGTCGGCGGAGGGGTGCCCCATTCCAAGGGCGACTCGGTCAAGGCAGTATCGGACGTCTCGTTCAGCGTGGCCCGGGGAGAGACCTTCGGGCTTGTCGGGGAGTCGGGCTGCGGCAAGACGACCATAGCCCGCCTCCTCGTTGCGCTGGACCAGCCCGAGTCAGGCTCGATTCAGTTCGACGGCTTGGCACTGAACGCCCTCGCTGATACCGCGCTTCGTCAGCGCCGGCGAGACTTTCAGCTCATCTTCCAAGACCCCACCGCCTCCCTCGACCCGCGGATCCGGGTCGGTCCGGCGCTCCGTGAGGCCATGATCATCCACCGCGTCGGGACACCCCCCGAACGCGATGCTCGGGTCGCCGAGTTGCTCCGCGAGGTCGGGCTCGACGGCCGGGCGCCTGGGAGGTGATGGCGGTTGCGATGATGGTGCCGTCGTGCCTGCCCCGCCGGCCTGTACCCCCACGAGCTCTCGGGCGGTCAGCGCCAGCGGATCGGCTTCGCCCGCGCGCTGGCGCTCAACCCCTGCCTGGTCGTGGCCGACGAGCCGACCTCATCGCTCGACGTGTCCCTCCGCCCTCAGATCCTCAACCTGATGAAGCGGCTCCAGGAGGAGCACGGCCTCACCTACGTCCTGATCTCCCACGACCTGTCCGCAGTGCGCTTTCTGGCCGACAGGATCGGGGTGATGTACCTGGGCAAGCTCGTCGAGGTGGGACCCAGCCAGGAAATCTGCCTGCGGTCTGCCCACCCGTACACGGCCGGACTCCTCGCCGCCGTGCCCGTCCCAGATCCCGTGCGGGAGCGCGCCAAGCCCAGGGCGGTCATCAGCGGCGAACTCCCCTCAGCCATCAAGCCCCCGTCGGGCTGCCGCTTCAGGACCCGCTGCCCCCTGGCCAAGGACGTCTGCGCCGAGGAGGAACCTCCCATGCGACTGGTTGGTCCGGGTCACATGGTGGCCTGCCACTTCCCTCTCCAGCCCGTCGGAGCCGCTGCGAACGCCCTGGGCGCGGGGCGATTGGCTGTTGGGCGACTGCGGGCCGGGACGGAACCTCCACCTGAGACGTGAGTGGTACGCCTTCCACTCGAATGGAGGGTGTACCGTGCGGCCAGAGACTGCAGAAGGAGGTGGAGCGCATGGCGAAGGTGGAGGTTTTCACGGCCGGCTGCCCGGTCTGTGACGAGGGCGTGCGACTCGTCAGGGAGGTCGCCGGGGAAGGGGCACGAGATCATCGTCCACGACCTGCGTGAAGATAGGCGGGCGGTGGAGCGGGCATCTGCCTACGGGGTCAAGACCGTCCCCGCGGTGGTGGTGGACGGGTCCCTGGTCGGTTGCTGCCGGAACACCGGTCCGAGGCGAGAGGACCTGACGGCAGCCCTCACGTAGCCGGTGGGGGAAACCTCTGAACCCAGGTCTTCGGACGCCACCGGCTCGTCTCCCGTGGAAACGGGTTGGAGACGCCTCCCGCGCCGGCGACGGTCCTCCCCGCCCGGCATGCCTCCGAAGGACCTCGGGTCGAGCATGTCGCGCAGGCCGTCGCCCGTCACGTTGAACGCCAGCACCATCACGGTGATGGCGAGACCGGGCCACACCAGGAGCTGGGGGGCCTGCTCGAGGAAGGTCTTGGCATCCGCCAGCATGGCGCCCCATTCCGGCGTGGGAGGGGAGACGCCGAAGCCGAGGAAGGATAACCCCGACACCGCAAGGAGCACCCGGCCCATATCGAGAGTGCTGAGCACCACGATCGGCCCGATCAGATTGGGGAGGACGTGGCGAAGGACGATCCGTGCTCGTGAGGCCCCGAGCCCCCGGGCTGCCTCTACAAACTCCCGCTCCCGCAGCTGGAGGGTCATCCCGCGCACGATCCTGGCATAGCCCGGCCACTGGACGATGACGATCGTGATGATGAGGTTGCGCAGGCCCTGGCCCAGCAGGCCCACGATGACCAGGGCCAGGATGAGCGTGGGAAGGGCGAGGAAGACGTCGGCCAGGCGCATGACGGTCGCGGCCACCACCCGGCCGTACATCCCTGCCACCAGGCCAAGAGCGATACCGACCAGGGTGATGCCGAGTGAGGCGCTGACAGCCATGCCCAGCGACAGTCGGGCGCCGTGGAGAATCCGCGAGAACTCGTCCCGGCCAAGGTTGTCCGTGCCGAACGGATGGCTGCGGCTCGGTGAGGCGAAGCGGTTGTGGAAGTCGGCAAGGGTGGGGTCGTGGCGGGCAAGCCACGGCGCCAGCAGGGCCGCCAGCGCCACGACCAGCACGATCGCCACCCCGACGACCGCGGAGGGGTCGCGAAGGAATCGGCGGAGAACCCGCCGTCCAGGGGAAACGACGGGGTCGCCCCCCTGGCGGAGGGCTGTCCCAGACGTCCTCATGGGCGGACCTCGAGGCGGAGCCGGGGGTCCAGCAGCCGGTACGAGAGGTCGACCAGCAGGTTCATGACGATGTAGACGAGCCCGGCGAACAGAACGATCCCCTGGATCATCGGGTAGTCGCGTCCGGTGATGGATTGAACGGTCAGCTGCCCGAGGCCAGGCCAGGCGAAGATGACCTCGGTGATCACCACGCCCTCAAGGAGCGCGCCGAGCACCGTGCCGAGGTACGTCACCACCGGGACGGCCGCGTTGCGGAGACCGTGGCGCAGCACGACGATCAGCCAGCTGAGGCCTTTCCCGCGGGCGGTGCGCATGTACTCCTCGCCGAACACCTCAAGGAGGCTCGACCGCAGCAGGCGCGAGACCACGGCAGTGGGCCCAACGGCCAGAGTGAAGGCGGGGAGCAGCACGCTGGAGAACCCCTGGCGGCCGGCGACCGGGAGCAGCCCCAGTCGGGTGGCGAACAGGATGATGAGCAGGTAGGCGAGGAAGAAGCCGGGGACCGATGCGCCCAACAGCGAGAGTAACCGCAGCACGTGGTCGGCCCAGTGACGGTGCAGCATGGCCGCCCCAACACCCAAGGGGACCGACAGCAGCAGGATGATGGCGAAGGCGGCTCCGGCCAGCTGTGCCGAGGCCGGCACCCGTTGGGCGATCTCGCGGGCCACCGAGGTCTGCCGGAGAAACGACTGCCCGAGGTCGCCGTGCACGGCCCCCTTCAACCAGTCGACGTACTGGATGATGAACGGCCGATCGAGGCCGATCTCGTGGCGCACCCGCTCGATCTCGGCCTGGCTGACCTCGTTGCGGCTGTCGCGGCGGCGAGCCAGCTCCGCAGCGGGGTCGCCAGGCGTGTTGGACACCAGGGTGAAGATGAGGAACGAGAGCGCGAGCAGCGTTGGGACGGCGATCAGCAGCCGGCGGATGACGTACCCCCCCATCGGGGTCTACTTCGTCTTCGTGAGGCTGAACCAGGTCTGGTTCGTGTTCGAGGGGTGGGGGTCGCTCAGGTTGACCTTCGACGACATGGCGTAGATGCGGTAGGCACCGGCCAGGGGGACGACGATGTGGGTGTCGTCGATGAGGACCTTCATCATCTGGGCAGCGAGCTGCTGGACCCCGACGGTTGTCGTAGCGGTGAACGTCTGGGCCGCCAAGGCGTCGAAATCTGCCCCCGGGGCGAACTGGGCGGTGTTGGCGTTCTTGGAGTACATGCGCAGCACGGGCAGGAAGGCCGGGTTCCCGTCGTTCTGGTTGGGCCCCTCGAGGTCGAGGTCGTAGTCGCCCTTGCCGCTGTTGTAGAGCGTGTTGCGGGTGGCGGTGTCGGGCGTGGGCACGATCTGCACGTCGATCCCCACCGTCTTGAGCTGGGACTGGACGAACTCCCCGCTCCCAGTCGGGGTGTCCGCCTGTCCCAGCAGCTTCATGGCCAGGCGCGTGCCATCCTTGACCCGGATGCCGTCGGCACCGGCTTTCCAGCCCGCGGCGTCGAGGACCGTTGCTGCCTGCTTGGCGTCGAACACCGGCGCCGTGACGAGTTGGGCCGAGCTTCCCAGCACCGACTGGGGTGCCATCCATCTGCCCGGGTCGGCGTTCCCTGCGAGCGCCACCTGGGTGTAGTCCTTGGTGTCGATGGCCATGGCGACCGCCTGGCGGACGGCCGGATCGGAGCCGACCCGCCCTTGGGTCTTGTTGATGTAGATGAGGAAGTTGCGGCCCGGCTTCGAGCGGACCACCCGGAAGGTCTTGTCGCCCGTCAGGCTGGACGTGGCGTTGGCCGGCAGGTCTACGACGAAGTCGACCTGCCCGGATTTGAGGGCCTCGAGACGCGTCTGGGGGTCGGGCAGGAATCGGATGTTCATGCGCTGGACCTGGGGCTTGGTTCCCCAGTAGCCGTCGAAGCGGTCGAGGACCACTGCCTGGCCGGGGGCGTAGCTCACGACCTTGAAGGGGCCGGTGCCGGCGTCGGGGCTGGCGTCGAAGTCCTTGCCCTGCTCGACGATGGACCCCTCGGGGTGGACGATCTGCTCGGGCAGGCGGTTGTTCGGGGTCTTGGGGGTGAAGTCGACGGTGAAGTCGTCGATCTTCTTCACCGAGTCGGGGCCCAAGGTGCTCTGGACGGTGCCCAGCGTCTTGCCCCGCATCTGGCGGTCGGCCCACGTCCACATCACGTCGTCGGCCGTGAAGGGCTTGCCGTCGTGGAAGGTCACACCGTGACGGAGGTGGAAGCGCCAGGTCGTGCCGTTGACCAGTTCCCAACTCTCGGCCAGACCGGGCTTCAGCGCGTAATCGGAGGCCAGGTAGATCAGGGGCTCGTAGACATTGACGTTGAACTCGTAGGCATAGGTGGTTGAGCCCGCACCCTTCCCCTGGGGGGGCCACCGGTCCTCGGGGCCGGCAATGTTGACCACTGCGTTCAGATCGGGCTGGCTAGCGGTGCCACCGGCGGTCTTCGAACTGGTGCTACAGCCAGTGGTGATCAGACCCACGAGCATGACGAGCACGACACCCTTGTAGCGCATCTCCGAGCCTCCCCCCGTGATCTGTCAGCGACGAGAGGATATCTGCCTTTCGCACCTAGTCAAGGATGCGTTGCGCATCTATATGTGACGTTCTCAAGTGGCAGGGGCTGAGACAGCGTACGCGGCGGCCTATCCGCGAGGGCTGACGGTGGCGTCCTCCCCCACGGCTGCCTCGTACCGGGTCAGAAATCGGTCGAGGAACCGGCGCGCCTCCCGGAGGGTGCCGCCCCAGAGCCTCAGCCAGTTCTCCCCTTCCTGCGTGAGCAGGTAGGTGCGACGGGCAGGGCCCGCGTCCGAGGTCTCCCACCAGGAACGGACCAGGCCCTCCCGCTCGAAGGCCCGGAGCGTTCGGTAGAGGCCCCCGGGATCCACGTTGAAGCCGAATTCGGCCAGACGAACCAGCAGATCGTAGCCGTGGGTCTGCCCTTCGCTCAGCAGCAGGAGCAGACAGGGGCGAACGAAGTTCTTGGGCAGTCCGCCGTGCGGTTCCTCCAGCTCGACTCGGGCCTCGCCGGTCACGGCGGCGGAGCCCGCTCGGCCAGACAGGCCTCTGCTTCATCGGGCGAGGAACGACACCAGCATTCCGGTCCGCACTCGCCGTGGGCGGGGCGGGTGAGATCGGCGAACTCTTCCGAGAAGATGCGCCCGCCCTCCTCGATGCCTTTGGCCGTCAGCGTGAACCAGCCGTCTTGTGTGGCGAGAAAACCCTCCTCGACGAGGCGCTCGAGATACGCCGTCCCGATGCGGGTCTCCACACCGAGGAACCGCTCGATCGTCGACCAGTTCGCCCGCTCGCCCAGCCCTTCTCCCCTCAGCCAGAACATGACCTGGAGGATCTCCTCCCGCCAGTACAGGGCCCGGAGAGCATTCGATTTAGGCTGCACGGCCATGTGGCAAGTATAAATCACATGACGTCCCTACCGGGCCAAGCTTTTGGCGGACGAATCTGCCTTTGGCGCCGACCGGGTGGTCTGGGGGCCGGGACCTCGGGGAAGTCCGCAAGGAAAACCGTGCTGTGCACGGATACGTCGAGCAGACTTCTCCCGGCCCGAATGACGACGCGAAGGAGGCGTAGTGGCGGAGAACCCCGACGTGATCGCGATGGTCGCCTACGAGAACGGGGTGGCCGCCCTGGCGTGGCTCGCAAGTGCGGTCGGGTTCCGGGAACGAGCCCGGATGACCGACGCCGAAGGCCGGCCGTCCCACAGTGAGATGGAGGCCGGAGACGGCGTGATCGTGCTCGCGAGCCCGACACCCGACTATCGAGGGCCCGCTCGCCATCGCGAGGAGTGCGAGCGTGCACGCCGCTGGTCGGCGGTCCCGTACATCATCGACGGGGTGCTCGTCTACGTCGACGATGTCGAAGCGCACTGCCGGCGCCCAAGGGAAGCGGGCGCCTGGATTCTCTCGGAGCCCCAGACCGACGAATACGGGTCGCGCTACCGAGTCGAGGACCTCGAGGGCCACCGCTGGATGGCGATAGGCACCTCACCGATGTTTCCGCCGGGTCCGTCGACCACCAGGCGCAGTCATCGGGAACCGCGCCCTTTGTGGTCACAGCGATAGCATTGACGGTCGTGGAGGAGCCCGAGGTAGGAGTCGAGGAGGAACTCAGGGCTCGCCTCGTCCGGTACCCGGCCCCGCGGTACCCGATGCAGCATGCCACGGCTCAGTTCCACCTCGGAGTGCTGATGACGAACGCGGGCCGGCTCGAGGAGGCCGCACGAGCGCTGGAGACGGCATCGAGCCTGTTCGATCCGCAGAACCTCCCGGAGGAGCACGCCAAGTCACAAAACGCCTTCGGGGCCGTGCTGCGTCTGCAGGGGCGCCCCGCCGAGGCGGCCCATGCCTTCGAGGAGGCGGCCGCACTCTTCGAGCAGTCGGGAGCTGCGCTGGAGCGGGGGGCCGCGGAGTTCAACCTCGGCCTGGTGCATCGGGACCTTGGAGACCTCCAGGCTGCTATCCGCTCGTTCGAAGCGGCCCGGGCGCTCCTGGACTCGGCGAAGGTTCCCTCTCAGGCTGCAGGAGCGGCGCGGGAGCTCGGCGTGAGCCTTCTTCAGGCGGGTGACGGCGAAGGGGCGATCGGCTATCTCGAAGCGGGCATGAAACTCGCGGAGCGAGGAGGAGACCGACCCGGCCTTGGAGCCACTGCGAACGTGCTGGGCCTTGCGTACCTCTCCCT
>WNEZ01007183.1_pt1 | contig 13418 bp, 27 predicted proteins | sample 5400521 | NCBI WGS metagenome assembly WNEZ01 (sample SAMN13153339, study PRJNA577476) | soil metagenome | isolation source: 120 cm saprolite under Douglas fir tree site 2 hole 1 replicate 1 | place: USA:California | collected 2015-04-18 | reverse complement strand
CCGCGAATGCCGCGGATAAGTGGCAGCAGGGTGTCTCCGCGGCCAGCGCGAAAGCGGCGTTCGTGGCTAATGTGAACGCGGCCGGCGATGCCATGTGGAAAGCCGGCGTCCAAAATAAAGGCCAGGCGCGCTACGCCCCAGGCGTCACCGCCGGCAAGCAGAAGTGGGCCAACAAGGTCCAGAAATTCTTCGCCGCCCTCAAAGGTCTCAGTCTGCCTCCGCGCGGGCTGCGCGGATCCGCGCAAAACGCGCAGATCTCCGCTCAGGTGCAGGCGGCGCTGCACGCGACCAAGACTAGCGGCGCGGGTGGTGGGTAGGTTTTTCGGGTATAGCGGTTGACCACCTCAGGAGCTGACAAACCTATGGCAGCACAGGTCGAGCGCGACTTCCCCCTCGGGCATCCCGCGGCGGTCGATACGGTCATCGGGTCTCCCGAACATCTCGAGTGGATCGAGCAACACAAGTTCCTCGAGAACGCGCGCGACTTCCCCCCCGGCCATCCCAAGGCCGTGGACACTGCGGGGAACTTGAATGCACTTCCGGTGCGACCTGGGGTGGACCCGCACAACCCGCACCTCGAGGAACACACCGGCCGTACTCCCGCGCAGGCCTCGGCGATCCGCGAGTGGAACAAAGCCGAAGCGGCCGGCGCGCACGAGTCGCCGGTGATGCCGGTGATCGACGCTGCCGTGCTGAACGCCGCGCTTGCTGTAGAGCGCGAACGGCTGCACGTCGACGCACTGACGATGGAGCAGACGCAGGTGGTTATGAGCGCACTGCAGCACCTAGCACTGAAAGCTCCGCGGCCGGCCGAGGTGCCGAGCGTCGCTGTGATGGAGACAATGGCGAGAGCGGGCACCTTGCCAGAAGATTGGTATCCGAGCACCGGGAAGCCATGGTTCGGACCATCACGATAGTCCGCAGTGAACGATAGGAGCACACCATGCCGCGAGCACTCGAGCTAGTAGCAGGCTTTGCCACCAACCCCGGCGCCACGTTTACCACTCTTACGCCGAGCACCGGAACCTCTTTCACCGTGCGCAACACGGATCCGAACAAGGCGGTGTGGCTGATGAGCTCGTGGGCGTTTAACGCTACCGCCGGCGAGCTGCGCATCCGGTCCACCAAGCTGCACGACTTCCAGCAGGGCATCCGCAACCGCGTGACTGCGGCCTTCAGCGGACCACTTTTCCCCGGCCACACCAACGGATCGTATGCGCAGCGCCTGTACGCGCAGGACGCGCTCACCGTGGAGCTCACCGGGGGCGGTGCGGAGCTGGACACCGCGGCGCTGCTGATTCTTTATGAGGACTTGCAGGGCGCCAGCGGGCGCTTCATCGACCATGCGTTCCTAAAGAAGAACGGGTTGAACGGGGTTACCATAGAGGTGACGGTCACTGCGGTAGCAACCGGGAACTTCGGCGGCGCGGTGGCCGTGAACTCCACTAACGACAACCTGATCGCCAACACCGATTACGCGATCCTCGGCGGGATGACCGACACGCGCGGCTGCTCGGTGGGCATCACCGGGATCGACTTCTCGAACTTGCGGCTCGGATTTCCCGCGGAGCCGTCTCTGCGCGACGAGACGCAGAATTGGTTCCAGCAGCTCACGCTGGCCTTCAACACCCCGCTCATTCCGGTGTTCTCCAGCGCCAACAAGGCCGCGACCACCATCGACGTAGAAACCAACGGAGCCGGCGGCACGTTCATCATCAACCTCGAGTGCGTACAACTGGTGCCTGGCGCAGTGGGTCCAGGCCTGACCGGCGCGGCCGTGGCCGGCGCGGCGCAGCCCGGAGCCTAGGTCTTACGGACCGTGTAGGTGTACAGGCTAGCCAGTCGCGAGCGACAGCCACCTATTGCCGGAAGTTGAACGGGGCGGGCGGGACAACCGCTTGCCCCGTTTCAGTCTGAGAGAGGAGCAACGTGGGCGCATTCCTGCCACCGCCGGGTCAGCCGGATCCCAAGATGGATCCGAAGTTCCGCAGCGGCTCGCAGCCTGCGCTGGTCAGTTTCGCATTCGACAAGATTGGCCCGCCGTCAACGCTGTACATTCAGCGCGACGACGTCCTCTCGATTCGGGCGGTCTCTTCTCTAGTCGGCGAAAGCGTAAGCATATCTGTCCGGTTACTCCTACCCGTAGCACCGAAAACAGGCCAGCCGGACACCCCGCCACAACCGGAGTCGGAGGCCAGAGCCAAGGCCGGGAACTTCATCCAGACTAACTTGGAAAAGATAAGTTTGCCCGTTGCCCGTGTGCAGGGGTTTCTAATCAAGCAGCTAGCCGAAGGTTATCTCTTGTCAGTGGTCGCGGGCCCAGGCCTTGCCACGTTTAGAGGGCAAACGTACGTGAGTGCCCTGCTTAGCCGCGACAAGGCTGGGGGAATACCCTTGGTGCAGGGGCTTTTTGGCGACTACGTGGCCGGGAACCAGGTGGCACTCTACCCCGGTGGCCGCACGCTGCACCTTACCGAAGGGCCAGGGTGGAAGCACTCGATACAGCAGGCCAACCCCGCCGCCGGCGCTGACTGGACGTTCACCGTGGCCGCGGGGCAACGCTTGCGGCTCGAGAGTTTGTCCGCGCAGCTCGTGGCCGCGAATGCCGGCGTGGCGCGCGCGGTGGAGCTGATTGTCGATGATGGCGCCAACACCTTACTCCAAGTAGCTGCGAACGCCACGCAGCCCATCAACACCACGGCGCGGTACAGCATCGGCGCACTCAGCACCCCGAGCACGATTATCGCGACGGACCTGATCATCAACATTCCCACGCCGCTGATCCTCGAGCCGGGCTGGCGCGTGCGCACCAACACCGTGAACATCAACGCCGCGGACCAGTGGAGTGCCATCTGGCTGAACGTGGAGGAGTGGCTTGATGCCCTCTAACGACGAGCACGGCAGCAACGGCGAGAGCGGCGTGGAGCATCGCCCGGTGGACACGCTGATCCTGACGTACGACCGCGCGGCTGACCACCTCGAGGTGGGTGGGCACTGCAACTCGCTTGACCTCATGCTGGACATGCTCGGCCGAGCGACACGCGTGCTCGAGAACAGGTGGCGCGTGGAGCGTATCAACGAACTGCGCCAGCAACTGGCGGATCAGGCGCGCACGCAGCAGATCCTCGACAGAGTCAAGGGCGGGAGGTGAGTGATGGGAGTACGATATCCCAGCGTTTCAACGACCACCATACTAGGAACGCTTCCGGCGAATGGTGCGGAGACGATCATTGCAACCACCCCTCCGTTAAACCTTCCACTGGACTTCGCTCAGGTTATCTTGCTTTGGTATTTCCTGGGCAACAGCGGCGCGAGCACCAGCGCGCTCGTTTTCAATTTGCGCCGGGGTACCACGCTTGCAGGAACGCTCATCAACGTGAGCAGCGGGAGTGGCGTTACCGCTGCCGCAGGGGTGAGGTTTGGTGGCTGCTATGTAGACACACCGGGTGCGGTGGCTGGGCAGCAGTATAGTTTGAGCGAGTTAGGCGTCGGCACCACGGGCGCAGGCGTCAGCAACGATGTTTGCTTGATCGCGTTCGCGCTGTAAGAACTTAGTGAGGTACCACCATGTTACATTTCTGGGCATGGGGCGCCGGCGCATCGACTGGATCCAGTTCGCGCTGCTCCTGGTGGTGCTGCTGGCAATCGCGGTGCACGTGGAGTCGCGACTGTCGCGCATCGAGCAGCACCTCACGGACCAGGACCGCGCACTCGAGGTGATCAATGGCCGGCTCCAAGCAACTCATTGAACTGTTGGTGTTGGATCCCGCGGACTTTCCTCCGCTTCCTCTGCAACCAGGTTTTGCGCAGCTGGTGATGGACGAGCTCGGCGACGTGGCGACTCCCGCGGATGGCTTCGATGAAGTGCTCGCCGGCGCTGTGGGGATTGTCGACGCGCTCGATGCTGCGCTCGGAGATCTCGGCGGCGAGCTGCTCAACGCTTTCGCGGAAGCGGACCTGGTCGACCCCGCGGCCGCGGGCGACAACCTGGTGGCCGGCCAGGCTGCGGTGGACGCGGCCGGCACCGCGGTGGCCGGTCTCGGCACACTCATCACCAGCTCGAGCGTGGCACCTGGTGCACCAGCACCAGGCGCGCCGGCGCCGGCGCCCACGGCGCAGTGCGGCGCGCTCGACTTCGGCGGTGGAGCTACGAGTGGGCCCACGGGCACCGCGGTGCGTGTGCTCACCGCGGAGCTGCAGAACACCGGCGCGACTCAGTTCCGCGTGCTGTCTGTGAGCTTCTCACCGGACCTGGGCTTCACCTTTCAGGTGTTCCCGAGTATTGTTGGCGCCGTGGTGCAGCCGGGCGCCGCGCTCGCTGTGCGCGTGACGTTCCAGACTGGCAGTGCCGGCACGTTCTCGAGCACGCTCACGATCCACACCGATCGCCCGGATCCGCAGCCGTGCCTGGTGATCAGAGGGAGCGCGACGGTTAACATCGCGCGCGCGCCGATTCCGTCCCCGATCGGGATCCGTGGCAATTGAGAAGGAGGAATCATGCTCGATGCACTCGTGAAGATCACCAAAGTGGAGGACACCGCCGGCATCGACCCGAACACGCTGGCGCCGCGGCCGTTCACCAAGGTGACGTACATGGTGGGAGATCACGGGCCCTTCACGCTGGTGACTCCATCGAAGGATTTTAGCGACGAGTACGTGCAAGCAGAGACCAACAAGCGCGTGACCACCCTGCGCGCCATCGGCGCGATCTAAATGCCCAACGGGGACGGCGGCGGGTTCGACTTCGGCAGCATTGCCGGCTTTCTGCTTGGCGAGCTCGGGGCGTTCATCAACACCATAGTGAAGTTCCTAGTGGACCTGGTGGCCGCACTTGGCCGCGTGTTCACTGCCATCTTTGCGCAGCAGCAGTTCCTCTACGGCTTCACGCTCGGTGGTCTGACCGAGGTCTTCAAAAGCTTGAAGCAGATCCTGGACGATGTAATCCACGGTCACTTAATCCTCGCGCTTGGACACCTGCGCGACCTGATAGAGAAGATCCAGAGGTGGGCGAAAAAGCTGAAGGCCTGGCTGGACAAATGGCGGAAGCTACAACAGCAGCTCCACACCAAGGCCTTCCGCGACGTCATCAACATGATCCAGCGGATTCGGAAGATCCTGGTGGTGTTCCGCATCCTGCACCTAAAGTTCGCGACCAAGCTGGACAACTGGCTTGCCGGCATCGAGGGGAAACTTACGCAGCGAGAAGTGGAAAACAGGCGCAAGATCAACGAGATCATCAACTATTTGGATCTCATACTGGACCCGCAGGTGCTACTGCGGCAGTTCACCCTGGCGCAGTCGCTGTATCGGTACATCCGAGGCCTGCGTGGAGTGCTGGGCATACCGGAGAGCCGGCCGCTGACGGTTGACGAGCAGACGCGACAGCAGCAGGACCGCGCGCTGCTCAAGAGCACACCGCAGCTCACGGATCCGGCGGTGCAGCGCATCCTGGCGGGGCTGGACACCGCGGCGAAGGAGTTCTCGAGCTAGCGGCCGCACGCGGAGTAGGCTAGACGCTGGGCTTCCTTGACCTGTCAACCAACGCGATAGCAATCAACAGAAGTCCCCCGACCATCATCGACGAAAGCCCAATGGGCGCGAGGACCAACGTCAAACAGAGCAACAGGCCGCCGATGAGAAAGGTCCAACCAAGGATTTTCAGCACGCGACACCTCCAAGCAGGGTGACCACCTCAGGGTGATGGGAGCGTAGCATGCCCGATGATGTAATACCACCGCCAGCCGACATCAACGTCCCGCCACCGGATTACTACGTTGCGGGGAAGCTGCAGGCGGAGGGCTCGAAGGATAGCGGCTGGCCGGAGCGGCTCGCGGCTGCCTTCATCCTGGGCCTCGCGCGGCTGTTGGCCCCACTCGTCCGTATCTTAGTCGACGTACTGGACCTGGTCCTTGCCGCTGTGGGGGACCTGTTCCTGGCCGGCCAGGGTGAGGGCAGCCGCGGCTTTTCCAACCTGGTCGCAGTGCTCATAGGTGACCTGCTCGGTGTGGAGGGAGTTACCGGGGATGAGATCTTCACCGCGTTCCAGACCCGTGGCCGCATTTCCGCGATGAAGAGGGTGGGCAGCGGGCTCCTGGATGTGCTCACCAAGGAAATGATTACGTCGGGCAACGTATCGCCGGAGCAGGGCGATGCCGCGGTCCGCGCGTTCCTGGGGTTTGTGCTCAGCTTCGCGGTGCGCCAGGGCAATATCGAGTTCCTCGTGCAGTTCTTGCCGGAGGAGATCCGCTTTGCTGAGGGATTCCGCCAATACGGCGAGCTGATGGCGAAGAACCTGGGTCTCGGGCGCCTGACACGCCTGGTGTTGAAGCCACTGGTGACCACCTTGGCCGCGACACCGTTCCAGTGGAAGCTGAACGAGCTCTACCGCCCCACACAACTCAAATTGGCCGACGTGGTCAACCCGTTCACTGGCGCGGTCATGGAAGCCAAGGACATCTGGGCAGATCTCGCTCGAGAGGGCTACACGGATGTCAAGATCAAGGCGCTGCTGGAGCTCCACCGTAAAAAACTAAGTGAAGCTGACCTGTCCACACTTTTCTCCGCGGGGCACATCGATCAAGCCACGCTGCAGCAGCTCATTCAGCGCCTGGGCTACACGCTCGAGGACGCGCAGCAGAAGGCGGAAGTGGACCGGCTGGACAAGGTCAAGCCATATTTCGAGGAGCTGCGCGCGGCCGCGGTCTCCGCGTACGCCGATGGGCACACAGACCGCAAGGAGCTGGAGGGCATCGTGGATGGGCTACCGCTGACCGCCGAGGAAAAGACGTACATCCTGCTGGCCGCGGATTATAAGCGCAAGGTGTCCAACAAGCATCTCACCGTCGCGCAGCTCGAGCAGGCATTCAACGAGGGCATCATTGACCTGACCGAGTTCACGGACCACCTCACGGTGCAGGGCTACTCGGACGACGACCAGTCGATCCTGCTGCTGCTCACGCTCGAGAAGCTGGCAAAGGCGAAGGAGAAGGCGGCCGCGGCCGCGGCGCGGTCGACCGCGAAGGCAGCGAAGAAGGCCGGCGGATCCGCGTCGCCGCTGCCACCACCAACACCGCAAGGCGGCTAGCCGGCTGCGTCAGATTTTTTCGGGTGCCGTTGCCTGTTCCACTCCGCGTTCCGGGCAAGGCCCTCATTATACGCTTTGTCGCGCCGTTCGCGTTGCAGCCTGGTCTTGCGCGCCCGGGCACATTCATCGGAGCACACCACATCGTTGTTGTTGTACTCACGGAAGGGTTTCTTACACTCGGAGCAAAACGGCTCGAACTTCTTTCTTCGTTTCCAGCTCATGGACCTATTATGCCTCATGCGATCCCGTGAGGCAAGATAAGATCTTATCGTGCCTCAAAGACCTGGTGTTTGAGGCACGATCGGGCCCCAAAGGGGGTATAGAGATCCCTACCCAACCCGAGATCGCGTCTCCTAGAGGCCGCCAGGACCCACCGTTGCCGCCGGCAACGTCTCTCGCTGCCACCGGCACCGGCGGCCGTTGCCGGCGGCAACGCCAGATGACGGCCTGGCGATCGGCGCACCTACCTGGCGCCACTGCCGAGCTCGCCAGCCTGATCTGCCACGCGCGCCGGCGAGGCCTAGAGCTGCCGCAGGCCGTGAGATATTTTTTGTCGACGCGAGAGAAATTTTTGCGGCGCGTCGACGCAACGTCGCCGCGTGTTGAGCTTAGGGAGGAGCTGCACCGCGGATGAAAAAGAATTGCGCACCATCTCACGGCCGCACGCCGTCACTCGGTGCCGGTGATGTCCACTGGCGAGAATGGCGACAGCACGCGGAAGTCAACGGAGACGGTGACGAGCTGGATCCCAGACTCGCGCACCAGGTGCATGGCGTTTGCGTTCATGTCTGCGGTGACCAGCACGCCGGCCGGATCTGTTCCCGGAAACTTTGTTGCGCGCCACACCGCTAGGTAACCCAGGAGCAGGCCAACCTGTGGCGTGCCAACGTGGCGGTCCACCTCAAATACAAACGGGCGGTCACCCTGGAACGCCACCGCATCAATGCGCAGCCTGGTCTTTTCGATCCACTGTTCTCTCGTCGCCTGGTCGAACCCCGCTCCAGGATCCTGCCCGGCACCAATGCGGAGATTGTAGTCGAAAACGTCGCCAGGAGCAGGCGGCGACTGCACGGTGGTCTGCCTGTAGTCGAGCCAGAATTGCGGGAGAGGACCGAACTCCATTTCGTGCAGGCGGAGATATTCGCGCCACACCAGGATCTCCGAAACACCGAGAGCCGGGTACTTCGCGCGCGCGGCCTCAAGTCTCCGAGCTGGTGACTCGCCGAGGGCCATCTATGATTTTCTCCGTGATCACCGTTACCGGCTTCCTTGTGATGTTGGCAATCACCTGAGCTCGCTCCATCGGGTCATTCGGGAGATCTAGGAGGTCACCCAAAGTGCGGATGCCCAGAGCTGCCAGTTGCACACGCGATTGCTCTGAAGCGAGCTCGCATCTTAGTTGCGCGGCCGCGATCGCGCCGTCGTGCGGTCCGAGCACAAGGTACAGGTCGACCAGTGCGCAGCCGTAAGCGTGCCTCACCGTCCGCTGGATTTTCACCGGTGACCACCGCGACGGTGCCCAGGCCTTAGCTTCCACCTCAGCCCTCCTTGTCCAGGAGCTCGCCGTTGCACATCTTCCGATAGAACGCGCGCGCGCCTTCACCCTCGCACACCAGAACATGGCCGTCCGCGAAGATGATCTCGATGCGCACCGGCCGGATGTTTTCCGGGGCCGCGGCGATTTGCTCGGCCGTCAGCATGTTCTTACGAAGGTCGAAGTGGCTCATCATGCGTTATCCGTTCCTGTGGCGGCGACGGCCGCGCGTTGTGACGCGGAGACCTTCGCACCCACCTGGTGCGACCACACAATCAGCGCGCGCACCTTGTCGTTGGAGGGCAGCGGCGCCGCTTTGAGGTAGTTGATGACGCCGCCGACTTGCGACGGATCCATGAGCTCCTCGGGGAGAAAGTCAGTGACGGACTTCACGGCCCATGACCTCACGTGCTGTATGCGTTTGCCGTTGCGGCAACGCCACAGCCGATAAAAGTTCCTCATCCTGGCGGTCCCAGATGGAGCGCACGCTCAGCCCCTTTGCCGAACGAAGTCACCGAGACAATCGCGCAGCATGTCGACCAGCTCGCCGGCGAAACCTGCGGTCAGATTTCTGGCGACTTTTTCTGAGATCCAAATATCAACCAGGCCATCCGGCTTCAGATGAAACGCAAGGAACATGCTCTCGTTGCCCGGCGGCCGGCCATGCAACAACTCACTGACGCGCCGTACACTTTCGTCGCTCATTTTCCGTGGTACTCGACGTGGACGTGCTCGCCGCCGGCGCCCACGCGCTCATCGAACACGCGGCACATCTGGTGCGGCGCCGCGTACGCCAGGATCCCGAGGAACACCTGCATTTCGCCCTCGGTTTTATCGTGCGTGCGGAAGTCGAGCGCGCGGCCGATCTTGTGCAGCGAGGTGGGCACGTGCTCACCGTCGCGGCCGCTGGTGATGACCAAGGGTTGCCCGAACAAAAAGAAGTGCAGATAGCCGAGCTGCACGGCAAACGCCATGAGCTTGGGCTCCACGCCCTCGATCTCCACGGAGTCACTGCCGGCAATCAGCACCTGGTGCGCCGAGGGAAGGTCGCTCCCCTTGAGGATCTCTTCGGGCATCTAGTTTGCCTCCTCTGCTGCGATCATCAGCTCGAGCTCGCCGAGCGGAACCGCGGCGATACACTGCAAGTTATCGCAGAGCGTGTGGTCCGCGTCGATCCAACAGCACGTCAGGTCCACCAGCTCGTCCCGACACGGGTTTGCATCGGTGCAGCCGCAGATCCGGCAAACGCCGCAGCGATAGAGTTTTCCGCCCTGCGTAATCAGAGGTCCGCTAAGCGAATCCACCAACCGATAGTCAGGATTTTGGCGTTCCATCTTCCACCTTCGGGGTGTAGACCACGTTGCCGGCGCGGTCCAGCACGCGGCGATCCGGCAGCGTGGTGTACAACGGAGCTGCGGCGTGCGCCGGCACGCGCGCCCGCGATGCGGCGGCGAGCGTGCGCAGCGACGCGGCCGTTTCGTTCACCCGCAGCTCACGCTGTAGAAATTCAGCCATGCTTCTCGTACTTCTCACAGAGGACGTGGAAAGCCTCGAGGATTCTTGCCATCTCCTCGAAGCCAACAGGCGCGATGATTACTTCGTCTCGGATGGAGAGACCACCTGACGCCCACTGCACACTCGAGATCGTCACGTTGACTTGCAGCCGGAACTCGTTAGCCTTTTCCATCGTTGTCACCCTCGCTTCTTCGAGCTGAGCTCGCGGACCACGTTCTCGTGCATCTGCATGCGCATGTCGAGGATCCGCTTCACCTCTTTGCAGGTTTCCTTGCCGGCCAGCGCGTAGTTGGCCTTATACAGGTCCTGCTGCAGGATGGCCTGGTCCTCGCGGCGCTGGTAGTCCTCGAGGAGCTCCCCCAGGATGCCGTACAGCACTTCCAGCGCGAGTTGTGTGTCACGTTCCATGTTGTTCCTTTGACGCCGGCACCTCTCGCGGCCGCGGCCGAGAGGCAGCATTTAAGCCGGCGCCCATTTTGCCTGCGGCGAATTTGGCGATGCTGACCACGCCAAGCCCGACACCGACAAAAACCCAGAGGACCGCGGCCGAGACCCAAACCGCGGTCCACCCGCTCGAGCGCGGCAACCCCGCACCGAACCCGAGCAAGATCACCAGCACGCCGACAAGCCAGGTTAGCGCGCGCATCGGGCGAGCAACTCCAAACCCAGCTTTAGCAACGCGGACAGCTCCAAGATGATGACCGCCAGGCCGATGGTGACCACCCAAGGCAGCCGCGGATGCTCCTCAAGCCACTGCGCCAGTGCCTGTTTCTCGGGGGACATGGCGCTACCTGCTCCCGCGGAGCTTGCGGATCCGCGTCCGCTTCACGCCAGGCCGCGGTGCTGCGTACCGTGCTACGGCCTGGGCCATCAGCACGGAGATCGGCGCGCCGGTGTCCTTGCGCAACTGCTTCAACTGCTCGAACACGGCGCGGTGGATCTTGATGGTGACGCGCTTGTTACGTCGCGGGGAGGTTGCCATCTTTATAACTCCTTACTGCACGTGTCAATGGTACTCAGCAGTTACCGCCTTCGTCGCAGGGGCGGCCTGGCCTGGTGCTGCATTTAAGTCGGCTGCCGCCCCTGCCAGTGGAACGCACACACGGCCACTCGCCACTGGACGGTGTAGGCCGGTAAACTCGCTCATTGCTTCACCTGCATGTACCACTCGATGCGGTGGTTCGGATAGATAACCTGCGCGTGGATGACGCCCTGCGCGGTTTTCCACCGCTGGACTTTGGCGCCGTCGCCCCGGTCGATGGGCTCGGGATCCACCGCGGTGAGCTGCGCTTTTGGTTTGGGCTCGAGCTGCCACTGTTGCATGAGAAACTCCAGGATGTGCATTCGCAGAAACGGTGACTCGATCACGTGACCACCTACGCGATTTTCTGCGCACCGTGACATTGCCTGAGGTGGCTCGGCTCGGTGCAGCGCAGCAAGCAATCCATTTCGGCTACCCACAGCACGTTGCACCAGATGCACCAGAAGTGTGGCGCGTAGGATCCGTGGAACGTGATCGGCGAGGTGATTTTGTCGCAGTTCAGGCAGCGCGCGGATCCATAGGCGGGGATGCTGGGGACCGTGAGGCCACCCCCGTTGCTCGCAGGTATTCGGTGAGGTCCTTTACGTGGTACGAGTGAATCGGGATTTGCGTGAGGTTCACTTGGTCGTCGTCTCTCTGGCACCATGTGCAGACTCTCCTTTCTGGCTCCTGCAGGAGCCGGCTGTGTTCCGGGGTGTGCGGCGGCGGCTTCCCGGCGGCGGCAAGATCCTGGGCGTGGAACTGGTCGATCATGTTGGACAGCGTGCGCGCGGTGGCGCCGTGGGTGACCGCCTGCTCGATGAGGTAGGCCTGCCACTGCGGATTCTTCAGGCGCATGATGGCCTTGGCCTGCGACCAGGTCATCTCCCGCGCTACGACGCGCTTCATCACCTCGGGAAACTTGGTGACCAGCTTCACGCGCTCGTTGATGTACTCCTCGCTTCGGCCGAAGTGTTTCTGCAACTGCGGCATGGACCACCCGCGCTTCTCGGCCAGGTCCAGAAACTGCATTCCTTCCTCAGCCGCGGTAAGCCCCTCGCGGCACGTATTTTCGTCGAGCATCATGCCGTACTGCGCGTCCTCGACGTTTTCGTAGACCTTGCAGGGGACGGTGACCAGGCCGGCCAGGCGCGCGGCGATGGAGCGTCGTTCGCCGCCGACGATGCGGTATTTGCCGTTGTCCGGGGTGACCACCAGGTTCTGCAGCACGCCGTACCGCTTGATGGATTCGACGAGCTCGTGCATCTGCTCGTCGTCCATTCCCGCGCGGATCCGGTTCTCAGGCGGAAGCAGCAGGTCGAGGTTGATCTCGCGCGTCTCCGTCATCGTTCACCTGGTCGCCGTTGATCCGGCGGTTTCATAGGGTCCCTGGGCGGCAGAGCTTCGACCGGCACCTCCCCCAGGGGCGCCAGCTTGTTCATGGGCCACACGCAGAACGTGGCGTACGGGTAGTGGATGCGGATGGCGATGATGTCACCTTCGTGAACGTGCATATCCTCGCGTAGGTTCCTCGGGAGAATCACCGCTAGGGAGTCTCCCCAGCGTTTCACGCGCAGCGGCACCAGCGGAAAACCCATTTAATCCTCTCACCCTAAGTCAGGGCGCCGCGCCGGCCAATCCTCCAGTCAAGGCGAAGCGAGCGCGGCGCCCGTCGCATGGGGAACCGCCAGGGTCTCATAAGTTATATTTCCTTGTCTAGAGTGAAGTGGTCCACACGCTGAGGAAATTGTGTGGAAGAAGTGTGCAAAAGTCACGAAAACTGTGGTAAACCGGGCCTTTTGAAGCGGTAACACCCCCCCAGACCCCCAAGCCATAGCCTGCCCCCACCCCCTCCCGTTCCGCCCATAGCCTACTACGTTGTAATGTTGCTTGCTATTGTTGTACCTGTGGGAAACGGAGAACCCCTTAGGAAAAAAAGGAACCCCCCCCCTCTAAGGAAAATGCCCCCCCCGCACCAATCGCGCGGACAAGGAGAAGCACACCATGTCGATCAAAACCCTGAAAGATGCAGGCGCGTACGCCGACAAGTATTCGAACCGCGCGGGCGCCGCGGTGAACGACTACGTAGCAGGTGTGCAGGCTTCCACTGGCCAGGCCGCGGCCGCCGCGAATGCCGCGGATAAGTGGCAGCAGGGTGTCTCCGCGGCCAGCGCGAAAGCGGCGTTCGTGGCTAATGTGAACGCGGCCGGCGATGCCATGTGGAAAGCCGGCGTCCAAAATAAAGGCCAGGCGCGCTACGCCCC
>WNEZ01004525.1_pt1 | contig 13422 bp, 10 predicted proteins | sample 5400521 | NCBI WGS metagenome assembly WNEZ01 (sample SAMN13153339, study PRJNA577476) | soil metagenome | isolation source: 120 cm saprolite under Douglas fir tree site 2 hole 1 replicate 1 | place: USA:California | collected 2015-04-18 | reverse complement strand
GGTGCTGGCGTCTGTCCTTGCTTGAGCAGCTCTAGCAGGCCGAGTATGGCATGCGTGGCGGCGAAGAGCAGGCTAACGGGGAAGAGGACAAGTTTGTAGCCAAGAGAGCGAATTTCGTCCAGGGATAGGGCCGGTGTCTTGCCGCTTTCCGCCCAGTTGAAGAGTAGAGGTACGTCTGGAAATGCCTGAGCAATCGTGCGCAGTTCGGCCACGGAACGAGGAGCTTCGATGAAGATGACATCGGCTCCTGCCTCGCGGTAGGCTCGTCCTCGCTGGATAGCGTCTTCAAGGCCATATACGGCGTTGGCATCGGTGCGGGCAATAATCACGAAATCGGAGTCCTGCCGGGCATCGACGGCGGCATGGATCTTCTGTACCATCTCGTTCAGTGGAATAACTTGCTTCCCCTCCATGTGCCCACATTTCTTGGGCCACACCTGGTCTTCGATGTGTACAGCCGCCACTCCGGCGCGCTCATACTCACGGATCGTGCGACGCACGTTGATGGGATTGCCATAGCCGGTATCGGCATCTGCGATGAGCGGCAGGTCACCAACGACGGCGGCAAGGGCTGCGGCACGGCTCACCATCTCGCTCATCGTCAGCAAGCCAACATCAGGCTGACCAAGGACGCTGGCAGCCGTGCCGAATCCGGTCATATAGACTGTATGAAACCCAGCCTGAGCAATTAAGCGTGCGCTCAGAGCGTCGTATGCTCCAGGAGCAACGACAAGGTCAGGACCGGCAAGTAATTCGCGTAAACGTGTTGTGACACGCATGGCAGTACCTCCCTATACCTCAGCCATGAGCGCAAAGGTTGTCCCGACACTATTGGGCGTGTATGCCTCCGGCATCGTCTGGGCAATGCGCTGGGTTGCGCGCCAACCGGTGCAATGGGCGGGCACAATCACGGCGGGATTGATCTGTTGCAGCGCCTCCACGGTTTGTGGGATGATTGGTTCGAATAGTTTACCGGTAAGGTGGAAACCTCCCAACACTGCATAGACCTGCTCGACACCACTTTGTGAACGGGCTTGCCGCAGGATATTAATCACACCTGCATGTCCACAGCCAGTTATCACCACGAGACCTTTATTGCGCACATGAATTACAATTGCCTGGTCGTCATAGACCCAGGGGTCTGGTTGCCAGGCGCCGTCAATCTCGGCCTGCTGATTCGTTAACCCCTTTTCAAACTCAGTAGTACGCTCAACCTGTCCGGTCACCAGGACGATTCCATTGAGCAGGAACGACGGGCCACGTTCAACCAGCAGTTCAATGCCTTCACGCTGCAGGTCGTGCAGGGATGGCGGAGGTAAGTCGAGGATCATATCGTCGTTAATCACCAGGCGTCGCTTGAGAAAAGCGTCCGGGTGAAGCAGGATGGGCAAACGGCGTCTGCCGAGTTTAGCGAGCATGCCATCCAGCCCACGTGTATGATCGGTGTGACCGTGACTGAGGACGATGGCCTGGATGTTGCTGAGATCGATACCAAGCACGTCTATGTTATGCAATGCTCCATCGGGCGTAACGCCGGTGTCAAAGAGGAAGGTTGCACGTTTTCCCTGGTCGATGACCGTTATCAGCAGCGAGGCTCCATGCTCTGCGCGTAACTGTTCGCGAGAGAAGAAATCCCTTTGCAGAGGGAAACGCCGTGCCACTGGGGTTGAGGCCATGAGCAGGTCAAGCGAGTTGTCGATGATGGTAGTGATCTCAACGCCATCAACGGCAGGCAGATTGAGTAATGGTGACATGTTGGACCTCCTTTCGGTCTGATGAATGTATTATACATCGGAAGGAGCGTCTTTATTTCCAGATTCTTAAAATCCTTCGCTAGCGTCGTTCCGATTTTGCTACACTGTAAGCTACAGCGTATAATGATGCATTGCAAGATTGTGGAATGTACCCAGGGAGGACCAAGATGAGTGTCGTTCATCAACTCAGCGACAACATGAAAAATGACGAACTGCGCTGGAAGGGTGTGCCAGTCCGTGCCTATGGACCCGAAAATAGCGGCGCGGACCACGCTACACGCCAGATACTGATAGGACCTGACGAAAACTCGCCAAATTTCCATATGCGTTACTTTGCCGTACAGCCAGGTGGCCATACCTCGCTCGACCAACACGCACACGAGCATGGCGTCTATGTCATTCATGGCCACGCTCGCCTGCTGATGGGGGGGAAAGAATACATGCTGCATGTAGGTGATGTTGTCTACATTTCCCCTAATGAAGTGCATCAATTTTTCACGGTTGGCCCGTATCCATTTGGCTTTCTGTGCATCGTACCGGCCAGGCGGTAATCATTATGCGAGCCGTTGAATACCACCACAACAACGACATTCGCATCGTCGATTTACCCGTGCCGGCGATTGGCCCTGGTGAGCTGCTGGTACAATTGCGGGCTTGTGGCCTTTGCGCCAGCGACGTGATGGAATGGTATATGCGCCCGCGTGCTCCCATTTACCCGGGGCATGAACCTGTCGGTGTAGTTGCCGCTATGGGTCAAGGCGTCCAGCAGTTCAGCGTCGGCCAACGTATCTTTTTTCACCATCACGTTCCCTGTATGGTCTGCCACTTCTGCCGGCGAGGCTCCTTTTCGCAATGTGCAACCTTTCGCGCCACACGCCTTGACCCGGGTGGACTGGCCGAGTATATTCGCGTACCCGCCCCGAATGTGCAACTTGACGTTCTTTCCTTACCAGACGATCTCTCATTTGAGGCGGCTACCCTTATTGAGCCACTGGCCTGCTGCATACGCGGCATTGACCGCGCCACAATCGAGCCCGGCGATAGTGTCCTCGTGCTGGGAGCAGGCAGTACCGGCCTGTTGCTGGCACAACTGGCGCAACAGCGCGGGGCAGTTCGTGTCATCACTGTCGACCCTATCGCCTACCGCCGCCAGCGCGCGCTGGATGCTGGTGTTGATCACGCACTTGACCCGCAAGCAGGTGGGCATTACCTGCCCCCCAGGCAGGATTCCAGTCCCCAAGACAGGGTTCCGCTAGGGGTGCTCCTACAGCAAATCTATGCTGTGAATGATGGGCGCAAGCCGGATATTGTGCTGGTCACCCCTTCCAAGATCAGTGCCATGTTGCAGGGACTTGACCTGGTAGGGCCAGGCGGAACGGTGTTGCTGTTTGCTCCACCTCCACCGGGCGAGACGCTTCCTGTCACCCCAAACCAACTCTTCTTCCAGGAGATTACGTTGCGCACCAGTTACTCTGCGGGACCCTATGAGACACGGCTTGCCCTGGAACTGCTGCGAAGTGGACGTATCAAAGCGGAAACGGTGATTACACATCGCTTCGCGTTGCAGGATGCAGCACAAGCGTTTCAACTCGTAGCTAACCCAGGAGACGCGCTCAAGGCGCTGATTGTTGCGGAATGACAAGTAGATCAATCAGGATAACCATCTCCACCATATGTATGATACTCCCATACTTTTCAGTGTTTCCCTCATCTGCCAGGGCTAACTCAACAGTATTTATATAATAACTCTACCATTAATAGCCCAATATTACTAGGATTATTGGCTCTGCGCTTGCAATTCAGGAAAAAATCCTGTTATACTCTCGACAACGGTGTATTTCCTGATATAAATGCCGTAGAGCGTCCGTGTTGCAGAGATCCTGATAGTTACCCACCATCATGTCACGAACCGGAGGTTTTTTCATGAGTGATAGCGTTGTATCAACCACTATGGCACCTGCTCGCGTGAATATCCCCAGTACCAAGTCGCACGGTTCTCTTGATGCCGATATCATCATCAAGAACGCGCCGGACCCGGTGTTTGTCTCGGACCTGGAAGGCAAAATTCTTTCAGCTAACGATGCCGTCTACGAGTTGTTGGGCTTTCGGACAGACGAGGTGTTGGAGCAATCCCTCTCTCGCTTTATCAGTCCCGAAGAAACCCGTGAGTTCACCGCTGCTCTACGTGAGGTCATCGAACGTGGTGCCACGCGCAATGCACGGTTGAACCCGCGTAGCGCCTCTGGCGAGGTCATTCCGACCAGCTTGAATGCCTCTGCACTACGTGACGCAGACGGGAAGGTTATCGGTGCTATCGGCGTCCTGCGCGACATGCGCGAACTGGATAAAGCCCGCGCCTACGCCGACAGTCTGATCAAGAACGCGCCGGACCCGGTGTTTGTCTCGGACCTGGAAGGCAAAATCCTTTCAGCTAACGATGCCGTCTACGAGTTGTTGGGCTTTCGGATAGACGAGGTGTTGGAGCAATCCCTCTCTCGCTTTATCAGTCCCGAAGAAACTCGTGAGTTCACCGCTGCTCTGCGCGAGGTCATTGAGCGCGGGGTGATTCGCAATACTCGTCTGAACCCTCGCAGCGCCTCGGGAGAAGTGATTCCAACGAGCTTGAACGCCTCGGCGCTGCGAGATGCAGATGGCAAAGTCATCGGTGCGATCGGTATCCTGCGCGATATGCGCGAACTGGATAAAGCCCTGGCGTACTCAGATAGCCTGATCAAGAACGCGCCGGACCCGGTGTTTGTCTCGGACCTGGAAGGCAAAATCCTGCAAGCGAACGATGCTGTCTACGAGTTGTTGGGCTTTCGTCCAGACGAGGTGTTGGAGCAATCGCTCTCGCGCTTCATCAGTCCCGAAGAAACCCGTGAATTCCTTGCCGCCCTGCGCGAAGTTATCGAGCGCGGAGTGACGCGCAATGCACGCCTCAATCCCCGCAGCGCCTCTGGCGAGGTTATCCCGACGACACTCAATGCCTCTGCCTTGCGTGATACGGACGGGAGAGTCATTGGTGCCATTGGCATCTTGCGTGACATGCGTGCTTATGAGAAGGTAGTGCGCGACTTGCAGGAATCGAAGGCCGAGCTGCAGGAAAAAATCCTGGACCTGGAAAAGTTTGAAGAAGTGGTAGTTGGTCGTGAACTCAAAATGATCGCGTTGGAGAAAGAGATCGAGAATCTCAAGCGTGAGCTAGAGAAGGTCGATCGAGGACAGTACAAATGGACGTAGTGCAGCCACGTTCACCCGAGACTGCATCTTATGAAGAGACGAAACTAGAACTAGAGAGGCTCCAACAAGAGTACGTGCAGCTCGTGGAGGAGAAGCAAGCCCTGGAAATGCGTGTGCTCAAAAGTGAGGAGCGGCGCCGTGCCTTTATGCATATTCTGAGTGACCTGAACACGGTCAATCGTAAGCTAGCCGATCAGCGCAAAGCCATGATCCACATCCTGGCCGACTACGAGCAAGACCGTAGCCGTCTCGCCGGACAAACTGAGCGCTTGCATAATTCCCGCCGTGCCCTCATGCATATCCTCCAGGATTCGCACCAATCCAATCTGCGCCTGGAAAATAGCCGCAAAGCCATGATTCACATCATGAGCGACTTGCGTGAGACGACAGAGGCGGTACAGCGCCGCGAGCAGGAGTTGCGCGAGAAGCAGGGACAGCTCGTCCAGGCCGGTAAACTGGCAACGCTCGGAGAGCTTACCACTGGCGTCGCCCATGAACTTAATAATCCGCTGAACAACATCGGCCTGTTCATCGGCAATGCTATTGATCTGATTGAACTCGGTAAGGCAGACCACCAGCGCATCCTACATGAATTGCATAGCGCCATGCAGCAAGTCCATAAGGCAACAGAGATTATTTCACACCTACGCACGTTTGGACGTGCCGCCTCGGTGACTCATGAGCCGGTAGCCATTCACCAGGTCATTCAACGGGCGCTCTCTCTCGTGCAAGAACAGCTGCGCCTTCGCGGGATCGAGGTGCAGTTGCAATTCCCTGGGGAAGATGTGGTTGTGATAGGCAACGCGATCCAATTGGAGCAAGTCTTTCTCAACCTCCTCACCAACGCACGCGATGCAATGGTCAATGAGGTTCGTAAAGTCATTACTATTACCTATACAGCGTCGGCGGAAATGGTAGAAATCAGTTTTCGCGATACTGGCTCAGGCATACCGGCAGGACTTGAACAACGCATCTTTGATCCTTTCTTCACTACAAAGGAAGTTGGTGCAGGGACGGGCCTTGGTCTCTCTATTACGTATGGCATTATCAAGGAGCACCAGGGCATCATCATGGTCGAAAATCACCCGGGTGAAGGAGCCACCTTTTTGATCCAGCTTCCGCATCATGAGGTACTGAGATGTTGAATGAACCATCTATCCTGATTGTTGACGATGACGTGGCCTTGTTGCTAGCGCTTCCTCAAGCCTTGTATCTGCGCATGGATGGGGTGAAGGTAGATACCTCCGACTCGGCTCAGGAGGCACTCGGTCTCATTCAAGAGCATGATTACGATGCCATTGTGAGTGATATCAAGATGCCGGGTATGAATGGACTTGTGCTGCTGGCGAAGATCAAAGAACTGCGGCCAGAGACGCCTACGCTGCTGATTACCGGCCACGGTGAGGAAAATCTGGCGATCCAGGCTCTACGTGGAGGAGCTTACGACTTTCTCCAGAAGCCCGTTGAGCGCGACTACCTTGTAGCTGCACTGCAGCGTGCCATTCAAACCCGCCAACTACGTCACCAGGTTCTAGAGCAAAAACTCGCCCTGGAACTTCATGCCCAATCGCTCGAGCGTGTGGTACAGAAGCGAACAAGCGAGCTGCTTGAGGCTAATGCAGCAAAAGACAAATTCCTCAGCATTGTTTCACATGAACTCAAAACGCCACTAACCAGTCTAAAGGGGATGGCGCAGTTTCTGCGTCGTCAGTTCAAAAATCCAGATTCGGCTAAAATAGTCTGTCAAGGCCTGGCGGACATGGAGCGCTCGATCTATCGTATGGAAGTGCTCGTGAATGATTTGCTGGATGTAAACCTTGTCGAGACAAACATGTTCGTCTTGCACCGTAAACGCTGCGATTTAGTCGAACTGTGTCGGCACTTAATCAATGAGTACACAGCAGGAGCTGGCCCTGCACTCACATTTGAAACTCTGGGCGAGTCTATTGAAGTCGAAGTGGATGTTGATCGCATCAGCCAGGTGATCATTAACCTCCTGTCAAATGCACGCAAGTATTCGCCGAAGGGAACCCCTATCACTCTGATGTTGGAACAAGCAGGATATGAGAGTATCGTCTCGGTGCGTGATATAGGGGTTGGGATTCCAGCCGAGATGCAGTCCCATATTTTCGAGCCATTCTATCGCGTACCGGGTATTGAGATACAGACTGGCTCGAGTGTCGGATTAGGACTGGGATTGTACATTTCACGTAAAATTGTGGAGCGACATGGTGGACGCATCGAAGTACAAAGCATACCTGGCGAGGGAAGTACGTTCTCCATCGTGTTGCCACTATACATCGATCCTACAGCAGATGCCTTAGATGCCAGCAGGCTCGCTCCGCACACTCAAGCGATATGGACAATAGCTCATTGACCGTTTCTTTAGAAAGTCGAAGTGTAGAGAGGAACTGAGATGTCGAATGAACCATCTATCCTGATTGTTGACGATGACGTGGCCTTGTTGCTCGCGCTTCCTCAAGCCTTGTATCTGCGCATGGATGGGGTGAAGGTAGATACCTCCGACTCGGCTCAAGAGGCGCTCGATCTCATTCAAGAGCATGATTACGATGCCATCATCAGCGATATCAAGATGCCGGGCATGGATGGATTGGTGCTGCTGGAGAAGATCAAAGAACTGCGGTCAGAGACGCCTACGCTGCTGATTACCGGCCACGGTGAGGAAAATCTGGCGATCCAGGCTCTGCGTGGGGGGGCTTACGACTTTATTCAGAAGCCCATTGAGCGCGACTACCTTGTAGCTGCGCTGCAGCGTGCCATTCAAACACACCAGTTGCGTCGTCAGGTGATTGAGCAGCAACTCGCATTGGAACGCTATGCCCAATCGCTTGAGCAAAAGGTGCAGGAGCGTACACAGGAACTGGTTGAGGCCAATGCCGCCAAAGATGAATTTCTCAGCATTGCCTCGCACGAACTCAAAACGCCGCTGGCCAGTTTAAAAGGCATGACGCAGTTGTTACGTCGCCGGCTCGAACGCAACGCTTCAATTGAAGTTGCGAACCTGATAAACATAGAGCGCTCGATCCGTCGTATGGAAGTGCTCGTGAAAGATTTGCTCAGCACCTCGCTCATCGAGACCGGTATGTTTGTCTTGCAGCGCCAACGCTGTGACTTAATCGCGCTCTGCCGGGATGTGATAGTAGAGTACAAAATTGGTGCCGGTCCAGACGTTCCTCTGATTTTCGAAGCTCCGAACGAACCAATTGAAGTCGAGGTGGATGTTGATCGCATCAGCCAGGTAATACTCAATCTGCTCTCGAATGCGCGTAAGTACTCATCGGCGGAGGCGACTATCACGATGACGTTGCAACGAGCAGGCGATACAAGTATCCTCTCTATGCGTGATAGAGGTGTGGGGATTTCTGCTGAAATGCTTCCCCACGTCTTCGAGCGCTTCTACCGTGTCCCAGGGGTTGAGGTACAAACCGGCTCTGGTATCGGATTAGGCTTGGGACTCTACATCTCGAATAAAATCGTGGAGCGACACGGTGGTCATATCGAAGTACAAAGCATCCCCGGCGAAGGAAGTACATTTTCTGTCATTTTGCCTTTATGTGCCGGTCCGACAAGTGAGAGCATGGATGCCACAAAGCGCGCTCCGCACGCACAGGCGGTGTAAAGGGCTTCTCACCACCTTCGGTGGTTCGCAAGGTTTTTTATTGTGGGCTTTGTCACCGCAGGGGGCAAAGCCTACAATAAAAAGAGACGTGAGCCGTCGTAGTCGGCGAGGAGTCAGGCACCAAATAGTTACCCCATAAGAAACATCAGCTTGCTGTTATTTGCCCTGGTATTCTACAATAAAGTCATGCCCAATCGATAACACAAAAACCTAAGTTCAGAGGAGCAGTAAGTATGACAACAACTCAAACCAATCCCAAAGTGCAACAATGGACCAACCTTGCGCAGCAGTTGCGTGTAGATAGCATTCGCAGTACAACCGCCGCAGGTTCAGGACACCCCACCTCTTCTATGTCGGCGGCAGACTTGATGGCTGTGCTATTGACCAGCTACTTGCATTACGACTTCGACAACCCCAAAAACCCGAACAACGATCACCTTATCTTCTCCAAAGGCCATGCCTCACCTCTGCTGTACTCACTCTATAAGGCCGCAGGCGCCATCAGCGACGAGGAACTGATGACCTTACGTAAGTTTGGCAGTCGCCTCGAAGGGCATCCCACTCCGGCCCTGCCCTGGGTGGACGTGGCCACCGGCTCGCTGGGGCAGGGGCTGCCGATTGGAGTTGGTGTTGCACTTGCAGGCAAGTACCTCGACAAGCTTCCCTACCATATCTGGGTGCTGCTCGGTGATAGCGAAATGGCCGAAGGTTCGCAGTGGGAAGCGTTCGACCATGCCTCATTCTACAAACTGGACAACCTGATCGGTATCCTCGACGTCAACCGCCTGGGACAGCGCGGCGAAACGATGCATGGTTGGCACACTGAGGTTTATGAAGCACGCGCCAAAGCCTTTGGTTGGAACGCAATTGTCATCGACGGCCATAACTACGACGAGATCAACCGGGCGTTTGCGCAGGCGGCACAACCGAACGGTTTACCCACGCTAATTGTCGCGAAAACAATCAAGGGCAAGGGCGTCTCATTCCTGGAGAATAAAAACGGCTGGCATGGTAAAGCTCTCAACAAGGAGCAAGAACAGCAGGCGCTGCAAGAACTTAAGCATGTGCGCAGCCAGACGTATCCAGTGCAAAAGCCCGAGAATCTTCAGCCTGCCCCAGAGCCTGCGAAGAAAGCGCTGGAATTGCCGAAATACGACGGCAAAGAAGAGGTTGCCACGCGCAAAGCCTATGGTGATGCATTGCTAGCATTGGGCGCTGCCAACCCGGATGTCGTTGGCCTGGACGGTGAAGTGAGCAACTCGACCTTTGCCGAAGAATTTGCCAAAGCCTACCCGGACCGCTACTTCGAGCAGTTTATCGCAGAGCAGCAACTGGTGTCCGCCGCCGTCGGTATGAGCGTACGCCACAAGATACCCTTTGCCTCTACCTTCGCCGCCTTCTTCACCCGTGCCTTTGACTTCATTCGCATGGCTGCCATCTCTCGTGCCAATATTCGTCTCTGTGGTTCTCATGCCGGTGTCTCGATTGGCGAAGATGGCCCATCGCAGATGGCATTGGAAGACCTGGCGATGATGCGTGCCGTCTTTGGCAGTACGGTACTCTATCCCTGTGATGCCAACCAGACCGCCCAGCTTGTCGCACAAATGGCTGACCATGACGGCATTGTCTACATGCGTACTACCCGCGAAAAGACACCGGTGATCTATGGACCTGATGAGACGTTCAAGGTTGGTGGCAGCAAGGTGGTGCGCCAATCTGACAAAGATCAGGTGACCGTTGTGGCGGCTGGTATCACGCTGCATGAAGCATTGAAAGCTTATGACCAATTGAAAAGTCAAAGAATCGCGATCCGTGTCATCGATACATACTCGGTCAAGCCAATCGACGCAGATACACTCTATGCTGCGGCGCAGCAGGCGGGCAACAAGATTGTCGTCGTAGAAGACCACTGGCCCGAAGGTGGATTAGGTGAAGCTGTGTTGGAGGCATTTACGCAGCGCGATGGCCCATTGCCACAGGTGGTAAAACTGGCAGTATCGTCGATGCCCGGCTCTGGCACCCCGGCCGAACTGATGGAAGAAGCCGGAATCAGCGCCCATCATATCGTTGGGGCTGTCCAAGCACTTGTACGAGGTAGGTAACCAAAGAACCTGGCGTAGTAACTTGGCGGGGGCAAGCCCCCGCCAGGTTACGTATTTGAGTTGGAGATATCAAATGGTAGACCCCCTTCAATCTGAGCATGCCGACAACACCTCTGAAGACAAAACCAGCCAAAAAAAGCCAGTTCCCCACGGCATTGGTATGGCCGTCGCCTTCGATTGGGGTCTGGCCGTACAGATACTCGTGATGCCGCTTTTGCCGTTATTCTTGCAGAATCTTGGCCCTTCCAGACTGGGAAATCTGCAAAACTCTCTGTTGAAAATCGGGTCGCTGCCTCCTATGCTCGTTTCGTTTCTCGTTTCGCTGCCGTTTGTTGCGTTGTTTGTCGTTTTTGGTGAAAGTATGCGACGAGGTTGGCGTTGGGGGCGTCGAATACAGATCGTCGTGAATGCCCTTGGTTTTCTGGGTGGTCTTGCTTCTCTAGGAAGTTTCTGGCAAAACATCAAAATGGGAAATTACTGGTCATTCGTAACATCGGTCATCCTGCTTATTTTCTCCCCGCTCATCGCCTGGCAACTCAGCCGTCCTACTACTGGACGCTGGTTTGCGAGCGTGAGTAGTGCCGAGGCTCGCAAACGTCATGGTGGTGTATGGCCCTGGTTGATCGCCATCTGGAGTATAATCGGAGGTGTGCTACAAGCGTTAGCTGCATCGCAAAGATAGTTGAGACCTGAAACCCTACCACTTTGCTCCACGTGTTTGTCACAGCAGGAGTTGTGAATCGATTATCCTGGCGGAGATTTTGCCTGCACCCCAGACAGGACATCTTGCTTGGGAGGCAGGTATCTTCGTCACTCTATCTTGTACGATTCTTCCCCTGAAAATATAGTGGCGAGGCTTATTAGCCCGCTAGTTCCACCACGAGGAGCATTTTTATGAAATGTAAGAAAGCATGTTTGATTGTCAACCCCAGAGGGGGGCAGAACCTGGCAAAAATTCCAGGCGTTCTCGCAGTGCTATCGGCCGCGAGCTGGAGCACGGAGGTCATGCTTAAAGAGTATGGTGGCCATACGATGAAGTTAGCTACCAAAGCTGCTGAAGAGGGCTATGATCTCATTGTAGCTTACCTTGTCAATAGTGATGTACGCAAGGTCGACGTTGGTCATGTCGGGGTAGAGGGACTTACATTTCCCGACCCGGCCCAGGAAGGTCAGCAGCAGAATGACAAAAAGTCGGGTAATAAGAAAGTAAAAGCCACACCCAAGGCGAAACATCACTTTGTGTTAATGGCAGGACTCGGCATCGATGCTGCTGTGATGGGTCATGTCTCTAAGCCACTCAAGTATCGTATTGGCCCAATTGCTGTGGGTGCCGCTGCCGCTAAAGAACTGCCCAAGCAACATCCGTTCCCGGTTGAGATACACGCTGGCGCTCTACGCAATTCAGAGGTACTTTGGAAGGGCGAAGCCATACAGGTGGTGATAGGAAATACACGTCGCTATGCCGATGTCGTAGAGATGACGCCCAATGCCTATATCGATGACGGAGTTCTCGATGTGTGTGTGATTACTGCTGGTGATCCACTTACGACGATGCAGCAGATCATGTCGCTGGTGCTGCGGCGTAAACCCGACAACCTGACCGCCGAATACTTTCATGGCGCACGCCTGACCATTAGCGTTCCGGCTTCTATTGACCTGCAACTGGATGGCAGTGCCGTCAAACTGAAGGACTACCTCAGTAAGTCCGGCCGTGAAGCGCTTGAACATGCAGGCGACGCGGAGCATGTGATGGTCACCTATCGATTCGACGCCATGCTACGTGCTTTGAAAGTCGAGCTTCCGTGCTCTTATAATGATGCCTTGTTCGAGAAATCAACTCACTCTGACGAAGGTGCCCACGAACAAGCAGAGAAACCGCAACCCGAAGAGTCAAAAGCTGAAGCATCAGAAGAAGCTGCACTCGACGATACCTCCAGGCAAAACGGGCAAAAGCCCGAGGAAGCCCTTGAGCATGCCAAAGCGCTACTGGAGAATGGGCGTAAGGTGACAGTCATTGGCGTCAGCCCCAACCCGGCTAAAAAGGACACCTATATCGTTGCCGGTAATACAACAAAGCCGAGCACGGGTGAGGCTACGCCCGTAGCTGTAATTATTGATGCTGATGCTACAATGATGAGGCACACGGGGGAGAGCATCTCCCCCGCGATCGTGCCGAAGTTGCATGAAGGCGAGACCATCCTCGTCGAAGGTAAAAAGAGCAAGCGCGGCGTGATTCGAGCTAAACGCGTTGTGGTGTAGAGGCCGATTTATCGCGCTCCATAGGCGTCAAGAAATGGGCCTTGCCCCGCCACTAGGACGACCGAAAGGGTCGCCCTTGCCATACACGGCCTTCGGTGACTAATCCGTAAATGGTAGGGGCGCGGGTTCCCCCCTGGAAGCTCATTCCCCTTATTGCGGGTAACATACCTCGTGTATATTGCCATCGTGGGTCGCGACAATGATCTGCCGATAGTTATCGTACGCCGAATAATAAGCCGCCATATCGACAATGTGATCGAAAGACGCAATTTGCTTCTTTCCAACATCACTCTGTGCTGTGCGAACGTAATCGAATAGATCACCTTTCGCATTGAGAGCGATAATATGGCGGTCGTAGGTATCCGCAGCGAAAAACGCCGCAACATTGACAAGCCCACCATCAAACTGTGTCAGAAAATCTGTAGAG
>WNEZ01003568.1_pt1 | contig 13427 bp, 15 predicted proteins | sample 5400521 | NCBI WGS metagenome assembly WNEZ01 (sample SAMN13153339, study PRJNA577476) | soil metagenome | isolation source: 120 cm saprolite under Douglas fir tree site 2 hole 1 replicate 1 | place: USA:California | collected 2015-04-18 | reverse complement strand
CGCCGGTGTACCCGCCGTTTTTCAACCACATCGTCGAGGCCGGTTGCAAGGTCGTCGAGGCGCCGCTGGCGGACAGCCCCCACGGCTATGAGCTGGACTTCGCCACCCTCGAGCGGGCTTTCACCTCCGGAGGGGGGGTCTACCTCCTCTGCAATCCTCACAATCCGACCGGGCGTGTCTTCTCGCGTTCCGAGCTTGAGCGTATCGCCGAGCTCGCCGAGCTGCATGACGTCCGGGAGGAGGGTGACATCCGTCGGCTCCACGGTCCATTGAAATCGCGCCTGCAGGAAGCCGGACACCGCTTCGCCGAGCTCCTGGATGGGCCACGCGTAGCCGGCGTCACCTAGCGCGACGGCATCCACGATGGCGGCAGCAACCGGCGGGGCGAGCGGGAAGTCCATCTCGGCGACGAATGCAGGCAGGATGTCGTCCGGAAAGGCGCGCCACTTGTAGCTGCCGCGGCGGCGCAACTCCGTCACCGAGACCTCGTCGAATGCGCCTTGCGTCATGGCGACTCGGCCTTCTTCAGATCCCTCATCAGTTCGCGAGGCAGCATCATTCCAGCCTGGCCCGCTCGCCACGAGTATGCTCTGATTCAGCTGGGACCCGGGCTGCGCATTGTTTCCATGAGGGTGGTCCCGTTTCCACGAGTACGCCTGGTCCGGCCAGCCCCACGGAGGATGCGGTGCGGGCGGTCGGCATCGATGCCTGTACCAGCGCCAAGTCTTCCGCCGAAAGCGGCCCGATGGCAAGACGGACGGAGACCCGCAGCCGGGCGCCGGGACGAACAAACTGCGGGGCCCGAAACCCCTTGACCAACTCATACGCTCTATCACCCGGCGCCTAGTCCACGACAGGTATTGTGCGGAGTCAAGTGGCGATTTGACCAGCCCTCGCGCTTTTTGCCGCGACGGCGGGCGCGTCGGGCGCCACCTAAGCCTGATCCCATCCGGCCGAACGCGTTCCATCGATTCGATCGCGCCGGGATCGTAGCGGCGGGCACGCGCCCGTTCCACAAGCTCATCGATGTGCTCGGTCCCGAAAGCCCACCCGACCAGCCGGGGCTCGCCGAGCCGTTCGAGACCGAACGGTAGGCCGAGCGCCGGCAGTTCCTGTTCGGGATCCGGAGCGATCAGCTCGAGGTACGACACATCACCCAAGGAGATCAACGCGTTGTGGGTTCCTCGCCCTAGGTGCTTGCCGCCTGCAGTCGCTCGAATGCCGAACGATCCGGCGAGCGAGCCTGCACCGGCCTCAAGCGACGCAACGCCGTAGACGAGGTGATCCAGCGTGGTCAAGACCCCGCTAGGAGACCGCCGCCGCTTTACGGGCGGCGGATTTTATCAGGCGCTGACGCAGCCGTTCGTGGGTGGCGAGATCAATGACCGTCCAGGCCATCGCGACCGACCCGTCGATCAATGCCTGGTCCGCCCTCGGGGTGACACAAGCAGCGGCAAACTCGGGCTGATGGTTCACCACCGGATACGAGTCGATGCCGATGATCGGGTGAATGCTCGGGATCACTTGGGAAACGTTGCCCATGTCGGTGGACGCTGCAGCCTTGGCCCGTCCATCATCGGGGAAGATTCGGCCCAGCGACTCCGCATTGCGTCGGTACGCCTCGGCCATATCCGCGTCATGGAGCATGTTCGCGTAGGCATCCTGCCGCGGTCGGATCTCGACCGTTGCCCCCGTCGCAACCGCTCCTGCCTCGAAGCAGCGCTCGACCTTTTTTTGAAGACCCTGGAGATCGCCAATGGTTTGCGCTCGGACCATATAGGTCGCCTCCGTGTGGGCGGGGATGATGTTGGGGGCATCGCCGCCCTTGATGGTGATGCCATGCACGCGGTCGGTTGGCCGCAAGTGTTGCCGAAGCAGGCCGATCGAGGTTTGCGCCACCGTCAGGGCATCGGCGGCATTCACCCCCAGTTCCGGGAAGGCCGAGGCGTGCGCCTCCTTTCCGGTGTACGCGACATCGAACCAGGACAACGCAATGATTGGCGGTGTGAGCACGTCCACCGGTCCGGGATGCACCATCATCGCGGCGTGGGTGTTTGCAAGGGCGCCGGCACGCAGGAGCAGGACTTTTCCGCCTCCGTTCTCTTCGGCGGGCGTCCCCAGGATCGTCACTGTCAACCCGAGGTCGTCGACTACCTTGGCGAGGCCGAGGCCGGCCCCGACCGCCATCGCGGCGATCAGGTTGTGGCCGCACGCGTGCCCGACACCCGGTAGCGCGTCGTACTCGGCGCAAATCACGACCCGGAGCGGGCCGTTCCCGATTCGCGCGGCAAAGGCCGTCTCCAAGCCGCCGACCTGACGCTGGACGGGAAGCCCCCTGCTCTCGAGCAAATCGGTGATCTGAGCGCATGCTTTGCGTTCCTGGAATCCCAGCTCAGGCTGCGCATGGATGCTTCGACTCAGGGCAAGCAGTGACGGACGAGCCTGCGTGATGGCTTGGCGGGCTTCCTCCTTCGGCTCCATAGCCGTCAGCAATACATCGAGGTCACGCCACCATGGTGGTCGCGTGTCCATGAACGAGCTGACAGGACTTGAAGACACCCCAGATGCGGCGCGTATTTCCGATATCCTGAAGCGGATCCGCCTCGAGCACGAGGAGGTCGGCCAGCTTGGTCTTCTCCACGGTTCCGAGCACCGCCTGCTGTCTGATTACCTCGGCGGGCCCGGCCGGTTGCCGCCACAATCGCCTCCATTGGAGTCAGCCCTCAGTCCACGAGCAGACTGAGCTCGTCGTGCAGGCTTGACCCACTTCTCATCCTCCAGCACCCACAGCCAGCGCCAGGGAGCGGGCGGATCACCGAGTCCATCGAGGACCGGTCCGGCGCCGAAGAACCGGGGCCACTCGGGCTTTTCCTGCTTGGCCATATTGTGGGCTTCGTCGGGATCGTAATTGCCGGTGTCGCGGACGGTCGTTACACCATGCCGCAGGTACTCGCGCATTCACCGACCAACGACCGCGGCGGGTCCTTGGACTTGACAAACGAATCGTCCGCAAGGCCGGCGATGTGGGTTGTGGCATTCGATCAGGCCGGGCAGGATCCATTTCCCGGTCGCGTCGATCCTCTCCGTTCCATCGGAGAGCGACTGGTCGCATCACGAAAGACGTTGTCGATCCGGCACCGCAAAGGGTGACCACGGCCCGCTCTAATGGAGGCTTGCCGGTGCCATCGATGACGGTTCCGCCCACGAGTGCTTTTCGTTCCATTCAGGCAATCTCCTCCGTGGTGGTTGTCGTGTCCGTGAGGACGACGCTTCTGATCCCCTCCAATGCGATCCCGGTCGGGATTGCAAGTGGCTTAATGGTTGGGAACATAATCCATTCAAGTGGGCGTGTCAATGCGACCTTGAAAGGGCAGGCACGATCGAACCTCTTCGATTTGACGGGGCGAGTGGCGATCGTCACCGGAGGAGGTCGAGGATTGGGGCGCGCGCTGGCGCTGTGACTGGCGGACTTTGGCGCCGACGTCGTCGTCGCGGTCGGGCACCGGATGGACGAAGGCAAAGAAATGGCACAAAGGATCGAGGAAGTCGGCCGGCGCGCGCTGACCATCCAGTGCGACGTCTCGAGTGAGGTCCAGGTGGACAAGATGGTGGACGAAGTGCTTTCGACATGGGGAAGGATCGATATCCTCGTCAACAATGCCGGGGTTCCTGGTCGGGGGAAAGCCATCGATTTCCCCGAGGCGGACTTTGACCAGGTGATGGCGGTAAACGTCAAAGGCGTGTTCCTCTGCAGCCGCGCCGTCGCCCCGACACATGCTCGAGCGTGGAATGGGATCCATCATCAATGTGGCTTCGTCTTCTCAGTACAGGGCACGCGAGCGAGCCCTTACGCGGCCAGCAAGGGGGTCGTGCTGCAGCTCACGCGAAGCTCGCGCTCGAGTGGGCCCACGCTGGCGTCCGGGTGAACGCACGCGCCGACCTATCTCAACGCGCCGAGCACCCGCGAGCTCCTGCAGCCAGGGACCCAGTTCCACGATTGGGTGCTTGCCAGAATCCCCCAGGGGCGCGCACTCGAGTGTGACGAGGTCGTCGGCGCGGTCGTGTACCCGATTGATGACATGAGAGGCGAGCTGGCGAACACCCTCAACTCGGTCCTTGGCCGCACTGGGGTCAGGGAACAGCACAAATGAGCGATCGAGAGGCATCGCGTCTCGCCACGCCGGTCAGCTCGACCCTAGCTGGCCGCAGTGCTATCAAGTCTCGGGCGAAAGCATGGCCCGTCTCACTCCTTGGCGCGCGATAGATGCGACTCACGTGATCGCGCCTGGATTGCTCGTGAGAGCATGACCGAAACTGCCATGCCTTGTAGGCCGGAAAGGGAGATTCGCCCCGGGTCGGCTAGGAGGGCGCCGACCGCCGAGCGCTCGTTTCCGGTTGAGGGCCGTCAGCGCTGTCACCCACTCAGCGGGCCTGTTGGCTGCCTGACTCCCGGTGAGCCAAACGACTTCTCAGATCTGTCCCAACTACGCCGCCGGTTTGTTGGTGGGCGAGCGTGGTGGCGAGTTGAGCGCGGTTGTGGATTCCGAGCTTTTGGTAGGCGCGGCCAAGGTGCGCTTCGATCGTCTTGGGGCTCAGGAACAGTTGCGTGGCGGCTTGGCGGACGGTGGCGCCTTCCGCGACGGTCAGCGCGACCCGGAGCTCTTGCGGAGTGAGCTCCTCGGCGCTGGAGCGACCGCGGCGCGCACGCGTGAAGACGCCGGCGGCGCGTAGTTCCTGGTGCGCGCGGTCTGCCCACGAGTCGGCAGCAAATTGCTCGAAAATGGCGAGCGCGGCAGCGAGCTGTTCTCGGGCATCCGTTCTGCGGCGAAGACGTCGGAGCCGCTCCCCGTAGCATAGTTGGGTGCGAGCGCGCTCGAACATGCTCGGGACACGGTCGTGAAGCGCGAGGGCAGACTGGAATTCTGCTTCAAACTCGTCTTCGCCCGCGAGTAGGCCTCGGCAGCGGGCGGCGGTTGCAAGTCCCCAGAGTGAGCGGACGTGCTCGGCGCGATGCTGGAGTAGGTCGGCGGCCATGCGGGCCTCGTGGTCGCGGCCTGCGGCGTGGAGCGCCTCCACGAGATCTGGCTCGTATGGGACAGTGGGTGGATTGCCGAGTCCTTCGGCTTCCGCTTCTCTCGCGCACTGCTCCAGCTGCTCAACCGCGGCCGGGATGTTGCCAAGGCCGAGCTCAAGCAGCCCGAGCACCGACAAGAGGTGCACCTCCAGCGAACGATGACCTCGCGCCCGCGCCAGCGAAAACGCTTCTGCCACGACCGTGCGGCATTCCTGCTCACGCCCCTGCGCCGCGGACACGCGAGCCAGGTGCACGAGTCCCCAAGCACGATAGCTCGTGGCGCCGGCGAGCTCGGCTGCCTCGCTCGCCCGCGCGCGCGCGCGCGTCCACCGCCCCGCGTGGAAGTCTGAGTGCGCGCCGTGTCCCAGCACGAAAGGCAGCTTGCCGAGGGCGCCGAGCTCGCGGGCGTCCCTGATCGCGCGCTCAAGCGCGCTGCCGCGCTCGAGCGTGCCGTCGCTCTCGAGATCGCCCTCGGTCACCAGCCCTCGGGTCAGGCTCAGCTCGATAGCGGCAGCGGCAATCGGACCTAGCTCGAGCGATGCTGCGGCCGCGAACGCCGCTTCACTGCCTAGCTCCTCGGGCGGCAGCTCGCCCCGATACGTCGCGGCGGTGTCCGCTGCAAACGCCGCCAGTCGCTGGATCGCCGGGAGGCACGCATCGGCAAGCTCGCGCGCTCGCCGACCGCTCGCAACTGCCGCGCGCAGGTCGCCGATCATGATGTCAGTCGTGGTCGCATCGATCATCATGACCGTCGCCCGAGCGGGGTCCTCGTCGGCAACCGCGGCGGCACCATCCCAAAAGATCTCGTGCGACCGCACGGCCGATCCCAACAGTCGCTCCACGACCCCCGAGAGGTGTCGGAAGTCGGCGCGGATCAAGGCAGTATCGGCGAGCGGAAGACCAGCGTTGATCAGATCTGAGGCCCATTGGACCCTGCCGCTCATGACGGCGAACGTCGAGGCTGCGAGCAGCCGTCGGGCGCGAGCGCCAGGCTTAGGGGTCAGCGCAGCGGCGCGCTCGTAGGCGCGTGTGGCGGTGGCTAGTCCCCCGCGGTCGGCCGCCCGTTCGGCGGCCTCCTCGAGCGCGGCGGCAACGTGTTCGTCGATTCCGCTCGCAGCTGCCGCCAGGTGCCACGCGCGCCGGTTAACCGCCTCCTCAGAGCCGGCCGCGAGCGCGGCGTGTACGGCACGGCGGCGGTCACTCGGGGCGGTCTGGTAGACGACCGAGCGCACAAGCGGATGACGAAACCGCACCCGACCGTCCGTTAACGTGATCAACCCGGCCCGCTCCGCGGCATCGAACGCCGACCCGTTCAATCGGAGCGCTCGCAGCGCCGCAACAACCGTGCCCGGCTCGTCCAGTTCGCTTGCGGCTGCGATCAGCAACGCCTCCCGCGCCTCAGGCGGAAGTTGAGCCAACCTTCGGGCGAACGCGCGCTCCACACCGCCCCCGACCGGCAGCGGCCGCTCCAGCGGCTCGCTACCCGCCAGTTGCCCTGGACTGAGCGCAGTCGAGAACTCCAACAGCGCAAGCGGGTTCCCACCCGCCACCCGGACGAGTTGCTCTGCTACCTCCGGAGCGATCACCCGACCCCGGCGTTCGGTCAGGAGCGTCTTTGCAGACTGCTCGCTGAGCCCGGCGATCGTCTGCTCCGGCAACCCGGTCGGGTCAAACGCGCTCGGCTCTGCGACGCGCATGGCGAACAACGCCACTATCCCCTCCATGTGGAGCCGGCGCGCGGCGAACGCAAGCGCCTCAGCTGAGGACGGATCAAGCCAATGGGCATCATCGACCACAACCAATAAAGGCATGTCCTCCGCCGCCGCTGCAATCAGGCTCAAGGTCGCCGCGCACACCGCCAGCGGATCGCCCGGAACTGGCGGGCCTAGCGCCAAGGCCCCCCCGAGCACCGCCCGCTGACGGTCCGGCAAGCCCTCCACCAGCCCCAGCACCGGCCGCGCCAGTTCCTGCAACCCCGAGAACGCGAGCTCGGACTCCGACTCAACGCCCCGCGCACGCAACAGCCGAAACCCGACTGCCAGTCCGACCGCGGAATCCAGGAGCACGCTCTTGCCGATCCCAGGCTCCCCCCGCAGCACCAAGGCCGCGCTGCGTCCCATGCGCGCACCGGCGAGTAGGTCGGCAAGCATCGCCAACTCCGACTCGCGGCCCACCAGCACGGTGCTCATGACCAGGTGGAAATGTAGGGGTTCACCCGATGCGAAGCACCAAAACGGGATGGAAGAATGGCTCTGATCAGCACCGAGATGAGTTTCACCAACAAGGGAGGAGAAACGAAGATCAGGAACAGATTCCTGCTGTCAGCCGCCCCGGGAGTGACCGTAGTCTTGCCGGCGCCGCCCGGCCCGGTCAGCGTCAGCACCCTGGCCTCGGCCAGTCGGGCGGCGGCCTCGGCAAGCTCGTTCAGGCGGCCGACAAACCGCGTGAGCGGCGCCGGCAGGTTGGTGGTGGTGTTGGTGAACACGGTTGCCACTTTCGGTCGCGCTCTGAGTCTCCCACACTGTACCGGCCGGCGGAGCGATAAATCAACCAGGTACCCGGCCGGAAGATCAACCCAGGAGGTGGATGTTGTCGGTTCCGCCACACGGGATGCTCCAGCCATGCGCCGAGCACTGCTGACAACGATCGGAGTTCCTCTCCTGGTAGACGCGAGTCCACTGTGGGCCGCGATCAGCAACACCCTAGCGGCGCTGAAGGTCGCCTAGCCAAGTGTGGAACACGATCGCCTGGATCCTGCAGGGACTCCTCGCACTTGCCTTTCTGTTTCACGGCATCCTCTACGCCTTCAGGCCTGAGCCCTTGGTCCGCTTGATGCGCGAGCAGGGCAAGTGGCCTCCGGCCATACCCGCGTGGTTCCGCATCTTCATCGGCGTCGCGGAGCTGCTGGCCGTCGTCGGCCTAGTCCTACCTGGGCTGCTCCGCCTGTTCACAATCCTCACCCCGCTGGCTGCTGCAGGTCTCGTGATCGTGATGTTCAGCGCCTCCATCTACCACGTCCGTCGCAGGGAGGGCGCCGCCGTTCCGGTCGTCGTGTTGGTCCTGACAGCCATCGTGGCCATCCTGCGGTGGCAGGTGGTCGCGCTGTGATTGCTCCAGCCATGCGCCGAGCACTGCTGACAACGATCGGAGTTCCTCTGCTGGTGGCCGCCACGTCCGCCCAAGCGATGCGGAGCGACCTGGCGATGGCCGTTTCCAGGACCGCGACCGACCTGATCGAGCGATGGAGGGGACAGGGCCAGCGCAGCCAGATCCTGCGCTTCGTCCAGCCATCCCTGATCGGCTTGATCGACGGCACCATCTCCACGCTGGCGCCGATCTTCGCCGCCGCCTTCCTCGCCGGCTCGCACGCCGCCCTCCTAGTGGGCCTGGCGGCGTCGCTTGGGGCCGCGATCAGCATGGGCCTCTCCGAGGCGCTTTCCGACGACGGTGAACTGAGCGGGCGGGGGAGCTCGTGGGTCCGCGGCGCCCTGACCGGGATGGCGACGTTCGTCGGCGGAACGTTCCACGCTCTCCCCTTCCTGATCAGCAACACCCAGACGGCGCTCAAGGTCGCCTACGTCGTGGTGGGGATGGAGCTGATCACCATCGCCTGGGTGCGCCGGCGCTTCCTCCAGGTCCCCCTCCACCGCTCGCTGGTCCAGGTCACCATGGGCGGCGTCGTGGTGGCCGGCCTCGGCGCCCTCATCGGCCACGCCTAGCCGGTCGCCGGGAGGACACCGAAGAGATGATCACGCATAGGGGCAGATGGCAGGCACTCGGCGCGATCGTGCTAGGTTCACTGGTTCTGGGGCTGGATACGACGATCGTGGTGACCGCCCTACCGACCCTGTCGGCCAAGTTGGGTGCCACCACCGACCAGCTGCAGTGGATTTCGGCCGGCTACACCCTCGCCCTGGCCGGCTTCATGATTCCGGCCGGCGTGCTGGCCGATCGGCTCGGCCGCCGGCGAATGCTGCTGGTCGCGCTCCTCCTCTTCGGCGCCTCCTCGGTCGCGGCCAGCCAGATGACGACCGCCAATGGGCTGATCGTGATGCGGGCGGTGATGGGGATCGCGGGCGCGTTCATCTTTCCGATCTCCCTGGCCATCCTGCCGACGATCTTCTCGGAGCGGGAGCGTCCCCGGGCCATCGCCATTGGTGGGGCCGGCATGTTTCTCGGGCTTCCATTGGGTCCGCTGGTCGCGGGCTGGCTGCTGACCCACTACGACTGGGGCTCGATCTTCCTGATCAACGGCCCGGTCGTGCTGCTCGCTCTGCTCGGCGTCTGGATCTTCATCCCCGAGAGCCGGGACCCGAACGCGCCCCGCCTCGACGTCGTCGGAGCCGCTCTCGTGGTGGCCGGGGTCACCAGTCTCGTGTACGGGATCATCGAGCAGCCGGCCCTCGGCTGGACCGACACTCCCGTGCTCGCCAGCCTCGCGAGCGGGGGAATTCTGGTCGCCGGCTTCACCATCTGGGAGCTGCGCGCGCGATCGCCGCTTGTCGACCTCCGGCTCTTCTTGAACCCGCGCTTCACCTGGTCGGTGGTCGTCGGCATGATCATGGGCTTCGCGCTGCTGGGGGTGCTCTTCGTCTTCACGCCCTTTCTGCAGATCGTCCAGGGCAATGATGCCCAGGCCACCGGCATCCGCTTGCTACCGCTGATCGGCGGCATCGTGCTGGGCGCCCTAGGCAGTGATCGGCTCGTAGCCCGCCTTGGGGTTCGGGTCATGCTCGCGCTCGGCCTTCTCATCTGCGGGGCCGGCATGGCGCTGCTTTCAATGGTCAAGGCCGACAGCGGATACGGCCTCGTAGCGGTCGCCTTGCCGGTCATCGGAGTCGGCAATGCCTTCGCGATGTTCACGTCTCTCAACGTCATCCTCGGCATCCTGCCCGAGGCGCAGACGGGAGCGGGAAGCGCCCTGACCAGGACCCTCCAGCAACTCGCCGCCTCGTTCGGCGTGGCAATCCTCGGCAGCATCCTCAACAACGCCTACCGAGCTGACCTGGCGGGACACGTGACGGGGCTGCCGGCCCGGCTGCAGGAGGTGGCCGAGGGCAGTGTGGCCGGCGCCAGCTTGATCGCGAGCCGCCTGCCGGGTCTGCTCGGCACCGGCCTCCTTCGCGCTGCTCACGACGCTTACAGCGTCGGCATGACCGATGTGCTGCGGGTGAGTGCCGGGATTATGGTCGCCGGGGCGCTCCTGATCGCAACCTTCATGCCCACCCGGACGAAGGCGGCCGTGCAGCAGCCCGCGACGCGCGAAAGCGCGCAGGCCGAGATGGCGTTGAAACCGTCTCGGCTTGCGCTGGCGGTAGGTTCCGGGCGCAAGCCGCCATCTAGCGGTAGTTCCCAAAAGGTTGACAACAACCGATGACACTGTGAGAGCCCTCCATGACTCGGTTTGGGTCACCACAACCTGGCGGGCTCGGCCGAGCCGATGCTGCGGGGATGCAGCCACAGCTGAGCAGAGGGAAGGAACCTAGATGCTGACCGCCGAACGAGTCGCCAGACCGAAGGCAATCTACACGTTCGCGCACGCGCCCGACTCCAAGTGGCGAATCGGGCGCCTGGCCTGCATCAACGCCTACTGGTTCGGCCGCGGAGCGCACTGGCGGGCGATCCTCGTTTCGCTCCTGTTCGTCGGCGCCACCCTCGTGGCGTCGAAAGACGCCGTCCTACTCCAGGGGCGAGTGATGACGGCAGGCAGCATCTTCGCGCTGTTGGTGCCCATCCTCGCGGGCTGGTTGAGCGACCGCACGGCCTCCCGCTGGGGGCGCCGCCGGCCATGGATGGTCGCCGGTACCGCTGTCAACCTGATTGGACTTGGTCTGTTAGCCGTGGCCGGTACTCCTTTGCTCCTGCTCGTTGGGTTCGTCGTCGTACAGGCAAGTAACAACGCCGCCGAGGCTGCTTACGCGGGCGTTATCCCAGACGTCGTCCCTGCCGACCACAGGGGACGGGCCTCCAGCCTCCTTGGGGTCATGGAGTTGGTGGGCAGCATCTTCGGGTTGGCAGCGGTGATGGTTGTCTTCGCCATACTGGGCCAGACGCGGCTGGCCCTGATCGCGAGCTACGCCATCCTAGGGGTAATTCTTGTGATCGGCCTGATCATCGCCGTTCTGTCCATCCAGGAACCACCAGTCGTCCGGGAACAGCCACGACCGCGGCTGGCGATCCACCCATTCAGCCTGGCGTGCAGCGCGGCATTCCTCACTTTCCTGGCTTGTCTCCTGGCATTGCTCGCCCTCCCTCTTGGCAGCGCCACGGTGCCGGTCATCGCCGCGGCCCTCGTTGCCGGAGCCACATCGATCGGGACAGGATGGCAGGTCCCGGCCTTTCGTGCCTTTGTCTCGCCGTTCAAGAGCAATGACTTCTTCTGGGTCTTTGCCACCCGCACCCTGGTCACCCTTGGCCTGGTCATCACGGTGGGGTTCATGCCCTACTACTTCCGAGACATTGTTGGGGTGGCGAATTCCGCATTGGCGAGCTCGGCCTTCGGGTTGACCGTCGTCATTTCAGCCGCAGCGTCAGCGCTGCTCTGCGGGTCGCTCTCCGACCGAGCGGGATGCCGCAAGGCGTTCGTCTACCTCTCGAGTGGAGTTCAGGCCGCGGTTGTATCGGTCCTAGTGTTTGGGCTCGTGGGATCGATTGCGGTGATCTTCGGCCTTGGCGTCATCTTTGGTATCGGCTTTGGCGCCTACACCGCGGTCGACTGGGCGCTCGCGTGCGATGTCCTGCCGGACCGGAAACGCGCGGCCGGCAAGGACATGGGACTATGGCACGCTTCTTTGACTCTTCCTACGGTGGTTGGACCGGCGCTCCTCGCGTTGCTGCTGTACCACTTGAATCAACCCGGGCACTGGGTTCTGGGTCTGGCTACCGGCGGCCACTTAGGATTTCGAGTTGCATTTGGACTCGCGGCCATGTTCTACATTCTCGGGACAGTGATGGTCGCCCGGATCCGCGGAGTCAGATGAACCCGGGCGACTTGGCCGACGGGGACGGCTGCTTTGCCATCGAGCGGGAGGTCGTCACCGATGCCAAACCCAACCAGCCTCTCGGATTCGCGTGTCTTACAGGCACAGGTCGAGCCAGCGGATAGCCAAAGAAGGAGTGAGTGTGCTTGCAAGGCCGCGCTCAGTCGCCGACCCGGCTCTCAACCTGGCCAATGATCCGGCATGGCTGGTCCTCCTGTACTGGTTGTGCTTCATCCTGGCTCCCGAGGTGGCAGTTCTCGGAAACGTTTTCGCCTATTGGGCGGCCACGCACTCGTACCTAATCCGGGAGTCTTCACAGCCGGGGCCCAGCAGCGCTCGCGAAGGCGAAGGGACGCCCCGCTCAAGAGGAGGTGATCGGCAGAAGACGTGACCTAAGGGTGCGGACCAGAAGTTGGCCAAGACCAGACCACTATTACCAACATGTGTCTCCAAGCGTTACTGCTGGTGACCCACCAGCATATGGATAAAGGAGGAACCAAGGGACCATGGTCAGACGACTCTTATCCCTTGCAGCCGCAGCGCTCTGTTCGATCGCGTTGGCTGGGAGCGCCCTCGCTCAGAGCTTCGGCCCGCCGCCCGGCCACTCTCAGTCGACTGACACCAACGCCTTTGCCGACCTCTTCGACAGCACCGGCTCGATCCATGCAAATCCCTCTGTCGATCGCGGAATGCAGACGTTCAAGGCTAAGCAGGCCTCGGGCCCGCCAGTCGTTATGGGGCCCGCCACGATGCTCAACCTGGAGGTCGAGGTCCCGAATGGATTCGCTTTCGGCTGCTGGATCATTCCTGACTCAGCCTTCAATATCAGCCGCGACCTGTCGAGTGCAACCCTGACGGCCACAGTGACGCCGGGCGTCAGCGAGTGTCCCGGCCCGCCTCTCGCGGCGGCAACGGGCGCACGCCCGGGTCTCGAGGCTCTGTCGCTCCAGCCGCTGCAGGAGGGACCCCCTGGGAGTTTCGGCTTCATCGGGCCAGTTCAGATCGGCCTGACGTGGACGTTCCTGGGGGCCGTGGCCAAATCACGGTTCACCAACAACGCGAGCTGCGCCAGCTTCATCTCAAACGCGGAGGGAAGCGACCAGCGTGCCTTCGCCAATGCCACGACGACGCTGTCGGCAACAATCGCGGCCTTCTTACCGCCGCCGACAAACGGTCTGCCCCCAATGTCGGGACCCCCGGTCGCGCTCAGCCACACATCGCTGACGAGCGATTTCGCCGCGATTGAGCAGTTTTCAATCGACCAGGTCGTGTCGGGAACGCTGAGCCAGGCGTGCAACCCGTTCATGAAGTAGATGAGAAGGACGGGCGACGGAGGGCCAGGCTTGCTGGCCCTCCCTCAACACGCGCTATAG
>WNEZ01010325.1_pt1 | contig 13429 bp, 11 predicted proteins | sample 5400521 | NCBI WGS metagenome assembly WNEZ01 (sample SAMN13153339, study PRJNA577476) | soil metagenome | isolation source: 120 cm saprolite under Douglas fir tree site 2 hole 1 replicate 1 | place: USA:California | collected 2015-04-18 | reverse complement strand
CTCCACTGGTTTGAATATGGAATCGATGGAAAGTGAACATAGGGAAAGGAGCCCGAACGTGACAATCGACGATGCTCTCACCTGTAAAGAGGTCGTGGAGCTGGTGACGGAATATCTGGAAAACGTCCTGCTTCCAGGATTGCGCAAACAGTTTGAGGAGCACGTCGCCGATTGTCCTGGATGTACCAACTATATTGAACAGGTACAGCTAACTGTCGGCATGTTGCAGCAGTTAGCGCAGGAACCAGTCTTTCCTGAGACGAAGCAGAAACTGCTTGAGGTATTTCGGTACTGGAAGCAAGGTTCAAGTCCACAGGAGGGAAACTGATCATTCATATGCCACCTTCGGTAACTACGGCCTCCTCGACACCCTTACGGTACTCAACTGGGCCCACAAGAATGCCGCCTTCTTTGGCGCAGACCCCGAAAACGTAGCTTGGTGTTTTCTTGTGGTTCGTGTGGAGCAGGTTTGCCTGGAGGGCTATGTTGTCCGCTAAGGTGTGTGATTGTTTACTGTTGTCCGCCGGTTTTGCTGTCAGATTGCTGTCACCCTCTGGTCAGGATCTCTCTGCTTCCTTAGTGATCAGGAAAGTATGCTTTAATGTAGCCGTTTTGCCAAGCATCGCGCTCGCGCCGCAGTAGCGTTCCTCGGTTAGCTCAATGGCACGTTCCACTGCTTCTGGTCGAATATTGTGACCAGTAAAGATGTGCTCGACGATGATGTGTACAAAGACCCTCGGATACACTTCGACGCGCTCTCCATGAATACGTACCTCGTACCCAGTAATGTCCTGGCGCTTTTTCCGTAGAATTGAAATGATATCCATGCCTGCACAGCCTGCCAGGGCAACCAGCAGCATCTCCATCGGGCGAGGGCCTCTATCCTGCCCTCCGTTGTGTTCAGCCGCGTCGAGCATAACGTGGTGACCAGAACCGGTCTCGACATCAAAGCGCATCCCAGTCTCTAATGTGGCTCGCACAGTCATATCATTTGCCATAGTGTTTTCCTCTTTCTATTTGTCTTTTCTCAGGCTTAAATCAGTTCTTTGGTCAGTCACTTAGAGATAGGTCGTTCAGAGTTGATTTGGTGACGAATTGCCTCACTTTTCCACCAGCACAGCACGTCCATCGGCAACGATTGCTCCATTTGGTCCTGCAAAGACAGGATTCAGGTCGACTTCGACGATGTCAGGGAAATCAGTCAGGAGCCATGCAACTGCCTGTAATGTATGCGACAAAGCGTCTATGTCAACAGCAGCAGTCCCACGTGCACCTGCTAATAAGGGATATCCCCTAACTTCGCGTATCATCGCAAGCATTTCATTGGTGGTGGCAGGCACGAGTCGATAGGAGGTAGCATGCAGTATTTCGACGAATATGCCGCCCAGACCAAACATCAACATTGGTCCGAACTCTTTGTCACGCAGACCACCGATAATTATTTCATGTCCATATGCAAGTTCCTGGATGCTTACTCCAAGAATCCGTGCTGTGGGTTGTTTGGCGTGCACCCCGGCCACCATTTCCTCAAACGCTATTCCAATCTCAGCTGGTAAGACACCGACTCGCACCCCGCCGATATCCGACTTATGGCTGATGTCCGGTGAAACGATTTTCAGCACACACGGTTTGCCCAGCGCCTGCCCTGCCGCCAGAGCCTCAGTGGGACTAGTACACAGAGTCTCACGTGGAATCCTTGCGCCGTAGGCTGCTAATAGGGCCTTGACCTCACTCTCAAGCAGTAATGTGTGATTCTGGGTGCATGCTCTAGCTAGGATGCTGGTTGCTTGTTCGCGTGCTCCGGGCGGTGAAGATTCTGGCATGGACTTGTGCGCCGCACGAGCGCGATGATTTTCTGCATAAGCAACTATGGCTGCTGCTGTACGTGCCGTTCGCTCCGGCCACTCGTATACTGGAATACCAGCCTCCTGCAAGATCGCCTGGTTTTCATCTCCTTCCCTTCCGACTACCCAGCAAACATACGTTGGTTTGGCTATGCCTCGTTCGCGCTGGCAGCCTAGCACAGCATCGCGGACTGCCTCGACGTTCTCGCGCATCAAGGCCGAACGTTGCAGCAGGATCGGTATGATAATATCCACCTCACTGCACTCGTACAGGGCCTCTATGCTGCCGGCATACATTGTTGGGAAACGTGCCCAGGCAGGTGTCACATCAACGGGATTGCGTGAGCTTGCGTAGGCAGGAATCAATGGCGAAATGCGGGCCTGTGTTTCCGCGGGTAGTTCTGGTACGCTCAACCCGAAGCGCTCGCACATATCCGCCAGTTCGACGCCTGTGCCTCCCGAATTGGTGATGATGGCAACGCGGCGACCTGGTGGCAGTGGTTGGGTTTTGGTAATAACTACAGGCTTACGTTGTGCAGTACGTGCCAGAGCCTCATAAAATGCACGCCCGTCACTTACAGACTCCAGGAACAAGCACAGAACGCGTGTTTCGTCATCGTGCTCGAAGTAGCTTAATATCTCGTGATCGGTCAGGTCAGCTTTGTTGCCGTGTGAGAGGATTTTAGCGAAGCGCAAACGACGCTGCCGCGCCAATCCAAAGATTGCCATGCCATAAGCGCCGCTTTGAGTGACGAGGGAGATACTACCTCCCTTTGGGGGTAGACCAAACCCCATTGAAGCGTTCAAACCGAGGTTGCAATTGTACAACCCGAAGCAGTTTGGCCCGATCAGGCGCACTCCTCCTGCGCGTGCAGCCTCAAGCAGAGCTTCCTGTCGGGCTTGGCCCTCCGACCCGACTTCAGCAAATCCACCACTAAGCACCAACGCGGCTTTTGCGCCAACTTTTGCACAATCACGCATTGCCTCAACGCAGGCCTCTGTTGGGAGAGCGATCACTGCCAGGTCTACTTGACCGGGTACATCTAGCAGACGTGGGTACGCCTGATGGCCCATTATCTCTGTTTCTCCAGGATTGATCGGGTACAGCTTACCGGGATAGCCCTCCAGCAGGTTTCGCATGAGTATGTACCCTAGTTTGCCGGACTTCGCTGAAGCGCCGATGAGCGCTATACTGCGCGGATTAAATGCAGCCTCACCCCAGTCACTCATTTAGCCAACTCCCTTCTCCTACAAATAATGCTGGTTCACCACCTGTGTGCAAGAATATAACCGTCTCGTCGCGACTGAAGTGCCCAGCGCGGGAATATGCAAGGAATCCGGCCATGGCTTTGCCTGTATATGTTGGATCGAGGAAAATGCCTTCGCAGCGTGCAGCCAAACGGATTGCTTCCGCGCCTTCTGGGGTAGGCACACCATAGCCAGGGCCGATGAAACCGCCATGGACGATCACATCTTGTGGAGCAATAGTTTGGGTAAATCCCAGTAGTTCGATGGCAGCTTGAGCTAAGGTAAGCACCCGTAACTTTACTTCATCCACCTGTCTGCTGACGGTAAAACCCTCGACACGCCAGGGTAGTCGCAGCAGTTGCACACCCGCCAAAAGCCCGGCTTGAGTTCCACAGGAGCCGGTTGCTAGCACAATTGCATCCGGCACAATACCCTTAGCAGTACATTGTTCAGTCAGTTCGCATACGGCCTGGACGTAACCGAGTGTGCCGAGTACAGAAGCTCCCCCGCGAGGGATGGGATATGGTCGCCGTCCGGCCGAACGCAACTCAAGCGCTGTTTCCTCGATCGCTCCATCCACCGAGGCACGATCCGGGTTGCCAGTAAAACGTATTTCCGCGCCTAGCAGGCGCGTCAAACGATAATTGCCCTGCACCTGGGGAGGAGTTGTACCTGAATAGACAGCTACCATGTCAAGTCCTGCGTGGGCTGCAGCCGCAGCGGTTGCGCGCACATAGTTGGATTGCGGTCCTGCGCCTGTAACAAGCGTGTCTGCTTCTTGTGCCAGGGCATCTGCCAGCAGAAACTCCAATCCACGTATCTTGTTACCACCAAATCCGAAACCGGTCAGGTCATCGCGCTTGATCCACAGCCGTGGACCACCAATTGCTGCTGCCAATCGTGGAGCCTCCATGATTGGTGTCGGCAAGAATGCAAGTGGGACACGCGGGATATTTTTCAATCCCAGTTCATCCAGGCTCATCGATGTTCCTTAGTTCTACTAAAACCTGGTCAACCATGGCGCCGCATTTGCCGGTATGCTGTTGATACTCGAAGAGGGATTCAATCTCTGTTGTCGAGAGGTGTGCGCAAATCTGCGGATTGTCGAGTAGGGCCTCCTTTAGTCCACAGCCTGCAGCATGGGCATTCAGCGCGGTTTCGTAGACCAATGCGTGCGCACTCTGTTTACCTGTTCGCTCTGCAAGTGCAAGCATCACAATGTGTCGAATGACGCGGGCGAGTGTTCCCAGGTGCTCTGAGATTTCCGGGTTACGCTTGTGCGGCATGGTAATACTGCCGACAGTGCCGCTGGCGAAACCCTCACTGACTTCGCCGATTTCTGGGCGCTGCAGGTTATAAACCTCGTGCCCGATCTTATCACCAGTGGAGGCAATAAGTGCGAGCAGGTTGAACCATTCGGCCAGCGAATCGCGGGCAGTCGTCCACGAAATCGCGGGAGCATCCAGGCCAAGCCTCGCCAGGAAACTCTTTTGTAGTTCCAGCGCGCGCGGTCCAAGTGAAGAGAGGCTACCAACGCCGCCTGCAAGTTGCCCAACATTCAGCCGAGACGCAAGTTCTACCACTCTCTGACGATGCCGCCGCACCTCCATCGCCCATATCGCTGCCTTGAAGCCGAAGGTGATTGGCAGGCCAATTTGCCCATGCGTGCGCCCGGCCATCACCGTGTCGCGATGCACTGCTGCCAGCCGCGAGAGATTGGCCTCGATCTCCTTCAGTTCGCGACTAATGATCTCCCGCACCCCTTGCAGTACGAGCGAGGTCCAGGTATCGGTTATATCCTGTACGGTTGCGCCATAGTAGAGCCATTCTCCGCTGTTGCCAGGACAACGTCTCTGGAGTGCGTGGATCAAACCAAGTGTAGAGTGATTGGTGGCCTCAAATCCGGCGCGTACTTCTTCAAAGAAAGCTGTGTCGAGTTCTACTGTGCGACAGGTTGTTGCCACGGCCTGTGCGGCACCAGGTGGGATCAATCCAAACTCTTTCCAACCATGAGCGCGTGCGTGGCACATCATCGAAAAGTACTCGAAGCTCTGGCGTTCCCCATGAGTTCCGGTAAATGAGCGAGTCGGTTAGATGGACGGGCATGAAACACCTCCGCAAAGCTCCCCGGCGCGGCGTACAAGCGCCTCTTCGGCAGCGGCGAGAACCACCCCTGCCTTTTTGTGCCATGAAGTGTAGGTATCTAGTATGGCACGACACTCAGTAAGCATAGTAGAAAGTGGTTCTGGAGCGGCACCGCCAATCCCCTGGCGCGCAGCAACCGCTGCAGCCGGATCAAGCGCTTGCGTAAATGTGGCCTCCGAAAGGTGTAAAGGGCGATTCAGTATTACCTGAGCTGCTGCGTCGAGGTCCGCGATTGTGAGATCGCGCATAGTACGATTAGTCTGTGTGGCCTCACGTACCAGTCGTCCAACGACGCGGTGTGCCGTGCGGAAATCAAGCCCGGTTTCGAGTGTAATAGTCTCTGCCAGGTCAGTGGCCGTGGCGAATCCGTTCGCCAGCCGTGCTGCAGCCACAGGAGCATTGAATCGCAATCCGGTCATCACACCTGCCATAAGTATTGCAACTCCGATGGCTGTTTCGAGCGCACGTGGGACATCACCATAGATAAAGACGCGATTGTCTACCTGCCCTGAAGGCGTGCGGCCAAGCGCGGCTACGCTAGTCAGCGTACCGGCTAGCTCGTTGGTAGCACCGCGCACATACGCCAGGGCGTAAGGATTCTTCTTCTGAGGCATAATCACGCTGGCGCGTGCATGACCCTCGGCAAGTTCAACAAGGTCAAATTCGGCAGTTGCGAAGATTTGTAGGTCTTCGGCGAGCCTGTCCAGGTTAACGAGTGCTGCGACGACAACCGACATCGTCTCAATCGGGCCATCTGGTTGCCACATGGCATCCCGGGCGTGCTGTGCCAAGCCATCGAAGCCAAGCAGTTCGGCCAGGCGGTTGCGATCCTGTGGCAACCGCGAGCCATTGACACTGCCGCAGCCAGCCGGACTCCGGTTAGTGCGCGTGTATAGCGCCTGAAGACGCTCCAGGTCCCGTAGCAGAGGATAGGCGAAACCCAGTAGATAATGACCGAACGTAGTCGGCTGGGCAGGTTGCAAGTAGGTGTAGTCGGCCATGAGCGTTGACCGATATTCGTCTGCCCGTTCAATTATCGCTGCACCGGCCTTTATCAGCGCATCGGCAAATGCCAGCAAGCATGAGCGCACACTGATGCGGTAGCCGGTAGTCGTTGACTCGCGACGCGCACGCCCTGCGCCGAGCCATCCAACGGAGGGTGTCCGGGCCGCTAACCAGGCTTCGCGGTTCGTATACAGATCACCTGATTCTGGAGTGGGGATGAAATCGGGGGGAGACTCGTGCAGGGCAAGCAATGCACTTAATAAAGAGGTTCCGTCCGCAGATGGGATCACGCCTGCCTCAATGAGCATAATTGTATGAGCGAGGTCCGCCAGGCTCATCCCTCGGAATAATGCTAATTGATCGGCCAGTTCACGCGCAAATGCTGTTTGCACAAGTTCTGCCGCCGGCCCGGTTGCCAAACGGCTACCAACTCCCAGTACTGAATTGTTCTCGTTCCTTTCTCCATCTGAGAGAGACATGGGTGAACCATCGGACTGTTTCACTGGTGCGATCACCTCTTCTCTCTATTTTGAGGCGATGCAGCAGATGCAGTTTCAGGGGCATCTGTTTCCTCAACAGCATCTGGATTCCATTGACCGGTTCGCTCCAATTCCTCAGCAATGCGCTGGAATGTTTCGAAGCGTAAACCTACTCGTAATGCCTCAAGGGCCAGCACTTCGCCTGTTGGAATATTGCCAAGATTGACGTTAGGGCCAAAGTGCTGGATCAGGAAGGTTTGCTGATTCTTGAGCGGTGCCTCCCAGATCAGGCGATCAACCTGCGGGCCCATGCGTTCACATATGGCTGCCACTGCTTCTGCTCGCACCGCGCCGTGGTCGTCATAAATACCGATACCCTTGCCAGACTCGCGAGATTCGACGGTGACCCACTGCGCGCCCCACTCGAGGTCCTGAAGCGCCTGCTCTGCCAGTTCGGTGGCTGTGGGTTGTAGTTTTGGGTCCTTCTTGCCAACCTCGGTGATCGCCGTCAGCCCGTGATCGAGCGCGCAGCGAATCACGTTACGCCGGCGATGTGGCGGCAGCGGGATTGTGCCATCAGAGATCTCTACCGCGCTGAAACCCAATGAATGCGCATGTTGCATAAAGATGCGGCAACTCCCACGCACAATGGCAACTTCGAGCAATGTGCCTCCTGGATACGTCAGGATGCCGTGGGCCGTCAGTTGCAATAGCTTACGGCGCAGCACATCCGCAGGAACGAAAGCCGAGGTACCGAAGGTACATTTCCAGTGGTCAATCAGATCGCCACACATCTCAAGCAAGTCAGCAGTCACGGCCGGGCCGTGCCCTTTGTCGATAACCATAGTTATTCCACTCTTGCGCGGTGGGTGTGTCCGCCCGGTCAGCAGACCCTCAACCACATGCGCCCACGCTCGCTCAGGCATATACGACCTCCTCAGATAGCTTCCGCAGTGCTGCCTCGACCATTGCGAGATCTGCGCCCCATGGCACAACCATTATATTCTTGTCTTGTTCAATATGTGTTTCCAGCAGACAGCATTTCAGCAGTGTAGGTTCTTTGCGCTCACCTGCAATACGACGGGGGCACATCTCGACTCGTGGGGGTTCATCACCATAAAAGTGACGGTGAAATTGCAGACTGCGCTCGCAGCCGATCATCGTCCACTTGTGTCGTTCTGGATGCTGGTCCAGAAAATACACTGGCGCAGATAGATCATCCAATCCACCAGACCGACAAGGTACCAGGTAAGCCGATGGGTGTACACTTTCTGCCAGGTCTCGTACTTCAATACGCTCCAATTCTAAGCGAATGGGCGGAAGATCCGCATAGCTCAAAACCTGCCGAGCCAGCCCATACAATTTTGGCGGTTCGGGAGGCGCAACCTCTACCACTCGCACCACCAGGGGGTCGGGGTGGTGAATGAAGTTGGCATGATCGTACAATCCCTCGACAACGAGTGTCCTTTCTGGCCCAATGCCAAGTTCGTACGCAGCCTGGGCCAGGGCGGAACGGTTGGCTGGATCGACGTCTGGGCACTTAGCATAGACACACGTGTCCGGCAAGGCAAGTACCTCGACAGATGTAATCTGCGAAAACAGTGGTTCACTTTCTGCACGAGTGATAGCGACTACAGCAGTCTCTATTCCTTCGCCTCGGAGCACGATGAAATCGGTACGGCGGTACGCCTCTCGGCTAAGCAACAGCGTAGTAATTGCATCTACTGTCATTGGCCCATTGTAGAGCTGCACGCTGACCCGACGATAGGGCAGTGGAACCAGGTTCTTTACTGATTTCCATGATTGTATCTGTGTAAGCCGACTCATTACCTACCCACCTCCAGAATTGGTTGATTGTCACTACCGTTGCAGTGCGCTCATAAGTCCCGCAGGTTAGGCGAACCAGCACGCAATCGACACAGTTGGATAAAGTGCTCAGGGTTGAGGAACAGTTCGTTCATATTACCCATCTCGTCGATGGTGATCCCCTCGGGCCGCCGCATCAGGTAATCGAGATACTGGAAGGCATCTTTCGCTCCGAAGCCCACATGGTGGAATCCGAGTATCCGGCGGCTGTTGCCATCGACAACGGCCTTTTGGAAACCCGATAATTCAGGGTACATAAAGGCATAGAGCATCGTGCCCTCAGCACAGGGAAGCGGGATATCTTCATGGGGTACACCCTTAGGAGGCATTTGAATCACAACGACATTATCGTAGCGTTGCCTGGCTTCCTCCTCCGACAAACCAACCCAGGTTATCTCGTAGGTGGAATGCAGGAAATCGGGGTAATCGGTCCAGTCGAATTCATAGGGTTCACCCATAATGTTACGTGCGGCGGTCATGCCTCCCTTACGAGCTTTAAACATCTCCATTGGCGGGCCGATCAAGTCACCAATTGCATAGACATTGGGTACGCTTGTGCGCATGTGCTTGTCTACGAGAATCTCCCCCTTCTCCCCGACTGCCACGCCAAGCACCTCTCGATAGTGTTCGGATTTGGGCCGCTCACCTGTGCCCATGAACACAAAGTCACATGCTAAGGACTGCTTGGTGCCGTCCTGCATATTACGAATGATGACTTCCTTTACATTGCCGTTGCCATCATCTTTGATCGCGACTGGTTCAACTCCCTCAAGAATCTGCATACCACGCTTGCGCATGCCATCGACTACATACTGGCGCAGGTCTTCGTCAACATGGTGAAGACTGGATGTGCGCATCAGTGGTTTGCGTGCTGCAATGGTGGTGGGGCAACCAGCTGCCTGGAAGAATGACCCATATTCGATAGCAACCTTTGAGGCGCCAATGATCACGCAGCGTTGAGGTTCGAAGTCGAGCTCTTCGATCAGCGATACAAAGTCGTAGACCCCGTGCAGGTGTGTACCAGAGATGTTAGGAAACACCGTTTCAGCACCAGAACCAAGCACGAGGTTATCTGCCTGGAAGCGTTCACCTGCTACCTCTACAGTGTGGTTATCGATGATCGTAGCAGGGGTATTCAGGATGTATTCCAGGTCAAGTTGCTCCTTAGATTGCCAGTTCATGAAGGCATGAGCGCTTCCCCGCCCTTCCTTAAATAGCTGAACCATCTGAAGGATCGATGCTCGCAGATGAGTGGCATCAGGAAACCAGAGTTTTCCTGAAAACCAGCGCATAAGATCCAACTCACGAGCCGCTTCGGAGAAGAGGTGGTGCGGCACGCATGCCAGGTGTGGGCAGCTCCCTCCAAGGAACGGCCAGCGATCAACGATAAGCTGCCGTCCTCCCATGGCGCGCAGATAGCCTGAACCGAAGCGCCCACCTGCTCCGCCGCCAACAAAGATCGCATCATACTTCCTGGTGTCGTCGCGATGGACGTTATAGATCGGCTCGCTCTTTTTCTCGTACTCATCTACAAGGCGCCTCCATTGGGCATTGGTGGTTTTAGTAAAAGTGATATCCACAAGCATCTCCTATAGGTCGAAGCACCGGGACAGGTCGGCAGACCTGAACTCACGTTGGTGCGTCCTGAGTGGGTCAAAACGACGGATCAGAGCGACGTGTTCAGGCGTTGGGAGTGGCACAGTGCTCACATCCGACGCAATCACCGGCTCGAATTCGGTGTTGTCCAGCACGTCCTGGACGGTAGTGTCAGCGTAGAGCGCATGCAGGCGTAAGACGTGCGTAACTGGATCAAAATCAAATACGCCTAACTCGGTCACGACCCAGTCTGGTCCGCCGCCCCGCAAGCCCAGGGCCTGCCGGGAGATACCATCACGCGAGACGTGGCCGATGGATGAGATAAAATCTATGTGCTTGACGAAACGAAACTGGCGTTTGCCCGCTTTGTTCGTTGGCGCACGATGTCCCGTAGTCCAGATGGTGATGTGTTGCACATCGCCAGACAGGTTGCAGCCGCCGCCACTGCCAGGTAGCTTGACCCGTGGGGAATCCGGGTCGCCTATAGCCGTGACGTTCAGGTTGCCATAGCAGTCGACCTGCACCCCGGAGAGGAACATGCGCCCCATATCGCCGCGTGCTGCTATGTCGAACAGGTCGCTGATACCGAGCGACATCACACGTCCTTGCTCCAGCACCCAGTCATTCGAGGTCGGCGTGAGAAAGGGCGGCTCCGGGTTTATACCATAAGTAGCGCCCTCAACATGCACCATGTGCGGCGCATGAGAGCGCTTAGCTAAAAGCATGGCGAGCGTCGGCACCGGTGAACCATAGCCGTGGAAAACTAATTCACCATCCAGGATGGTGCGTGCGACCTGGTAGATCATCACTTCGGGGAGCGTAGCATATGTGATTGGTTCGGCATTCATGCGATTGCTCCTTCGGGCGCGCTGAAGAGGGCACGCCAGGCATCATCGCCATCCTTCCAGCTTTCAAGCGCCTGGCGTTTTGTCTGCCCGCCGATGCGGGAAAGATACTCGTCGTGGGTTGCAGGCCCAAACACATAACGTGCCAGGTACTCATTTGCAAAAGTGCCTTGCCCTGCCTGCGCTGCCTGGTAGTACTCGGTCAGGTGCGCGCGGTCATAGGCATAAAAAGGGTAGCACGAGGTGGGATGAGCGCCGTAAGGAACCTCAACTACTGACTCAACCCAGAAATACGGCACATTTGGTTCCATCGCGCACAGTTCGTCAGTTGGCAATAACTTCTCGACAGATGCGATTACATGTTGAGAGGCTCGGATGAAAAAGAGGTCCGCGACCAGCGGTGGCAGTATCTTCAAATTGCCCTGCGCATCACCATATTGTGCATGAATGATGGCAACATCCGGCGCGAGTGCGGGTACAAGCACCAGTGGCAGCCCTGTGAATGGGCAGATCATGGTTTTATATTCCTGGTGTAGGCGCAGGAAATCTGTGCCCTGTACACTTCGCACTGGCAGAAACGGTACACCAAACTCGGCTGCTCGCAACTGCTGGATGATCGTATGGCAGCACGTATCATGGACCTGCACATGCCCGCTTTCGCAGGCACGACGAAAGTTTGGCGCCATACCGAAATCCTGCTCGAAGCCAACATATGATTCCTCCACTACGCCGACAGCACCCGCGCCGCAGAGAAGGTCCACATCTACACCGTGCGCCGTCCCCACCACGTGCAGATTACGTCGTCCCTGGCGAACGAGTTCTCGTAGCAAGGCCATCGGCTCACGCCAGGACAATCCGCCACCAATGGCAATGGTTATACCATCCTGCACGATAGATGCTGCCTCGGCCAGCGACATCCTCTTATCTTCTGAAGTGAAGACCGGCATAGCTTTTCCTCGTCTTATTGCAATTCATCACAGCTCGGTAATTCTGGCCCTTACTTGATGATCCAACCGCCATCTATGACCAGCATGTGCCCTGTGACGAAATCGGCTTCGTCCGAAGCAAGGTAGACCGCGGCGGCCGCGATATCTTCCGGTCGGCCAATACGTCCCCAGGGAGTCATATCAATAACCTGCTGGCGTAGTTCAGGAATGTCTAACCGCCAGCGTGTCATCGCGGTCTCAACCATACCAGGGCAGATGGCATTGACCCGAATATGGTTCGGTGCGTAGTCTAGCGCCAGCGCGCGTGTAAACGAGACAACCGCTCCTTTGGAGGCATTGTAAGCGGCCCGTGCCGGAAAAGGCACAAGCCCGGCAGCCGATGCAATATTGATGATAGTGCCGCTACCTTGCTCCAGCATCCGTCGAATGGCAGCGCTTGCAACCCGGAACACACCATTTACATTGACCTCCATCACGCGCTCCCATTCCTCATCTGGAGTTGTGTGTGCGAGAGTAGCCTGACGCGAGCCGGTGATACCAGCATTGTTCACAACTATGTCCAGACGCCCCCAGCGCGTGATCGCAGCTTCGACCATGTGCTCTGCGTCTGCCCGCACGGACACGTCGCCCACTACAAAACTACCCCAGCGTGACCACAAAGCACCATCCGTATTTGGGGTGATCCACTCTGGTCGCTCAGTAGCGAGTGCCTCATCAATCAATGCCGCTGTTTCACGCAGTCCTTCTTCAGCGATATCACTGAGCACCAGAAAAGCGCCTTCGACAGCAAAGCGAAGGGCTATTCCGCGCCCTATGCCTGACCCTGCACCAGTAATCAGGGCAACTTTATGTGCAAGACGCATAAACAATATCCTTATTCACAGAAGGGCGGTGTACATATGCCTATCTTTATTAGTTGCAACACTACAATCCGCTTCTAGTCGTGATCGTCCCTAAACGCTGGTTAATCCGCCATCAATAACCAGGCACATGCCTGTCGCATATGAGCTGTCATCCGAAGTTAAGAACAGTACAGAACGCGCGATTTCTTCAGGCTGGCCAAAACGACCAAGTGGGTAGCGGCTCAGCCGTTGGGCCAACCTCTCTGGGGTATCGTTCTCAATCAATCGTTGGCCCAACGGAGTCATCGTAGTACCTGGAGCAATGCAATTCACGCGGATGCCATATTGCGCAAAGTCGGCAGCCATTGCACGTGTCAGACTGATAATTGCTCCCTTGGCTGCGCAGTAGGCGGACATGTGTTGCAGTCCAACAAGACCAGCAACCGATGAAACATTAACGACCACACCTCCGTGTCCACTATCGATCATAGCCGGAAGTGCATACTTCGAACATAAATATGCACCGCGCACATGGACTGCGAATGTGCGGTCCCAGGTTGCTTCATCAGACTCGATGACCGTACCGAAGGATTCAATACCCGCATTGTTAAA
>WNEZ01017393.1_pt1 | contig 13430 bp, 12 predicted proteins | sample 5400521 | NCBI WGS metagenome assembly WNEZ01 (sample SAMN13153339, study PRJNA577476) | soil metagenome | isolation source: 120 cm saprolite under Douglas fir tree site 2 hole 1 replicate 1 | place: USA:California | collected 2015-04-18 | reverse complement strand
CCATAGACGATGGTCATACCGACTGACATCGCGGCGTAAACGCCGGCCAGCAGCAGCGCAGCGATCACGAGGTTCAGCAGATCAACGGCACTCATCATTGTTGCTCAGATCATGAAGGCTCAATTATCGGCCTCGCTCAACGAGGCTTGGGCGCAATCGCTTCGCCGGTGGCCGCATCTGGCGGATAAATGATGTCGATTTTTGTGTCGGGTTTGTTCTGGACTATGACGAAGGTCGCGTTGATCTGGCCGTTTTTTCCGAATCGGAGGACTTGGCCGGGCAGGAGTGAATCTTTGAGTTCCACGTTCCGTAGCTGGTCGCGGATCGCGTTCTTGTTCAGGCTGCCCGCCTGCTCGATAGCCGCTGCCAGAGCCCTCATTGCGTCGTAAGCGGTTGCAGGGTACCAGGAATCCGGTGGATGGCCAGTGAAAGCTTGATAGTCCGCCACAAACTTGTTGACCTGCGGATAGGGAAGCTTCGCGGACCACCAGATCCCGGCAAAGATGTAGTTGGTGGCGTCTCCCAGAGCCTTGCGCGCATCTGCTTCGGGCCCACGTGCACCATAGCTGATCATCTGATGGTACATGCCGGTCTGGATGTATTGGCGGTGCATCGTGATGTAATCCTGGAGGTGCGCGTCGGCAAGAAAGATGTCCGCTCGAGTGTTCTTCACCTTTTGCAGAAGACCCGAAAAGTCGGTGGAGCCCAAGTCAAATTTTTCACTGAAGACAACGTTGAAGTAATTCGGGTGTTCCTGAATCCATTTGTCAATGCCTTTGCCATAATCGAGGCCGTGGTCCGTATTCTCAAGTGCCAGAGCCAGCTTCAGGCCTTTATGGAGTTTCTTATGGTCGACGAGACTGCCGAGAAACTCGGCTGTCGTGTAGCCCAAGAGGTCGGTGGGGCTAAGAGTCCCGAAAATATATTGATAGCCCCGGCTGAAAATAGTAGTAGCAGCAGAAAACTTCTTTGACCGAGAGCTTCTTCCCCCGCTCTTTCACTAAGATGCCACCACTCTGATTGATCTGGTGGATGGCCAGCTCAATCCCCTCACGTTGATACTGCCCGGGCTTTGCTTCCCGGCCGCTGATGGGCAGCACGACGCCGACACGGATTTCGTCGGTGCCAGCCTTTTTCCCTTTCCCACATCTCGGCAATACAAGCGTTAGCAGAGCGAGAAGCACGAGCAGCAAAAGACGAATGGAAGCCAAGTGCCACTTCCTCAGATCATATTCAGTGCAGTTTGCCACGGCAGGCCTCCTGGCGATTAGTTGCGTCGCACGCACCAGGGCCACGGGTGTGGGTGCTCGACGGCGTGGGAATGCTCTACCACCTGTCCCGAGTCTGTCAACATGAACCTCGCTCTTAATTTCCGCTCTGCAGGATGATCACTAGCCGTCTTGGTCCGTGCGCTCCCTGCACAAGAATCTTCTCGATATCAGCGGTACGGCTGGAACCGCTGATGACGCATGCGAATGAGTTGTGGGCAAGTCTACCCTCCTTAAATGCACTGCGAAGCGCGGTCTGCAGATCCGGCACTAGCTGAGCTACTGTCGCGAAAACAATGTGGCAGGGAGCGATCACTGAAGCGCCACGTCCACCGCACGATGCGGTCACGAGAATCGAGCCGGTTTGCGCAATGAGAGTTTCGGCGAGCGTGACCGTCGCCTGCGAGGCTTCGCTGGGGGCGCCCTGACTGGACCAGCGGATCGGCCGGCTTGAGCAAGCCAGTTCGATGAGCGAGCGCAGAGAGAGATCGTCTTGCACGAAGACCTCCCCCGCGGGCAGTGACTCGAGGACTTTCGCGAGCTGCAACGCGCTCGCCATCGTATCTGCGGTCAGCACGCACTCCGTAAGATTCGCAACACACTCCTGCTGAAATCGCTGCAGAGGATTGTTGATGGACTCGAAGATCACACTATCAGAACTTGTCTCAGCGGGCTCCGGTGCGGGCGCACGCAAGCCTGCGCGAATCCGTTCCAAGATCCGGTCCCGACTTGAATTCTCAGTTTGTTGCAAGGCCCTTCCTCCAACGAGTGCGAAACGATTCTGACGGCAGCGGCACAGCCGACCGGCGGCGGTTCCACACCCGCATCGGATCAACGACCGAGCCAGCGAGGCCCAAGCCATAAAACAGACGAAGGGTCCTGCGCGCTAACCAGCCGGTCAGAGCGTAAATTTGCGGGTGGAGGATGATGTAGCGCCAGACCCGAAACATGATCCGTTCGCTGAACTTTGTCGTACCTGCCCTTGCGGCATTCCGACGGTTGTGCAAAAGATGATGGTGAAGATCGATCTTGACAGGACAAACACTGGTGCACGCACCACAGAGCGACGATGCATACGACAAGTGTTGAAAGTCGCTGAGGCCCCTCAGGTGAGGTGTCAGTACACTCCCGATCGGTCCCTGGTAGGTAGTGCCATAACTGTGGCCACCTATGTGTCGAAAGACCGGACAGATATTCAGGCAAGCTCCACAGCGAATACAGTGGAGGACTTCGCGCTGTTCTGCGTCGGCCAATAACTTGCTGCGCCCATTGTCAACGAGAACCACATGGAATTCCTCGGGTCCATCAGGCTCGCCTGGCTTGCGCGGACCACCGATCAGTGTGCTGTAGGTAGTGATGGGTTGGCCTGTCCCGGACGTCGCCAGCACCGGCCACAAGTAGGCTAGGTCTTCGAGGCGGGGAATTACTTTCTCAATGCCCGTTACCGCGACATGAATGCGAGGAAGACTAGTACAGAGGCGGCCGTTTCCCTCGTTGGTGGAGAGGGCGATAAGGCCACTATCAGCCACGAGGAAGTTGGCGCCCGAGATGCCCATTTCGGCGGCAAAGAAGGCCCGGCGCAGGTTGCGGCGAGCCGCCGCAACCAGCTCCGCCGGATCATCGCCATGAATGTCCTCCCCCAGCTTTTCGCGGAACAATTCTGAGATTTGGCCTCGGTTGAGGTGCATGGCGGGCGTGACGATGTGGTAGGGAGGCTCATTACGAAGTTGGACAATAAACTCGCCGAGATCAGTTTCCCAGACTTTGATGCCGGCTTTTTCCAGCGCAGGACTCAGGTGAATTTCCTCCGTCACCATCGACTTGGACTTGACTACCGTGCGCACGCCGTGGCGGGACGCGAGATTCTTGATATAGCTGCAGGCCTCTTCTCCGTTGGCGGCCCAAAAGACATGCCCACTATGAGCGATGACTCGCTCTTCGAATTGCAGGAGATATCGATCCAGGTGATTGATGGCCTCCCGCTTAATCTCCTGGCATCTCTGGCGAGCCGCCTCCCAATCCTTGAAACGGGCGCGGCCTCGAAGAACTGCGGCATCGTAGCTTTCCAGGCCGTGAAGAATAATTTCGCGGTGCACCAGGTCCGCAGACTTGACCGCCGCGTCCTGCAGGAAACGTTGTGCGGCGGTCGCGCTCATGTTTTCTCCTGGGCCAAAATGCTGGCCAGATGGATGGTTCGTGCCTGCCCGTTGCGCTTGCCCAGAATTCCCTGAAGATGCAACAGGCAGCTGGAATCGATAGCGGTCACGAATTCAGCTCCGGTCGCCGCAACATTCTCTGCCTTGGAGTCCCCCATTGCCACGGAAATGCTTTCGAACTTGGTGGCAAAGGTTCCTCCGAAGCCACAACATTCATCGAAGCGGGACATTTCAATCAGCTTCAGCCCGTTTACTTTGCGCAGAAGTTGCAGAGGCTCGTCACGCAGCTGGAGTTCCCGTAACCCATGGCAGGATGCGTGATAGGTCACAGTGTGAGGGAAGGTGGCGCCCACATCGGTTACGCCGGCCACCTTGACCAGAAACTCAGAAAGTTCGAACGTGCGACGCCCCAGGGCAACGGCGTCTCCCTGCAACGGGCTAGACGACAGCAACTCTGGATAGAAACTGCGAACCATCGTGGTACAGGAGCCGGAGGGACAGACCACGGCATCGGCATGCTTGAAGACACGGAGAAACTTCTCCGCGCAGGGTCGGGCATCGTCCCAGTATCCCGTATTGAAGGCTGGTTGACCACAACAGGTTTGAGCTTCAGGAAAATCGACCTGGTAACCGACTCGTCGTAATATTTTTACCGTATCTACCGCCACCTCCGGCACTAGCTGATCCACGAAACAAGGCACGAAAAGTGACACTCGGTGTTGCACGATTTGCTCGAGCCTTTCGGAATTGGTCGTCAACAACAGTTGGGACAGCAGATATTTTAGCTAAGTAACTGGCAATGAGAAGTAAAACACCGACCCATGTCCGAGCTGGCTGGTTACCCCGATTCGCCCACCATGGGCTTCGACAATGGCTTTGGCAATCGCCAGTCCCATCCCCGTTCCTTGCACGCGGAGTCTCTGCTTCCGCCCGCGGTAGAACTTATCAAACACAAGCGATTGCTCGAAGTCATCAATGCCAGGGCCACGATCAGCAACACTTGTAGTTAGCATCCGGTCCTTGACTTCCCCGGTGATGTGAATCGGAGCTTCTGGTGGAGAGTACTTCGCGGCATTTTCCAGCAAGTGCACCAGGACTTCTTTGATTCGGGCGAGGTCCATCCGGACAGGCGGCAGATCTGTGGGAAGACGAAGCTCCACTGGGTGCCGCCCGAGAGTTTGTCTTGATTCCTCCATCGCTTCCTCGACAGCTTCTCGGATTGGGTGTGGTTCCATCTGGAGCTCCACCTTGTTGGCATCGAGCTGTGCCATCTCGGCGGCTTCTCCTACGAGGCGATTCAGGCGATCACTTTCCTCACTGATGACAGTCAGCAATTCATGATGCTGATCCTCATCCAAATTCGGGTTTGTGAGCAGTGAGCTAACAGAAGCCTTGATGGCCGTTAATGGCGTACGAAACTCATGGGTCACCGAGTCCAGCAGGACCGATCGGAGCTGCTCACTTTCCCGCGCTGCCTCAGCGCGTCCGAGCTTCTCGATCGTGCCTGCCCTTTCTATAGCTATCGCGATAAGGCTGCCCATTGCTTCCAGCGTCTGACGGGAGAGGAGCGCACCGGAAACGCCCATGCTGCCCACGACGCGCACGCCCATCCTAAGGGGCATAAATGCCAAGCCATTCTCAGCGTCGATCTTGGGTTCACCCCGCATGCTGGCCAACTGCAAATCGTGTACCTCCAAGCCGTCGCTCGCTGGCCCGGACCGATAGATGTCGGGCCGGTTGGGAAGGGAAATAGCGGCCGCCTTTACGCCGAAAGACTCCACGACGTATCGCGGAATAGCGTTCAGGAGCTCGGCCACGTGGTCGCTAGAGAGCAGTTGCTGACTGAAATCATATAGACGTTCGACATCGCGACGCCGCTCGTTGGCGTTGCGTGCTTCGCGACGGGCTCGTTCCGATAATTGGCTGGCAATGACTGCCGTGACGAGAAAAGCAAATAGAGCTGCCCAGTTTTGCGGATCCGCAATGGTAAAGGTGCCGACTGGAGGTAGAAAGAAGTAATTGAAAGCCAGCGTGGCCACCACGGCCATGAACACCGCATGTCGTAATCCCCATCTTGCCGAGACCACCAGCACAGCAAGCAAGAACGTGAGTGCAACGATGGTCGGATTCACCCTGATCAATGTGTGATAGGTGTAAACGATCGCAAAGACGAGAGCCGCAGCTGCGACGTATCGCAGAACTGACTTGGTCATCATCTGCTGCACGACGCGATTGTAGCTGACATGGTTGGCTAGCATCGACAATTCCAGGTTGCTCAACGACAATAGGCGCGATGCCCAAGAGTCCTGAGCAATGGCTGGAAGAGGTACTGCCCAAGAATAAAGGAGGCGTGTTCAAACTGTTTCTCGGGTACGCTCCCGGGGTTGGAAAGACTTACAACATGCTGAGCGAAGCCCTTCGCCGCCACAGCCGTGGTGAAGATGTGGTGATTGGCGTAGTGGAGACCCACGGACGCAAGGCGATCGAGGAACTGGCCTCGAAACTCGAAACTCTTCCTCGAAAAAAAATCGATTACAAAGGCGCGATGTTCGAGGAAATGGATGTTGATGCCATTCTGGCGCGGAAACCTCATGTCGTTCTAGTGGATGAACTTGCCCATACCAACGTCGATGGCAGCAAACATCGAAAGAGATACGAAGATGTCCTGGAGGTGCTGGACGCCAGCATCGACGTCCTTTCCACCATGAATATTCAGCACTTGGAAAGCGCTACTCCATTGGTACAAAGCGTTACCGGCATCCAGGTGCGAGAAACTGTGCCCGATTGGGTGCTGCAACGAGTTAACGAAGTCGTAATGGCGGACCTCACTCCTGAGGCTCTGCAGAACCGAATGCGACGTGGTGATATTTACCCGCGGGAGAGAGTGGACCGGGCTCTGGACAATTTCTTTCGTGAAGGAAATCTGATCGCACTTCGCGAACTGGCACTGCGCCAAGTTGCACACGCCGTGGACCGGAGTCTCGAATCCTATCGAGCGAGACAGGAAACTGGCCGAGCGGTTGCGGTCCGGGAACGAATCGCGGTTTGCATCAGCTCCAACCCCGCGGCTCAGTATCTAATCGCACGAGGGGCGCGCATGGCCCAGGCGATTGATGCCGAACTTTACGTTGTCTATATAGATATGGGGCAGGACAGCAGCGAGGCCAACCGGAAGACTTTGAATGCGAACATCCGATTTGCTGAGAACGTGGGGGCGAATGTAGTTCGCTTAAAAGGCAAAAGTGTGGCTGAGGTCGTGGCCGAATTTGTACGTGAGAAGCATATAACCCAAGTTGTCTTCGGACGTTCGGCCACCCGTGGGTTGAGGCGGTACTTTTATTTGTCAGCGATTCATCAGTTCCTGCGGGACGCGCCTGCCGTTGATGTCCACATCGTCACGCAAGAGCCTGACTGATTCCTGGCTGGGACATAAGAATCCATGACTGAGCGCCGGCGCATCTTGGTGGTTGACGACGAGCCCCAGATCACCCGGGTTCTGCGGACGTCCCTCTCCAGCCAAGGTTACGACATTCGCGTCGCTAACGATGGCGAGACTGCACTGGAGATCATGAAAGACTGGGCGCCGGACCTGGTGATCACGGACCTTTCCATGCCCAACATGGACGGGCTGGAGTTGTGCCGGCGGCTTCGACCCAAAATACAGGTTCCTATCATCGTCCTCTCTGTTCGTGGCGAGGAGAGGGCCAAAGTGCAGGCCCTCGACGCCGGTGCCGACGACTACGTCACCAAGCCATTTGGCATGGAGGAATTGCTCGCCCGGGTACGTGTCAATCTGCGCCGTCTGCCGGCAACTGAGAGTGAAGAGCTGAGCCTGATCGAGGTAGGTGACTTCCGCATCGACATGGCGGCCCACAAGGTTACGGTCCGGGGACGTGAATATCTCCGCGTGTTCGTCGGCCAACTGCGAAAGAAGCTGGAACCGGAAGCATCGTCCCCGCGCTATATCGTTACGGAGCCATGGGTTGGTTACCGGTTCGAGCCCGGACAATAACCGTCCTACCCCCGCCCGATCCTTACGAACAATTTATGAACTCCTTACCCCACTTTTACGTCGGGGATTGTTCAATCGTCCCAGAGGATGGGTTGCATGAAGACCGCAAATGCAGGAGGGTTGGAATGAATCTCCTATTCTTCGGCTCCAGCGTAGTGATCGTGGCCTTCCTGTTGCGATTTCTGGTCGCCCTCCACAAGGAGCTAAGGGCTGGGCCGTCGGGATCGGTGGCCGTTCGTTACATCAAGAGTGAGTTCTCTGCGGAGCGCAAGAAAGTTTTGGTCATGGATCGGAGGGCGCGCGACCAGAGCACAAAAAAATCGGGCAGGGGAGCGGTGGTAATGGCAATAGCTGCCACGCTTATGGTCATTCCACTACATGGTCAGGAGAAGGTAGACGACCCTCCCGCCACTGCGCAAGAGGTCCGCGAGCTACGGCAACTCGTGCAGGAACTGCAGGCTAAAGTTGCACGACTCGAGGACAATCAGAGAAAGCCCGCTCCGGCTCGGGTTTCGAAAGATCGCACCGAGTTTGAAGCAGCAGCGTCCGACGGGGCCACTAGTACCCTCTCCGGCAATTTGGTGGCGCCATCACCTGTTCGAAACCAATTGCAGAGCGCAGCTGTGCCACTGCTGCCTGAGGCCGGCAAGCCTGAGAAAAAGTCCAAGGCAGAACCGTTTGCCTTCGCTGACTGGACCTGGTTGAACGGCAATCCGCGCACGAAGCAACCCGCCTTCGACTCGAAGTTCTTTACGCCGGAAATTAGAGCGGACGTTGATTACATCTACGATTTTAGGCATCCGAAAGACGACACCATTAGCGGGTCGAGTGAGGTCTTTCGGGCGAACGAGGTGCAACTGACGCAGCTCGGCGTCGGTGGCGATTTTCACTATGACAATGTTCGCGCCCGGCTGATGACTCAGATTGGCATGTACTCACAGACCACGCCCCGCAATGACGCCAGCCCCGCGCGTGGGCAATGGAACCTCGACAATGCCTACCGCTACGTCACGGAAGCCTATGGCGGATACCACTTCAATGGCCTGCACGGCATCAACGTCGATGCGGGAATCTTCCTGTCTTACGTGGGCCTGTTCAGTTACTACAACTTTGACAACTGGGCGTACCAGCCGTCGTATGTCTCCTCAAATACACCGTGGTTCTTCAATGGGGTGAGAGTACAAATTTTTCCCACAGAGAAACTGAAGATCGAGCCTTGGTTCATGAATGGCTGGCAGGCCTATGGACGATTTAACAACCGGCCGGGCGTTGGAGGACAGATCCTGTGGCGCCCAACTAGCTGGCTATCTATCTTGGGGAATCAATACGCTTTGGGGGCGGACGCTCTGGGTCAACCGGGCCGTATCCGCTACCACACGGACGACAGCATTCAGGTCAAGTACTACGATCACCCGGAACGGTTGCTCGACAAAGCCGCGTTCTCGCTTACCGGCGACGCAGGCTGCGAGCATGGTGGCGGCGTGAGTTGCGCCGGGGATTCGGTGAAGGTCGTCGCGGGTCAGCGGGTCATATGGCCCAAGCAGAGCTTCCTGGGTTTCATGGTCTACAACAGACTGTGGTTCCACAAAGACTTGTTCGGCCTGACCATTGGCGGTGGCAAGATCAATAATCCGGGCCGCTACCTGGTGCTCTTACCTCCTATCAACGGAGCGACCGCAGCTTCGGGAACGCCCTATTTCACAGAGAATCCCGGCGATCCGTATAAGGCTTGGAGTGCGGTGCGCTATTGAGAGTCAATTCATATGTTGTTTAGATCGTTGCGAAACTTTGCCTTGAGGGAATTTAGTTCTGAAGCATTATTCTGGCTGCAGAGGGTAACGCATGAGCAGCCGGTTCTCGGTTCTCGAGATTGCCGAGTGGCTTCAACTTAGATGTATTGGAGGGGCATTGTGCATAGCTGCGTTAGGAAGTCCAGTCCACGCTCAGCAGATGCCGAAAATCTCCCAAACAGCCGCGGAGCCGGCCGCACTGCGATCGAATCGACATCTGCAGCGTCCAGTCGAGCAGCTTGAAAATGCGGTGGCCGAGTTGAAGACAATGCATAGCAACACCTCGGCGATGGCAGCTGTTGATTGTCTGGTTGCGGAGCAATCGGCTACTCAGGGAGAGCCATCGGCACCCACGAGTACTCAGCCTCCGGACTTAGGATGGCAGTATGGCGGCTTCTTAGACGTTGGATACCTGCATGATTTCAACTATCCGGCCAATCATCTGTTCCGTAGGCGGCACAACATTTCACGTGAATGAATGGGACGTGAATATGGCAGCGCTCTACCTGAAAAAAGCGGCCTCAGAAAGGTCCCGCTGGGGGACGGAGCTCACGTTGCAGGCGGGTGAAGACTCGAAGGTCTTTGGATTCTCGGCCACTGCCCCAAATCTTCCCGGATCGAACTGGCTTCGGCACCTGGGCCCGACGAACATTTCTTATCTTGCTCCGGTTGGGAAGGGCCTCACTTTGCAGGGGGGAATCTTCAGCAGTTTCATTGGCTACGACTCTCTGTACTCCAAAGATAATTTCACGTACACGCGTCCCTGGGGTGCCGACTTCACCCCTTACCTCATGCTTGGGGTGAATGCACAATATCCGTTCACCGATAAGCTTTCGGGAACACTTTTTGTGGTGAATGGTTACTGGCACTTGGCCGATGCGAATAGTGTTCCCAGTTCGGGCGGCCAGCTTGCTTATAAGCCGACAGATCATCTGACATTGAAGCAAACAGTTCTCTACGGCCCTCACCAGTCCAACACTTCGCTCGAGTTCTGGCGTTTTCTGTCCGACAGCATCGTGGAACGGAAGGGAGATCGAATCACTACCGCCTTTGAATATATCGTTGGAACGGAGAAGATTGTCGCTCCCGCAAACCCGTGCGCACTTTGGATGGCCTTTCAGTTGCCGGTGCACTGGGCTGTGAGCCGGCGATTCAGCGTGACGTTCCGCCCCGAGGTGTTTTGGGATCGCGATGGCCGTATGACGGGGTTCTCACAGACGGTGAAGGCCAACACAACGACGCTGGAATACCGAATTCCGTACCGCCAGGCCAGCGCCATCCTGCGGCTGGAGCACCGCATTGACGATTCCCGCGGACCCGGTGGCGGGTTTTTTAATGATGGAGAGGTGCGGCCCGGAGTCTTTGACCTGACACCAACACAAAATCTCTTGAGCTTAGGAGTGATCCTGACGTTCGACTCCAGCTTTCACCGCTAAAACGAGCGAGTTTTACACGGAGGATTCATGGCTGATGTTGCATTTGTAGCGCTGACGATCGCGTTTTTCGTGCTTTCGATCGGATACGTGCGCTTCTGCGATCGCGTGAAGTGAGGGGGATCAAATGAGTGTGGAATCAACAATCATGCTGGTCGTCAGTGCTCTGACCATGGTCTATCTGCTGTACGCACTGTTGCGTCCGGAGAAATTCTGATATGACCGCCAATGGCTGGCTCCAAATTCTGTTCTTCCTCGCGCTCATCCTTGCTGTCACCAAGCCAATGGGCATTTTCATGGCGCATGTGTTCAGCCGGCAACGGACATTTATGGATCCGGTGCTGCGACCGATGGAGCGGGTGCTGTACCGGGTCACGGGAGTGGATGAAGATCACGAGATGCGCTGGACCGAGTATGCAATTGCAATGCTTCTGTTCAGCGTGGCCTCGATGCTGCTGCTGTACTTGATACAGCGTCTACAGGGATTTCTTCCGTTTAATCCGCAGAAACTTGGGGCAGTCAATCCTCCTCATCTGGCTTTTAACACGGCAGCTTCGTTCACTACCAACACCAACTGGCAGAACTATGCGGGCGAGACCACGATGAGCTACTTCACTCAAATGGCTGGCCTTGCTTATCACAACTTTGTCTCGGCCGCGGTCGGTATTGCCCTGGCCATTGCATTTATCCGCGGTATTGCGCGCCGTCAGATGGAGACGATCGGCAACTTCTGGGTGGACATGGTTCGCAGCTGCCTTTGGGTGTTGTTGCCGTTCTGTGTTGTGGGAGCTTTACTTTTGGTCTCACAGGGTGTTGTGCAGAACCTCAGGCCCTATGACACCGTGAAGCTGGTTGAACCGCAACAAGCGCCGAAGGTCGGCTCTGATGGCAAGCCAGTGATTGGTCCGGACGGCAAGCCGATGATGGACACGGTTACTGAGCAAAGGATTGCGCAAGGTCCCGTGGCTTCGCAGGAGATCATCAAGGAATGGGGCACGAACGGCGGCGGCTTCTTCAATGCCAATAGCGCCCATCCTTTTGAGAACCCCACGCCGTTGTCGAATCTCATTGAACTGTTCTCAATCTTCGCAGTCTCCGCTGGACTTACCTACACGCTTGGTCGAATGACGGGTTCGCAAGCGCATGGCTGGGCGGTGTGGGCCGCAATGGCGATTCTATTCCTGGCGGGCGTCACTATGGTGTATTGGGCTGAGGCTCGCGGCAACCCGCTTCTTGCCGGAGTGGACCAGCATGTTAGCGCTGTACAACCAGGCGGGAACATGGAGGGCAAAGAGGTCCGTTTCGGAATCGCGAACACGGCTCTGTGGGCCACTGTCACCACCGACGCAAGCTGCGGAGCTATCAACGGCTGGCATGATTCATTCACTCCGCTGGGCGGAATGGTGCCACTCGTCAACATCATGTTGAGCGAGGTGATTTTCGGCGGGGTTGGCGCCGGAATGTACGGCATTCTGATCTACATTGTGCTCGCCGTATTCATTGCCGGCCTGATGGTGGGCCGCACGCCGGAATATCTGGGCAAGAAAATCGAAGCATATGACGTGAAGATGGCGATGCTGGTGGTGTTGGTTTTTCCTCTGGTGATCCTCGTGCTTGCGGCCATCTCCTCCATGGAGGGATTCGGCGCGTCGAGCATCAGCAATCCGGGTCCTCACGGCCTCACGCAAATCCTTTACGCCTTCACATCCCAGGCGGGCAACAACGGTTCGGCCTTTGGGGGCCTCAACGGGAACACCCTCTGGTACAACGTCTCGGGTGGCATGACGATGCTGATTGGCCGCTTCTTGATGATTATTCCTATGCTGGCCATCGCCGGCAATCTGGCCAAGAAGAAATACATTCCGCCATCACTAGGTACGTTCCCTGTGACCACGCCTCTTTTCACCGTGCTCCTGGTAAGCGTGATCATTATCGTGGGCGCGCTGACGTTTTTTCCGGCGCTGAGCCTGGGGCCAATTCTGGAGCACCTGCTGATGGCAGCAGGAAAGACCTTCTGAAAGATTCTGTCTATGGCGACGAAGAAGAAAGCTATTTGGGAATGGAAAATTGTCCGGCGGGCGCTCTGGGACGCTTTTCTGAAGCTGAACCCGCGAAAGATGATGGGCAACCCTGTCATGTTCGTGGTGGAGATTGGCAGCGTCATTACCACGGTCCTGCTCTTCAAAGGGGGGTCTGCCTTCAAGTTCAACCTGCAGATCACGCTCTGGCTCTGGTTCACGGTGCTGTTTGCGAATTTTGCGGAGGCCATGGCGGAGGGACGTGGCAAAGCACAGGCGGACACGCTTCGCAAGGCGCGCTCTGAGACTGTGGCTAACCGTCTTACTGGGAGCAACGGTCTAGTGGAGAAAGTGCCGAGCTCAAAGCTGCGAGCGGGCGACTTGGTGTCCGTATCCGCCGGTGAGTTTATTCCGTCTGATGGCGAGATCATCGAAGGTGTGGCGTCAGTGGATGAATCGGCAATTACCGGCGAATCCGCTCCGGTAATTCGCGAGGCAGGCGGCGATCGTTCCGCGGTGACTGGGGGCACGCGGGTGTTATCTGACAAAATCAAAGTGAAGATCACCTCGAATCCCGGCGAGACTTTCCTTGACCGTATGATCGCTCTGGTGGAAGGCGCTGAGCGGCAGAAGACACCGAACGAGATCGCGCTCAATATTTTGCTTGCCGGTTTGACGATTACCTTTCTTCTTGCGGTGGTGACCCTGCAGCCCTTTGCCATTTACTCGGGTTCACCGCAGACGGTATTCGTT
>WNEZ01041958.1_pt1 | contig 13431 bp, 12 predicted proteins | sample 5400521 | NCBI WGS metagenome assembly WNEZ01 (sample SAMN13153339, study PRJNA577476) | soil metagenome | isolation source: 120 cm saprolite under Douglas fir tree site 2 hole 1 replicate 1 | place: USA:California | collected 2015-04-18 | reverse complement strand
CTGGGCGGGACGCCGGTTCAGAATGCTCCCGAGGGCATCGCCATTGATCCCAAGAACACGGACGTGCTGACGGCCACCCAGCAGGCGATGCTGGCCATCTTCCAGGACGGGACGTATCACAAGCTGCTGGTGAAGTGGAACCTGCTTGACGGGGAGATCCCGGCCTCGCAGATCAAGCTGTAGCCCAGCCCGGGCAGCTGACGATCAGACGTCGATAGAATGGGCGCGAATCCCGCCGGATTCGCGCCTGCTCTCTGAACTGACATGAGCACTACCGTCCGGCCGGCACCGTCGGACAGCGACCCCTTCACGGAGCTGCGCGGCCCCGTCGTGGAACGGGACGCCTGGTTCTACATCAATATCGGCCTCACCCTGGTGGCGGTCCTGGTGGTCGCCGGCCTTCTTTTCTCGCTGGTCAACCCGGGCCCGCTGTACCGGTTCTGGATTCGGACGTTCCACCACGACCTCCCCTTCGACATCCCGTACTTCAGGCACTTCTTCACCCTGCCCCAGGTCTGGGGCGGGGTGCGCCTGACCTTCATCCTGGCCATCCTGGCGCAGACTACCGGGATCGTCCTCGGCCTCCTGGCGGCCTTGATGCGGACGTCTCGGATCGCCGTGTTCCGGGCGGTGTCCACCCTCTACATCTGGGTCTTCCGTGGCACCCCCGTCCTCCTGCAGATCATCATCGTGTCCGACGGGATCTCCATCCTGCTGCTCTCGATGGACCCCGATCTGAGCGGGGCGGGCTGGGTGAGCCACCTCGCCATCCTGATCGGCTCCAACGCCTTTGCCGCCGGGTACCTCGCGCTCTCGCTGAACGAGGGCGCGTACATGTCGGAAATCGTCCGGGCGGGGATCGTCTCCATCGATCGGGGGCAGATGGAAGCGGCCAAGGCGCTGGGCATGACCTATCCCCTGGCCATGCGCCGGATCGTCCTGCCCCAGGCGCTCAAGGTGATCATTCCGCCGACGGGCAATGAGTTCATCTCCATGCTCAAGACGACTTCCCTGGTGTCGGTGGCGGGACTCCAGGAACTGACGCTGGTATCGGAACAGACCTTTGCTCACAGCTTCAAGGTGCTGGAGGTGCTGGTGGCCGCCGGTGTCTTCTACTTGGCCATGACCACCATCCTGACCGTGGTGCAGGCCCAGATCGAAAGCCGTCTCGGCGAGCGACGGGCGGATATCCGTCGCAGCGCCGTCGAGAACCTTCGCCGCCTGTTCCTGGGCTCGGCCGACCTGCGCCACGTGGCCCCCGCCGCCCTGCCGCCGAAGGAGGCGCGCTGATGCCCATGGTCGAGGCGCGGGGGGTTCAGAAGTATTTCCACCACCTGCACGTGCTGCGCGGCGTCGATCTCGACGTCGAACGCGGCCAGGTGGTCGTCATCCTGGGCGCCAGCGGATCGGGTAAGACCACCTTCCTGCGCTGTCTCAACCACCTGGAGAAGATCGACGGGGGCCGGATCACGGTCAATGGCCACCTGATGGGCTACGTCGAGCGCGACGGCCACCTGGTGGAGCAGAAGGAACGCCTGGTGGCCCGGCAGCGGGCCGAGATCGGCATGGTGTTCCAGCGCTTTAATCTCTTCCCCCACATGACGGCCATCGAGAACGTGATCGAGGCGCCCATCCGGGTGAAGGGGCGGGACCGGAAGTCCGCCCTGGCGCGCGGTCGCGAGCTGCTGGCCAAGGTGGGATTGGCCGAAAAAGCGGACGTCTATCCCCACCAGCTCTCGGGTGGCCAGCAGCAGCGGGTCGCCATCGCCCGCGCCCTGGCCATGGACCCGGCGCTGATGCTCTTCGACGAACCCACCTCGGCGCTCGACCCGGAACTGGTGGGGGAAGTCCTGAAGGCGATGCGCCAGCTGGCCGAGGAAGGCATGACCATGATCGTGGTCACCCACGAGGTGGGGTTCGCCCGCGAGGTGGCCCACCGGGCCGTCCTGATGGATGCGGGCTGCATTCTCGAAGAAGGCCCGCCGGCCGAGTTCTTCACCCGGCCCCAGCATCCCCGCACCAAACAGTTCCTATCGAGCATCCTCTAATTTCGGCCCGATCGCCTACGCTAGAGGCGAGGGGTGGAAAGGAGGGTGCCGTGAGCGTGGACGGCGACCGGAACGATTTCGGCTTCATTCGAGACCTCGGCCAGCAGCTCCGGGTGGACAGCATTCGGTGCAGCACCGAGGCCGGGTCCGGCCATCCGACCTCGTCCATGTCCGCCGCCGACCTGATGGCGGTGCTGATGGCTCGCCATCTGCAGTACGACTGGTCGAACCCGCAGGAGCCCAACAACGATCACCTGATCTTTTCCAAAGGGCACGCGTCCCCCCTGCTGCGAGCTGCAGTGGAACATCGACGCCTACAAGGCCCGGGTGGAAGCGTTCGGCTGCCACGCCACCGTGATCGATGGCCACGACCTCGCCCAGATTGACCGCGGGCTGGGCGAAGCGCGCGAGACCACCGGCCGGCCTACCGTGGTGATCGCTCGCACGAAGAAGGGCAAGGGGTTCAGCGAGGTCGAGGACAAGGAGGACTGGCACGGCAAGCCGCTGCCTCCCGACATGGCGGAGCGGGCCATCAAAGAGCTGGGCGGCATGCGCGACCTCCGGGTCACGGTGGCCAAGCCCGAGCACGGCGAGCCGGCCATCCAGCACAACGGGTCGGCTCGGGTCGAGCTCCCCGTCTACGAGAAGGGTGCCAAGGTCGCCACCCGCAAGGCTTACGGCGACGCGTTGAAGGCCCTGGGCGCCCGCCCCGATGTGGTGGCCATGGACGGGGAAGTCAGCAACTCCACTTTTGCCGACGAGTTCAAGAAGGCCTATCCGGATCGCTTCTTCGAGCTGTACATCGCCGAGCAGCAACTGGTGGCGACCGCGGTGGGGATGAGCGTGCGCCACTATGTTCCCTTCGCCTCTACCTTCGCCGCGTTCTTCAGCCGCGCCTACGACTTCATCCGGATGGCGGCCATCTCGCGGGCCAACATCCGCCTGTCTGGCTCGCACGCGGGGGTCGAGATCGGCCAGGATGGGCCGTCCCAGATGGCGCTGGAGGATCTGGCGGCCATGCGGGCCGTCGAAGGGTCGACCGTCCTCTACCCATCCGACGCCACCTCGGCGGCGCACCTGGTCAAGGAAATGGCCGACCGGCAGGGCATCGTGTACATGCGCACCACCCGGGGCGCCTATCCCGTTCTCTACGGCGCCGATGAGCGATTCCCGGTGGGCGGATCCAAGGTGCTCCTGAGCAGTGACGACGATCGGGTGGCGCTGATCGGAGCCGGCGTGACACTGCATAACTGCCTGGAGGCCGCCAAGGAGCTGGCGGCGGAAGGCATCAAGGTCCGCGTCATCGACCTGTACTCGGTGAAACCCGTCGACCGGAAGACGCTGCGGGACGCGGCGCGCGCGACCGACGGGCACTTCGTAGTGGTGGAGGACCACTACGCCGAGGGCGGCCTGGGCGCGGCGGTGCTGGAGGCGATGGCCGCCGACGAGCTGCACCCCAAGCTGGTGCACCTGGCGGTGCGCGCCTTGCCCGGGTCCGGAAAGCCGCAGGAGTTGATGGACGCGGCCGAGATTTCGGCGCGGCATATCGTCGCCGCCGCCAAGAGGCTGGTCGGGGTCAGGCCCTAGCCCAGACCCACCGGGCCCAGCGGGTCGACTACTTCGTCGACGCCCACGACCGCCGTAAAGCTGGGCCATTGGGAGACCGAGAGTGAAGGAAGTCGTCCAATTAGGAGGCGACTGTTCGGTCCGCTAAAGCATCTCGGATTGCCGCCCCACTAGCGAGCCAAGGTTTTCGGAAGTCCAGGAATACCACGCTTCGACCTGGCCCGTGAACGGTCATTGTGACAGAGCCTGACTTGGTCTCTACGTCCGTCACTGAGACATTCGCTCGAGGTTCGACAAGGCTTAGTCGCCCCCACCACTTTGTGCCCGGAAACTTGGAGCCAAGCTGAAACAGGAGAAACCTTGCATTTGTTACGGCGACAAAGCAAGTGTCGGCCTGCGTTGCACCGCCACCGACGACTCGTGCTCGAAACTCCCTTAGGATTACCCCCCAGTCGTGCTGTTCCCGCCAACTGCCATCAGTACCGAGATAGCTGGCCCCGCTAGCCAGGACCTTCTCATCGGCCCCCAACACTTCCTTAAGCAGATCGGCGACCGCCTCCTCTACATCTCTCCGAAGAGCCTGGGGCCCCTCGTCCAGAAATTGCTGGAGCCTGGCTCCGAGAGACCCCAGACCACCACCGGGCCCCCTCCCTTGTACTGCCGTCACACAATTACCGCACACCTCAATGTCTTGAGCCACGTCCTTGCCGCAGCTGGCGCAGGTGGTCAAGAGATCATCAAGGGCTGGTCGGGGAAGCCGCCCTTACTAGGGCAGGTCCGCTCGTGAAACGGAACCCGAAACTGGCCCATGGTCGCAAGCTAACACGAAAACGGATCTCTTCGTCGCTGCGATGGTGTGGGGCAGGTGAGGATGGAAGCGCGGAATCTGGAGCCGGTCGGCGAGCAGGTGACCGATGTGGTGTGCACCCGGGACGGTGAGCCGGTCCGCTTCCCCCCTTGTGGGGCGTCCGAAAAAATTTTCCCACCCGTCTGGGAAGGTGGTCGTGCAGCAATACAACGCTCCTCTGACAATTTCCCTCCCCGTCACGGGAGGGCGGGGAATTTGAAGACAGTTACGATTCGGACCCCGGGGCGTTAGCAAGGGGATGTCCGTCACGCCGAGTCGTGCATTGCACACCAGCCGGCTCAGCTTTGGCCGGCTGGCCGCCATCAACGCCTTCTGGTTTGGCGGCGGCGCGCACTGGCAGCCCATCTACATCTCCCTCATCCCGGTCGGCGCCACGCTGGTGGCCGGTTCTCGCGCGGATCTGCTGATCGGACGGGTGACAGCGGCGGGCGGGATCTTTGCCTTGCTCACCCCCATCCTGGTCGGCTGGCTGAGCGACCGAACCGTGTCGCGCTGGGGACGGCGGCGGCCCTGGATGGTGGCAGGCACCATCCTCAACATCGTCGGCCTCGGCCTGCTGGCGTTCGCCGCCGGTCCGCTCGCCCTGATCGCGGCCTACCTCGTGGTGCAGCTGAGTAACAACGCGGCGGGGGCCGCCTATACGGGTGTCATTCCCGATGTCGTGGGCGTCGGCTTGGTCACGGTCGGCTTCAAGGTCTACGGCGACACCCGCGCCGGGCTCCTGGTGGGCTACGGTGCGATCGCGCTCATCCTGGCCATCACCCTGGGGATCACGGTAATCGCGGTCAAGGAGCCGCCCACCGTCCGACGCGCCATTGGATCGGCGCCAATCCCTCTGACGCCGGCCGCCATCATCTGCGGGGCCGCCTTTCTGGTGGCCGTCATCGCGTTGTTCGCGATCGTCCTGGTCGCGCTGGGCGTGCTCCTGGGGCCGGTCGTCGCCCTGTTTCTGATAGCCAGCATGGTCACCGTGCTCGCCGCGCTTCGCCTTCCCGAGCTGATGGCCTTCTTCGAGGCCTTTCGCTCCAACGACTTCTTCTGGACGTTCGCTACCAGGGCGCTGGTCACCCTCGGCATCTTCTCCATCCTCCCCTTCATGGAGCTTTATTTTCGCGATGTCGTCAGATCCAAGAGCGCCGGTGCGGCCAGCTCCCTGTGGTTGCTGGCGGTCATCGCAGGGGCGGTGATTCCCTCCATTGTCGGCGGCATCCTGTCCGACCGGACCGGTCGGCGCAAGCTGTTCGTCTACCTCTCCAGCGGCCTGCAGGCCGCCGTGGTTTCGGTCTTGCTCTTCGGCCTGATCCGCTCGCTGACGGTCCTCTACGTGCTCGGCATCCTGTACGGGATCGGCTATGGCGCCTACTACGCGGTCGACTGGGCGCTGGCCTGTGACGTGCTACCGGATCGCGAGCGCGCGGCCGGACGCGACATGGCGCTCTGGCACGTCGCCTTCACGCTTCCCCAGGTGCTGGCGCCGGCCATCCTGGCCGGCTTCCTCCATTATCTGAACGAGCCCGGCCACCAGCTGATTGGCGTCGCGTCCGGGCACGACCTGGGCTTCCGGTTCATCTTCGGGAGCGCGGCGCTCTGGTTCATCCTGGGCACGGTGATGGTCGGCCGTATCCGGGGCGTCCGCTGAGGTCATCCGCCAAACTGTCTCGGCACACTAGGATGGGCCTAGACGAGTCGACCACTTCGTGTAGGAGGAAGGAATATGCCTGAGCGCACGGCGCATGCCCGCTGGCAGGGGAATCTTCGAGACGGCAGCGGAACCATGGAGCTAGGCAGCGGTGCCTTCAAGGGCACGTACAGCTTCGCCAGCCGGTTCGAGAGCGGGCCGGGCACCAATCCCGAGGAGCTCATTGGCGCGGCAGAAGCCGGCTGCTTCAGCATGGCCTTCGCCAACGCGCTGAGCAAGGCGGGCCACGTACCGAACGAGATCAGCACCGATGCCATCATCCATTTCGGTGGCCAGGCCGGAGCGTTCAGCATCCAGAAGATCGAGCTGAAGACCGAAGGGGCCGTGCCCGGCATCGACGAGGCGACCTTCAAGAAGATCGCGGAGGACGCGAAGCAGAATTGCCCCGTGTCGAAAGCCCTGAGCGCGACCCAGATCACGCTGCAGGCGACCCTCAAGAGCGGAGTTAAAGCTGGCTAGGGCTCACTCCTAGCGCGTCTTCTTTTTGGCCTCGGCGGCTCGAACCGCCGCCTTGTGGAGGCGCTTTTGTTGCTGGTAGTTGGCCAGCGCCGCCGGCGTGTCCACGTCACCCAGCGTGGGGTGGCGCGGGACCAGCGCCTCCCAGCCGCGAGGCCGGACGCCCAGCCGCTTGGGCAGGATGGCCATCATGGTGCGCACTTTCATCTCGCCGAACCCGGGTAAGGCAGCCAGGCGTTCGGCGACTGTGGTGGCGTCGGGTGCGTCTTCCCAGATGCGCCGGGCATCGCCCTGATACTCGCGCACGATGACGGCACACAATTCCTGGACGCGGCGGGCCATCGCGGCTGGGAAACGATGGATGGCGGGCCGCTGCTGGAAGACCGTCTCAAGCTTGCCGGCGTCCATCCGGGCGATGCGACCGGCGTCCAGGTGGCCGAGCCGCCGCCGCAGGTCATACGGCCCGCGAAACGCCTTCTGCACCGGCACCTGCTGGTCCAGCGCCAGCCCGATCACCAGCGCCAGCGGGTCCTCCGCCAGCAGTTGATCGGCGGCTGGATCACCGGTGTACGGCAGTGACACCTTCGTTGTCGTCGTCGCCATCCGCAATCCTCCTCTCTGTATGATCGGCGTCGATGTTGGACCGTCTCTTCGGCCGCCGCCCTCCTCGTATTTTCCTCCCTCCCGGCCGACTCATGGCTCCCCAGGTGCTGGAGCGGCACCGCGACCAGCATATGGCGCTGGTGGGCGAGACCCTGGCCGGGCACACCGACCACTTCGCGATCTTCTCGGACGGGACGCCTACTGGGGACGCCGCCGCCTCGGCGATGCTGCAGGCTGCCGAGGCCGACTATGCGGCCGTGGCCGGTTGGTTCCAGGACATTGTGCCCCCAGGCCTCCCGATGCAGGTCTACGTCGACCCGGACGCGGGCGGCGCGTACCACTTTTCGTGCGCCGGCACCGACATCCACATCGCGTCCGACCCCGCCCGGGCGGCCGGCTTCCTGGTGGCCGAGGTGTCGGAGGTGTTTCAGGCGGCCCAGAATGCCGGCTGGGACTGCGCGCACACCAACGGCGAGTCGCTATCGCGGGTCATGGCCTTCGAGCAACACCCCGACCTGGCCCCGGACTTCACCCAAACCGAGCAGGACTGGTGGGCGGCGGGGCACCGGGACTATGTCAACGACAACGGAGCCGACGATCGCGACCAGGAGGCCAGTGGATGCGGCGATCTCTTCCTGTACTACCTGCACACCCAGCTCACGTTTAGCTGGGGCGATATCGTGGCCGCCCGCGGCGCAACCCTCGGGGCGACCTATCAAACGCTCACGGGATACGACCCGCAGCAGGGATTCGCGGACTTCATCGCCGCGCTGGAGACGATCGACCAGCAAGGCCAACTCGCCTTGCCGGAATCTGGGAATCCCTTTCCAGTCAGCGTTTGATCAGTCGGTTTAACGTCGCGCTAACTGCCACTGCCGGCCAGGGTCAGGTCGCCGAAGGCCGCTGTCTTCCGGCTGGTCATACTATCCGTGCTCTGCGGGCTGCGGCGGGATGGGACCGCCATCTAACACCGTTCGATTTCCCAGGGGCCTTTTCAACTTGACCTGTGTTTGCAGCGTGATCCCGACCGTGTTACACATGCCAGTTCGTGATTCCATTGGCGAAGGAATGATTGCCACGACCACGCGGTCGCTGCTCTCGTCGACGTAAATCTCCCTTACCTTCTGGACTCCTCCCGGACCGCAGATGCCGGTGAGGTACCTGATCACCAACGTGGCCGGGTCTGCCACCGAGACGGAGTATTGCCATGTCGTGGTGCCCGGATGGTGGGGACGGCAGTCGCCCCCACCCATCCATTTCCATGGCCCACCGTTCTGTCCAATAACGGCCACGTAGTCGACAGTATCGCCACGTTGGTGACCATATCGGACCTCATCCGGGCGTCGGTTCAGGACCTTCCAACCGTCCTTGGCACCTCGGTAGACACTCCCAGCGTCTCGGACCAGAAAGTCGCGCAGAGCCGCTCCGGGCGCGTCGCCGTAGAGCTGTTCCGCTGGCGGCGGTGCGGCCCGTAGGGCGTCTTGCGGGAAGAATCCGGATGGATCGACTTGGCCCATACCGCAGGCTACCGGCCCATTGGGATCGTAAGCCGGCGGCTCGATCGCCCGGGTTGGGATTGGAATCAAACAGAGCATGTCGGTGTCGTAGCGGTCTCGGAGAATAGCTCGCGCCCGGGAGCTTTGGTCCGATATCTGAAGCTCGACGTGTTGGTAGATCCCCATACCCGAGATGGACAGCATCTGTATGCCGTTGCGCTGAAGCTGCACTCTGTCATTCGAGATTCTCTCCATCAGAGCTTTGATCTGCCACTCCGGGTACTTGAGCTTGATCATCTTCAGGTGGCCCGGCGCCTTGAGAATTGCGTCGTATGCCCGCCACCTGGGCCGCGTGCACCCCAGTGAGGCCAGCTCCGGCCAGGGCAGTGAAAACGGTTATCAGCAGCGTTCCGATTCGAACTGGCACTCTATACCCCAAAACGGAGGCGGACCGTTAAAGTTCCGGCTGCCGAACGGCGTCTGGGCCCTGCCTAAAGACCCCTCCCTGCCCTGCCCCTGCGGGGAGGGAAATTGTCTGGCTACTACTGCGGCCGTCTTCCTCTTGAAAACGGATGAAATTGCCCGAAGTTCTATCTTTCTGGCCTGCTGATCTCCGCGGAATGGCGGCCTCCCAACACGCGTCGCGCCCGTCCCAGCTCCCAGGCGAAACGTCCCATTGGCAGGACCGTCCTGGAGGTCTAAGAGTGAAAGTGAGGGTGACTCTACGTGAGCGTGGATCCCGACGATGGTCAGGCGATGTTCGAACTCCAGCTTGAGCTTCACGCGCTGCTGATGGGAGCCAGGCCGCCCATAACGGCTGACGAGCTCCTCGAAATCCATGGGTTGCTAGAGACCCCCGGCGACCTGAAAAGCCTGGTAGAGCTCGGCACCTAATAGGGGAGTTCGTCTTCCTCCATCCCGAAGTGGTGGCCGACTTCGTGGCGGACCGTTTCTTCGATCATCTCGGCCAGTTCCTCCTTGCTGCCCGAAACGTTCTCGTGGTTGACCTGGTAGAGGACGATCCGCTCCGGCAGGCCGCGCTCCAGCGCGGTGGCGCCCTCGTAGAGCCCGAGCAGGTCCGGATCTTCGCCCGCTCGGACGGCGCGCAGCCGCGGGAGCGGCTCGACCACGATCAGGGTGTTGTCCAGAAACTGATGAAATTCCCGCGGAATCCGCGTCAACGCGGCCGCCGCCATCCGCTCGAACTGGTCCGGATCGACGCGGTAGGGCCGGGCGTAATGTTCCGGATCGAGGTCGGCCGCGCCGGCAAAGGCCTCCTCGGCGTCAGGCCGCTGCAGCCAGATCCGAATGCGCCCCAGCAAATGCAGGGCCGCCGCGTCGGGCGCCAGGCCGCGGAGCCGTTCCGCGGTCTCGCCGGCCGATCGCATCTGGCCGGTCCGATATTGCAGGTACGCGACCAGGTGTAACCAACCTGTATCCGCGGACGGACGCCCGAGGAGCACGGCCAGGGCGTCCGCGAAGTGGCCCTCGAGCAGCGCCAATCCGCGCTCGTGCTCGCCGGCCCGCACCGCCGCCAGGGCGTCCGCAAGCCGCTGTTCCAGCGACGGGCGACGCCGCCACCAGCCCGTCACAGCAAGCCTGCTTTGGGCCGCCCGTTACATCGGCAATGGGTCAGCAGACGGCGATGAATGCCCATGACTTCGAGCGCCACGTGCTCAAGCGGCTGGCCGCCGTGCGGCCGGGCTGGCGCATTCGCAAGGGCCCCGAGCCCTTCCAGCTGACCATCCAGCGCACCCACGACACGGACTTGCGCTTCAATCTCGATAGTTTCTACCAGGAGTACCGGGAGCAGCCGGACGCCCTCGACCGCCTGTTCGCGGGGCGCATCCGGCGGCTGGACCAGGAGTGCGCCGCCGAGGCGCCCTTCGGAGCCCCTCTGATCATGCCCGTGCTCAAGCCGGCCAGCTTTCTGGAAAGCGCAGGGGGCCCCATCGTGTACCGGCGAACCATCGCCGACCTGGTGGTGACCTTCGCGGCCGACTATCCGCAGGGGATGCGCTATCTCCTGCCCCAGGACCTGGCGGCCTGGGGGGTGGGCCGCGACCACATCGAGATGGTGGCCCTGAGCAACCTGGCGCTGATGTTCCGCTCCGGGATGAAGTTCACAGGCCTGGAGACCGAGCACACGGCCCAGCCGCGGATGCTGATGCTGAGCTACGTCGACCCCCGGCCCTATGGGGCCTCGCTCCTGATGCTGCCCGAAGTCTGGGCCTGGCTGGAGGAAATGCTGGACGACACCCCGGTGCTGGGGGTCCCCGAGCGCGGCTCGCTGATCGCCACCGGCGAGGGTGCCCACCTGATCAGCCGGGCCCGCCGCGAGGTGGACGAAACGTTTCGGCAGTCGGCATACCCGGTGTCGGCCAATCTCTTCTGCGTGGTCGACGGGCGTATCCGGACCTATAGCGGGTAGTACGCGCGCCGGCCCCCGCGGGGCTGCAGCACGAGGGCCAGGAGGAAGCCGGTAGCGAAGCCGCCCACGTGGGCGAAGAAGGCCACGCCGCTGGTGGCGCTGGTCGACAGGAAGATATTGAGCACCTGGAGCGCAATCCAGTAGCCGATGAACAGCCAGGCGCGCAGCGTCACGACGAAGAAGGGAACGATCAGCGTGAGCACCCTGGCCGAGGGATAGAAGAGGACGTAGGCCGCCAGCACGCCGGAGATGGCCCCGCTGGCTCCCAGCCCGTACGCGGTCGAGGTGGGGTCCGAGTACACCTGGACCAGGCTGCCCACGATGCCGGAGACGAGGTACAGCAAGGCAAACCGGAGGGTGCCAAGCCGATCCTCGACGTTGTTGCCGAAGATCCAGAGGAAGAGCATGTTGCCGCCCACATGGAGCACGCTCTCGTGCAGGAACATGGTGGAGCACGCTCTCGTGCAGGAACATGGCGGTGAAGAGGCGCTCATATCCGTGGCCGGCCGCGATCTGGCTGGGCTGGAACGCATATTGCTGGACCACGGCCTCGCTGATGATGCCGCCCTGCTGGGTGAGCAAGAAGATGACGATGTTGGCGGCCAGCAGGAAGTAGGTGAGGATCGCCACCCTGGACGTGGGGTTGATGTCCTTGAGCGGGATCATGGCGCGACCGGCCGGGCCAGCAGGCCGGCGTCGTCCAGCAATGAGCGCACCGTCGCCACATCGGGCGCGGCCAGCGGCCGGAGTGGGCCGCGGGGGGGACCATGGTCGAATCCCTGCAGCTGGAGCGCCGCCTTGAGCCCAGGGATGCCAAAGCGGGCGGTTAAGGCGGGGCCGACCGGGGCGATGCGCGCCTGGAGCCGGGCGGCCGCGGACCGGTCGCCGCCCAGCATCGCGGTCCGGATCCGGGCGCATGCCTGGGCCGCCACGTTGGCCAGGGCGGCGATGCCGCCGTCAGCGCCGGCGTCGATGGCCTGCATCAGCTGCTCGCCGGCGCCGGCCAGCACCACGAAGTCGGCGCCCATCGCCGCTCGGATTCGGCGGATCCGCTCCAGGTCGCCCGACGAATCCTTGATGCCGACCACGTTGGCATGCGTCGCCAGCGCCGGGACCCACTCGGCCGGGAGGTCGAAGCCGCTGTACACCGGGACGTTGTAGATCAGGATGGGGATCGGACTGGCGTCGGCCACCGCCCGGTAATGGGCGGCCAGCGAGTCCGCCGTGATGTCCCGCCGGTAGTAGGAGGGGGTGATCACCAGCGCGGCCTCGGCGCCGGCCGCGGCGGCAGCCCGGGTCAGCCCGATAGTGGCCCGCGTGCCGTTAACCCCCGTGCCGGCGATCAGTCGAAGGGGCTTGGGGAGCGAGCTGCGCATGGCGGTGATCCAGTCCAGCCGCTCCCGGTCGTTGAGCAGCGGCGCTTCACCGTTGGAGCCCAGGACCACCACCCCATCCAGGCCGGACTCCGCCAGGTGCTCGAAGAATCCCGGAACGGGCCCGGCCAGCGCGCCATCGGCCGAGAACGGCGTGGCCACCGGTGGGAAGACGCCTCGCAGCCAGGCCGGCCCCATGGCCCCAGTCTATCGGCGCTCGACCTATACCCTAAGGACGTGAGTCGACGGCGGAGACCGCTCTTCTCGTGGGTCAGCCAGCCTACCTCCGCGTCGCTGGCCAGCTTCGTGGTGGCCACCCTGGTCCTGGCTGGGCTGTTCGCCATCGGGTTCCTCCTCAGCCGTGACCAGCGCAACGGGAGCCTGTTCCTGGTCGTCGCCCTCATCTGCCTGGGTGTGGGCGTCGTCTTCGCGGCGGTGGCCGGGCTGGAGCAGGTCGGGACCGCGCTGCTGCGCCGCTCGGGCCGGTCGGGACGCGAGGCTGCGGTGGCCGGGCTGCTGGCGATCTGTTTGTTGGTGCCCTGGTCGGTGGCGATCCGGGCGGCCCGGGCCGCCGAGATCCCGGGCTGGAAGAATCCGGTTGCCTGGGTCGCCGTGCTCAGCATCGGCGTTCCCTTTCTGACCCGAAACCGGCCCTGGATGGTCCGCGGGCTGGCGGTCGGCGGCGCTGCGCTGGCCGGGTGGCTGGTCTGGGTGTCGCTGCAGCTCACCGGGTCCACCTTCACCGCCCTGTCATTTCCCTTCCTGCCGATCGATCTGCTCGGGGCGGGGTGGTACGCGGCGCTGGCCGCCTGGGTGGTGGTGGTCGACGCCCTAGCGACCGAGATGGCCGATGACCCGGCCCCCGGGGCCGAGGACGTCTGGCCGTTTGCG
>WNEZ01003566.1_pt1 | contig 13434 bp, 14 predicted proteins | sample 5400521 | NCBI WGS metagenome assembly WNEZ01 (sample SAMN13153339, study PRJNA577476) | soil metagenome | isolation source: 120 cm saprolite under Douglas fir tree site 2 hole 1 replicate 1 | place: USA:California | collected 2015-04-18 | reverse complement strand
TTCCACGAAACCTCCCTTTACCTCTCGACTTTCAAAGACGCTGCTTCGGAGGAGGTAGGATTCGAACCTACGAAGGGCTTTCACCCTTGGCGGTTTTCAAGACCGCTGCCTTCAGCCGCTCGGCCACTCCTCCCGGGCTCTGAATTCAATATCTTAGGCGCCGTCGGCTTACCACTTCCGGCCTGCGCGTAGCACCAGCGTAGCAAACGATGCAGGATCAGGACGCCGTCCGGCGTTCCAGCGGCAGCACCTTCGACGGGGCGAGCGAGACGTCGACCAAGGCGCGCTCCTGCTCCGTGAAGTTGCCAGGCTGCAGGTGAGCGTACCTGAGCGATGTTTCGATCGCGCTGTGGCCCAAGATGCTGGCCAGCTTCATCAGCGAGCCGCCTGCCTGAACGTACCTGGACGCGAAGCTGTGCCGGGTCGCCTCGTACCAGCGCACCTCCGGGAGCTTGCCGTCCGTGCAGTCGGCGTTGACCGCTGCGATTGCCGCACGCAGCGCCTTGCCGAGGCTGTGCTCCTTGACGTAGGTGCGCCCGTCCGCGCGGCGCTTGCCTCCGTGCCCAGTGGGCTCGAACACCTGCGCCCGTCCTACCGGGGCCAGCTTGCGCCACTCAGTGAGGACTCCGGCGAGCGTTTCGGGGAGAGGGGCGATCCGGCTCTCGTCGTCTTTCAGGGGGCCGTCAATGGAGCGCCGGACGTGGATCGTCCGCGCATCGAAGTCCACGTCCGGCCATTCGAGCGCCACCACCTCGCCCGTCCTGAGGCCCGCGAACGTGCCCACCGCGAACATGGCCCGCCAAGGCGCCTCCCGGTCCAGCTCCGGCATGGCGAGGTAGACGGCCCGCACATGCTCCGGCTTGAGCCAGGGCGTCGCCTTCGGGTCCCATGCTGGGCCGATGGAATCCCGGTCAGCTCGGTCCAGGCCAGCGACAGGGTTGTCGAGCCGGAGCGCTCGCGGCTGCTCGTTGTAGATACGGCTCACGATGGCGAGGCAGTTCCGGATCGACTGCGGCTTGAGCGTGAGTCGCAGCCCATCGATGAGCTGGCGGAGGTCGCCCTCGTGGATCTCGTCGAGGTGCTTCCGGCCGAAGCGAGGGCGCAGGTAATTGTCGAGGCGCGCCTTGTCGTCTTTCCAGCTCCGACGCATCGGCTTGCCGTCCACGTCGAGCTTGGAGCGCCGCTCGATGAACGCATCGGCGGCAGCATCGAAGGTCGGAATAGGCTGCGGGGGCTGCGTTTCGATGCCGAAGCGCCGGCCGGCCTTGACAGCGGCGATGTCCGCCTCGATCTTGGCCTTCGCCTGCAGGGTGAGGGCGCGGTCGGGGCCGACCTTCTCCATCCGGTGACGACCGTTCCCGTCGATCCACCCGACCCAATAATTCGGCTTAGAGCGCGTGCCTCTGTTGTAGATGGAAGCCACAGTCTACCTCGCTTTCTTTGCGGTTGCCTTCCGCAGCAGCCGGCGCAACGCCTCGCCGCGCGAGCACTGCCACTTTCTGGCCAATTGTTCGAGGACACGAACGTCACTTGCGCTCAGGCGGAGGGAGATCAGGCTGGGCTTTGGGTCGGACGTTGTCCGCGACATTCTGTATTACATTATGCGCTCGCGTGGCGCGTTCCGCAAGCTGCCGTACGCGTTCGGGGGAGCGGCGCCTCTGCTCGGCGTACGAAACCAGGTCGCCGACCTTGAACAGGAGGCGACCGCCGTCCCTGATGCTGGGAAGTTGGCAACGTTCGGCCCGCTTGTAGATGGTGCTGGTACTGAGCCCGAGCCGGTCGGCTGCCTCTGTCACTCCGACGAGGCGGTCGCGGCCCTCGTCTGATCGCGGTTGAAGCTGGGACAGGGCGCCGGGCAATTCTTCGCGAAGCACCTCCCGCATTGCTGCTTTGATTTCGTCGGCCAGGGCGCTCATGCCGACCTCCCGCGTTTTGGGCGGGGGGTATCGTCGGCGCAAGGTTCGCAGTCAGGGCAGATGCAATGGGGTGGGTGTTCCCGATCGTTTTTTGATGCTGAAGCGTTTTGTTGGGGGAGGTCGGGAGCGAGGTCTGTTTGAGAGGGCGTGCGGACAGATGCGGACAGATCTTCCCGTACCCCCCACGTAGCGCGCGCACATGAAAACGGACCGGAATCACTGTCCGCATCCGTCCGCACCCCGATTCCACCCCAACCTCGAGCCTTCGAGTGTCCGATCGTGATCGGCTGGAATCCCTTGTCTCCAAGCTTTTTTCCGAAGGCGATGGAGCTGAGGACAAACTCGCCGCTCGCTTCTGCCCACCCTTTGAATGCCTTGTAGAGGATTGCCGCCGCCGCTCGATGGCCAGGCCCCACGACGCAGCAGTCAGCAAGGAAAGCTCCGAACCGGTCTTCCGAATGCCGGTACTCGTCGACCGCTGCCCGCACCTTCGCGGGAGGGTTCAGCCCTTCCCGCTGCCAGGCTAAACAGCCCTCAAGTGCCCAGTTGAGGACTCCGGGCAGCTCCTGCTTTAGCTTCGCGGGTAGCTCCGCGTCCTGCTCCTCAACCGGGATAGTCACTTCGAACGGCACGAGGTGAATCCTCCGCCAGATCGCTAAATCCGTGCCTCGAATTGCTGGACGATGGTTCGTCCCAAGCCAGAGCTTGTGCGTGGGCGAGAACTCCCAAAAATCCTCGCCCATCCGTCGAGTTTTGATCCGGTCGCCGCCCGTGAGGGTCTTGAGCTTTGACTCGTCGAAGCGTTGCTCCTCGTTCGTCTCATGGCAAACTACGAGACGAGCCCTAAAAAGATCCGCAAGTTCTGTCGGATGCCGATCGTTGGTCTTCGCGAGCAATAGATCCCGTGCGGCGCTTGTGCCGTACCGACCGAGTAGCGAGAGCAGGACTTCAAGGAGGGTGCTTTTGCCGTTTGCCCCTGAGCCCCAGAGAATAAGGAGGGCGTGCTCCCGAATTTCGCCCGTAAGGGAGTAACCGACGGCGCGCTGAACAAACGCGATCAGATCGCGGTCGCCCGCAAAAACCCTGTCGAGAAATGCGTACCAACGCAGGCAAGTGGCGTTGGGGATGTACTCGACTCGCGTGACTTGGGTGATCAGATCGCTGCCCTGGTGTGGGCTGAGCTTTGCGGTCGAGAGGTCAATCGTTCCGTTCGAGCAGTTGAACAGCATCGGGCTGGCGTCCAGGTCCCTCGGCTCGACCTGAATTTCTGCCTCGTACCGCGCCAGGCTCACGATGTTGTCTCGCGTGCTTCGCTTTTCGGCAGCGAAGAACCAGGCGACCATTTCCTTATCACCAGCGCGGGCTGCATCGGTGCGGGCGCGACGGAGTGTTCTCTTCAGAAGCCGCTGCACCTGGCCGCTCGCCCCTTCCACGCGCCAGCGCTTTCCGTCCCACGTGAGCCATTTCCGCCATTCATCGCAAAAGCGAAGGTTCGGGCCGTGTTCGGAAATCAGCCGCTCGGCTGTGCCGGACTCAGTCAGCTCAAACTGACCGGGCGAGAGAGGGCTAGATCCGAGTGTCTTCTGCGAGGCGGGTGTTCCCTTCAGCTCGATCCATTTTCGAAACAGCTTGAAGGTCGCCGCTCCGATGAGCTGCTCAAGCGTCGGTTGGCCAGTGACCACTTCTCCGGCCTTAATCTTTGCGGCCGTGGTAGCCACTGCGGCAACGCGGTCCTGTACCTCATCGTCCCCGGCCGCTTCGGCCGTGACGCGGATGAAGTGTTCAACCCGGGCCACCTCGTCCCCGGATCGGAGCAAAGCTCCGGCCAGAGCGAGAGCAAGATCGTGCCTGCTCCCCTTCGCTGGCCAATGCCGTGCGATCAATGCCGCGCTGGCGAGTTGGCCAACTGCCAGGCGCAGATCTGCAGCATCAACCTTCGGTGGAATTCCTGCTGGGTCCTCCCAGTCAAGCAATTCGCCCGAAGGGTGCTGCGACGGTGGGGCGATCGTCTGGCAGCCGGAGCTTCGAAGCTCGACCAGCATCGATCCGTCCGTATCTTCAAACTTTACCGTCTTCGAATCCGGCGCGACGTACCAGCGGTGCGATCGCGGTCTGCCTGGCCTTCCATGGATTAGCGGAGTCTGCGGCAAGAACTTATCCGCGAGGCTGATCGCTTCGTCGCAGTCGAGATCGACGTCCACCAATCCGCTGGAGGGCTTACCGAGCAGAATGCCGACGTTCACGTCGCCGGAAAAGTCGGCGAGGTCTGCCAGTGTGCGGCGCTCCTTCTGCCACCCCGCACGGTTGGGATTTTTTGATCCTTTGGGGATCGGGATCGGCTGCCAGCCGCGAGCAAAGTATTTCTGTGCTGCGTTGCGAGCGGACGAAGGTTGGGGTGGGGTGTTATCTTGGCCGCTAGGAGGCTTTGCCACCTGCATGGCGGACCTCCTGATTTCGGGGCGTCGCCTTGGCGGGCGATGCCTCTTTTTTTCCGGAATGCGTGCGACCGCTAGCTGGCGCGACATCGGAGGCCAGCCAGCTCTCAAAGGCCAGGCGGCTGCAGAAGTACCGCCTGGGTCCGAGCGTCCTGGACTGGCCTAGCTCCTTGACCAGTCTTCTCGCGACCTCTTCGGAGGAGGCTGTGCGGCGCATGACGTCGCGCACAAAAAGCAAGTCAGCGCCGACGGGTTTTTCGGTGGACATAGCGATGCTCTCGTCGCGGGTGTCGTCTTTCCCGCGCGGCGCACCGCCGCTGCTTGCCTTGACCGACCGTCAGTGGAGACCTTCGCTTACGCCGCCCCGTCGCCAAAACGCGGAACCTTCGGCCCCTGCTCCCTACCCCACTCTCCAAAACCCGAGGTTTGGGTCTCTCTCGGCTCCTTCTGCAGACCTCGGCAAACTGGAGGCCAGCAGAATCAAAAATGTCTTAACGCTGGTTGAGCTGGGAAAGCAAGCCCTTACCCTCCCGTCAGAGGCTTTTATATGCTTCAGCTTTGAATGAGCGAGAACGAGACCAAGAAGGTGGTTTGGATTCTGGGCGCGGGCTTCAGCCGCTCACTGGGCGGGCCGCTTTTCGAGACGCTCTTCGGTCCGTGGTTGATGGCGCACCTGGAAGCGCACTTTCCGCAGAACGAGTTTCCACATCTCTATGGGAATGCAAGCAACATTGCCCACTGGCTCTACAATTTCGGTCGGCAGTTCTCTCTTGGGCGCGCTGATGGCCCACCTGCGTGGCATCCAAGAGTATTGGGCCAAAGACTTTGGGATGACGCCGAGCAGTACCTTCAGATCCTCGATGGCGCCGCTTGGAACGCACAGTCACCATGGGCGAAGCGGATAACTTCGATTGTGCCCGGGCACCCATTTTTACGGGGACACCACCTCCGCAGCCGAGCCTTGTTGAAATAAACGGGGCAGCCCGCCGCCTGCTCGCCGCAGAATGCAGCGCCTTCACGAAGGTCCTGGACTTGCAATCCGAACCTGCCACTCAATACGCCACCTGGGCGAGGCGGCTCGGTCCGAAGCACACAATCATTACGTTCAACTACGACAGACTTGTCGAACTCCTCGGAGCAAAGACTGGCAGGATCGCCTGCGTGCCTGCCGGATGGGAACGGGATGGTTCAGTTGCTTCTGCCTACAAGTTGCATGGCAGCGTCGATTGGGTCAGCGAAGACGTTGGAAAGCCGCAGAGAGTTATCAAGGTTAGTGGCGACCCTTTCGCCGCCCTCACCTGCGATCCGCATACAAAGATTGTTATCGCCAACCCTGGGCCTACCAAGTCAGCGCTGACTGACACGCTCGAAGAACAGTGGGCCGCCGCCTTCAAGGCGATTGTTCTTGCAGACGCGATTGTCTTTGTTGGTTACCGCTTCCCGCCGACCGATGCCCGTGCGCAAGAGACTCTTTTGCGCGCACTCCGGAACAACGCCAATCACTACCTGGCGGTCCACATTGTCCTCGGTCCGAATACTGCGTCTTCAGATTGTATCCGGCTTCGACAGCTGCTGGCTCTCACTCTCGCGGATCGCAGAGAGCTGCAATTCGGCGAGCAGCCCGACATCAAGACTCGCAACGTGCGCGCCTGGGCGCTCTGGGCTGCGGACTTTCTGGGCCATGCTCAGATCGAACACATCACAGAGCCATTCAAGTTCGCTGACTTCCCCTAGCCGCGAGGGACCGCTTTCTCGGTGGGGGATGTGTCCAAGTCGCGCATCGTTGAGCCTGCCTACCACCAGCCGGTCACTCGCATTCTTGGAGGGATCAACGTTTGCTGAGCTATCAGAAACCGCGCGCGCGCGGTTTTCTAGTGTTCGTCAAGCTGGCGAAAAGGCGCTCCGGCTCAGCGGCCGGGCCATCCGCCGTGGTGGCCACCGGCACCTTGGGGCCGCGGTTTCGGCAGCACGACACCCTTGGCGCTGGTCGCGTTGACCCGCGCGAGGTCTGCCGCCTGTCGCTCGTTGATGCCCATGCGGATCCGCAGTTCGGCATCGAGATTGGCGGCGCGAAGTGCAGCCGGATCCCCACCGAAGACCGGGCGCCCCTTGTCTTTGCTCGAAGGATCGAGCGGGCGCCCGATGGGGAGCAGTCCCATTTCACTCGTGTTCACGTTGTACTCGGCCGCTCGGGCGGCCACTTCCTCCGGAGTTTTGTCTTTGGCGTTCCAGGGGGGCAGGGCCTCGATCCTTTTTCTCCTCGCCGCCGCTGCCGCATCTTCTCGGTTCTGGTTGAGGATCGGTTGAACCGATCCCGCCTGGGCCGGGTTTTTGTGCATTAGGTCATCGGGCCCGGGGGTGATGCCGTACAGCGGGAGCAAGTTGTGGAAACCTTCGGCGGTCGCATTCTCGACAACCTTGCGGCGGGCCTGCTGGTCCAGCTGAAGATGGGTGTCTGTTTTGTCGGGAGGCCGGGTTGACTGTCTCGCCGCAGCCTCTGGCTTAGCTGTGATCCGCCGGTTCCGCTCCTCGGCAATCTGCTCGTCCCGCCAACGGAGGAAGCGCACCCACTCTTTCTTCGGGTAGTCCTTCGGCCTTGGAGGGAAGGCACGTCCCGCCTCGAGCTGCCTTTTTAGCCAACCCTTGCTTCGCGCCATGGGTCAGCCCTCTCCGTTGCCGTGGCCGGGCGCCAGCGTGAAGGGCGCGTCGGCGCCTCTCTTCGTGTTGACTGATGGGCTTTGAGCAGTTCTTCCTAGCTCCCGCTCCGGGACGGAGAATCGCTGCGAGGGACTGAGGGCAGCCAGATTGCTCGAGTTCCCCGGGCACCCAGACCCGCTTTCGGCGATGGAGGGGATCGCCGCCCCTACCGGGCCTCGGTGCTGGGCGCCTGGTCCGAGCTGCCCCGGTGTCGCGCGGTTACTCGTTCCCATGATGGGAAGACCTCCGGCCCATTTCAGTTCAGGGGCCTCGACCCCGCCGCGCAGCGGATTGAAATCCTGGCCTGGGAGCCCGAGGACCGCTCGCCTCAGGCGGTTTGTTTTGGGTGTAGACATTTCACACTCTCCTTAAGACGGAATATTCTATCCCGATGGCAGACGTTTCAGAATTTTTCGAGGCAATGATCCTCCGGGAAGCGGTCGCCTCGACAGTGGATGACCTCGTAAAAGCAAAGCGCCAGCTCAACAGCGATGAAGCCGCGCTGGCCGATGGCGTGGTGGGGATCCTGCTTCGGCACCCCCTGGCGCTCCGGGATTGCTGCCTCGACGATCGGAATTTTCGGGCCAGCCTCCGGATGTTTTTTGCCTTCAGATCCGTTCGGCGGAGTCTCGACCTGGACGAGATCGAGCGGAGGGCTGAGCTAGCGCTCGTTGCGGCCAGAGATAGAGTCGTCTCGAGGGGGGATTTGCTCGAGCTAGCGGTCTCCGCCGTGGGGGCCGATGCCTCGCCGCAATAAAATCGAGTCGGAGAGGCTGCACGATCGCCTACTCGGCGCATTCCGTGAGGTGCCGGATCCGTCTTCGTCTGCGGCGACTCGCTATGCAGCGGAGAAGGCCAATTGCAGCCGCTCGATCGCAAGGCGCGCCCTTGAAGTTGGTCTCGGTAAAGGACTGCGCAGCATTCGAGATCTGCTCTCCGAAGAAAAGTTGCTGACGCGCGCAAGCTTGCGACGAGAGCAGCTGGCCGAGCAGGTGGAAGCAGCGACGGAAGACGCGAAGCTCGATGCGATCGAGAGTCGGAAGCGACAGGGTCGGCTGATCACCCGGGGTCAGGAGGCGCTAAGCCAGCTCCTCGATGGATTCCTAACGGCCCACCTCAAGAAGTTTGGCGAGCAGATCGCCGCCGGGCAAGTCCAAGAACTCTCGATGCCCGAGCTGGTCGCAACGCTGCGCAGCCTGACCGGCAGCGCCCGTGAGCTGCAGGCGATGGAAAACCTTCTCTTGGGAGACCCGACCTCCATCATCGGCGGAGAGGTGACGATCGCTCCGCAGGTCGCGGATGTAACGGTCGCTGAAGCGGCGCGGGAGTTGGAACTCGCTCAGCGCGCTCTCACAGAGCTGGCTGAAGCCAACGAGAGCACCGACCCTGGCCGGGCAATCGCTCGAAACGGCCACGGGTCCGCAGTCCATTAACCCGGACGGTTAAGCGAGCAGAACCACGGGGACACGTCCTCCTCGAAGCCCGAAAGGTTTCGAGACGTGTCTTCTCCATCCGCCCCACCCGCTCAGTCGATCTCGAATCCCGCCCGTCTGGTTTGGGAGAGATCCCGTCAAGTCCGGTTGGGCCTAGCCCGACAACCTGGCGGTGGAGCCGCGTTTAGCGAATTATGCGGGCGGGACGAAGCGAGCGACCGGGCTTTCACGCTCTCGCCCTCCCATGTCCGATTTTTTCGGCTTGCCCAACTTCACCGCCGGCTGAGCTTTTTGGCGCACTTTTCCTGGGGAAAAACTGCGCTCAGCGTGCTGCTCTGCGCGCACCGCATCGGCATCAACCCGGCAACCCGTGTGCTCTACGTCTGCGCCTCTGCCGGCGAGTCGATGAAGCGCTGCCGTCTCCTGTTGTCCATCCTGAAGGGTGATCAATGCCGGCAGGTATTCCCAAACATCCAGCTCGAAAGGGAGTCGGACTCCTCCTTCACCGTGAGACGTCGCACGCAGGCGAAGGACGCCACATTCCAGGCGATAGGCATTGGCAGCGAATTCTTGGGCGCCCGGGTCGACGGGATCATCTTGGACGACGTTGCAACGCTGGAGGACGCGCAGTCCGAGGCAACCCGCATCAGGAAGGTTGAGATCACGAGGTCCATGTTGCTCCCGAGGCTGGCGCCCAACGGTTGGGTCGTGTCGATCGCGACGCCATGGGCAATCGGCGATGTCTCAGACGTGCTCTCACAGACGCCCGGCTTTCACACCGAACGGGTTCCGGTAGTCGATCCGGTCTCGGGAGAGCCGGCCTTCCCGGAGAAATTCCCTAAAGAAAGGATCCAGGCGCTTCGAGCTGAGCTGGGACCGTTCGCCTCTTCGAGGGCGCTGGACCTGTACCTGATCGATGACTCGACGGCTCGAATCAAGCGGAGCTGGATCGATGCCGCGATCGAAAGAGGGCGGGACCTGCAGCCCTGCTCCTACGTCGCTGTCCAGCAGCCTGGCTGGTCCGTATACGTCGGGCTGGATCTGGGGATCTCCGTTAGCCGGGGCAGTGACCTGACAAGCTTTTGCACGCTGGCGATTGGGCCCCAAGGCGATCGCCAGCTTCTCAATGTCGAGAGCGGCAGGTGGATGATCGACGAAACAATTCGGCGGATCCTCGCTCACAACAGGCGGTACAACCCGAGTGCGATCATCGTCGAGACGACGGCCGCGCAGCAGTTCGTGAAAGACCTCGTCGTCAAGGCGAGCGACACCCCGATGATCGGTTTCAAGACATCGGGCGGCAGGATGTCGCTTCCCTTCCAGATCGAAGGGCTCGCGACTTTGTTCTCGAACAACAAGTTCCTGATCCCTAGCGGAGGCGGCCAGCTGGATCCGGAAATTGGAGCGTTGATCGGAGAGCTGGCGCGGTACAGCCCAACCCAGCACGTCGGAGATCGACTTGCGGCCTTGGCCTTTGCGAATTGGGGAGCGGCACGCGGCGAGAGCTTCAAGGTGGAATTCGGGCGCCTCGATACGATTTCTCGCTGAAGTCGGACGGCTGGTTAGAATGCGAAGCGGTCCGGCAATAAGGCACCGCTGGACCGTCGGGCTCGGGCAAAGCTGCCAGGTCAACCGGTTGGGTCCGAGCCCATTACTTCCGCTCCCGCTGTAGAATGCGCCTCGGTCCACTAGGAACTGACTGGATTGGACCTCGCACCAACGGCTCCGCCCCGCCGCCTTGGCAGGAGCTGAGGGCTCCGGAGTCCGTTGGTGTTTCAGGCACCCGGAAGAATTAGAGAAAGCTATTCGCCAAGTAGCGAATGCCAAGAAGAACCAGTTGGTCGAGCCCGTTTCTTTTCCTCACCCCTTCGCTACGACGGCGCCCTTCACCTTGACCTTCAGCTGGAACTTCTGCGGCTTCGTGTCTTCGATGTTCACTGACCCCACCACGTCAAATTCCGCCAGGTCGTTAGGAACAAGCAGTAGAGTGCCGGCCACGTGTCCGGTGCCGGGATGCAGGTCCTTCGCTATCGCTATTAGTCGAATCGTTCCGTCTGGGTCTTGGGTAATCTCCTGTCCTTCGGGCGCACCTGCCCATGTCCTGGGTTGGAGATTTTTCGGAAAGAGGAAGTTCAGTAGAAGCTGACGCGCGGTTCGGGTGCCGCGATTGAGGGTATGCATCGTCAGCAACACCGGTTGTGACATCTTGCCTTGCCCTGGTTCCCAGTGCGGCGCGATTTCAGTCGACGAAACCGGGGCGACTTCGGCCGGAAATGCTGAAGCCGGAACGTCTTCGACTGGGAAGCCCACCACGATCTCAGCTTTACGTTCGAGTTCATTCGCAATCCGCTTCTGTTCCCTACGAACTGCGACGAGCTGATAAATACCGATTGGCAGGCCCACGACCACCCCCACGATCGTCAGGAACCAAGATAGTCTTTCGACCCACGGCCAGAAACCGGGACAGTCCACGTCTGAGTCACCCCCCTCCCGCTCAGCCGGTCGGCCGCAGTGCTCTGGCGATCGTGGCCCGTGGGCAACGCATCGCTACTGCGATCTGCCGGATTGAGCGCCCCTCCGACTTGAGCGCCAGCACCTTCGCACGGTCTTCTTCACTCAGCCGCTGGGGTCTTCCCCACGCCTTGCCTTCCGCCGCGAAGTGTTCCCGCGTGGAGCTGATCCTCTCGTCGATCGCCAACCGCTCCACTTTGGCAGCCCACGCCATGACGGCGATGATCACCTCTGCGAACGGACCGTTGAGGTCGAAGCCATCGCTGATACTCACCAGCTCCACGCCGTAGGATCGGAACGCTTCCACCACCTCTAGCGTGTCGCGGATGCCGCTTCGGGTGAGCCGATCCAGCCTGTAGACGTAGAGCTTCTTGAACAGCCCACTACGAGCATCTTGGCGGAGGCGATCCAACTCGATGCGCTTGAGGGTCTTGCCGCTGCGCTTCTCCTCGTACCAGGCAGTCACCACATCGCCCCGAGTGCTTGATCCCCGTTCGATGGCTGACCGCTGCATTGCTGTGTCTTGGGACTTGGAGCTGACTCGGACGTACGCGGCAACGTTCACGGGGAATCCTCCGTCTCAAAAACCTGTCTCGAAATTCCAGGTTGTTTGAAGCCTACCAGCAGGGTCCGACTCGGAAGTACACTTTCGAGACAGCGAAGCCGGTGATCACCAGGATCGCGACTTCGATCGCGGCAGTCGCCGGAAACGCCACGGCAACGGCCCTGGCTTGGCCGGGCAGCGACGATCGTCGATGGCCTTGAGCCTTGGAGCCCTGGCAGTTGCAGATCGAAACTTCGATCTCGCGGCGATCGGCGGCGGCGGAGAGAGCCCGGGACCGCGAAAGCGTATGATAGCGCCTCCGTAGTCCGCTAAAAGCTTCCCTGGTCCGCAAAAGGCGCTGCCGATGAATACACAGACATCAAATCCCGACGAGGTAAAAAGGGTCTTCGAGCTTCCCGAGGTGCTTACGCCGGAAGAGGCGAGCCTTCTGTTGAAGATTTCGAAGAGATCATTGCGTCGCCTGGTGCTGGCGAAGGTGCTGACCCCCATCTACCTGGCGAAGCGGAGCCCCAGGTACCGGATCGGTGACATCTACGCCCTAATGACTCGCGGGATTGAGGCACCAGGCCGATGAAGACCCTGCGCGAAGGTGCCATCGCGATGATTGACGCCCTTGGCGTAAAGGGAATCTGGCGCGGGCCTGATGGCCGGGAGGACACGCGCGCCGCTAAAACGCTTCGCACTGCGCGGCGCACGGCGCGGAGTATGCGCCTGTACTTTAGGACTGGCTTAATCCCGACGGTCATTCAGGAACGTTTCGACGTCGAGCCGATTGTAAAAGTCCTGTCGCTCTCGGACACCATCGTGATTGCAGCTCTGCCACCCGATGACGTGGCGCGCAGAGATCTTTGCTGGCCACTTGTGGATCTTGTCTGTCAGGCGGCGTCCTACACAATGAGGAAGGCCGCTCAAGAACCTCTCCCGCTCGTGTACCGGGGCGCCGTGAACTTTGGTCGCTTTCTTATCGATAAGTCCTCTTTGCTCGGTCCAGCAGTAGACGAAGTTGCTGAAGTTAGTGAACTCGCGAACGGCGCCTTCGTATGGCTCATGCCCCGTGCCGATGAATTGGAGCCCAAGCCCTACAGACCCGACGTGTGGAAAACGATGGCCGTCAGGTACTCTGTCCCGCTCAAGGGGGGCGCAAATATCACCACCACCGTGATCACCCCCTTCGCGGACACGGGGGGAATCGAGGAGCCGCCCCGCATTCGTGCTGGCTACGAGATGGCGATGAAGTCTCACCGCGTGGACGTAGCCATCAAGCGCCAAAACACGATGCGCTTCCTCGACCACGCCGCGCAGGCGCTCAAGCTCAAATTGACTCTTTGAAAATTGACGGCACCCGGTTCCGATCGCTGCGTAGCACCAGCGTAGCAGCGAAGCAGCTAGACCCGGCGAACGGCGCGCATTGGCGGCGAAGGTGGCGGAGGCAAGTAGCGGAATCCTCTGCACGCCTTCGCCGCGATTGGCACGGCTTGGCAGCGTCGCCTGAATTTCAAGACCGCTGCCTTCAGCCGCTCGGCCACTCCTCCCGGCTGCCTGGGCGCAAACCCTAACCTAACCCTGCCGGAAAAGCCGCTTCGCTAAGTGGGCCGCAGCTCGGCGATGCCCTGCATGTACGGCACTAGAGCCTCGGGGATTTCGACGGTGCCGTTCTCGCGCTGATAGTTTTCCAGAATCGCAACGAGGGTGCGGCCGACTGCCAGGCCTGATCCATTGAGGGTGTGGCAAAGCTGCGGTTTTTCCCCTTTCGCCGGTCGAAAGCGGATCTTCGCGCGGCGCGCCTGAAAGTCACCGAAGCTCGAACAGCTGCTGACTTCGCGATACGCCTGCTGACCGGGAAGCCAGACCTCGAGGTCATAAGTCTTCGTCGCGGA
>WNEZ01004927.1_pt1 | contig 13441 bp, 14 predicted proteins | sample 5400521 | NCBI WGS metagenome assembly WNEZ01 (sample SAMN13153339, study PRJNA577476) | soil metagenome | isolation source: 120 cm saprolite under Douglas fir tree site 2 hole 1 replicate 1 | place: USA:California | collected 2015-04-18 | reverse complement strand
GGACCCGCTCGATCATCGGCACCCAGTCATTGATCAATGCGGGGATTCCCAACCCGGTTTTCGCCCTGCGCAACGGCACCATCGGCTGGACGCTCGCCGGACTGGACCTCGATCGCGGCGCCGGCCGGCGGTTTCCAAAGCTCTCGCCGGCGGCACGCGCGGCAGCGCAAAGCCGGGCCAGCGCGCTTTCGGAACGAGCGGGGGTTCGCTCGGTCAGTCGAGATACGGTCGAAGCATGGCGGCGGGAGCCGAGGGGGTTCACGCTGTTCCTGCTCGACGTACGCAATCCCGGGGAATTCGAAGCCGGTCATCTGCCGGGCTTCCGCTCGGCACCGGGTGGGCAATTGGTGCAGGCGACCGACGAATGGGTGGGGGTACGCCACGCCCGCCTCGTCCTGGCCGACGACGACGGAGTGCGCGCAACGCTGGCCGCCTCCTGGTTGATCCAGATGGGATGGCGAAACGTCCACGTTCTGGACGGCGGCATCACCGGCGGCGACCTCGAAATCGGCCCGCGCCCGCCTCGCCGCCCGCCCTTCCCGGCGACTGACGTGTTGCTGCTCGCGCCCGAGGCGCTGGCGGCGGAGCTCGATGAGACTGACGTGATGGATCTGGCCACCAGCCCGCGCCATACCGCCGGGCACGTGCCTGGCGCCTGGTTCGTCGTTCGCGCGCGGCTCGCCGAGGCGCTGCCCCGATTGCCCGCCGGCCGCCGGCTGGTGTTGACCTCCTGCGACGGCACCCTGGCGCGTTACGCCGCTGCCGGCCTCACCGATCGACCGGTCGCCGTTCTGGCCGGAGGAACCCGGGCGTGGGAGGCGGCCGGATTGCCGATCGAGCGCGGTCTGCTTCGCGCCGCCGACGAAGTCGACGACGTCTACAAGCGGCCCTACGAGGGCACCGACAACGCGGCGACCGCGATGCAGGCCTATCTCGATTGGGAATTCGGCCTCGTCGAGCAGCTCGCTCGCGACGGAACCCACGGCTTTCAGGTGTTCTGAGCAAAAGGGCGAGGGGGGCCGGTCGACGTCGCGCGTTCCCAAACCGAAGGTCGGGAGTTCAATTCTCTCGAAACCGGCACGCTCGAAGCCGAGCAGCTCGCTGCATGTCTCACGACCATCGCCGTCGCGGACAAGACTGAAGCCACGTCGTTGAAGTCCAAGTCGTCGAAGTCCAAGTCGTCGAAGTCGAAATGAGCCCACGTTATCCACAGCGTTCAGCGACCGCACACGTCACGTCGCTTGCTTCCGCACTGCGTTCTCGGTGAAGTGTTTGTGGGCGAGGTGTGTGATGGAATGGGTAAGAGAGCGCGAACTTTAACTGGACGCCAGAAAACTGGACGCATGGAAACTAGACGCGAGGAAATCAGGCGCGGAGCCTGATAGAATGCCTTGCGTTGAGGCCGCGCCGATCGACGCGATCAAGTTCGTCGAACCGCCGGCCAGCACCCCATTCAACATCCAGGCCCCGCGGCCAACAGTCTCCCGCGAAGTCCGAACCGAAATACAGAACCGGGTGGCAAGCTTTCGCGCCAACCAGCAGCGGTTCCATCGGGAGCGGGAAGCGTATTGCCGCGCCACGTTGGCCAGGATGCGCGTCGCCATCGGGACTGATTCCGCGCCCCCTCCACTGCGGAAATAAACCAGCCTCAACGGGCACGCACATGAAGGCCGCCAGGCCCCGCTTCGGGCGCTGCGCCGCCGGCGCAAAAATCACCGGCCTTTGATCTTCTCCAGCACCGGCAGCAGGTGTTTTAGAAACTCCGCAAAAATCACCGGCCTTTGATCTTCTCCAGCACCGGCAGCAGGTGTTTTAGAAACTCCGTCGGGTTCTCGCTCATCGGAAAATGCCCGAGGCCCTTCATGATGGTGACTTCGCACCCCTGGATGCTGCTTGCTACGCTGAGCGTTTCCTCCGGCGTGCAGGAATAGTCGTATTCGCCCGACAGCAGAAACAGCGGACAGCGGCTGGTGTCGATCTCCGCGACGCGGCCTCTTATGTCGCCGTCGAGCTTGTAGAAATACAGATCGCCTTTGAAGACGCCCGGGCCACCCTGCATGTAGTGCCACAGCGTCTCCCAGCGCTCCGCATCGGGCGCGTCGGGCCCGACCAGTCCGGAAACGATGGCAGCGCAGACTTCGCCGCCATGGACGTCGGGGCGGTGCAGGAAATTCAGATCGTAATAGGGATCGACATGGGCGCCGGCCTGCAAGCCGATGATGGCGCGGAACTCTTGCGGATGTTCGAGCGCCAGATGCAGCGCGATGCGGCCGCCGATCGAGCATCCGATCAGGATCGGCCGGTCGAGTTCGAGCGCGGTCATGATGTTGAGGATCATCGTCGTGTATTGCGCCGAGGTGAGCTGATATTCCTCGTTGTGCCAGCCCGAAGGCGGCGACGACTTGCCGTGCCAGGGCATATCGAAGGCGATGACGCGGTGGCCGCGCGTGATGCGCGCATCGTTCATCAGCGCGCGGTATTGACGGCCGTCGGCGCCGGCGGTGTGCAGGCAGAGCAAGGGCGTGCCTTGGCCTGCCTCCTCGACATAGATGCGATGTTGGCGCCCGGACAATTCAAGATGCATGTAGCGGCCGGCGATCGGCTCGAATCGCGCGCTCATGCCTTGACTCCCTCGACGCGCAGCTTGGCCAGCGTCTCCTTGAAGTAGCGAAGGTTGGCCATGAAGATCTGGAGGTTGCCTTCCGCCTTCAGAACACGGCGCTTGATCAGAGCCATCAGATCGTTAGAGCCGGGCGGCGGCCGGCTGCTCCAGAATTTTTCCCATTCCTGTTCCGGCGCGCGCAGGGAAAATGACGACGACGGCATCACAAACGGCCCTGACGTCACCGACACGACCTTGCCTTCGAAGATCGAGATCAGCCAAGGGGTCTGGCCGACTTCCAAAAGGAACGTCGTCGTCAGAAACCGCCCGCGCCTGACCAGCGCCTCATCGCCGTTGACCCGCGCCTTGAGCGTCTCGATCATCCCGCCTCCCCCTCGCAATATCGGGCAAGCCGCAGCCCGGCGCCTCACGCGCTTTTGCCGCATGATGGGTAGAATGGCGGCGGCGTCAATCGGCTAAAGCCAGGCGCATACCAGCACCAGGTTCGCCGCGCATGCCGTCAGCAGCGCAATAGTGAGCGTGAGATGCACGCGCCAGCAGGAGTTTTGCAGAATGATTCTCATGGCCTGCAAAACATCGGGCGATTCTAGCCGGAGAGTCCCGGGGATTATTTTTCCGGTGATTCAGGACTCGTTTACGACTCAGGGACTCGCGTCATAAGCCCGCCCGGGACCGCTTCCCCCGCGACGGCCGGCCCAGTTGACGCGGACGCAGTCGGCCGCGTTACCCGATTCTTCGAATCCCGCCTTGACATCGCTTGAATTTGGCGAAGCGTGCTGCCTGGTTCGACGAAGCACCGAAATAGCTTTCGCAGGCCGTCTTCCCGTCACATTGGCGCGCTCCGTTGCAACCCAAAATCGCCTTGGGCGTTAGGATGGATGGGCGGAGCGATACGATGCCTTACGCGCTGTTTTGCAATGACGCCAGGCTGAGCAAGACCTATCCGACCGAGGCGGATGTCTGGAAACTCGCCCGGCAGAGTGGGCTGGTGGTGGACGTGGTGACGGGCGAAGAAAGACCGGGGCCGCGCCCGGTGCTGGACAACGACTACGAAATCAGGCCGTGCCGGCCGGACCCGCACGAGGATCCCGCCAGGAACCAGGCCGAAGCCGAGCGCGACGCCGAACTGGATTTCCAGCTGGGCTCGTGAGGGGAAGACCGTTTGCTAAATTCTCGAGTCGTCCCGGCGGAACGCCGGGACGACACGCCGCGAGGCCAAATCCTACGGCGTTGCTTTGGCCAGCGACGCCTGTTCGGCGGCGAGCGCCACGCAGGCCTTCCTGCGGTGCAGGCCTCTGATCGCGCCGGTGACCTTGAGCACCTTGCCGGCCGGACATGAAGCATCCTGCACGAAGGCGATTTCATAAGGCGCAAGCACCAGGGGCTCGGATTTCAGGACGGTCTGAGCCAGGCACGGCACCGCAACCCCGCATAAAATCAGCCCTACCGCAAAAACCCGCATGTTCGTTGTCCACCACTGCCCGCAGTACAATAACCGATCGCGAGCAGAAGTTTCGCAGACGCCAAAATTTATTTTTGGGTCCAAAGTGCAATCCGGTCCGGCGAAAGAAACCGCACTGCCGCAATGGTTTGCGCGACCTCGGGCCGCAAAACCGGTATCCGCTTTGTGGGATACGCGCCACGTGACGGTCCTGCCCGCCTCACCCGAGACGGCCTTCGCCCACAAAAAAGGCCGGCGCGGAGCCGGCCTTTGGTCGTATCGAGGCGACCTGTCTCAGTAGCGCGCCGCGACAGGGCCACCCCAGCCGAAGCGGTAGTTGATGCCGGCCTTGACGGTGTGCTCGTCGTCCTTGAACCGGGTGCCGACGATCGCGGCAGGTCCGGTGGTAAAGGTGGTGCTGCCGAAGTTGTAATACTGGTATTCGGCCTTGGCGGACCAGCTGGGCGCAAACATGTATTCGAGACCGGCGCCGACGGTGTAGCCGTCCTGGCGTCTTCCAGTGGTGGTAAAGGCGGCCGGTACGCCGGCGACGGTGACGCCGAAATTGTTATTGTCGCGGAACGCGAAGCCGCCCTTGCCATACAGCAGCGCCGGACCCCACGTGTAACCGACCCGGCCCGTGACCGAGCCAAGTTCGTTATTCTTCGAGGTCACCAGAACGCCACCCGGGAAAAGACGGCCATTGTTGTTGTTGGACAGCCAGTCGAACTGGGCTTCGGCACCGACCACCCAGTTCGGGGCGAACTGATAGTCGAAGCCACCCTCGACGCCGCCCATGAACCGGCCGCCGCTGCCTTGCAGGCTGTTGTTGCCGGCGAACGCGCCGCCCAGATTGCCGCCGATATAGAACCCGGTCCAATTATAGATCACTTCGGGCGCGGTATAGGCTGGAGCCTTGGTATATTTACGCGCCGGCAAATCGGCAGCCAATGCGGGAACCGCGAACATGATAATAGCGGCTGCGCCGAGCAAAAATCTCTTCATGAGCAGATCCCCGTCATTGTCGCTATCGACCCTCATCAAACAACGTGGCTTCAATTTGGTTGCTTCGGGGCAATGCCGAACCGCCGATGCCTGGCAACTGTCACGGCGAGACAACAACGCCTTTCTGTTCCATGCCATCCGGGCTTTTCGGGGGCCTTCGCCCGTTGGGCCGACGGTTTGCCGAGGGTCTAAGTCTATGTTTTATGGCTATGTTCTGGGTCAACCATAACAAGGGGCAGGTTCAAGCCTCGCCGAAAAGTGATCCGGGTTCCCGGGCCGGAACGAGGGTTCCGCCAACCGCACAAGACAAAGTGAGACAAAATGTCCGCCGATCTGATGGACGACTTTCCGCCTTCGCGCGACAGGCTGGTGACGCTGGCGAACTGGCGCAAGGCGCCGTTCAGCGCCTGGGGCTTTCGCAACGTCCGCCGCCTGATTCCGACCGCCAACATCGCGGCCTCCAATCATGCGGCGGGGCTCGAAATGTCTCTGCAAGATATCGGACATGTCGGTTTCACCAGCCATGACGGCAACCCGACCACGATCAGCCGCGCGCTGCGCGCCACCAATACCGATGCGTTCGTCGTGCTCAGGCGCGGGCGGCTCGCGATGGAATGGTACGGCAACGGCATGAGTGCCACCACGCCGCACATTGTCTTTTCCGTGAGCAAGTCGATTTGCGGCGCCCTCGGCGGAATTCTCTGGGGCCACGGCTTGCTCGATCCGGATGACCGCGTCATCGATTATATCCCTGAACTGGCCTCGTCGGTCTATGCCGGCTGCACAATCCGGCATCTCCTGGATATGGCGGTCGGCATCGCCTTCAACGAGGATTATGAAGACCCCAGGGGCGACGTGGCGCGCTACCGCCATGCTGCGGGCTGGGATCCGCCGCCAGCCGGCGAACCGCCGATCGATCTGCGCAGCTTTCTCGGCCAGCAAAAGCCGGACGGACGGAAACACGGCGGACTGTTTCACTATGTCTCGACCAATACCGACGTGCTCGGCTGGGTCTATGAGCGCGCCTGCGGTCAGCCCTACGCCGACATCCTGAGCGAATATTTGTGGGTGCCGCTCGGCGCGGAGCGCGACGCCTATATCACCGTCGACGCCCGCGACGCGATGCGCGCCGCCGGCGGCGTCTGCGTCGCGCCGCGTGACCTCGCCCGCTTCGGCGAGATGATCCGCCGGCGCGGCATCGCGGATGGCCGACAGGTGGTACCTGGCGCGTGGATCGACGATATCAACGAGGCCGGCGATCCCGAGGCATGGGCGGCTTCCGAGTTCGCCGAGATATTTCCGAAAGGCAGCTATCGCAGCCAATGGTATCGCATCGACCGCGACCGCGGTGTGCTGGTTGCGTTCGGCATCCACGGGCAATTCATCTACATCCACCCGCAGGCGGAACTCGTGATCGTGAGGATGGCTTCGGAAGCAACGCCACTCGATCCGGATCGCGCGCGCGGCTGGCGCCGCGGCTTCGATGCGATCGCGGAAGAATTCATGTAGGCCGCCCTACCGCGTCAACTTCTCCAGTTCCGGGAACGGTGCATAGACCGCGCCGGCGCAGGGCTCGCTGGCGTTCTCGACCATCCGGTCGAGCCGGCCGTCGACATAGAGAATGCCGCGTTCGCGCGCCTCGCGATAAGAACCGTCGGATTCGCGCGGAGTAAAGCGCAGGCAACTGAGGTAACGCAGCCGCCCGCCCACGGTACGCTGCACCGGCTCGGCCATCGCGGCATCATGCACGCCAACGGGATTGTTGAGATAGGTTTTCATGAACGCCAGCAATTCAGCGCGGTAGTTGTTGGGATACGGCTGGTTGGCGACGCCGCGGTCGTCGGTATAGGCGATGTTTCTGGCCTCGTCGCTGCCCGCGCAAGCCGCGAGCGTGATCGGCAGCAGCAGGATCGCCACGCGCTTTGCTGATATCCCCAAGTGCAACAAGTGCAATCCGTCATTCAAAGATCTGATGCCCGGAGGTTCTAGACCGTCTGCCTGCGAAAAGGAATTCGCATCTCGGTTATCGAAGACCTCCAGGCTTGCCGGGAAATAATGCCGGCCCGCCGTCATTGGGGAAGCAATGGCGGCAGGCCGGGCCTGATATCCACGGTCGCGGCGGGGGGCAATGCGGTTAGGCCACGCCCGCGGATCAGTTTCAGCCGCGCTTGGTGGCAGGCGCAACGTGCTTGATCGAGGCCTTCGAGACCTTCGAGAACTTGTGGGTCTTGAGCGCGCCCATGTGCTTGTGCGAGCGGTGATGGGCGAAATGCTTGTGGTGATGGCGGCCCATTTTGGCATTGGCGTTCAGCACGCCGGTCTTCGCCTGTGCAGTGGTCTTCGTCTTTGCCTGTTCGCTCTTGGCCTGTTGGCTCTTGGCCTGTTCGCTCTTGACGGTCGGCGCTTGCGTGGTCTTGGCTGGGCCAGCGGCCAGCGCGGGAGCGGCGAGAACGGAAACCGCGAGCAGCGCGGCGGAAATGGTCTTCAACATGGTTGTCTCCTCTTTCAACGGGGATCGCGAGGTCGCCGGTCGGGTTGGCCGGGCTCATCGATCATGCTGGCGACATTACGTGCCGCGCGCTGAACCCATTCTGAAGCGCAATGACGGGCTTCGTTCATCTGCATGACATCTTGGTCATGTTTCCGGTCATGTTCCGGACAGCGCACAGCCGCACGGGGTTCACAAAAATTCCCTCAAATTGGGATGATTACCCGGGAATGTTCAAAGCCCGCGGGTGTTCAAGTCAGCGGGCTTCGGTGTAAGCTTACCCAACTGGAAATCAGGAGAGATGCATGAACAAGTTTGCGATCAGGCTTTTGACGCTCGCGATGTACGCGATGGCGTTGATCGCAGTACCTCTGACGACGGCCTATGCTGCGGGCAGCGATAATCCTGCTCCGCCGGCGTCAGACACCAAGAAGGAAAAGAAGAAGCACGACAAGAGTTCGAGCATCGACGATCCGAAGTTCCTTGAGGGTTATCACAAGGCCTATGCCACGATCTACGACCGCAACGACTATGGCTCGGCCATCGAGCAGTTGAAGGCGCTCGGCCAGGACGACCGCGCCGACGTCGCCAATCTGATCGGCTACTCCTATCGCAAGCTCGGCGACTACAAGGTGTCGCAGATCTGGTATGAGCGCGCGCTGAAGGCGGACCCGGACCACGTCAAGACCTGGCAGTATTACGGCTTGTGGCAGGTTGAACAGGGCAATCGCGACCAGGCGCAGTATCACCTGAACAAGATTGCTGCCTTGACCGGCACCAGCAGCGAGGAATATCGCTCGCTGGCCGCAGCGCTCGAAAAGCCACCGGGCACCGGTCTGGTTTACTGATCTTCACAAAAACCAGGTTTCCTGACTTCGCGAAGTCAGGAAACCTGATCTTCACACCGCCAACAGGAGAGATGCATGAGCAAATTTGCGATCAGGCTTTTGACGCTGGCAATGTTCTCGATGGCGGTGGTTGCCGCCCCCTTTGCCACCAGAGCCTATGCCGCGCCCGACACCGATGCGCCGCCGCCGCCGCCCGCAACAAAGGCCAAGGCCAAGAAGAAGACCAGCGAAAACCAGCCCAGCATTGAGGATGCGGCATTCTCGAGGGGTTATCGCGCGGCCTACGCCACGATCTATGACCGCAATGATTATGCCGCCGCGATCGGGCAGCTCAAGGCGCTCGGCCACGACGACAGCGCCGCCGTCGCCAATCTGATCGGCTACTCCTACCGCAAGCTCGGCGACTACAAGGTCTCGCAGATCTGGTACGAGCGCGCGCTGAAAGCCGACCCGGACCACGTCAAGACCTGGCAGTATTACGGGCTGTGGCAGGTCGAACAGGGTAACCGCGATCAGGCGCAATATCATTTGAGCCGGATCGCCGCGCTGGCCGGCACCGGCAGCGAGGAATACCGCTCGCTGGCCGCGGCACTGGAAAAGCCGCCCGGCACCGGCCTGGTTTACTGAATTCGACGACACCAATTAGCCGGCGCAGCCGTCAGGGTTGCGCCGGCTTTGTTTTTTGCCTCGGCTTCACTTCATCAGCGCCTCGGCCTCGGCCCGGAAAGCCTGGCGCGAGCCGTCGCGCGAATAGAACATGTGGCCGCCCGGATAGACCACGAGCTTTACACGCTCGGGCGAAGCATAGGCCGGCAGCTGATCGAGAAGGATTTTTGAGCCGAAATAGGGCGTGGCGAGATCGAACAGGCCGTGCCCTACCAGCAATTTCAATTTCGGGTCGAGGGCGAGAATCTGCCGCAGCTGGGAAATCGACTCGGCGGGAGCGCGGCCACGGCCGAAATCCCAGGCCTTCTCGACCGCGCCGTTGAGCAGCTGGTAGGATCCGTCCGGCCGCCAATTGAGCTTGCGCGTGGTGAATTCGACCGCAGCACTGGTCAACGGCGCGATCAGGGGATCACCGGAGGGATCTTCGAAACGATAAAAACTCGAATCCGGGTGGGGATCGAAACCCAGCACCGAGGCGTCGTAACGTCCCGTCACCTTGCCGTCGCGCCGATCGAATTCGCGCCGGAACTCGGCAACGTCGAAGCGCCCGGCCAGCCTGCGGCTCACCGCCTGATCGATCCCGGTCAGCGCCGCCACCCGGTCGGCAAGCCGCGTAGTGGCCGAGGCGTCGGCTGTGCCCTTGACGAGATCGCTCAAAAAATCGCCGCGCGCGTAACCTTCGACATCGGCCATGTCGGCGCGGGTCACAGCAGCTTTGGCCTCGCGCGCGACCGCCGCCATGGTGGGAAGGCTCGCGACATATTGCAGGATGCTGGAGCCCGAATATTCGCGGAAATCCATCAGCGGAGAGACCAGGATGAGACCTCTCACCCCGACGCCCTGCTCGGTCTGCAATTCGTGAACGATCTTCGGCCCGCGGATGCCGCCATAGCTTTCACCGGCGACGAATTTGGGCGACAGCAAGCGGTCGTACTTTTCGAGCCAGCGGCGGATCGTCAGCGCGATCGCGTTGACGTCGCCGTCGATCGAGAAAAACCGCTTGCGCACGTCCTCGCCGGTCGCGACGAAGCGGCTGTAACCGGTGCCGACCGGATCAATGAAGACGAGATCGGTAAAGTCGAGCCAGGTCTCGGCGTTGGGCATAAGATCGGGCGGCGCCGAGGAGACCGCCGCGTCACCACCGATGGCCAGCCGCCAGGGTCCGGCATTGCCGAATTGCAGGTAGGCGGAAGCAGCCCCCGGCCCGCCATTGAAAAGGAACGTCACCGGCCGGCTGCGCGGATCCGCACCATCGAGCTGGTAGGCGGTGTAGGCGATATCGGCTTGCGGCTCGCCCTTGTCGTCGAACAGGCGGATCGAGCCCGCGGTCGCGGCAAAGTTGAGCGTGCGGCCCGGCAACGCCAGCGTTTGTTTGGTGGTCGAATCCGGCGGAAGGCGATGCGCTTCGGCTGTGGCCGGCGAAGTTGGCGAAGCTGGCGAATTTGGCGTCGCGGCGCGTCCGCCCGCTGCACCCGATTTCTGACCCGGAGGCGCCGCTTCGGGTTGCTGCGCGGGCGGCGCAGGCGCATCCTGCCCGCGCGCGCCGGCCATCATGGTGAACGCGAGCAGCGCCAGCGCGAAGCCCGAAATACGCGGCAAGGTGAAGGCGATCGCCATATCCGTTGTTCTCCACGCTTCCCGCGTTGTTCTCCACGCTTCCCTACAATCGACCCGGCGCGACACATTAATCCTATGCGCGGCATTTTCTGGATCGAGGCGCCGTTCTAGCGCTAAATTACGACAAGTTGGCATGGTTCACTAAAAGTTGGCATGGTCACTAGCTCGCCGTCCCCTGCCGTCACTGGCTAACCGGCCTATCTCGACAAGCCCGGCCAAGGTCGTATAGACGACCATCCGCGCAATCGGTTTCCCTTTCCGCGCCAACATGAGCCCGCAATCCCCATGACCACGCCCCAGCGATATGAACGGATTGCCTTCATTGCGAGCGCCGGCGCGGAGGCCCAGCAGGCGCTTGCGCAACTGAGCGAGCTCTACGGCAATCACGATCCCGCCGATGCCGACATCGTGGTGGCGCTCGGCGGCGATGGCTTGATGCTGCAGACGCTGCACCAGCACATGCGCTCGGGCAAGCCGATCTACGGCATGCATCGCGGCACCGTCGGTTTTCTGATGAACGAGTTCAGTCCGATCGATCTGCATGCCCGTCTGGCCGCCGCAAGGGAATCCGTCATTCATCCGCTTTTGATGCGCGCCACCGACGTGCATGGCGCGGTGCATCTGCATCATGCCATCAACGAGGTCGCGCTGTTTCGCCAGACCCATCAGGCGGCGCGCCTGCGGATCCTGATCGACGAGCGCGAGCGCATGTCCGAGTTGATCGCCGACGGCATCATGGTGGCGACGCCGGCGGGATCCACCGCCTATAATCTGTCGGCGCAGGGGCCGATCCTCCCCATCAACGCGGCGCTGCTGGCGCTGACCCCGATCTGCGCGTTCCGGCCGCGGCGCTGGCGCGGCGCCCTGCTGCCGAACACCGCCTTTGTGGTGATCGAAGTGCTGGAGGGCGACAAGCGGCCGGTCGCCGCCGTCGCCGACCACGACGAGGCGCGCGATGTCCGCCGCGTCGAGGTGCTCTCCGACAAGACCATCTCGATGCGGATGCTGTTCGATCCCGGCCACAGCCTGGAAGAGCGCATTTTGAGCGAGCAGTTCGGCTACTGATTTTGCTCTCCCCCGTCGACGACGGGCGAAGCCGACAGCAAAATCGCAACCATTCGTTAACCCGCGCCGCGATATGGTTAACATAGGTCTACCGTCTCAAAGGTATGCCCTCGGGGCCGGGCCATGTTTCGCATCGATTTCAACAAGCTGCGATTTCTCGTATGCGACGACAATCCGCATATGCGCCGCATTTTGCGGACGCTGCTGCATTCGTTCGGCGCGCGCGAGGTCTATGAATCCGAGGACGGCGCCACCGCGCTCGAAATGTACAGCCACTACGTTCCCGATATCGTCATCACCGACTGGTCGATGCCGATTTTCGACGGCCTCGAGCTTGCCCAGATGATCCGCCAGCCGGAATCCAAGGGCAATCCCTACGCTCCCATCATCATGCTGACCGGCCATTCCGAAAAGCGCCGCGTCACGGTCGCGCGCGACGCCGGCGTCACCGAGTTTTTGGCCAAGCCGATCTCGGCCAAGGGGCTCTATCAGCGCATTCTGAATGTGGTCGCCAATCCCAGACCGTTCATCAAGACAAAAACCTATTTTGGCCCCGACCGCCGGCGCAACACCGCCAACGCCTATATCGGCCCCGAGCGCCGCCTCGGCGGCGAAGCGGAAATCCTTCCGCAGCCGTCGCTGCTCGACAAGGCAAGAACTACCGTTTAGCGGACGACTGTTTGAGCTGCGCGCGACAAGGAAGCCATGATGACCAAAGACAAGCCCGGGACGGTACAAGTAAAAACCTTCGCCGACCACAAGGTGATCACGCAGCCCAATCCGTTGCGCAAGGTGCTGCGGCGGGTCGCCGACAAGGATCTCGACGATCCCATCGCGCGGGCGGAAAAGGCCCTCGCTGGCCTGTCCGGCGAATTCAAGAACTGGATGTCGGTCGAGGCCGACCGGCTCGCGGCGGCCCACACCGCCATTCTCAAAAACGGCTTTACGGATTTCACCCGCGAAGAGCTGTTTCGCGCCGCCCATGACATCAAGGGCGACGCCGCCACGTTCGGTTTCCCTTCGGCCGCTGCCGCCGCCGAGAGCCTGTGCCGGATCATCGAACACGCGCCCAATCTCGACGAGGTGCCGTCCGACCTGATCGAACATCATATCAACGCCATCCAGGCCATCGTGCGCGAGCGCACCAGGCTCGACACCGTCTCGACCGCGAACGAACTGAGCCGGCAATTGCGCGGCGTCGCCGACGAATTTCTCAAGCACGCCAACCGCGACCGCCCCGAGCACCTCGAAGCCATTCTTGCGCCGAGCATTGTGCCGGCGGATTGAGAGAGATCTTTCATTGCGTCGTCCCGGCGAAGGCCGGGACCCATAATCCCTGGCGGGTGTGGTTGCGGAAGGTGTCTGCTTTCGTGCCTCATCGAGACGACACGGCTTATGGGTCCCGGCCTTCGCCGGGACGACGTAGAGTGTGTGGCGTTTTCAAACAGCGCGCTGCTGTTCCCTCCCCCTTGCGGGGGAGGGTTAGGGAGGGGGGTAGCCGCAAGGTCGGTGCTCGTGGCTACCCCCCTCTCCAACTCTCCCCCGCAAGGGCAGGGCTGTCCCGGGAATGATTCACTATGCCGCAGCGCATGCCCGGCAAATCCAGCGTGAACCGGATACTTTCTGGTTGTCGAGACACAGAAAAGGGCCGGGCATGCAATACGTGAATAGCATCTTTGGGGAGCTCC
>WNEZ01011208.1_pt1 | contig 13442 bp, 12 predicted proteins | sample 5400521 | NCBI WGS metagenome assembly WNEZ01 (sample SAMN13153339, study PRJNA577476) | soil metagenome | isolation source: 120 cm saprolite under Douglas fir tree site 2 hole 1 replicate 1 | place: USA:California | collected 2015-04-18 | reverse complement strand
TCTGGCTTGTTTTCTACCTGGCCTTTGCCACGACCGTTGTCGAGCGAAGTATCACCTGGCTGTTTTTTTCCGATTTTGCAGGAGGCATGACGCTACGAGTCGTACTTGGGCTTTGGAGTACGGGCCTAATTTTGGGCATTTTATTCTCGGTCTGGCTTTGGTTGGCGATTGCAGGAAATACGTTTCGCACGGTGATGGGAAAATTGATGATTTGCTTGCTGATGCTCGGGTTACTTTGCAATTGGGTACTCTTATATGCCGTTGCGTATGCATACCTCGGTTTGATTGATGGTGAGAGACTGGTGAGAGAACCGATAACGTGTCTCTATTTTTCGATCGTCACGTGGACCACGCTCGGTTATGGAGATGTTCGCCCTTCAATGGATGCGCGATTTGTTGCGGCATCGGAAGCATTGCTTGGGTATATTTGGATGGCCTTTTTTATCGGGATGTTCGCCGTGTTGTTCAAGCAGCCGACCGAAGGGACTTCCCGGTTTTGAACTCGGCGCGAAAAACGGGAAAGCGGCTGAACAATCGCCGGCGCGCAAGTCCGCCATTACGTGCACCGTTTCGCGCCCGTGGTGGCTCGGTCCATAGCGCTGACCTTGTTGTCATCGGCGGGCGACTTGCAGTTCCACGATCGTCAGGCTTGACTACCGATTGCGGGAAGCCTCGGGTACCGGCATCGGTGATTGAGGCAATCAAACCGCAATCGCAGCAGTGCGCCATCGAGGGGCCCAGTTCGAGTTTGCCCCAACGGGGAGCAAGGCGATGAGCAGGGCAAGGCAAGGGGCAGGTCATCGGTGCAACTGCCTTGGTATCGAACCGTCGACCCGGCGCGGCTTTCTCACGGCCATATCGGTGCTGGGGCTTGATCTTGCGGGCGTGCCCGCTCTGGCGCAGCCGACGAGCGAGCGCCCGAAGGAAGATGATTTCCTCGTTGCAATTGACAGCGAGAGAGGCGACCCCCTCGAGCCTAAGGACATTCCGGTTGGCGGCCCCCCGGTGCTGGCATGGCCGATGGATCGAGCGACCAGTACCGTTCGCAAGGACTCGCGCCTCAACAAAATTGTGCTGGTGCATCTCGATCCCACGACGCTCGTCGGATCAACCCGGGATCGCGCGGCCGACGGCGTTGTTGCCTATTCCGCGATTTGTCCGCACGCGGGTTGTGAGGTGAATGGGTGGGCAGCAGAGCAACAGACTCTCGAATGCTCGTGTCATTATTCGCACTACGATCCACGCGAGGGCGCGGCGGTGATCGACGGCCCGGCGCCGCGCGCCTTGGCGGCGCTACCGCTCAAGATTGTGGACGGCAAGCTCGTGGTCGCGAAACCGTTCACCAGTCGTGTCGGCATTATTTCGACTTGAGCCGCCGCTCGACGCGACAGAAACCGGAGGAGACAATCGCAAGCAGACAAATCAGAGAAGCCCTCGATTGGGGCGTTCTGGGACAAGGAGGAAACGTCATGACCAATACCAAGGCTCTCATGCGCAGCGCGTGTGTGGGCGCTATCCTCGCTGCGACCGGCATGTCCGGAGCATCGGCGCAACAGACCATCGCGCCCGCCTCGGCGACGCCAGTGCCTGGACCCATGCCGGAAATCCTGCGGGCGTACGCGCCGGTCACCGCCGAGCGACTCAAAAAGCCGGAAGACGGCAACTGGTTGATGTTCCGCCGCACGTTCGACGGCTGGGGTTACAGTCCGCTCGATGAGATCAATCGCGAGAACGTGAGCCGGTTGCAGCCCGTTTGGAGTTTCGCCACCGGGCAAGTGGAAGGTCACCAGGCGCCTCCGATTGTGAACAACGGCGTGATGTTCGTGGCCACGCCGGGGAACCAATTGCTCGCCATGGAAGCCAAGAGCGGCAAGATACTCTGGCGCTATAAGCGCCCCTTCCCCGAGGACATGACACCGCTGCATCCGACCAACCGCGGCGTTGGTCTTTACGGCGACAAGGTCTACTTCGCGGCCGCGGAGGCGATCCTGGTCGCGCTCGATGCCAAAACCGGCAAGGAAGTGTGGACGGCGAAAGTCGATGACTACAAGAAGGGCTACTACATGTCTCTCGCGCCCCTCGTCGTCGACGGCAAGGTATTACTAGGCGCGTCGGGCGGCGAACTCGGCGTGCGCGGCTTCCTCGCCGCTTTCGACGCCGAGACCGGCAAGGAGCTGTGGAAGACGTATACGGTCCCGGCGCCGGGCGAGCCCGGAAGCGAGACCTGGCCGGCGGGCGGCGATCACTATAAACGCGGCGGCGCCTCGATCTGGATCACGGGCACCTACGATCCCGAGACCAACCTCACCTTCTGGGGCACCGGCAACGGCGGCCCCTGGTTCGGCGATCAGCGTCCCGGCGACAATCTCTACACCAGCTCCGTCGTCGCCTTCGACGCCAGCAGCGGCGCGATCAAAGGCCACTTCCAATATCACCCCAACGATTCCTGGGATTGGGATGAAGTCTCGCCGCCGCTCGTCCTCGACTACCAGCGAGGGGGAAGAACCGTGAAGGGCCTCGTCAACGTCGCACGCGACGGCTACCTCTGGCAGCTTGAGCGCACCAACGACAAGATCAACTTCATCGCCGGCCAACCCTTCGTGCGTCAGAACGTCTTCAAGGGCCTCGATCCCAAGACCGGGCGGCCGGATATCGATGAGGCGCGCAAGCCCGGCACCAACAAGACCGCCGAGTTCTGCCCGAGTCTGTGGGGCGGCAAGGATTGGCCGCCGGTCGCCTACAGCCCGCAGACGCGCCTGCTCTACATTCCCGCCAACGACAACTTGTGCACCGAACTCACCGGCGAAGCGCCGAAATACGTCCAAGGCGAGCGCTTCATGGGAGTCGCGAAAAACGTGATGAAGATGGTTGCCGGCGCCGACCACGTCGGCGAATTGCAGGCGTGGGACCTCGACAGCGGAAAAAAGGTGTGGACCACCAACTTGCCATCGTTCAATTGGGGCCCCGTGCTCGCCACCGGTGGCGGTCTGCTGTTCGCGGGCGGCACCAACGACCGCAAGTTCCGCGCCTTCGATGCCAAGACCGGCAAGATCCTGTGGGAGTTCCCGACCGGATCGGGCGTAGCCGCGGTGCCCGTGTCGTTTCAGGTGGACGGCAAACAATTTATCGCGGTCCAATCCGGCTGGGGTGTCGATCCCGCGAAAATGCAGGCGCGGATGAACCTCATCTTCCCCGGCGAATATCCGGACGTGCCGCAGGGCGGCGCGATCTGGGTCTTTGCCGTGAATTAGCGGCGGCTTGATTGAAGACTAAGTTGGGGGGCCGGCGCGCCGTGTCCCCCCTTACCTCACCGCGAGCCGGAAGCCACCTGCTCGCCAGCTTGACTTACCGTAAGCGATCACTTACAGTAAGTCATGGCTTACGGTACTGCATTGGCGGCGCTGGCCGACCCGACCCGCAGGCGCGTGTTCGAGCGGCTCAAGTCCGGACCCAAGGCGGTCGGCGCGATCGCGCGCGGCCTGCCGGTCAGCCGCCCCGCGGTGTCGCAACATCTCAAGGTGTTGAAGGAGGCAGGCTTGGTGGCGGACCGGCCCGAGGGCACCCGCCGCGTCTATTACATCGACCCCGACGGGCTCGGCGCGCTACGCCGGTGGCTCGACCAGTTTTGGGATGAGGCACTGGCGGCGTTTGCGGCCGAAGTCGAAACCAGCCACGACAAGGACAAAGCCAAATGAACCGCACAGTCACCATCGCGCCGGTGCGCAAAAGCATCCGCGTCAACGCCAACCAGGCGCACGCGTTCGAGGTGTTCACGTCCGGCCTCGGGCGCTGGTGGCCGCGCACCCACACCATCGGCAAGCCGCCGATGCAGACCGCGGTGCTGGAGCCACGGCTGGGCGGGCGCTGGTACGAATTGAGCGAGGATGGATCGCAAGCCGACGTGGGCAAGGTGCTGGTGTGGGAACCGCCGCAGCGTTTCGTCATCAGCTGGGACCTCAACAGCAACTGGAAGCCGGACACCACGGTGAGCTCCGAGGTCGAAGTCAGGTTCACCGCGCAGGGGCCGCAAGCGACCCTGGTGGAGCTCGAGCATCGCAATTTCGAGCGGCTGGGCGCGGAAGCGGGCGCCTCCATGCGCAAGGACGTCGACGGCGGCTGGCCCGGCATGCTGGAACACTTCAAGCGGGAGGCCGAGGCGTCGCGCCCATCGACGCAGGCAGGCCTCGCCGGATAACACTGAATTCCACATCGCAAGGAATCCGAATTCCACATCACAAGGAGAACGTCATGGCCATCGAACTCTACGTCTTTCCGCCGAGCCCGCGCGCCTTCAAGGTGATGGCGGTCGCCAACCATCTCGGCCTCGGCTACGAGATTCGCTTCGTCGATTTGCGCAAGGGCGATCAAAAGACGCCGCAATACGCCGCGCTCAATCCGAACATGCGCATGCCGACGCTCAAGGAGGGCGACTACGTGCTGTGGGAGTCGAGCGCGATTGCGCAGTACCTGGCCGCGAAGAAGCCGGAAAGCGGCCTGCTGCCGCAAGACGAACGGCGGCGGCTCGACGTGATGCGCTGGCAGTTCTGGGAACACGCGCATTGGGACCCGGCCTGCGCGGTGTTCGCATTCGAATATGTGGCCAAGCCGATTGTGCTCGGGATCAACGAGCCCGACATGATCGCGATCGCCAAAGGCACGGAGGCCTTCCATCGCGTCGCAAAGGTTCTCGACGGTCACCTCGAGAACAAGCGATTCGTGACAGGGGACACGCTGACGCTTGCCGACTTCGGCATCGGCTCGGCCATGATTCTGGCCGAGATGGCCCATTACCCGATCGAGCCTTACGGCGAGATCAGGCGCTGGTACGCAACGCTCAGCGCTTTGCCGGCTTGGCAGAAAACCCGCGCGCAATCCGCGATGCCCGCCGCCAACGCGGCCTGACGGCAGTGCGTTCGCCGATTCGAATCGCGCAGTCTAGCTGTAAGCATGTTTGTTTGTGCTTGAAGCATAGTGAGGCCGCGCACTCGGTGCATTCCCCTCCCCCTTGTGGGGAGGGGTTAGGGGTGGGGGTCGTTGTGTGAGGCAACGTCGATGCATCACCGCATCACCCCCTCCCCAACCCTCCCCCACAGCCGGCTGCGGGCTTGCCCGCTTCCGGCAAATCTTAAAATGCGACCAAACCCCGGCAAGCCGGGGTTTGGTTGGGGGAGGGAGCAGACCGAGTTCGACGCTCGTACTGATTCTATTTCACACGAACGCGTTCTAAATCGGCACGGCGATCGCCTCGAAGGCGCAATCGCAGTTGATGAGGTCGACCCGCTTCTCAACGATGCGCAAACCCGCGCCGTCGCGGCGCAGCCGATGGCGCTGCCGGCCGGCGAAGAGGCGCTGCACCTCGTCGCGATACTCGACCATGATCACGGTCGAGCCGACGACGTATTCGCCTTTGGCCTCGTCCGCCTGCTCGAGGAGCACGTTGCCGACGAGGTGCGCCGTGCGCGAGGGCGGCGTTTGCACGTGGATACGGGGATGCTCCAGGCGCTCGACGCGCGTTTTCATCAGCTCGCGGTCGTCATAGAACAGCGAAGCCTGGTCGAACGGGCTCGCCTGGTCGGGCACCGCCGGCACCCAATAGGTGCCGTCCTCGGCGAACAGCTCCATCCATTCGCGAAAGCGCCGCTCGTCGAGCAGGCGTGCTTCCTGGATCAGGAACGTCTCGAACGCCGCACGATCGATGCCGGCAGCGGCGGCCGGCGCGGGAGCGCGCGAGGCGGTCATGCCGCCTCGCGCATATAGCCGAGCCAAGCCTTGTATTGGGCGCGCACCACCATCTCGTGGGTGGCAAGCGCGCGCGTGGCGTTAAGCTCGCGATCCGCCTCCTCCTCGCCCAGGCCGCGCGAGATATCGACCCAGTCGGTTGCACGGCTGCGCAGCCCCTTCTGCGCGCGCACGAAGGACTCGAGATCGTCGGTCTGCACGAACGACGACGCCGAGTGCGTCACGTTGAGCAGGCGGACATTGCCGAAATTCATCGCCGGCGGCGCGCCGACGAGACGAATGGGATAGATCGTGACCTCGGTGCGATCGACCGCAACGGGCTTGATCACGCGCACATGGATGTTGAGCCCCATGATCGACATGTTGGGATAGATCAGCGAATTGTGCAGGCGCGGGGTGAGAATCTGTTGCGCCCGCTCGGCGCCGACCTTCTGCGCCAGCACGCGCTTGTATTCGTCGAAGGCCCCGCTCGAGCGCTTGCCCTCGTCGAGCGAGGTGTTGCTGGTCCAGCCATGGCCGTTGCCGGCGATGTAGCTCTTGCGCTCCTTCCACGACGCCGCCGTTTGGGTCTTTTCGGCTTCGACGACGGTCGCGCCTTGCCGGTCGCCCTCACGGCGCGCGAATTGAACGCCCTGCTTGTTGATCGTCGAAGCGTGGCCGAAGGGCACGTGATAGGAGTCGAGCACGTTCTCGACCTGGAGCTTCCAGTTGCCGTTGTAGGCGTAACGGTGCATGCCGGCGTCGAGCGCCAGCGCGCCGTCGGGGGCGCGGTCGACGAGGTCGTCGATATTGCGCTTCATCGGTCCGATATGGTCCTCGAAGCTTGAACCTTTCGCTGCCAGGCTCGCGAACACGAAGCCGCGATATTCCCCGACGCGCGGCGCCCGCGCGAGGCCGAACGCCGCCTTGTCGAAATCGGCGGCGCAGCCCTCCGGCACCGGCACCGCGGCGAGGCGGCCGTCGGTGTCGAAGCTCCAGCCGTGATAGCAACAGGTCAGCCGCGCGGCGTTGCCCTTGCGCTCGTTGATCACCTTGGCGCCGCGGTGGGTGCAGCGGTTGAGCAACACGTTGATGCTGCCGTCGCGGTGGCGGACCATGATCACGGGCTGGCGGCCGAGCTCGGTGGTGATGTAGTCGCCGGCGTGCGGCACCTGGCTCTCGTGGCCGACGAACAGCCAAGCGCGGCCGAAAATGCGCTCCATCTCGAGTTCGAACAGCTCGGGATCGGTGTAGACGCTACGATGCACGCGACCGGGCTCGATCAGCCGGGCGATCTCGTGTCCGTTGCGCATGCAATGTTCTCCAAATGCCCGGAGTCGGCTTCGCCCTCATTGCGAGGAGGCCGCCTGCCCGCTGCGAGCCGCGAGCTAAGGTCGGTGCGCGTACGTTTTCAGGGATGAGGCCGCAGCGCGAGTCACTCCGCCGCCTGGTGCGCGTAGCGCTGCACGTCCATGTTGACGAGATCGAGCGGCGAAGCGGTCTCCTCGAGCATGCCCCAGCTCTTGAGCCAGTCGTAGGTGCGCTGCATCTCCTCGAGCGGGATCGGCGCAGGATCGCAGACCACGAGGCGGCTCTCGCGCAGGTCTTCCACTTTCAACGCCGCAATTTCCGGATCGCTCTTGGCGTAATAGTCGATGAAATAGTGCAGATAGGCGCGCTTGTCGGCGTTGATGCGGCGCACCGCCTCGCGGACCGCGCGGTTGAAGGCGACGTAGGTTTCCGCGTCCACCCGCTCGGACGCCACTTCGGTGCCGTGGAAGAATGCGGTGCAGATGGTCCGGCAGCCCTTCTTCTCCGCCAACGTGATGTGCGGCTCGGTCAACGTGGTGGCCTCGACCTCGCCCTTCATCAGCGCGTCGAGCCGGTAGCGTGAGCCGTTCGGTGCGCGGCAGAGCTTGATCTCCTCGCGCGGCAGGAATCCTTCCAGCATGTGCAGCGCGATGTAGTGGGTGCCGAAATAGAACGGCACGCCGATGGTGCGGCCGGCGAGCTGTTGCGGCGTGAACACCGGCGAGTCCGGCGCCACACTCGACCAGGATCCCTTCTTTCTCGAATAGTCCTTCGTCATAGGCGACGAGCTCAGGCAGTCCCTGGAACGGCGCCGTGGTCTCCAAGATGAGTTTTTTCATGGGATTGCTCCGAGGCTTGGGCTTCGTCATCGCGCCGGCGCAGCGCTTGGGCGCGCGGCGGCGCTTGCCTCACCGAGTTTAGTTGAATACGACTGGCAGCCGGCGTCAAGCGCCCGACGGTAGGATTGTTCAACAATGGCCTACAGCCCCGCCCCGATCCGGCGTGACAGCGTGATCAGCAAGGCGGCGCAGGAAATCTGCCGCGTCATCGAGGCCGAGCGGCTGAGCCCCGGCGAGGCGCTGCCGCCGGAGACGCGGCTCTCGGCGCTGCTCGGCATCAGCCGCAACTCCGTGCGCGAGGCGCTGCGCGTGCTGCACGGCCTCGGCTACGTCGAGAAGGCGGCGGGGCGGCGGGTCGTGGTCACCGCCGCCGCGCGCGGCGGCAAGAGCATGTTCGACGAAAGCGTGCTGCTCGAAGCCGCTCCGATCGCGAACGCGGTGCGCTCGCATATCGCGCAGACATGCGCGGAACTCGCCGCCGAGCGCCTCACGGCCGCGGAGCTCACCGAACTCGAACAGGCGCTGGCCGCGCTCGAAGCGGCGATCACGCGGCAGGATCTCGCCGCCGCCAAGAGCGCGCACGACGCCTTTCACGGGCTGTTCTTGGCGGGCGCGAGAAATCCGCTGTTGGTCGCCATGTTCAATCAGGCGCAAGTGGCCAGGCTCTCGAACGTCTCGCCCGAGCACAAGAGCTTCTACGACCCGCGCCACCTTGCGCACCACCGCGCGCTTCTGCGCGCGCTGCGCAAGCGCGATGCGCGCGCCGCCCGCGCCGTGGTGCGAAAGCATTTCCAGAGCCTGGGGCTGATGCTCGAATTCGTGACGCGAACACGCCGCAAGCCGGCGCCAGTGCTGTCGCTGGTGCCGCGGTCGCGCGGCGCGATGCGTTGACGGACACCTCCGTAGGGTGGGCAAAGGCGCGCAAAAGATCGCGCGCACGGCGAGAACTCGCCTGCGCGCCTTTGCCCACCCTACCGCTTGTGAACTCGCAGCAGCGTCGCGACGTCGCTACGGCCGGGGGCGCAGCCGCTGGATCTGCAATTGCGCCAGGAACGGCACCAGGGGATGCGCCCCCATTTTCACGATCGAGGCCAGGTCGAGCTTGATCAGCGCCTCGCGCTGATCGGGGGGAAGCTGGAATTTGTCCGCGAAGGCCGGCGCATCGGCCATGTATTGCGCGCGCAGCTCGGCGTCGTGGGCGAGACCGTGGAGCGCCGATGTGAGCTCGACCAGCTCGGGCTTGATCGAGGGGTAGTGCGCGGCGCGATGCGCCTCGCCGTGTCCGCCGGTCCAGGCCAGCGAGGCGTAGTTGTGATGCCAGCTCGGATCCATGGACACGATATCGGGCTTGCGCTCGCCCAACGCGCCGGCCGCGCAGGCCCAGCAGCGCAGCTCGATATTGCCGGTGTCGTCGAGCTCGGTCTCATCGTAGCCGATCAGCGATTTCAGGTTTCCGCTCTTGAGCTTTTCGAGCGCGCGGGTGTCCCAGTCGAGCTCCGGATTGGAATAGCGGTCGGTGCCGGGAAAATGCGACATGCCGCCGCTCGCCAGCACCACCGTCTTGAGGCCGAGCGCCGTGACCGTGCGGGCGACCGCCTGGCCGAAGGCGTAGCAGCGCTCCATGGGGGGCTGCGGCGGCAGATAGGCGTTCACGTAGATCGGAAGCACGGGGTCGGTATGACCGAGATGCGTCAACGGAATTCCGATCGCGTAGTCGATCTTGGCCGTGCTGGTGAAGGCGGGATCGAAATTCTGCCGGTAGAGCTGGCGCACGATCTCGAAACCGATCTCGCTTGGAATCTTCCAGTGGAATTTCCGGCCGGCGAAATCGCCGCTCGCCTCGCCGCCGACATGGACGGTGAACGGCGGCGCCGTGGTATGGAAGAACTGCTCGGCGTGATCGTTGGAGAAGATGATCCAGAGGTCGGGCTGCAGGGCGCGCAGCTTCTTGCCGACATCGGCCGCCACTTCCCGCACGTGCTCGACGTTCTTCTTGTCTTCGGTATCGGGCATAGTGAAGAACTGAGGCGCATGGGGCAGCATGGCGCCGCCGATCACCGTCGACATCATGACTTATCTCCTTGGCCGATCCCGGCGCGGGCGAGCACGCTCGCACCGGGCCGCGTCGCAGCGCAAAAATATCGCGCAAAGCAGCGCACAACAAGGCGACCCTTCACAGCCGAAAAAGAAGCAAGTACGCTTCGCCGAAGACTTGAGTTTGCGTTCCGCTGCCTTGCGCCCATCCCATCCCAGCGCAAAACCGGTGAGGAGACCCCGATGGTGGAGGTGCCGATAACCATTGCGTGCGGCAACTACGACCGCACCCGCGCCATCAGGGACGGCCGCGTCAAGGTGGAAGGCTGCGAGGTCACCTACCTGCCGCTTTATCCGGAAGAAATCTTCTTTCGCGCCTTCCGCTACCAGGAATTCGACGTCTCGGAGCTTTCGTTCTCGAGCTACATCCGCACGGTAGCAGCGGGGAATTCGGCCTATGTCGGCATCCCCGCCTTCGTGTCGCGCCTGTTCCGGCATTCCTGCATCTACGTGCGCACCGATGCCGGCATCCACGCGCCGGCCGATCTCAAGGGTAAGCGCATCGGATTACCGGAATATCAAATCACCGCCGTGGTCTGGATGCGCGGCATGCTGCAGCACGAATATGGCGTGCTGCCGACGGAGATCCATTGGCGCAGCGGCGGCCAGGAGGAAGCAGGACGCGGCGAGCGCACGCCGCTCAAGCCGATCGCGGGGCTTGACCTCAAACCGATCGGCAAGGACCAGACCCTCGTCGGCATGCTCCGCGACGGCGAGCTCGACGCGTTGTTCACGGCGCGGGCGCCGTCATCGTTCCTGCGCGGCGAGCCGCACATCAAGCGCCTGTTCGCGAACACGCGCGAGGTCGAGCAGGCTTACTACAAAAAGACCCGCATGTTCCCGCTCATGCATCTCATCGGCATCCGCAAGGAACTCGTAGGGAAATATCCGTGGTTGCCGTCCAGCGTCTACAAGGCGTTCTGCGAGGCCAAGGCATTGGCCATGACCGATCTCCTCGACATCAACGCCCTGATGGTGACGCTCCCCTGGCTGATCGCGGAAACGCAGGAAACCATGGCGATCATGGGGAACGACTTCTGGCCTTACGGCATCGAGGAGAACATGCGCGAGATCACGGCGTTGACGCAGTACGCCCACGAGCAGGGCTTGATCGATCGCAAAGTCACCGCCGAGGAGTTGTTCCACCCTTCGATGTTCGAGATTTCGAAAGTCTGATAAATAACCCTCGGCTCGAGTGAGCACGCGCAGCGCAGGACGAGCGAAATTCGTATGAGTGCGATCGTGTGGAGCGGACGATGGAGCACGATGATCGCGTGATCGTGGTCGGCGCCGGGCCCGTGGGGGCGGTGACGGCGCTCGCGTTGGTCAAGAAAGGCATCCCGGTCACGCTCCTCGAGGCCGAAGCGGAACCGCCGGAGGATCAGCGCGCCGCCACCATCCATCCGCCGACCGTGCAAATGCTGGCCGACCTCGGGCTCAAGGATGAAGCCTTTGCCGAAGACGCCAGCGGCGGAATGCTCTCACCGGTCTTCCACTTTCGCGACCGCGTCAGCGGCGAACTCGTCGCCGTGTTCGACCTCGGCCTGCTCGAGGGCGAAGTGCCCTACCCGTTCGTGGTGCAGTGGGAGCAATACAAACTGGTGCGGGCGGCAAAGCCGCATATCGAGGCAAGCGGCATCGCCGAGGTCCGTTTTTCCACCAAAGTCACGGGTCTCGAGCAGGGCGCCGACCACGTCGATGTGACCATCATCAACGCCGCCGGCGAGACCGAAAAACTTCGCGGCCGCTACGTCATCGGCGCCGATGGCGGGCGCAGCACCGTGCGGCGGCTGGCGGAGATCGAGTTCGAGGGTTTCACCTGGCCCGAGCGCTTCATCAAGATCGGCACTAGCTTCGACTTCGGCGCAACCGGCCGCGGCTTTTGCACCCGCAACTATTTTTCCGACCCGAACGAATGGCTCAACCTGTTCAAGGTCAAGGGCAACGGCCCGCCCGGAATCTGGCGCGGCATCATGCCGGTTCCGCCGGAGGAATCCGACGAACAGGCCCTGAGCATGGAAGGCATCCAGCGCCGCCTGCAGGGCATCCACCCCAGGGAAGGCGGATACGAGATCCCTTATCACGCGCTCTACGCCGTGCATCAGCGGGTGGCCGCGACCTTCAACAAGGGCCGCGTGCTGCTCGCCGGCGACAGCGCCCACGTCAACAATCCGATCGGCGGCATGGGCATGAACGGCGGCATCCACGACGTGATGAATCTCACGGCCAAGCTCGCCGACGTCTGGTTCGGTCGCGCCGAGCCCGATGTGTTCGACCGCTACACGCGCCAGCGGCGCAAGGCGCAAGTCGACTACGTGCAAGCGCAGACGATCCAGAACAAGAAATCGCTCGAGGAAAAAGACCCGGTCATCCGCCGCAAGCATCTCGACGAGCTGCGGCGTATCTCGGAGGACGTGAAGCTGCACAAGCAGTTCCTGTATCGGGCCGCGCTCATCGACAGCCTCAATTCGGCCAACGCGGTGCAGTGACTAGCGAAAAGGCCGCAGCCTTTTCACTTGAGCGCGTCTCCCCACTTCTGCTCAATCGCCCGCGCCTCCGTAAGGGAGAGCGCCGACGTCGGCGGGAATTGCTCGATCCACGCGAACGGCCGACACGCTTCGATGATCACTTTCGAATGCGAGGTGACGCCGCGCGACTTGTCGTCCGGCGAAATGCGCGGATCGAGCGCCGAGCTCCAGGCGTTGCGGACGATGTCGATTTGCTCCGACGGCTCGCAACGCGTCGCCACCGCCCACATGACGTCGTTGAGATTGGACGGATCGATATCCTCGTCCACGACGACGACCAGACGCGCCATGTAGCTGTGGGCCGCGGCGAGGAGGGCGGCGCGCTTGGCATGGCCATCGTAGCGCTGCTTGAGCGCGACCACGGTCATGAGCTGCGAGACGTGCTGCCAGGCGCCCACCACGTCCGTGACACCGGCGGCTTCGAGATTCTGCCAGATCGTTGCGGCGCGGAACGGCAGCCCGAAATGAAAGCGCGGCGGCTTCATCGGCGGCGACCCCAATAGAATCGGATCGGCGCGATGATGGACCGCGCTCACGTCCATGATCGGCGCCGGCCGCGCCTGCGAGGCGTAATAGCCGGTGAATTCGCCGAATGGTCCTTCCGGCAGCGTGGTCTCGCTCATCGGCAGGAGATGACCTTCGAACACGATCTCGGCGTGCGCCGGGATCGGAAGGCCGGTCAGCGGCCCGGGGTGGACCTCGATCGGTGCACCTTTGATGGCACCGGCGAATTCGTATTCCGATTGTCCCGCCGGCAAGTATTCAAAGCCGGCGACGAACAGCGCCGGATCCTCGCCATTGACGACCGCGAGCGGACAGGGCTTGCCCTGCTCCCAGTATTTCTTGGCAATGATGGCGCCGTGCCGGCCGGCATGGTCGAACTGCACGGTGACTTTGTCTCGGCCGTGCACCTGAACGCGGTAGATCGAGGCATTGATCCAGCCCCCGTCGG
>WNEZ01005310.1_pt1 | contig 13442 bp, 13 predicted proteins | sample 5400521 | NCBI WGS metagenome assembly WNEZ01 (sample SAMN13153339, study PRJNA577476) | soil metagenome | isolation source: 120 cm saprolite under Douglas fir tree site 2 hole 1 replicate 1 | place: USA:California | collected 2015-04-18 | reverse complement strand
GGTCCCGCTCCACAGGCGCTCCGCCTCCCACTTTTGTGTGTCCGGGAACCAGACCGACTTCGCCCGTGAGGGCCGGATCGGCCGGGACGTCTCCCACATCCGGCGCCAGGTGGGGGCCTGCGGACCGCCAGGATCGAGAAGCTGCCCCTCGGCATCGAGGCGGATGGCGTTCCACCATCCCGAGCGGTCCTCCTCCAGCACTCTGCCCAGGCCCTCGCGCAGCCGGTCGCTGAACGCCGCAGGCCGCTCGCCGTCGAGCGCCCGGATCGGCAGCCCGAAACGGATGCGCACCGGGGGGCGCCCGGGCTTCGGCCAGTTCCGTCCCCTGGGCATCGCCTGGTACGCCCCGATCAGGGCGACGGGCACCACCGGCACGCCGGCCTCGATCGCCAGCCAGGCGGCGCCGGTGCGGAACTCCCCCACCCAGCCGTCGGCGGTCCTCGTCCCTTCGGGGAACAGCACCAGGCTCCAGCCCTCGTTGAGCAACTGGCGGGCCATCCGTGCCGACCGCAGGCCGCCGCCACGGGCGATGGGGAAGGCGTTGAACACGATCGTCGTGGCGATCGAGCGGTACCACGTGTCGAAGAAGTAGTCGGCGGCGGCCCCCACGACTGCCTTGCGCCTCCAGGCCGTCGGGAGTGACGTCAGGATCGTCGGGGCGTCGAGATGGCTCGAATGGTTGAGGATGAAGATCGCCGGCGGGTTGATCGTGTCGAGGACCTCCCGCCCGCACACCTCGGTCTCGACCTCGAAGTGCAGCAGCGGCGAGAGCCCGAGCCGCTGCACGAGCTCCCGGGCCGCCTTGCCCGCCGGCGAACGGCCCCAGGCGGTGGGGAAGTCGTGGGCCGGCTCCCGCTCGCGCGCCACGGAGGCCGGGACCATCGGACGGCGGGTCCAGCGCCATCCCCTGGCGACCTGCTTGACGTCACCCATGAGTCCCATGCGCTACCTCACGTCGGCGATCAGCAGGGGCGGCACCTTCATCGCCGTCACCCGCGGCGAGCGGCCGACGGTCTCCGACGCCATCTCCATCGCGTCGGCCAGGCTCCCGGCGCTGCGGAAACCCAGCCGGGAGACGGTCGTGCGGTCCCCCCCGACGTAGATGACGTCGCCGAGGTAGCTCATCGCATGCGCGGCCCAGTACCACATGTAGAAGGGGTGGACGCCGTGATAGGCGTTCGACGTGCGGTAGAGGTGGATGTACCAGGGATCTGTGGCGTAGGCCTCCTCGTATTTGCCCTCGATGACCGAGGGATCCGTCGTCTCGGCGAGGACCTCCTCGAAGAAGTCGACGATCGAGTTCACGTTGTACGGCCCGACGAAGGGCAGCCCCGCGATCAGGATGTCGCTCTGGCCCTGCACCTCGACCAGCTGCTGGCGGTGCAGGTTGGCGAGCGTCCTGGCGTGCACCGCCTCGGTCTCCCCGGCGTTGATCCCCGTGATGCCGTAGGGCGAGAAGATCTTGTGGAAGATCGTGCGCTTCAAGTGCGCCGGCGCCCTGTCGGTGGCGGTCTTGGCCGCGAGGTAGGCGGCCTGGTCCTTCGCCGACCACTCCCACTCCCGCTTCTGCAGGAAATCGAACGGTGAACCGAACGTGTCGTTGTTGAGCGTGACCTCGACCGTGAAGATCTTGAGGTGCTCCGCCAGCAGGTGCCCCATCCGTGCTGCCGACGAGTGCAGAGCGCTGGCCGGGGGGTCCATGTAAGAGCGGCTGTGCATCATCGTGTGGACGTTGTGGTGGTGGCGCAGGCTCTTGTACGAGGCCAGGCCCACGGGCACGCTCTTGTGGCCGCCGTCCATGGCCACGAGGTTGATGTTCACGTAGATGAGGAGGTCGCTCTCGGCGGCCCGTTTGGAGATCTCGACGTCCTCGCCCTGCTCGGTCTGGCCGATCCAGGTGAGGTTGTCTTTGTCCTCGGCATCGAAGTTGCGCAGCGAGTGCGGCCAGAACGAGCGGTAGACCCGCTCACCCACGGTGCGCTTGATCTCGTCGGCCGTCATGCGCCGGTGCAGGGAGTTGGCGACCAGCAGCTGCACGTCGTCGACGCCGGCGCGGGCCACCCGCTCCAGGATGTGCTCGAGGATCCGGCCCCGGATGTCCGGGGTCTTCATCTGGGGCAGGGGCAGGGAGATGTCGTCGAAGGCGATCGTGAGCCGCATCCCGCGCCGCAGCAGGGCGTTCAACGGCTCCGAGCCGTGCGGGTTGTCCAGCGCCTTCTCGATGGCGGCGTCGACGTCTTTGATCCCGGGCAGGGACTCCGGCGGGTAGACGACCCTGCTGCCGAGGGGGAGCTTCTCGAGGCGGAACCCCTCCCCATGATGGAACAGCAACGGCGGGGTCCGCTCGTCCACCTCCAGCACGAATCCCGGTCTACTCACTCCTGCTCCTCTCGTTCATGAAGAATCCAGATCATGCATCCAAGCGCGGGTCGAAGACGACCTTGACGCTGCCGAGGCGGCCCGCCAACATGGCGTGGTCCACCGCCTCCCTGAAGCGGGCAAGCGGGTAGGCCTCGGTGACAAGCTTGCCCAGCTCCGCCTCGCCGACGAGCTCCATCGCCGCTGCGAACGCCCCCGATCCGGTGTAGGCACCGACGAGCTCGAGCTCCCGGAACCAGGCGGGCGAGAGGTCGGCGCCTTCGGGCATGCCCGACAGCACGATCCGGCCCCGGCCCTTCGTCGCCCGGAGGGCGAGGTCGAGGGCGTCGGCCGACCCCACGCACTCGAAGGACACATCCGCGCCGCCGAGCAGGAACGGGAGGCCCAGCTCCGGGCGAAGGCGGAAGGCGCCGGTGCTGCGCCGCACGGCGCCGAGCGCCTCGCTGGTCGACACGACCGTGGCGCCGAACGCTTGGGCGAGCCCGGCCTGGCGGGCGTGTTTGGCAACGGCAATGACCTGGGCGGTCGGGACGATGCTCCGCACGGCGGCAACCGTCAGCAGGCCGACCGTCCCCGCCCCGACGACGAGCACAGTGGCGCCGGCGGGGATCGCCGCCCGGCGGACCGCATGGATGGCGCAGGCCGTGGGCTCGATCATGACCGCAGCCTCGTCGGGGAGGTCCTCGGGCACGGCGTGCAGCTGGCTGCGGTGGGCGAGCATCATGCCGCTCCAGCCGCCGCCGGTCGAGGCGCAGTAGCCGGTCTGGAGACCGGGCTGGAGGTGCCCGGCCATGATCCGCTCGCACAGCTCGGGCATCCCGGCGTCGCAGGGGCCGCAGGCGGGCGACACGCCGCGGGGGGCACACGACAGCACCGGGTCGATGACCACGCGCTGGCCCATCCGGAGATCGCCCACGTCGTCGAGCAGGTCCGCGACCACCTCGTGGCCGGGCACGAACGGCATGGAGACCAGGGCGGAGAAGTAGAGGCTGGAACGGCCCGCCAGCGTTTTGAGGTCGGACCCGCAGATGCCCGACATCCTCGGTCCCAGCCGTGCCCATCCCTCGGCGGGGGGGTGGGGGTCCTTCCGGTCGACGTGGCGCAACGGGGAGAGGGCACCGGACAGCAGCCCGGGCATCTTTGTGCCGAACGCCCGGGCCCCGATGTACTTCGGGACCGACCTGTGCAACTCGAGGCACATTGTCACGGCGCCGCTCCAAGCTCACACCGGTGACCGGTCACCAGGTGAAGTCCTCGGGGACGGGGGGGACCAGGATCTTCGGCGTGCCCTTGCCCGGCTCCCAGATCTCCACGGGCCAGCGGCGCGAGCGGGCCAGGCGGTGCAGCGGGACCTCGGGGTTGACGGCCACCGGGTGGCCCACCGCCTCGAGCATCGGCAGGTCGGTGAGCGAGTCGGCGTAGGCGTAGGAGACCGAGAGGTCGGCGCCGGTCGCCCGGGCGTAGTCGTTGAGCCAGGACGCCCGGGCCTCGCCGACCAGCGGCGGTTGGGCGAGGTCGCCGGTGAAGACGCCGTCGATCTCGGCCAGCTTGGCACAGACCAGCTCGTCGGCCAGTGGGGCGAGGGCACCGAAGCAGAAGTCGAGAGCGGCGGTCATCAGCACGACCCGGTGCCCCAGCGCCCGGTGCGCCCGGACACGGCGGATGGCCCCCGGCGCGGTGCGGCGCAGCACGAGGTCGGACAGGACCGAGTCGGCCAGGGCCCGGACCCCCTCGGCGGAGGCGCCTTCGTACAGGCGGTAGAACTTCCGGAGGAACTCGCCACGGTCGCGCCGCTCGGCTGCCAGGAACCCGGGTCCCTTGGCGGCGAGCGCCGCGAACTCCTTGAGGCGGGCCGCCCCTTCGATTTCGGCCATTTTCAACCAGAGGTACGGCTCGATGACGTTGGAGTCGACGATCACCCGGTCGATGTCGTAAATGGCGATCACGAGCTGGCCGTCTGCCGGCTTCGCGAGCTTGACGCTGGGCGCCGTGCGGGCCGGCGACACCCGGCGCAGCGACTTGGTGACCTGCGGCAGGTGGATCTCGTGGAAGTAGCGCTCCCACGTGTAGGACGCCGGGTCGAAGCAGAATGCTGCCTGGTCCCCTTCCGGCATGGACTCGTAGAGCGCACGGGTCTTGTCGTCGGTGTAGATGACCTCCGCCTCGACGTACGCCCCGTAGAGGGCGGCGTACCGCTTGGCGAAGTCGAGGCGTGCCCGCAGGTCATCGATGCGTACCGCTGCCCGGCGCGCCAGGCCGCCATGGGGTAGGCGGCCGACGACCTTCTCGGCGCCACCGACGATCCGTTCCGCCATGTCCATCTTCCGCTGGACCGCCAGGCGCCCGGGGAACGTCCACTCCGGCACCTTGTAGGTGCCCCTTCCGCGCTCCGGGAGCGGATCTGCCTGGAAGTAGGAGCGGCAGAAGTCGTAGAGGTCCCGGTACTTGAGTGGGTTCCGGAAGCCCGAGGACACGTGGTGGACCGCCCGGCGCTGCGGCGGCGACGCCGCCACTGCGAGGATCGCGTTCACCACCAGGTCCACCGGGATGACGTCGAGCACGCCCTCGGGGATGCCGGGGAACTCGGGCAGCGCCCCGCGCCCGAAGGCGAGGATGACGGGCTCCGCCATCCGGAACCCCTCGATCCAGCCCGGGTAGGGCCGGGACAGCGCGCTCTCGATGATCGAGGGCCGGACGATGCTGAGCGGGTTGTCGCCCGCGGCCTCGTCCAGTGCGATCTCGGTGAGGGCCTTCGTGAAGGTGTAGACATCCGGCCACCCGAGGCTCCGGGCCCGGGCACGCCCGTACTCAACCAGGCGGTCACGCTCCCAGGCGCGGCGGTGGATCTCGCTGCGCTTCGCTACGGACTGGGGGCCTGCCCTCCCGATCTCGGAGCGGGCCTTGGCCTCGAACTTGGCGAGACGCTCCGGGCGCCGGGCGTCGCCCTCGACCTCGGCCCGCACCCGGAGGGCGGCATCGCACTCGACGCGCCAGCGAAGCCGGCGCTCGAGCAGCTCCTCGGGCTGGGTGCCCCGGGTGAGCCCTGCCACGTAGGCCGTGGAGACATGGAGGAACGGCCGGCCCCCCGAGGCCTCGTACAGCCTCAGGGTGCCGAGCAGGTTGGTCTCGAAGGCCTCGTCCACCGGGGGGTCGAACGAAACGGTGGCGGCGGTGTGGATCACCAGGTCGATGTCGCCGTCCACCGGGATCTGCCCCTGGGTGAGGTCGGCGGGCAGCGCCCTGACCTTGCCCGCCGCCAGCTCGCGCAGGGCGTCCAGGCCTCCGAGGCGCTCGGCCGCGGGTTTGAAGGCCGCCCCCGCCAGCATGGTGCGGAGGCGGGCGGGGGCGTCCCGGCGGATGAGGAGGTCGATGCGCTCGACGGGGACGTCGGTCAACAGGCGCTCGAAGAGGGCGGTGCCGAGGAAGCCCGTGGCCCCCGTCATCAGGATGCGCTTGCCCGCCAGGCCTTCCCGGATCAACCCTGTCCCTTCTGCCGCCAGCGTGGACCGGACCTCGCCGGTTCTCTACCGGGCGGTAGATTATCGGGGGTGTCCGGGCCCTGCAAGCGACACGGCGTTTCCCGGGGGGATCGCGGCCTCTGGCGCGCCGGGCCGCCGAACACGGGGGGGGCCGCTACTCCCCCCCGCCCCCCCTGGTCAGCCGCTCGCGTTGGTGCAGATGTCGAAGGTCGGGCCGTCGCTCACCAATGTGCCCTGCGGGCGCACATCGACATGCCAGTCCTTGTGGCTCGCCGCCTGCTGGACCCACTGAGCGAAGGTGATGTCCGTGACGTGCCCCGCGGCCGGGTCTGCCGGGTTGGAGGTTATCTCGAACGTGGCGTTGTGCAGGTCGACACGGTAGAAACCGGGCGGGATGACCTTGTTGGCCGAAACCGTCCGGCCGCAGCGCACGGCGAAGACGGCGGAGGGCTGGGCGGCGTCGATGCTGTCCACGGTCACGAAGGCTGCGCCATCGGTGAAGGGCTGGGCGGCGCCGGGCGCGATGGTGACCCCGGCCGCGGGCGACTCGGGGGCCGCCGGGGATGTCGCCGCCGGCGTGGGTGTGGGTGCCGGCGGGGAGGGGTGCATGGCCGTCCCACGACCTGGCGTCGAGCAGGCGGCGCAGGGCAGCGTCAGGATCAGCAGAAGGAGCCGGCGGGAGCGCATCCGCCAGAGCATCTCAGATGCTTATGATGCGCTCCGGCATGGCACGGCTCGCACTGGTCACCGGGGCCACCGGCTTCATGGCCCAACACCTGGTCCCCGACCTCATCGAAGAGGGATGGGAGGTGCGCGCCAGCGGCCGCAGGGCGAGGCCGGGATGGCTGCCCCCGGAGGTGGCCTACGAGGCGGCCGACCTCGCCGGGGAGCGTGCCCTCGAGGCCCTGTGCGACGGCGCCGACGCCGTGTTCCACCTCGCCGGGGCCACCAGTTCGCTCTCGTCCACGGAACAGATGCACGAGTCCAACGTCGTCGCAACCACGAACGTCGTGACCGCGGCCCGAGCCACCGGCATCGGGCGGTTCGTCCACATGGGGTCGACGTCCGTCTACGGGGAGGAGGTGCCCCTCCCGCAGCCGGTCCTCGAGTCGGTCGAGCCGCACCCCAGCCGCGGGTACGGCAAAGCGAAGTGGCTGGCCGAGGAGGCCGTGTGGAATGCGGCAGCCGAGGGGCTGGCGGCGGTGGTGCTCCGGCCGGTGTCGGTGTTCGGGCCGGGGGCGGTGAAGCTGCTGTCGAGCGCCATCCTCGACGTGGCGATCGAGCAGTACGCCGGGCGCGAGAGCATCCAGATAGAGGCGGCCCCCGTCGAGCTGCGGCTGGTCCATGTCGCCGATGTCACCGGCGCGGCCATGCACCTGGCGACGGCGGAGGGGGTCACGGGCCAGGCCTTCAACGTCGTGACCCCCTGGTACCCGACCAGCGTGGAGATGGCCGGCATGCTCGCCGCCCTCTTCGGGATGCCGGTCGAGGAGACGAACGAGCCGGGCCCCGGTCTCGACCTGGCGGGCCGCTGGAGCGCCTGGGAGGGCATGCGGCAGGACGGCATGGAGGGGGCGATCCTGTTCACCGAGGAGCGCTTCCGCTTCCTGAAGAAGGCCAACCTCAACAACCGCCTGAGCGTGGCGGCCCTGCTGGCCACGGGGTACGAGTTCTGGTACGGCAACGAGTCGGACCTCACGACCGGCGTGGCGGAGACCATCGACTGGTACCGGGCGCAGCGCTGGATCCTGTGACGCCGCCGATCCCTTCGACTGCCTCCTTGGGCGCGGTGATCTTCGACGTCGACGGCACCATCGCCGACACCGAGCGCCACGGCCACCGCGTGGCCTTCAACCTCGCGTTCGAGGACCTCGGGCTCCCCTACCGGTGGGGCGAGGAGGAGTACGGCACGCTGCTCGAGACGCCCGGCGGCGAGCACCGGCTCACGGGCTACCTGGCCACACAGGGCATCGGACCCGTGGAGCGGGCGTCGCTGGCCAAGGACCTGCACCGCCGGAAACAGGAGATCTTCCTCGACCTGATGCACCGGGGTGCGGCGCCCCTGCGGCCCGGCGTCGACCGCCTCCTCGACGAACTCGAGGCCGAGGGGATCCGCGTCGCGGTGGCGACCACCGCGGGGCGGAGCTGGGTGGGCGAACTGCTCACCACCCTGCTCGGGCCCCGGCGGGCCGAGCGCTTCGAGGCCGTCGTCACCGGGGAGGACGTCCGGGCCCGCAAGCCCGATCCGGAGGTGTACCTGCTCGCGCTCCACCGCCTCGGGTGCGCCGCCGCCTCGGCCCTCGCCATCGAGGACTCGGAGGTCGGCGTGGCGGCCGCCAAGGGGGCCGGGCTCGCCTGCCTTGCGGTGCGCAACGGCTACACCGTCTCCCACGACTTCGTGCATGCCGATCTCGTGGTGGAGGACATCGGGGGCCCCGGCGCGCCCGCGACGGTCGTCGCCAACCCGCACGGCATCGGCGTCGGGCCGGTGGTGGGGGTCCAGACCCTTCGCCGCCTGCTGGCGGCCGCCGTGCCCGCCGCCGGTTGAGGCGCCTCGCCAGCCTGGCCATGCTGTTCGCCCTCGTGGCCTCCGCATGCAGCAACGGCCCGGCCCCGCCGGTGCCGATGTCCGGGCGGGTCGTCGAGAAGGGGCGGTTTGACGAGACGGCCAGGGGGGTGGCCTTCACCGTCGCGATCGACTCCGCCGACGACTACTTCTCCCCCACGTACATCAAGGCGGCCCCTGGCGCGCAGGTGACGATCGACATCACGAACAGCGGCGGGATCGCCCACACGTTCACGATCGACGAACTCGGCATCGACAAGTCCTTCGGGAGGAAGGGCGACAAGGCCACGGTGCGGGTCGTTGCCCCCGCGGCAGGCAAGAGCCTCGTCTTCTACTGCAAGTACCACCGGGATGCGGGCATGCAGGGCGCCATCCACTCGGCGCCGTGAGACCTAGACGCCGGGGCGCGACGCTCCGACGAGGTCGCCGCGGCTCATCGAGCTGACCTGCACGAGTTCGCCGCTCTCGGGTGCGTGGACCATCATGCCGCCCCCGACGTACATCCCGACGTGGTGGATGGGCCGGCCGAAGAACACGAGGTCGCCGGGCTGGAGCTGGTCGACGCTGACGTGCTTGAAGGAGGCGTACTGGTCCGCCGCCGAGTGCGACATCTGCACCCCGGCCGCTCGCCATGCCGACATCGTGAGGCCCGAGCAGTCGAAGGTGTCCGGACCCGCCCCGGCCCAGACGTAGCGCTTCCCGATCTCGGACATCGCTGCCCGAAGGGCGAGGGCGGCCAAGCCGGACGAGGGGAGCGGCGGCAGCGGGCCCGCCGCCTGGGTCCCCGCCTTGACGGCCAGCGCGGCCCGAACCGTGGCAGCTCTGGCCTCGGCCGCCCGGGCGGCGGCGAGCCGGTTCTCGCTCGTGATCTGCCCCAGCAGCTTCTGCTCGGCGGCGAGGCGGTCGTTGAGGACGCTGCGCTGCTTGGCCAGGGAGTCGCTGATCGACTTCGCCTGTGCAAGTTCGTGGGCCAGGTCCGATGTGGCGAGCTTGGCCCGCTCGTTGGCGATCTGCAGCGAGGTCATGATCCCCGACTGCCAGTCGCTGACCTGGGAGATCAGCTCCATCTTCTTGTTGAAGTCGTCCAGGCTCGTCGAGGACAGGAAAGCGACGAGCAGGCTCGGGGCACCGGCCCGGTAGATCGCCGCCGCCTGGGCCGAGGCGACCTTCTGCAGCGCCAGGAAGTCGGCCTGCGCCTTGGCGCTCTGGCCCTTGGAGTCCTCGATCTGGCTCTGCACCTTCTGCAGGTGGATGGAGGCCTGGTTGTACTGCTCGTCGAGGTCCGAGATCTCGGCCGCCAGCTTGTCGATCTGGGCCTGGACGTCCTTCTGGGTCGCCGCGGGGGCGGGCATGGCGGGCAGGGCGACGACCAGCAACGGCAGGGCAGCAACGAGGAGAGCAACTGCCAGCAGAGGCCGGCTACGCCGACCCGGCCGGAGGCGTGAGATTCGCATGCGGCGCCATGCTACCGACATTTCCCAGCCTGAGCGAATCTTTCGAGCCCAAAAAGGCCAGATCGCCTGTTGCAGATGCACCGGAACGGCCGGATGGTCAAGGTGTGGTAAAAAAGTGTCGTTATACGTACCAAAACTTCCACACCTTTTCAGCATGGCACCTGGTGGTTGGGTAATGGCACGGATCAGGTTGGTCGAGGGGGACATCACGGTCCAGGAGGTGGACGTGATCGTCAATGCCGCCAACCGGACCCTGCTCGGTGGCGGCGGGGTCGACGGCGCCATCCACCGCCGGGGCGGGCCCCAGATCCTCGAGGAGTGCCGGGCGATCCGGGCCGAGCGCTTCCCCGACGGACTACCGACGGGGCAGGCGGTCGCCACGGGTGGAGGGGAGCTGCCGGCCACCCACGTCGTGCACGTGGTGGGGCCCGTGTTCGCGCGGGAGGCCAACCCCGCAGCCCTCCTCGCCGCCTGCCACACCGAGGCGCTGCGGCTGGCCGACGAGCTCGGGGCCCGCAGCATCGCCTTCCCCGCCATCTCGACCGGCGCCTACGGCTACCCGATCGACGAGGCGGCCGGCGTGGCCATCCGGGCGGTCCTGGGGGCGGTGACGCAGGTCGAGGAAGTTCTCTTCGTGTTATTCGGGGCCCAAGCGTTCGGGGCATTCCGTCGGGCGCTGGAGCGTGCCCGGCCCGGGGGTCCAGGGGGGAGCAGCAGCCCCCCGCAGCGCAGCGGAGGGGGATGAGCTGCGGATCCCCCCTGGCTCGAAAGTGTAGGGGAATTCGGTGTCCTAAAGGGACCGTGGTCCCGGCCCAACCAGGACGAATTCCCGGGCGTTCAGAGAAAATTCTTGTTCCCGCCGGGGACTTGTTACATTCCCGCAATCTTGCGCTGGTAACTTGGGGGCAGTTCGATGGTCAGGCAGGGCCCGGGAACTCAACACCCGACGCACTGCACAGGCTACGGGAACCCCGGGGGTGGCGAACCCCCCCCTCCACCCCCGGGGTTCCTCGAACTTCCGAAGGACCCCGGCAGCACCCCTCCCCACCGGGGCTTCTTCGCGTCCACACTTCTCGGCTCCCGGGGGCTGCTGCTCCCCCCTGTGCCCCCCTCTAGAGCTGGAGCTTATAGCCGAGGCCCCGAACGGTCCTCACGTGCTTGGGACGCCCGGGATCCTCTTCGATCTTGGTCCGCAGGCGCTTGATGTGGACGTCGAGCGTGCGCGTGTCGCCGAAGTACTCGACGCCCCAGACCTCCGACAGCAGGACCTGCCGGGTGACCAGTTTGCCGGGGCGCAGCATGAAGGCCTCGAGCAGGGCGAACTCCTTGGGGGGCAGCTCGACGAGGCGCCCCCGCACGTGGACCTCGTGGCGCTGCGTGTCCATCTGGATGGGGCCGGCGACAAGGTTGCCGCCCTCGGCGCGGTTCACCGACGCCATGCCGGCCCGCCGCAGGTGGGCCCGCACTCTCGTGACCAATTCCCGCATGGAGAATGGCTTGGTGACGTAGTCGTCGGCGCCGATTTCAAGCCCGGCAACTTTGTCCGCCTCGGCGTCCTTGGCGGTAAGGATGATGATCGGAACTTCGGACTCCCCGCGGATGATCCGGCAGAGGTCCAGCCCGTTGATATGGGGCAGCATGAGATCGAGGATGACGAGGACGGGCGCCCGTTCGCGGAACAGGTCGAGCCCCCGGAGGCCGTCGACGGCGGAGACCGCCTCGAAGCCCTCCCGTTGCAGCTGGTAGCAGATGGCGGAAACGAGGGCCTCCTCGTCCTCGACGACGAGGATCGGCCCGGTCACCGTCGAGGAATCGCCGGCGCCCGTGGCGACGTCGTTCACGGCTGGTCCCCGCCCTTCCCGTCGTGCGGCCAAGCACCGAGATGGACGGCGTCGGTGAGCCTGGCGCTCTCCTCCACCTCGGGGTGGGAGGCGTCGGTGAACTCCTGGAACACGCCGGTCACGAGGTAGGCCACCTGCTCGCCGATGTCCACGGCGTGGTCGCCCACCCGCTCGATCTGGCGGGACACGACGTGCATGTGGATGCCCCACTCCAGCATCGGCCGGCCCTTGGACTCCATGAGTACCTCGGCGAGCATGCCCCGGTTGAGCTCGTCGAGGGGCTCGTCCATCGCCGGCAGCTCCCGGGCCAGACCCACGTCGCGGCGGCTGAAGGCGTCCATGGAGACCGAGAGCATCTCGAGGGCGATGGTGCCCATGTGGCGGAGCGTCTCGAGCACGGTGGGGTTGGCCGGCAGGTGGTGCGCCGCCTTGACGATCTTGGCGACGTTCACCCCCATGTCGGCGACGCGCTCCAGGTGCAGGTTGATGTGGAGCAGCGTGGCGAGGAAGCGCAGGTCGGAGGCGACGGGCCCCTGCAGCGCGAACAGCTCCACCACGCCGCGCTCGATCTCCATGTAGAAGGCATCCACCTGGTCGTCACCGGCGATGACGAGGTCGGCGTCGTCCGGGCTGCCGCTCGCCACCGCGTCGAGCGCCCGGCGGAACAGGTCGTGGGAGGCCTGCCCCATGCGGACGGGCCCGGGTCCCCGGCCAGCTCTGCGAGGAGGAAGGCGGTCCGGTCCGCCACGCGGGCCGCCTGCTGCATGTTGTGGGTGACGAGCACGATCGTGTAGCGCTCCCGCAGCTCCATGATCAGGTCCTCGATGCGCAGCGTCGCCACCGGGTCGAGGGCCGAACACGGCTCGTCCATCAGCAGCACCTCCGGCTGGATGGCGATCGCCCGGGCGATGCACAGGCGCTGCTGCTGCCCGCCAGAGAGTCCGGTGGCCGCGGCGTTGAGGCGGTCCTTGACCTCGTCCCACAGGCCGGCCCCCGTCAACGCCCGCTCGATGATCTCCTCCAGCTCGTTCTTCGGCTTGCGGCCGTTGAGCTTGTACCCGGCGACGACGTTGTCGACGATGGACATCGTCGGGAAGGGGTTGGGCCGCTGGAAGACCATCCCAACGGCGCGGCGGACCGCCACGGGGTCGACGTCGCCGTCGTAGATGTTCTCACCGTCCAGGGTGACCTTGCCCGCAACCCGCGTGCCGGGCAGGAGTTCGTGCAACCGGTTGAGGCAGCGCACCAGGGTCGACTTCCCGCACCCCGAGGGGCCGATGAGGGCGGTGACCTGGTTCGGCTCGACGGACAGCGAGATGTCCTCGATGGCCAGCCGGCTGCCGTACCAGGCGGAGAGGTTTGCGATCTCAAAGCTTGCCGCCATCGTCAGGCGCTCCTTCGGGCGGTCACGTACCTGGCAATCAGTGTAAGAGCGAGCACGAGGGCGATCAGGGTGAGCGCACCGGCCCATGCACGCTGGATCTGCTCGGGGTACGGCGACGTGGCGCCGAAAAAGATCTCGATCGGGAGGGCCGACATCGGCTGGGTGACATTGAACGAGATGTACGGGCTGCTGAGCGACGTGAACAGCAACGGGGCGGTCTCCCCCGCGGCCCTGGCGACGGCAAGCATGCATCCCGTGGTGAGTCCCGCCGCCGCGCTCGGCAGCACCACCTTCAGCACGGTCCTCCATTTGGGGGTGCCGAGCGCGAGGGAGGCCTCC
>WNEZ01003562.1_pt1 | contig 13442 bp, 13 predicted proteins | sample 5400521 | NCBI WGS metagenome assembly WNEZ01 (sample SAMN13153339, study PRJNA577476) | soil metagenome | isolation source: 120 cm saprolite under Douglas fir tree site 2 hole 1 replicate 1 | place: USA:California | collected 2015-04-18 | reverse complement strand
CCTGGCAGATCACTAAGATATGGACAGAACACCAACGCTGAGACAAAAGTTTCTGGCCGAACTACTGGGAACGGCTTTCCTGGTTTGGGTTGGCCCTGGATCCATTACTACGACGAACTTCATTTCAGGCGGCAAAATCCCGTTCACCATGGCTGAACTCGGCATGATTGCCCTGGCGTTCGCCTTCGCCATTGCAGCTATGGTCTATACCATTGGGCATATCTCAGGGTGTCACATCAATCCTGCCGTCACACTCTCATTTGCTGTCACCAGGCGTATTCCCTGGAACGAGGCTGCCGTCTACTGGGGAGGGCAGCTTATTGGTGCGTTCTTGGGGGCAGCGTTTATCGGTGTGTGCTACGGTTTTACCAATGCAGCGACGATTGGCTACGGTGCGACGAACTTTAGCGACGCAAACACAGGCTACATCGTGGCAACAGCGGCGGAGCTGATTGGTACCTTCTTCCTCCTCCTGGTGATTATGGGGACAGCCGTTGACGGCCGTGCGCCTGCCGGCTGGGCAGGTCTCATCATCGCCCTGACGGTGGCAGCAGACATTTTTGCTTTTGGCCCCGTGACCAATGTGGCCCTCAACCCCTTCCGTGCCCTGGCCCCCGCCGTGCTCCAGGTGCTCTTCGGCGGCACGTACAATCTCGCTCACCTTGTTGTCTACTTTGTAGGTCCTGTCGTTGGTGGTATCCTCGGTGTCCTTGTCTATGACTACATGACCCGTGGACGCGCAGTAGGCAGCGCCGAACTTGGTGGCGTCTCGGAGTCGGCAGTCGAACATCATAACTAAGATCGTCTGGAAACCCACCTCATGGAATGGGGTGGAAGGAAAGGCGTTCCTTTCGTGGCGGCTTGGGATGGGTGGCATCTCTCTGTTCCTGAAATGCCGCTCTTGACATCACATGCGCGTTGTGATAGAATGGTTGTGTGAAACAGGTGATTTCTGCTAAGCTCAAATTGCATACCACGCCTGAAGACTTCCAGGCACTTCGTCGAACGCAATTGGCCTATCGCGATGGCCTCAATGCGGTGAGTCGCTATGCCTACGCACATGGGAAGACGAGCAATAATCAGCAGTTGCATCAGGGCATGTATGCAGCACTACGTGCCACGTACCACCTTCCTTCGCAATTGGCTTGTAGCGTAGAACGACAAGTCGCTGCTACCTACAAGGGACTCTGGACGAAGGTCCAGAAGAATGCTCAAGCCCGCAAGGCAGGCCTGACCAAGAAACGTTACAAGGGCTTGGATCAAGCCCCAAAATTTGTTTCACCAACCATGCAGTACACGTATGAGCGTGATTATACCTTCAAAAGTGAGCACCAGGTCAGCCTCACTACCCTTGAAGGGCGGATCACGCTCTCCTATCAAGGATACGCTCCCCATCTGGCCTTGATCCAAAATGGAGCACGCATAGGGGATGCTAAACTCTGGTATAGCCAGCCCAAGAAACAATGCTATCTGCTCGTTTCTCTTGAGATAGAGAGCACTGACCCAACCTTTGAGAGTCACAAGCAAGTTATTGGGGTCGATGTTGGTATCCGCTATCTGGCTGTGACTGCCACCTCGACAGGGCAGGCCTCCTTCTATACGGGGAAACACGTGAGACATCAAGCCAACCATTACGCGAGACTGAGGAAACGCTTGCAACAGAAAGGCACTCGGTGGGCCAAACGTCGTGTCCGGCGCATGGCCCAACGAGAGAGACGGTTGAAACAGCAAGCGAACCACACAGTCTCAAAACACATCGTGAGAACCTACCCACGGTCCCTGATCGGCTTGGAGGAGTTGCATGACATCCGTGAACGCACGAAGCGACGCACCCGCCGACGCAACAAGACCGGCAAGGGAACCGAGCCTGTTTCCCTGAAGGCCCGCAAAGCCAATCGAGTCTACTCGCAATGGTCCTTTGCCGAGTTGCAGTCGATGATTGCCTACAAAGCTGTGCTTTCCGGTTCGATGACGATCAAAGTCGATGCCAACTCTACCTCCAAGGCCTGTCTCAAATGTGGCTGGACCTCTGACAAGAACCGGCCTGAGCATGGGTTGCTCTTCCAGTGCCAGAACTGTCACTATGAGTTACACGCCGATTTAGTGGGTGCGCGCAATATCACGATGCGAACGCTCTTGCTCCGACAGGATTGGGGCAAGACGGGGCACTTGTCAGTTGTCCCTGATGCATCGGACAAAGAAGCCAAAGCGCTACGTCTGCAAAGATATAGTGAATTGCGGTGGAGTCCAGAGGCAAGCCCGTCCCGTTCTACGGGACGTGGTGACTGACAACTAAACCAGAGAACAGTCGGTACTATGATTGCAGAAGGAGACCAGACGTGAAAAAGCTTATTAACAATGTAGACGATGTAGTAAAAGATGCTCTCGCGGGCATGAAAGCACTACACCCGGAACTTCTGCGCGTGGATTACGAGAACCAGATCATCGTACGTGCTGATGCTCCAGTACGTGGCAAAGTGGGTGTTATCTCCGGTGGTGGCAGTGGCCATGAACCGATGCACGGCGGCTTCGTTGGTCGGGGCATGCTCGATGCTGCATGCCCCGGGGCGGTCTTTACCTCCCCTGTTCCCGACCAGATGCTCGCGGCAACTCGCGCCGTCAACGGCGGCGCTGGCGTGCTGCACGTCGTTAAAAACTACACCGGTGATGTGCTGAACTTCGAGATGGCAGCCGAGCTGGCACAGGCCGATGGTATTGAGGTGGCCAGCGTCGTGACAAATGACGACGTCGCCGTACAGGATAGTCTCTACACTGCGGGTCGGCGGGGCGTCGGTGTTACGGTGCTGTTGGAGAAGATCGTTGGCGGCCTTGCAGAGACCGGCGCATCACTGGCAGAGGTAGCAGCGTTGGCGCGCAAAGTAAACGACCATGGGCGCAGCATGGGCATGGCTCTGACTTCCTGTACCGTTCCTGCGGCTGGCAAACCTACCTTTGAATTGGGCGATGACGAGATGGAAATCGGGGTCGGTATCCATGGCGAACCGGGTCGCCGCCGTGTGAAACTTGCCTCTGCTTCCGAAATCACAGAAATGCTCGCCAATCCTATCATCGAAGACCTTGGCCTCAAGGCGGGTGAGCGCGTGCTAGCCTTTGTGAATGGCATGGGCGGTACGCCACTGATCGAGCTCTATATCGTTGCTAATGAACTCGCGAAGATTCTGCGCGGCAAAGATATCACTATTGCTCGTTCGTTGATAGGCAGCTACATCACCTCTCTGGAAATGGCGGGATGCTCGATCACCCTGCTGCGGCTGGATGATGAGCTGACTCGCTACTGGGATGCTCCGGTGCATACTCCCGCCCTGCGCTGGGGTGTGTAGTAGCGCAAAGTAGGGATGAGCCTTGTGTTTGCCTATAAACTGCCGCCCACGCTTCTTGGGCAGCGCGCTCAAGGCATTCCGTAGTACAATATGACAGAACCGGGTGACCAGGTAGGACAGGGAAACTGAAAAGACCTTCTCACTCGCAAATCCATATGTACTATTTGCAAACATGCTGCGGGTGAACACGGGGTTCGCCCCTACACACAATGTGGAGGAGATCATGCCAATTACGACCGAGGACACCTTGCGCTGGTTGAAGCAGTTGGCGCAAGTTCTGCACGAAAATCGTGACTATCTTACACAACTTGACTCTCCTATAGGTGATGCAGATCACGGCATCAACATGGATCGCGGCTTTAAGGCGGTCACTGAAAAACTACCGGCTATGGCAAGCATGGACATCGGCTCAATCCTCAAGACTGTCGGGACAACCCTGGTCTCGACTGTTGGCGGCGCCAGTGGTCCATTGTACGGTACGGCTTTCCTGCGCGCAGGCATGGCAACCTCCGGGAAACTCGAATTATACGAAGCCGACTTCGCCGGTATGCTGGAAGCTGCATTGGAAGGTATCAAGGCTCGCGGCAAGGCCCAACCGGGCGAGAAGACCATGGTCGATGCTCTCACACCCGCTTTAGCAGCTGCCAAAGAGGCCGAGGCTCAAAATCTGGGCCTTTCACAAATGTTGCGCCGCGCGAGTGATGCCGCCGAGGCCGGCATGAAGGCCACTATTCCCTTGCTTGCTACCAAGGGGCGCGCCAGTTATTTAGGCGAGCGCAGCATAGGACACCAGGATCCCGGTGCAACTTCTAGCTGGTTAATGCTCAAAACCCTGGCAGATACCTGTGGTTAAGAGCCCGTGGTAGGTTGAATATTGACCTTCAATATGTGCCCGGAAATGGGACAGGGCGATACAATAGCCTATTCTATCGCCTTACGGTATAATAAGGAGCTTCCTCTCCGACCGCCTGAGCGAAGCTAGCCGCGTGTAGCCCCCCGATTTATCGAGGGGGAGTTGGCGGTCGGAATTGCAAGGAGATTGTGTCCATGACGGTTGGCTTGGTAATCGTATCCCACAGTGCTCGACTGGCCGAAGGTGTTGCTGAACTGGCGGGACAGATGGCTCAGGGAAAGGTGGCAATTGCAGTGGCTGGTGGAACTGCTGAAGGCACGCTTGGCACCTCAGTTGAAAAAATCATAAGTGCATTGCAACAGGTGGATGGGCCCGAAGGCATACTGGTACTGCTCGACCTGGGGAGCGCGGTAATGGCAACCGAGATGGCTGTAGAGGCTTTTGCACAGGATCAGAGGCATAATATCGTCATTAGTCCCGCGCCCCTTGTCGAGGGTGCTGTGATTGCAGCTGTGGAAGCTTCTATTGGCAATAGTCTGCAGGAAGTAGCGGAGGCGGCTGCCAAAGCCTACACCTTACCCAAGGGTCGCAATCGCAATGGATAACGGAAGGACTACAATCGTGCCAGTGGTAGAGACCAGCGTTATTATTACGAACCAGGTAGGCCTGCATGCTCGCCCTGCCCGGCTGCTCGTACAAACCGCCGCCCAGTTCCGCTCGCAGATCCAGCTTCGCCATGGCGAGAAGACTGCTAATGCAAAAAGCATACTAGGTGTGCTCACGCTTGGTGCCGTGCTGGGTGATACCATCACGTTGCATGCCGAAGGAGAAGATGCCGAGGAAGCGTTGAAAGTTCTTGCTGACCTCGTGAACCACAAGTTTCACGAGGAGGACTGAGGATAGTTTTGCTGGCTTGCAATCTCTTGCATGATCTCACACTCACAGCCATCCCCTCTATTCAGCGAGGTGCGCCGCTTCCATCCGATTGCGTGCGCCCAGTTTCTGGTGAGATGAATAAACGGCATGACGGCGTTTCTTTCTCCTCAGAGTGTAATCGTGAAGCGGACCCGTGGGAAGTGAAGTCTATCCTGATGTTGGTATGACAAATGTCATGGGGAAATTCTGCTCCTGCTGGTATTTTCTGTGTTCACCTGGTACTCTATTCTTGTACATGGTGGCCCGCAGTTACAGAAAGATTGGGGTGCGACAGTATGAGCACTATTCATCATCTAAGCGATACGGAGAGTGGCGAACTCCGCTGGCAAGGCGTGCCGGTCCGTGCCTATGGGTCAGAAAACAGTGGTGCCGATCGAGCCACCCGCCAGATACTTATTGGTATCGACGAAAACTCGCCCAACTTCCATATGCGTTATTTTGCTGTGCAGCCCGGCGGTCATACCTCACTTGACCAGCACCCACACGATCATGGCGTTTATGTCCTGCACGGGCGTGCGCGTTTGCGCCTCGGTAACGACGAACACGAACTCCGCTCTGGTGATGTCGTCTACATCTCCGGCAACGAGATCCACCAGTTCTTTACGGTGGGCGATGAGCCGTTCGGTTTTCTCTGTGTTGTCCCGGCCAGGCGATGACTTCCTCCCCTGGCAACCGTGGAATCCTGAAGACTCCCTCATCAAGGCCGCGCGTCCTGGAGAAATCACTCCCGGGATGGCGAAATCATAACCAGTCCTTAACCTGATCACAACCATCTTGCTCTTGCCTCTGTCACTCCTTGCTCTTATGATTATCAAGTTATTCACATTCCTTAATCTAAGGAAAGGCAAAGCCCATCAGATACTCCAGGATGTCACAAGTCGCGTTTGCTACCGAGAGTAACAGTATTTGAAAGTGAGGTCCTTGTATGTCTCTTTCTTCGCGCTCAAAGGTAGGCCTTCTCCTCTCATTGGTTAGTCTTATCGCCATCGTAAGCACATTTATGGTGAGCGCTGTATTTCAACGGCATACCGCCCGTGCCGCTAGTAGTGATACACTGGTCACCGTTGGAAGTCCCTCCGCACCCTTCTCACAGAACAAGCAGAACGAACCAGCGATCGCCGTTGACGCCAATCACTCGAATGTGTTAGTAGCCGGTGCCAACGACAACATCGACATGGAGGCTTGCAATGCGGGTGATCCTACAACCTGCCCGTTCACCCCGGGAGTGGGCGTCTCGGGCGTTTATTTCTCGTTCGATAGCGGGAAAACCTGGACGCAGCCGAACTACACTGGCTTGTCGGCTAGAGACTGTCTAGGTCCAGCCGCTTGCAGCGCACATGCTGGGCCGATTGGCACCCTTCCCAAGTACTTCGAGAGCGGGCTGGTGTCCGACGGTGACCCCGCCGTGGCGTTCGGCCCCAAGCCAGACGCAAACGGTCACTTCGCATGGTCCAACGGCTCGCGCCTCTACTACGGTAACCTCACCTCGAACCTCACCTCGAAGCGGGATGAGACGTTCAAGGGCTTTGAAGGCATCGCCGTCTCGCGCACGGACGATGTCGCGGCCGCAGCGGCCAATAACGCAGACGCGTGGAAGGCCCCCGTGATCGTCTCCAAGCAGTCGTCGACGACGTTCAGTGACAAGGAGCAGATCTGGGCTGACAACGCATCAAGCAGCCCGTTCTTCGGCAACGTGTATCTGTGCTGGGCCTCGTTCCGTGGGCAGGAGAAGGGACATGCCGTTCCCGCTCCGCTGATCGTCGCTACCTCCACCGACGGTGGCAACACGTGGTCGCAGAAGCAGGTCACGGCGGCCGCCAACAATGGGCAGATCCAGCCACTCGACGGCTGCACGATCCGCACCGACAGCCAGGGTAACGTGTTTGTCTTCGGCATCGGGACTGACCCGACCACGAAGCAGCACTTCGAGTTCTTGGTCAGTTCCACCGATGGTGGCCAGAGCTGGAGTCGACCCATCCAGATCCCCGGTGCTGTCACCCATCCTGGTGAGTTCGACCCCGTCCTTGGGCGGCCCGTCGAGGACGGCATTGCCGGCGCTCGCAACGACCTGACGTGGGCTCCCTCGGTCGACATCGCCAACGGCGCGCCTGATGGGTCCGGCGCCACCGATCGCATCGTCCTGACGTACGTGAGCGGCACGACCGCCACCCCGCACGTGGTGTTCCGTGAGTCCACGGACGGCGGCAACACCTGGTCAACCCCGAGAAACATCGAGACCGCCAGTGACTTCGGGTACTACACGGCCCCGGCCATTTCGCCGAACGGCCAGGACGTCTACGTGGTGTACAACGCGTTCACTACGCCGTTCCAGACCACCACGAGTACTCCGCGCGGCCTGGTTGGAGTCGTCCTCCATGCACAAGTGGCAGCGGGAGTGACGGGTGCCTTCACGGAGATTCATCGAGGCCAAACGGGCGACCCGCGTGGCAGCAGTCAGAACAACCTGGTCGGCGAGTTCCTGGGTGACTACGTTTATGCCGTGGCCACCCGCACGTATGGCGCGGCGGTTTGGAACGACACCCGCAACGCAGCAGACTGCCTGAAGATGGATGCCTGGCGGGAGTCGCTTCGTACTGGCACCTCGGTGCCTCGTCCCGCACCCCAGCAGGACTGCCCGGCGACATTTGGCAACTCGGACATCTTCGCCTTTACATCCGCGTAGAGGGTACATACTCGTTTCGCCAGGGGTGCCTTTCAGACACCCCTGATGTCTGAATCTCATCGTAGAACAGGAAATGCCTCCTGTTCTACATATTTTATTTTACACATTCATTTCTTCGCATCGATCGAGGAGTAGGCAGCGCTTGGATAATAGTCCCAGCCGACGAGAGTGAAGGCCAGCACACCCCTACCGCTCTAAGAAACCGTTTCATGCTTGACACGTCCCTTAAAATGGATAGCGTTTACTTCCCATTTCTCGAGACGGGAGACTCCAGGTTGCTAGTCATAGAATATCACTCCAACGATGACGTGCGCGTCGTTGAACTGCCCGTGCCTGAGATCGGCCCTGGTGAGCTGCTGGTGCAGTTGCACGCCTGCGGCATCTGCGCCAGCGACGTGATGGAGTGGTACATGCGCCCGCGCGCTCCCATCTATCCTGGGCACGAGCCCGTTGGCGTAATAGCCGCCGTGGGCTGGGGCGTAGAACAGTTTGTTGTCGGCCAGCGCGTATTCTTACACCATCATGTCCCCTGCCTGGTTTGCCACTACTGCCGGCGCGGCTCATTTTCGCAGTGCGCAACCTTCCGTGCCACCCGCCTGGATCCAGGCGGCCTGGCAGAATATATTCGTGTTCCCGCCCTGAATGTGCAGCTTGATGTCCTGCTCTTGCCTGGCAATCTCTCATTTGAAGCAGCGACCCTCATCGAACCTTTGGCCTGCTGTATACGCGGCATCGATCGCGCCTCGATCCAGCCCGGTGACAGTGTGCTGGTGCTGGGCGCGGGGAGCAACGGCCTAATGCTGGGGCAACTGGCGCAGCAACGTGGAGCAATTCGCGTCATTATCGCCGATCCCATTCCCTACCGTCGCCAGCGGGCGCTGGACGCGGGGATCGATGACGCTCTTGACCCGCAGGCGGGTACTCTGCTTGAACAGATCCGCGCAGTGAATAATGGACGTATGCCGGATATCGTGCTTGTCACACCATCCAAAACCAGTGCCATGTCGCAAGGGCTATCACTGGTCGGTCCGGGCGGCACCATCCTCCTCTTTGCTCCGCCTCCGCCGGATGAAGTTCTTCCTGTCCTGCCCAACCAGCTTTTCTTCCAGGAGATAACCCTTCGTACCAGCTACTCAGCCGGTCCTTACGAGACGCGACAGGCCCTGGAATTGCTACAAAGTGGGCGCATTCGTTCCGAAACGGTGATTACGCACCGCTTCAATCTCAAGGATGCCGCCGGGGCATTTCGCCTCGTAGCAAATCCGGGCGACGCCATAAAGGCTGTGATTATGCATTCTGTGTAACCTCTGCCAGGCGGCGCTTGAGAAAGGCGCGTTCCCTTTCATTCTTGCAGAGGCGGATCGCTTGTGCATAGGCGCTGCTGGCTTCGCTCAATCGACCTGCTCGCCGCAGCAGGTCCGCGCGGGCGGCGTGAAAAAGATGGTAATCCTTCAGAGCAAATTGTATCTCAGGTCGATCTAGCAGTGCGAGACCGTGTACTGGGCCTTGTGCCATCGCGATAGCCGCTGCCCGGTTCAGTTCGATTACCGGCGAAGGTGTCATACGCATCAATACTCCATACAACGCGGAGATCTGGGCCCAGTCGGTATCTTCAGGCCGGTTGGCCTGCAGGTGCAAGGAACCAATAGCTGCCTGTATCTGGTAGGGACCAGGTCGCCTCATACTGAATGCCCGCTCCAGCAGAGCTACACCCTCCTCCTTCTCCTTTTTATTCCACAGAGAGCGGTCCTGCTCCTCAAGCAGAATGAGCTCCCCACCTGGCCCAACGCGTGCATTGCGACGAGCATTATGCAACAGCATCAACGACAGTAGCCCCAGCACTTCGGGATTCTCGTCTAGTAGCGACTCGTGTACCATAAGATGAGCGAGGACGCGAGTTAGCCGAATGGCCTCGTCACAAAGGTCTCGCCGTATCAATTCGCTGCCTGATGTCGCCGCGTATCCTTCGTTAAATATAAGGTAAAGCACATATAACAGCGCATCAAGACGCTCTGCCAGCAGGCCGGTGGGCGGCACTCGATACGGAATGCCAGCATCGCGGATCTTGCGCTTGGCTCGCACCAGGCGCTGTGCCATCGTTGGGATTGGAACAAGGAAAGCGCTGGCGATCTCGTGAGTGGACAGCCCACCCAGCGTGTGGAGCGTCAATGCAACCTGCGCCTCCAATGCCAGTGCAGGATGACAGCAGGTGAACATCAGCTTGAGTCGTTCATCGGGAATTGGAAGATCATCCATCTCCTCTTCTCCTCTCTGCGCTTCCTGCTCAACCAGTTCCTGGAGAAGCTCTTGTTTGCGCGCCAGCGTCTTGGCACGGCGCAGGCGGTCGATGGCCTTGTGCCGCGCTGTGGTCGTAATCCAGGCGCTCGGATTGCGGGGCACCCCGGCTACGGACCAGCGTTCAAGTGCGACGAGCAGCGCATCCTGGAGCGCGTCCTCGGCTACCTCGAAGTCCCCCACAGTGTTGATCAAGGTAGCGAGGATCAGGCCCGATTCCTGTCGAAAGGTGCGTGCCACGATCTCGTGCGCCGTATCGTCCATGACCCTCTCGCTGGTCTCACTCGAACTCTGCAACAGGTCGAATCTCCACTGACCCGCGCTTGGCGCCGGGAATCTTTGCCGCGAGTTCAGTAGCCTCGTCGAGGTCTTTGCAATTCAACATGTAAAAACCTCCCAATTGCTCCTTTGTCTCGGCAAAAGGGCCATCCGTGGTCAATACCTGACCATCCCGCACCCGCACCGTCGTCGCAGTGTGCGTGGGCATGAGAGCTTCACCAGCCAGCAGTATCCCTCTATTCTTTACTTCTTCTGTATAGTTGGCGTAGTCCACATATGCGATCTCTTGTTCCTCCTGGGTCGCCTGTGCTGCAGCAGCTTCGTCCTCGTAGATAAGTAACATGTAACGCATTGTTTACCTCTTTTCATAATAGAGCGATTGTGGAAACGCTCTAATTCGCTTCCCGTTAAAACGACGAATGGATCCTGCCCGATTCGACAGGTGTTTTGATCGTTTTTGGTAACTCCAAAAAATCTCGACCTGTACGGGTGTCTATCAAGCCTCCTCAGCTAATCTTCCTTCCATTCCTGGATTTCAAATGTAGAGTCCCCGGTGATACGAACGTGAAACAACTTATCAAACCCTTCTGCATACGAAGGTCGTACCAGCTTCCCGGCTGTTACATAAATCGCCACGTCCGGCACGCGTGCCTTCCCTTCGCGTAGTCGATTACGCTCAAGGCACTGGCGCACCTGTGATTCAAAATAGTAGCCGGTGATCTCGGCGCCATACAACTGTCCCAGGCTGATGAGAGGCCCACGGTCCTCGACTGTCGGGTTAGTGTTGTCAATAACAACCGCATGCCCCTTCTGCAGCGCCTCCTCGATAAGTTGTGCCTGCCTCATACCGGGATGTTTAATGTTGCGCAGCCGGTCCTTGCTGATATGCTCGTGGGTCGCTGCAAAAAAGGCACGGAAGAACGTGCTTTTTCCAGATGCCTGCAAACCGATAAGGATGACCATCTCCATAAAAAACAGCGCGCGGGGACCCCCGACTTCTAGTCGGGGGAGGAAGCGCGCGCCTCCTCTCTGTGAATGATCCATCCCCGCACTGGGCGGGCCAACCGTCGTAGTTTCCCTGGAGTTACCTCCAAGATGGGCTTTTCCGTGAGGAGATCCTTGAGTACAAAGGAGCCTTTGACCCGTCTGCCACCAATGTAGCCGATCTGTCCTTTCGCTTCAACGATTTCATACAACTTCCAGCCTTTGACTTTGCGAGGTGCCCAGACCTTATGCTCGCTATGCTTGCCGTTGTACACTTGGTAGTTGCCGCGTGGGATGCAATGGCACTGATGCACAACAGCGAGCGGCTTGACCACTGCACCGATGACACAGGCTATGGCCACCGCATCGTTGGTATGCGACTTGGGAAGAGAGAGCACCTGGATGCGCTTGTACTTCGTCTCATAGCCGAACATGATGCTCACCTGATCGTATCCAAACTGCTCTTGAAGGCCTGTCACAACAGCGGTCTTCATCGAGGAAACATGGGCAGCATCTTTCAGCGGCATCTTTGCCTGTGCTTGCACCTGCGGGAAGCCAAATTCTTCGGCGGTTTGCTTCCCTTTTTTGAGGTTGCAAGGGGCGCATGAGATCGTGAGATTAGAAGCGCGGTCTGTTCCCCCTCTCGATTTGGGGGTGAGGTGCTCAATCTGCAATGGGACATCTCGCGCTCCGCAATAGCTACACTGCCGCTTCCACTTCGTCAGCAGATATTCTCGAAGAAGATATCCTTCAAGTTGGCCTTGCTGGTACTCTCTGCCGGAAATTTCGGGCTGGTGCATTTTTTGCGTGTCGAAACTCCCTACTTCCACGTTGACCTGATGTACCGGCAGCAGGGACGTGATCCACCGGACAGCTTTGATCGTGGCTTGGGCTTTCGAGCGCAAAGAAGGGGAAAGCCAACCGGCTTTGCGGCGACGATTGGCGAACCGTGCGGGTCGGTATCTGGTCTTGCCGCTGCGGCGATTCTGACGATACTGTCGGCGTCGATCAAGCTTCTCTTTGATATCCGTTCTGAGATGCACTTCCGCTTGGCAGATGACCTCCCCATTGGTAATGGCGGCGATCCCCACCGTTTGGGACCCGGTATCGACCCCGACCACAGCTTTCTGGGTGTAGTTCGTCGTTGCAAAGTGGAGTTGAATGGTGAAGGGTTGTCGGCGTACCAGATGGGCGCGTCCTGTACGCAGCCAGTACCACACTTTGTTGTGCCTCCTCGTGGGCATGAGGGGCCGTCCTTCACTATTTTGAACGTAGATGAGATCTGGAATGGATTGCTCCATAAGCCTTCCTTTCGGAGTAAAGCGTTCCCCTCGACAAAGAGTAGCAGGCGGGATATGGTCTCTTCACTGCGGCTGACCTCACCACTGTTTAAAAGAGGCCTTCCAGGGCCGGGAACTGGGGCAGCATTCCCAGGTGGGTGCTTGACCGCTTCCTGCTATCGGAGTTCTCTCAGCAAACGACAAGACGTACGCTTGCCCGGCTTCTCGTTCTCAAGAACCAAGTCTGGTCAATTGGCTTGCAAGAGACTGGCTTTCACAAGCCTCCGGTCTCAGACCGGAGGTCATTGACTCTGAGACCCTCTAATAATTTCTATCTCCTGGAATGGGCCCGGTGGGCCCGGCTATAGTTTAGCACAAACATGTGCGCTTTATTCCCTATCTTAGGCACATCAGCTTGCTCTTCTTTAGCTCGTATTCTACAATATAGGGAGTACGCTGGAGAATACATTGAACCTTAGTGATTTTAGGAGTGACTATGGCCACAACTCAGACAAACCCCAAAGTGCAACAATGGACCAACCTCGCACAGCAGTTGCGTGTGGATAGTATTCGCAGTACTACGACCGCGGGCTCGGGACATCCCACTTCTTCCATGTCGGCGGCGGACTTGATGGCGGTGCTATTGACCGGTTACCTGCACTACGACTTCGACGATCCACAAAACCCGAACAATGATCACCTCATCTTCTCGAAAGGACATGCCTCGCCCCTGCTCTATTCACTCTTTAAGGCCGCGGGGGCCATCAGCGATGACGAACTGATGACGCTGC
>WNEZ01003561.1_pt1 | contig 13445 bp, 12 predicted proteins | sample 5400521 | NCBI WGS metagenome assembly WNEZ01 (sample SAMN13153339, study PRJNA577476) | soil metagenome | isolation source: 120 cm saprolite under Douglas fir tree site 2 hole 1 replicate 1 | place: USA:California | collected 2015-04-18 | reverse complement strand
GATACAAGTAGATGATGCCCGTGTCGGCGGCGACGATCGGCGAGCGGTAGGCCGCCGCGATGTCGATGCCGGTGTGCTTCCGGTGCGGGTATGGGCACGACGGGTCGTAGATCTCGAGGTAGAAGGTCACACAGCCGTAGCCCTGGCTGATGCAGCCGAAGCCACACGCAGGCTCAGGCCACTCGAACTGACCGGTGCCGCCTCCGGCCTTCTGAGCCGCCGCCTCGTACTTGAGCTGCAGGGCGGCCACCTGCGCGTCGATCGCCTTCCGCTGCACTCCCAGCTGGCGGTATTGGTCGCTCAGCTTGGCCTCCAGCTGTTGCTGGTAGGCCAGGGCCGCCTTCTCGGTGGCCTGGTTCTTCTCCATGTCCGCCTCGGTCGCCTGCAGCTGTTGCAGGAGCGCCTGGACCTGTGTCCTTTGAATCACGAGATCGGCACTTTGCTGATCGAACTGGGCGCGCTCGACCCCGAGCTCGGCCATCAGCTTGCGATCGGAGGCTGCGACCTGCTGGGCACCGATCATGCGGTTCATCAGGTCGTTGAAGGTGTTGGCGCTCAGGACCAGCTCGACATAGTTCACCGAGCCGTGGTCGTCCACGTAGCGCAACCGCTGGTTGAGCACCTCGCCGCGCACGCTGATCTGCGCGTGCAGGCGCGTGAGGCTGGCCTCCGTGAACCGGATCTTGCGGTCCAGCTCGTCGATCGCATTTTGCGTTTTGGCAATCAAGTCCTTCTGCGCAGCGATTTGCGCGTCGAGGTTCTTGATGATGGCGATGATCGCGTTGATCTGCCCTTCCGCGGTGATGATTCCATTCATCACGGCCTGCAGCTGCTGCTCGCTCGACACCTGCTGCCCGATGCCCTGGTTGTAGGCGACGCAGGCCTGGTAGACCTCAGGAGGATCGCCCGGGTAGCAGTAGACCGCCACCGCCGTGTGCACCGAGAGTGGTATCCACAGGACGACTGCGGTTACCACCGCTGCGACAACCCTCCTCATCTCACAACCTCACGAAGCGGCGTACGCCGATGTAGCTGCCCACCGCTCCGAGCAGCGCGCCGCCGAGCAGCAGGTCGCGGGCCAGGCTCGCTAGGAAGGTCGGGTCGTACGAAAGTGGGATGAAGGCGATGTCGGAGCGGAACTGCTGCACCGCCGGCGGATACGCGATGACTAGCAACGAGAGTGCGATCGAGGCCGCGATCAGGCCCGTCATCACTCCCTCGATCACGAACGGCCCGCGCACGAACCATTCGGTGGCGCCCACCAGCTTCATGACCTCGATTTCCTTGCGGCGGTGGTACACGGCCGTGCGGATCGTGTTCATCACGATCACAACGGAGACGACCACCAGGATCGCCAGCAAACCGACGCCGGCGAGGTTCAGCCACTGCGAAAGCTGGAGCATGCGCTTGACGAAGTCGCCCTGGTAATTGGTGGGATTGGTGGGATCAACGCCCGACCACTGACGTGCGAGCGTATCGATCGATGCCACGTCGGAGAGATTGCGCACTCGCACTTCGAGCTTGGCGTCCAGTGGATTGCCGTCTAGCTGCTGCGCGAGCACGGCATTGTTCGGGTCCTTCGCGAAGTTCGCGAGCGCTTCATCCTTCGTGATGAACTTGACGCTCGCCACTCGCGGGTCGGCGCTCAGCTGCGTCTGATAGTTGTAGACGCTCGGCAGCGGCGTGTCGTCGGCGATGTTGATCGAGATGACGCTGACCTTGTCGCGGAAGCCGTCGAGCACCTGCGACAAGGCATGTCCGACCAGCAGGTTGACGCCGCCGAGAATCAAAATGAGCGTGATCGACAGAACCGCGGCCAAGCTGACCGCGAGGTTCCGGAAGAAGCTCTGCCAGGCGCTATTGAGCGCGAATCTGAGGTTTCGAAACATCTTCGTGATACCGGCCAGAACGGTCGTCTCTAGCAATTTGCCCCGCATCGATGGCGACGACGCGGCGGCGGAGTAGATCGACGATCTCACGGTTGTGAGTCGCCATCACGACGGTGGCGCCCCGCGAGTTGATGCGCAGAAACAGCTGCATGATCTCCCACGCGGTGGCGGGGTCGAGGTTGCCGGTGGGCTCGTCCGCGATGATCATGCGCGGCGCATGCACGAGCGCCCGCGCGATCGCCACCCGCTGCTGCTCGCCACCGGACAGGTTCGAGGGATAGGTCTGCTCCTTGCCCGCCAGACCCACCGTGTCCAGCGCCTCGGCCGCCCGCGACTGGACCAGCCGGTCGGGCTCGCCGAGAACACGCAGCGCGAAAGCCACGTTCTCGTACACGGTGAGGTTCGGGAGGAGCTTGAAGTCCTGGAAGACCAGGCCGATCTTGCGCCGGTAGTACGGGAGCTTGCGCCGCTTCATACGGCCGAGCTCGACCCCCTCGACGAAGATCTTGCCTTTGCTGGGCTTCTCCTCCCTGATGAGCAGCCGCACCAGGGTCGACTTGCCGGCGCCCGAGGGTCCGACCAGGAATACGAAGTCGCCCTCGGGGACGACCAGATTGATGTCGCGAAGCGCCTGAGTCCCGGACGGATATGTCTTCCAGACGTGCTGAAAGCTGATAACCGGGCGGCTGTCGAAGTCTGGTGTCAAAACCATAAGCTGGATCTCTTGCTGTGACGTGGGGCGCCGGCGGGCGCACCTGGCCAGGTCGCGGGCAGTATAACTCATGCCCCCGGAAGCTCCAAATTGCAGCCGGCGAGTTCAAACACCGGTCTAACGGACCCATCAGACGTTGCTTGCGCCGGGCTCGCCGGACGCCCGAAAACTAGCTTCGGGAGCCGTTCCTGGCCTGGCTCAGCCGCCAGCGCAGCCAGGCCTCGATGAACGGGTCGATCTCCCCGTCGAGCACGGCCTGGGCGTTGCCGACCTCGAGGCCGGTCCGGACGTCCTTGACGAGCGTGTAGGGCTGCAGAACATAGTTTCGGATCTGAGATCCGAACTCGGCCGGCAGCAGCTGGCCTCGGATCTGGTCGAGCTGCGCCGCAGCCTCCTGCTGCTGGCGCTGGAAGAGGCGGGCCTTGAGGACCTTCATCGCCATCTCGCGGTTCTTCATCTGGGACCGCTCGTTCTGGCACGTGACGACGATTCCGGTCGGCAGGTGCGTGATGCGGATCGCCGAGTCGGTCTTGTTGACATGCTGGCCGCCCGCGCCGGTAGAACGGTAGGTGTCGATCCGGAGGTCTCCAGGGTTGATCACCACGGCATCCTCGTCGGTGCTCTCGAGCTCGGGCATCACCTCGACCAGGGCGAACGACGTATGCCGCCGGTGGTTCTGGTCGAACGGCGAGATGCGCACGAGCCGGTGCACGCCGTGCTCCGAACGCAGCAGGCCGTATGCACGCGGGCCGCGAACGATGAAGGTCACGCTCTTGAGCCCGGCCTCTTCCCCGGGTGATTGGTCGATGACCTCCACCTCGAAGCGATGGCGCTCGGCCCACTTCATGTACATGCGCATGAGCATCTCGACCCAGTCCTGCGCCTCCACCCCACCCTGGCCGACGGAGATCGTGACCACGGCGTTGTGATTCGCGTATGGGTCGGTGAAGAGCAGGTCGAGCTCTCGCGAGCGGAGCTCGGCCGCGATCGTGGCCTCCTCCTGCGCGACTTGCCTGGTCAGCTCTGGATCGCCCGAGGCGAGCTGGTCGAGCTCGATCAGGTCGCGGGCGCGTTTTTCGAGCTGCTCCCAGGTCTTGATCAGCTCGCGGTTCTCGGCTCCTTCTCGCGCCAGCGCGCTGGCGCGGCGCGGATCGTCCCACACCCCGGGCTGCGTTAGGAGGTGGTCGAGCTCCTCGGCGCGCTTGAGCTTCGCGGGCAGGTCAAAGGTGCTCCTTCAGCTGCACGATCCGCTCGAGCAGCTCTTTGGGACTGAGTTGGACTTCCATCTATCTCCCGTGACACCTCTTGTACTTCTTGCCCGACCCGCACCAGCACGGATCGTTGCGGCCCAGCTTAGCGGCCGCCGCCCCGCCCTCGGCTGCCCCGGCGCCGACCGGCACCGCGCGTCGCTGCTTCGGAGCTCCGTTGCGCCCGGCCTTGGTCGCGCCATCCGGATCGCTGGGGCCGCTCTCCAGCAGGTCTCGGACCATCGGCTTGGGTGGCGGTGGCGGGGCGTTGCGCTGCACATGGACGCGGAAGATCCCCGCCACGATCGAGCTCTGGATGCGCTCCCGCAGCTCGTTGAACATCTCCAGCGCTTCGTTCTTGTACTCGACCAGCGGGTCGCGCTGACCGTATGCGCGCAGCCCCACGCCCTCGCGGAAATGCTCCATCTGCGTCAGGTACTCCATCCACTGCCAGTCGATGGTTCGCAGCATCACGTCCTTCTCGACCAACGGCATGAGCTCGACGCCGATCTCCTCGACCTTCTTGTCGTAGGCGTCCGCGGCCGCCGCGTTCAGGTGCTCGGCCAGGGCCTCGGGGCCACGCGCCACCACTTCTTCCGGGATCTGCGAACCAGGCGCGATCGGCAGGTAGGCCGACAGGTAGCGCACCAGCGCCTCCATGTCCCAGTTCTCTTGATGACGGCTCTGGCAGTGCGCCTCGATCCCCTTGTCGACGATCTCCTTGACGTACTCGAGGATGTTCCCGCGGGCGTCGGCTCCTTCGAGGACCTTGCGTCGCTCTTCGTAGACGATCTGGCGCTGCTTGTTCATCACGTCGTCGTACTCGACGACATGCTTGCGGGCGTCGAAATGCATGCCTTCGACCTTCTTCTGCGCGCCGGCGATCGATCGCGCCACCCATGGATGCTCGATCGGCTCCACCTCGAGGCTATCCATCAGCCTGCCGATCCGGTCCGCGGCCGGTCCGAAGATCTTCATCAGGTCGTCCTCGAGTGAGATGAAGAACCTGCTCGACCCGGGGTCGCCCTGGCGGCCCGCGCGCCCGCGCAGCTGGTTGTCGATGCGCCGGCTTTCGTGGCGCTCGGTGCCGATGATGTGCAGGCCGCCGACGTCCGTCACGCCTGGTCCGAGCACGATGTCGGTCCCGCGCCCGGCCATGTTGGTGGCGATGGTGACCGCGGCGGGCTGGCCTGCCTCCGCCACGATCTGAGCCTCGCGTTCGTGCTGCTTGGCGTTGAGCACGTTGTGCTTGACTCCGCGCCTCTCGAGCATCCGCGCGAGCCGCTCTGACTTCTCGACCGAGACGGTGCCGACAAGCACCGGCCGTTTCTGCTTGTTCATGTCGACGATCTCTTCGATGACGGCCTCGAATTTCGACTTCTCGGACTTGTAGATCACGTCCGGGCTGTCGATGCGGACCATGTTTCGATGAGTCGGGATCGCGACCACGTCGAGCTTGTAGATCTTGTGGAACTCCTCGGCCTCGGTCAGCGCCGTGCCGGTCATGCCGGCCAGCTTCTCGTACTGGCGGAAGTAGTTCTGGACCGTGATCGTGGCGATCGTCTTCTGCTCTTGCTGGACCTTGACTCCCTCTTTGGCCTCGACCGCCTGGTGCAGGCCGTCGGACCAGCGCCGGCCGATCATCGTGCGGCCGGTGAACTCGTCGACGATCACCACCTCGGCGTCCTTGACCAGGTAGTCGCGGTCGCGCAGGAACAGCGCCTTCGCCTTCAATGCCTGGTTGATCTGGTGAGCCTCGATCACGTTTTCGAGGTCGTAGATGTTCTTGATGCCCGTCCAGCGCTCCATCTTCGCGATGCCCGCTTCCGTCAGTGACGCGGACTTGTGCTTGAGGTCGACCTCGTAGTCCTCGATCTCGACCAGGCGCCCCGCCCAGCGCGCGTACTCGTAGTACTTCTCGGTCGACTCTTCAGACTGCCCGGAGATGATGTGAGGCGTGCGCGCCTCGTCGATCAGGATGGAGTCGACCTCATCGACGATCCCATAGTTCAGCCCGCGCTGGCTGCACTGGCTGAGGTCGAGCGACATGTTGTCCCGCAGGTAATCGAATGCGAGCTCGGAGTTGGTCGCATACGTGATGTCCGCGAGGTATGCCTCTTTCTTCGTCGCCGGCTTCAGGCGCTGCAGGCGGGTATCCGGGTGGGTCTCGTCGACGAACTCGGGGTCGTAGATGAACGTGCCCGTAGTGCCCACGTTGACGCCGACGCTAAGGCCCAGCAGGTGGTAGATCGGTCCCATCCAGCCGGCGTCACGGCGAGCGAGGTAGTCGTTGACGGTCACCAGGTGGACGCCCTTGCCGGCAAGTGCGTTCAGATAAAGCGCGAGGCTGGCGACCAGCGTCTTGCCCTCTCCGGTCTTCATCTCGGCGATCTTGCCCTGGTGGAGGACCATGCCTCCCACGAGCTGGACGTCGAAGTGCCTCAGGCCGATGGTGCGACGGGCGGCCTCGCGGCAGACGGCGAAGGCCTCGATCAGGAGCTCGTCGAGGTCGTGGCCGTCGCGAGCCCGCTGGCGCAGCTCGTCCGACCGTGCTCGGAGGCCGGCGTCGTCAAGCGCCTGGAGCTCGGGCTCCAGGTCGTTGACGGCGGCCGCCACCATGAGGTGGCGCTTGACTTCCCTCTCGTTGGGGTCCAGGAGCTTGGTCAGGTTCAGCATGGGTCTAGATCTAGGGTACCTGCTCCAAATCTTTCCCTTGGCGGCTTCGGGTTAATCGGACCGCCCCTCAGCCCGGCGCTGCGCGGCGGGCAGCTCCCCACGTGGTGGGGAGCCTAGGGGATCACCGGCTCGATGATCGCCACCGTGCCGTCGGCCCGCCGGAACGCGATCTGGATGCCGCCTGAGAACTCGTCGAGGAATATGTGGAAGGCCTCGCCGTCGGACACGAGCTCGGCGATCGCCTGCTCGGTCGATTCCGGGAGCAGCTTCACCCGAATCCGCTCCGGCTCGGCGGTCCGGGACTGGGAGGGCTTTTTCCGCGATGGCTGCTTGATCGGCGAGACATCGAGGTGCCGGTGGGTCCTCATCTCCTTGAGCTTGACCACCTGCCGGTCGATCTTGTCGAGGGCGAGGTCCAGGGCCGACTGCGCGTCGACGCCGCGCTCATGCGCCGACAGCACCGGCGTGCGGCGCCCGCTCACGTGGACGTTGATGCGACACACGATGGTCGCGAGCCCGAAGCGCTTGCGCTCTTCGGAGAAATCAACCTCGGCGTCGGCCACCCTACCGAAGTGGCGCTCGAGGCGGGCGAGCTTTCGCTGCGCGTATGCCCTCAGCGCCGGCGGCAGCCCATCGGTGCGGTCGTTCAGGACGACCTTCACGACCTGAGTATATGACCCCAAAATGCGCCATGCGCGCGCCCGGGGCGGTCTTGTGGCCCGCTAGCGGGTGGAGGGCTTGTATCCGGGCGGGGGCGGGAAGAGCGACAGGATCTCTTTCGGCAGCGGGATGCCCTGGTTGAAAATTCGGTCGAGGATCTTGGGCCGCAAGCCTGTGGGCTTGAACTCGGCGATGACCTTGCCGTCCGGCGTCGCGCCCTTCTGCTCGAGCACGAAGATGTCCTGCATCGTGATGATGTCCTGCTCCATGCCCACGACCTCGCTGATGTTGGTCACCTTGCGCGAGCCGTCGCGAAGCCGGTTCAGCTGGATGATGAGGTTGATGGCAGACCCGGTCTGCTGGCGGATGGCTCGCACCGGCAGGTCCACGCCGGCCATCAGCACCAGGGTTTCGAGGCGGGCGAGCGCATCTCGTGGAGTGTTGGCGTGCAGCGTGGTCATCGAACCATCGTGGCCGGTGTTCATGGCCTGGAGCATGTCGAGCGCCTCGCCGCCACGGCATTCGCCGACGACGATTCTTTCCGGGCGCATTCGCAAGGAGTTGATCACGAGCCGCTGAATCGTGATTTCACCCTCACCGTTGATGTCTTTGGGACGCGTCTCCATGCGGCACACGTGCTCCTGGTGGAGCTGAAGCTCGGCCGCGTCCTCGATGGTGACGATGCGGTCCTCGACCGGGATGAATCCCGAGAGGACGTTGAGGAACGTGGTCTTCCCGGTGCCCGTCCCGCCGGAGATGATGATGTTGGCCTTGGCGAGCACAGCTGCTTTCAGGAAGCCGAAGCCCGCCTCGTTGCAGGTACCGAATCGGATGAGGTCCTCGACCTGGTAGGGGTCGCGCGAGAACTTCCGGACTGTGAGCAAGGGCCCATTGAGCGCCAGCGGGCGAATGACCGCGTTGACACGGGAGCCGTCGGCGAGGCGGGCATCGCAGAGCGGCGAGCGCTCGTCGATGCGGCGGCCGACTGTGCGGACGATGAACTGGATGACGTTGAGCAGCTGGTCCTCATCGACGAACTTGATGTTTGTGAGCACGACCTTGCCGCCCATCTCAACGTAGACGTGGTCGCTGCCGTTGACCATGATCTCGGTCACACGGTCGTCACGAATCAACGGCTCGATGGGCCCAAGCTGCTGGTAGTACTCATCGATATTGATGCCAGGGATCCGAACTGCCATTCGTCAGCCTCCCGAGGTGATACGGACGCCGACCAACTATACGGGTCGGGCCCCGGCCTTCATACGCTTACCCGGGCCACCGCCGCCCCGATCACGGGGCCCGATCCAGCCGCTCTGAGGGCGGCTGCGCAGGCCTCCAGGGTGGCTCCCGTGGTGGCGACGTCGTCGACGATGAGGATCGATCTGCCCGAGAGATCGGGTCCTTGCCATTCAAACGCGCCGCGGACGTTGTTCTGGCGCCAAAGGCGGTCGTGGCCGACCTGGGGCGGCGTGGCCCGCGCCCTGACCAGGCGCCCGGGGGGCTGGTCCAGGGACATCCGCATCCGGAGCTCGGCGGCCAGGAGCTCCGATTGGTTGAATCCGCGCGCTCGCAGGCGCTCGGGATGAAGGGGAACGGCCAGGGCCCACGAAGCCGCCAGGCCCTCCACCACCAGCCGCTCGACGAGCAGAAGCGCCAGCGGAGCGGCCAGGCGCCGCCAGCCCTGGTACTTGAACCTCTGGATGGCGAGCTCGATCGGCCCGTCGTAGGCGACCGCGGAGCGCAGGCGCGCCAGCGAATGGAGGCGCCGCCGGCACCCACAGTCGGAGCGGGCCGACTCGACCTCGGCCCCGCACCGGCGGCACAGCGGCTCCTGGAGCCGCCTGACACGCCCACGGCAGCCATCGCAAAGCCAGGCGCCGAGGCTGCGGCAGCCGCCGCAGCGAGGGGGCAGGACCAGGTCGATGAAACCCGCGAGCACGCACCGAGGCTACCGGCCCTCGTCAAGCCCGCCTTTACACCTCAGGCGATGTGGATCTCATCTCCGCTCTGCAGGTCGAGCTCTGCGGTCGACCCTGGTGGCAGCTCGAGCACGCTGCGTGTGCCCCATACGAACCACACCACGCCATACCAGGGAGGCAGTTTGGCGTAGACCTTCTTCACGCGTTCCTTGCCGTCCAGGAAGACGGCGTCGATCGGAAACCTCATGAAAAGCATATGGATGCTGCCGCCCTCGCACGGGTTGATCCACATCCCGCGTCCTGGTGCAAGCTCACGGCGGAACATGAGGCCGACGCCTCGGCCGATGAACGTGCGCGGCACCTCCAGCTCCTCGGCGAGCACCTTGCCGGTGCGCGCGTGGACCGCGCGTGGACCTGCCATTCAGTTGGCAGTGTCCGGATCCGGACGTCCGCCGCAAATTCGCGGCATCGGCGGGCGGAGCCAAGGAAGGGGTGGCGCAGCTAGGAACGCATCGCTAGATGCGTGACGACGATGTGCCCGGCCCCCTGACGCAGGCTTCAGCGCCGTAGGCGCCCGCCCGCCTAGGACGCGAAGATGCAAGGACCTTCCGGAACTGGACACTGAACTAGGGTAAGCGAGCGATGGAGTTCGACAGCGATGGAGTCCGCCTGCATTACGAGCTTCACGGTCCGGAGGCCGGATTGCCGGTGCTGCTGGTGCACGGCTTCGCGTCGGACTACCAGCTCAACTGGGTGGGCACACGGTGGCAGGAGACCGTGGTGGGCGCTAACTATCGTGTCATCGGCCTGGACTGCCGAGGCCATGGCCGGAGCGACAAACCCCACGATCCGGCTGCGTACGCTATCGACGTGCTGGCAACCGACGTGCGCCGGTTGCTGGACGAGCTCCACATCGTTTCTGTTCGCTACGTCGGCTACTCGATGGGGGCTCGGATCGGGCTGCAGTCGGTGCTCGACTTTCCTGATCGCCTGCACCGGGCTGTGCTGGGCGGCCTCGGGGCGAGCGGTGGTCCCGGGGAAGCGGAGGCGATCGCCCGCGCGCTCCGCGGCGGCAAGGCGGAGACTGCTACGGCGCTTACGTTTCAGCGATTCGCTGCCGCCCGGCCGACCAACGACCTGGAGGCGCTGGCGGCCTGCATGGAAGGCCTGGGGCGCACTGCGCGGGTCGACAAGCACCGGCTAGCGGCCATCTGGACGCCCATCCTGCTCGTCGCCGGAGACCGCGACGACATCGCCCGGGACGTGCCGACCCTGGCGGCTGAGATTCCAACCGCACGGCTGGTGACGATCCCAGGCCGCGATCACCTCAGCACGGTGCCGGCCCGCCCGTTCAAAGAAGCGGCGCTGGAGTTCCTCGCCCAGAACTGAGCTGCGTCCTCAGCCCGCGCGGTGGTGGTAGCGAATCCGATGCTTGGTCCGTGTCATGGCGACTGTTGTCGGCACGATCGAGATCGTGCCATCAGGCTCCAGCACCGCCAGCTGCACCTCCTTCATATCGACGATGCCATGCTCCCGCATCGACATCTCCACCTCGTCCTGGTCAACCCCTTCGCGTTTCATCACATCGAGCAGGCATTTGCCGTCCTTGACGATCACGGCCGGCGCAGGAGTGAACAGCCGGTGGAATCGAGGCATGTTGTCGAGCTTGCCGACGATGTAGTTCATGCCGACCAGCGCCACGATCAGGACGAAGCCGCCCGTGAGCGATGTGTCAGGACCAGTGATCGCCGGCTGCAGGGCATTGGCGACCAGCAGGATGAATACGAGGTCGTACAGCGTGAACTGGCCGACCTCACGCTTGCCGAATAAGCGCAGCGCGATCAGCAGCCCCGCGTAAATGAGCACCGCACGGAGCACGAGCTCCAGCGGGTGGACCGTCGGTTCGAGGAAAGCGGGCGTGCTTTACTTCCGCGGCGCGAGCAGGATCAGGGCGGCGGGTCCGAGCAGGACGATCCACAGGGTCGGGAAGATGCAGCCCACCATGGGCAGCATCATCTTCAGGGTCGCCTGCGCGGCCTTTTCCTGCGCCCGCTGGCGCCGCTTGCGGCGCATCTCGTCAGCCTGGATGCGCAGGATCTTGCCGATGCCGGTGCCGAACTGTTCCGACTGGATCACGGCCTGGATGAAGTTGTGCAGGTCTTCGACACCGCTGCTGCGACCCATCTCGTCCATGGCCTCGAGACGAGGCCGGCCGAGGCTCACCTCACGCAGGACCTTGGCGAACTCTTCTGACAGCGCGTTCTTGTACTTGTCGGTCACTCGTGCCAGAGCGGCATCGAAACCCAGACCGGCATCGACCGCGATCACGAGCAGGTCCATCGCGTCAGGCAGGCCCCTCTGAATCTCGGTCCGCCGCGCGTCGACCTTCTGCTTCAGCCAGAGGACAGGTGCGTAGTAGCCGAGACCCGCGCCGACCACCAACGAGATGATCAGGTAGACCGGGTTGTTGAACAGGAAGCCCAGCAGCAAGCCGACCGCCGCCATCACGGCCGCCGCCACGAGCCGAACCGCGAAGAAGTCCTCCGGTGTCAGGTTGCCGGGCCGGCCGGCAAGGTCGAGCCTGTTCATGAGGTCTTGACGCGCCTTCTGCGGCGTGGAGCGGGACAGGAAGCTGCCCAGCTTCTCGATCGCCGGGCGCAAGAAGCGCTCGCTGAACGGCCGCGCCAGCTCGACCTCCTCCACCGTCAGCGGCTTCTCGCCGCCATACACCTGGAGACGCTGCTGGACCATCTGGGCCGTGTTGGTCTGCGGCGTGCGAGCGATGCCCAGGAAGATGATGAAGATTCCGACGCCGACCGCTAACGCAAGTATTGGAATCATTAGGTCATACCTCGATCGCGATCACGCGACGGATGATCAGGTTGCCGATGAAGATCATGAAGATACCGATCGCGATCAGGATCCAGCCGATGAAGTTGTCGAACATGGGCCGGAAGTAGCTCGGCGTGACGAAGAACATGAACGCCGCGAGCACGATCGGCAGGAAGGTGATCAGAGTTCCCGACGCGCGCGCTTGTGCGGTCAGGGTTGCGATCTCGCCCTTGATGCGCACGCGTTCGCGGATCGTGTAGGCGATGTTATCGAGGATCTCGGCCAGGTTGCCACCGACGGTGCGGTGGATGGAGTAGGCGGTCGCGACCAGGTCGAAGTCCGCGCTGGCGATGCGCTTGGTGATGTTTTGCAGCGCCTCGTCGGGTGACCCACCGAGGTTCATCTCGCGGACGGCTCGAGCGAACTCGTCGGCGATCGGCGGCACCGCGTTCTTGGCGACGGTATCGATGGCCTGGGCGAACGAGTAGCCGGCCTTCAAGGCGTTGGACAGCAGCGTCAGCGTGTCGCCGAGCTGGTTGTTGAAGGCCTTCAAGCGCTTGTTGATCCGGTATTTCACGTAGAAGCCCGGGAGCAGATACCCCAGGAAGAGAACCAGCCAGCCGACGAGAACGTGGAAGCGCACGAAGACGATCAGCGCCACCAGCACCGCGCTCCCGATCTGGATCATGAAGTACTCCGACGTGCGCAGCTTCAGGTCCGCTCGGTTCAGCTGCTCGGCCACCGACGGCTTGCCCTTCTTGACATTGCCGCGGCCGACCCGGTCGGCAGCTGGTTGGAAGAGGCGGTTGAGCATGTCTCGGGCGCCCGTGGCGGGAGGCAGAGTCGTCGCGCCCGCGGTCGTGACTCCGTACGCGGCCAGCCGGGCCTGAAAGTCCTCCGAGCCGCCGGCGGACCGTCGCATCTGGCTGAGTCCGATGAAGAACAGAAAAACGCCGGCGAAAGCTAGAAGGGCGAAAATCATGCCGTACGTCATCTGGGACCTCCTACGGGGTTAGTACAGCTTATCCGCCGGGGGCTGCGGGGTGGGTCTAAATAGCGCTTCCGGGACGTCTTCGCCCTCGGCCTTGAGATGCTCCATCCGCATCGGCAGCAGGCCGGTCGCGGTGTGGTAACCGACGGCCTTGCCCTCGGCGTTCACGCCGATCTGCTTGAAGGTGAAGAGCTCCTGGAACTGGACCTCGCCGTCCTTGATGCCGACGATCTCGGCCACGCTCACGATTCGGCGGACGCCGCCGCGGAGGCGGGACTGCTGGACGATCAAGTGGATGGCCGAGCCAATGGTCTCGCGGATGGCCCGAGACGGAAGGTCCTGGCCGGCCTGCAGGACAAGGGTCTCCAGTCGGACCAGGCACTCCTTCGGGTTGTTGGCGTGCAGCGTTGACATCGAGCCATCGTGGCCGGTGTTCATGGCCTGGAGCATGTCCAAGGCCTCTCCGCCACGGCACTCACCGACGATGATGCGGTCGGGGCGCATGCGGAGGCAGCTCTT
>WNEZ01003560.1_pt1 | contig 13446 bp, 17 predicted proteins | sample 5400521 | NCBI WGS metagenome assembly WNEZ01 (sample SAMN13153339, study PRJNA577476) | soil metagenome | isolation source: 120 cm saprolite under Douglas fir tree site 2 hole 1 replicate 1 | place: USA:California | collected 2015-04-18 | reverse complement strand
GGTCAAATCCAGCGCCTGTTCGTAGTTCACCGTTTTAAATGTTCTCTTCATGCTCAAGAGTATACCACGACAGACCGGGAGCACTTACTTTTCTCCGACAAGCTGCTAGAGCTGTTTTAGCGCGTCTCTATCGTTCAGGCGCTTTTGCTTCTGCGCGTCAAAGACCCCCCGCGCATCTCCAGGCAGAGCTTGATTAAACTGCTCCAACTCTGGCGTAGCATCTGCTGCCCTCTTTTGGAGGAATGCCATCGCCTTCTCTTTTTCCGTTTTGATACTTTGTACGTCCTTTTCGGGCTGGTCCCAGACCCAGGTCGAGAAGTACATATACTGGCTGTCAAAGGTAAACTCTGGCAACGTTAGGTCACCCCCAGCGCGGGGAACATATCTGAGGAACTCTATTTGCCCTGAATATGAAAAACCGAAGGTCACGATCCATGCTTTTCGCGTGACACTCCGGCCAAACATATCGGAACCCCGCCTATCTTCATATTCCTCGTCTTTCTTGATGCGGTCAGCATCGAAATCGAACTGAGGAATCTTGATGCCAAACCTATCAATCACTGAGTTGATATAAGCATCCTCGTCAGCCCCACTGTCTACCACCCCGCGTATCTCTTTATCAAGCGCCTCTCGCATTTGCAAACTGCGCACCCGCAACACTTCCTGCAGCGGCCTTCCACGACTACTCATAGGATAATCAAACTCGAATTTTTGCCTATACAACGGCTCTGCTCCTTAACTGTTGGTACATCACGCCCGATATGCCAACTAAACAATGGTCTATACTTATTCTAACGTAGCAACCAGCAAGACATCGAAAAACGTCAAATATACTGCCCAAATGTACTATGAAGTGCGAAAACATCTGATTTTATCTTAACCTATCGTTATAGATGCGCTATATTTATGATGTCTGCCCATCGGTATTTCCGATAACGAAGGAGCGTGCCATGCAAGAAAGTCCATACTACACTGCCGAGCAAGCCGCCACCATCCTGCAAAAACACCCGGACACCATCCGGCGGCTGTGCAAAAGAGGCGGGCTAGCAGGGGCAAGGAAATTCGGCGGTGAGTGGTATATTCCACGTACCACGATAGACCCGTCGGCGGCTACAGAACAACCAGCGAGTCCCCATGAGCGGAAGGAGCAGATGTAAATGTCAAAATTAAATCCGGCATTTGCAATTAATCCCCTCCATGACCATCCCAGGGAGTGTCCTAGCTGTTATGCCTCACCGGGTTGGCAATGGTACAAAAACGCGCGTTTTCTTACGATTGGCGTGTGTCCTTGCTCAGCGCATCCTCCCCCTTCGCGTTCATCCAGCGCGTAGCGCACTGTGGGTGAAATGGGCAAAACAGTACCAGTTTTGCTGGTTGCCGCTTGTGTTATACTGCTGAGGAAACACGGCGATGGAGGGGAGCATGTCACCACAACCTGTCACTGAGAATACCCTATTTTATGGCGACTACAAACAATCATGAATGCTGCCGAGTTCGCCGCAAAGTGGATTGGTAATACCAACACCGAACGTGGAGCCGCACAGGAACATTTCATCGACATCTGTACGATGCTTGGTGTGCCGACTCCCAATACTGATCGTGAGGGTGGAGCGTACGCCTTCGAGAAGGGCGCGAACAAGACGAGCGGTGGTAAGGGCTGGGCGGATGTCTGGCTTCACGGACACTTCGGCTGGGAGTACAAAGGCCATCACAAGGACCTCGAGGCAGCCTACAAGCAGCTTCTCGACTATCGAGAGGCGCTGGAGAATCCTCCGCTCCTCGTGGTCTCCGACCTCGACCGCTTCATTATTCGCACAAACTTCACGAATACAGTCCGACATGAATACGCGTTCAGGCTAGAAGACTTGCGGGACCAGCCGGCCTCGCCGCTGCGTATCCTCCATGCACTCTTTGAGAGGTTGTGTTGCAAACATGCTAGCGGTGTGGTAAGCTCTGCTCCTATTTGTGTGAGAACAGCAGAGGAGTTCCTCTCATGACCCAGCAGCATCCGTTCAAATGGCGTCACTTCGAAGCCGAGATCATTCTCCTGTGTGTGCGTTGGTACGTTCGCTACTCACTTAGCTACCGCGACCTGGAGGAAATGATGCTGGAACGGGGACTGCATGTGGACCACACCACGATCTACCGCTGGGTCCAACGCTATGCCCCGGAACTGGACAAACGCTGTCGGCCGCATCTGAAAGCCTGCAACGATTCCTGGAAAGTGGACGAGACGTACATCAAAGTGCGAAAAACCTGGATGTATCTGTATCGAGCCGTCGACTCGGAAGGCAACACGCTCGAGTTTCTGCTCAGTACTACCCGGGATGCTGAGGCCGCCAAACGCTTCTTTGTGAAAGCGCTGCACGCCACGGCGTGTTCAACTCCTCAAGCGCGTCTGGTCCAGGAGCAGGTGGCCCAGCCCACGGCTCTCGCTGACCCCAACACCACGAAGCCAGCTCCTCGTGTGATCAATGTCGATAAGCATGCGGCCTATCCCAAGGCCATTGCAGCGCTCAAAGCTGCTGGAATACTTCCCGAATCAGTCGAACTTCGGCAGGTCAAATACTTGAACAACCTGGTCGAGCAAGACCACCGTTTTATCAAGCGGTTGGTCAAGCCAGGGATGGGCTTCTTTTCCTTCGAGACTGCATGGCGAACGCTGCAAGGCTACGAGGTCATGAACATGATTCGAAAGGGACAGGTCAGAGGGGTGGGCAAAGGAGACATCAAGGGGCAGGTCTCCTTCATCGCCAGCCTGTTTGGAGTGGCAGCCTAAGCTGAGCAAGAAGGGAAACTTCATACCCATCGCGCTCCTCCCAGAGTTTTTGCAACACAGCCCCTGGCGTCAGCTCTCCTGGGCTTCCTCGACCGCCGCCACGCTGAGTTCAGCCAGCGCCTGCTCGACCTGGCCGGGAGTTGTATACAGGTAGGTCTGCCCTGAAAGGTGGGACTCGACTGCGATAGAACACGTCCCCGGCCCCACAGGGCGCCACCTGATCTGGTAGAATTGTGGCTCCAGGGCCCGCCTGAGCCGTGGGAGGTAGAGCCAGGCCGTCCCTAACAACATCCCCTCTGAGGCACAAGCTGCCTGATCCTCCTGCGGCATCACTGGCTCTGCAGCCTCTTCCCCTGTCTCCTGTGGTCCGGGGGTCGCTGCGGTCTCGACCGGCTCCTTCCCGCAAGTGACAAGTTTCTGGTACATCGACAGGCCAACAGCGCGCAGCACAGTGAGGTGCAGGCCGAGCAGGAGTTCGCACTGCAGGACCGCGAGCATCCCCTCGTAGGTCTGCTCTTCCTCTTCCTGCCACTGCTCGGCCTCAAGGGCGGCATGCGCGCGTTGATAGTCCTCGCAGGACACCAGGTCCCCATCGTCCAGGCGCACAGTGATCTGTCCGTCCTTCACGGTGATCTGGCCACCCTCCACGATGAGGTCGCTGGTTTCCTCACAAACCACCTCTTCCCTCTCGACGGGCACGGCACGCATCCCGAGCAGCGGCCTGCCCAAAGCCACGAGATCCTCCCAGGGGAGCGCTGTTGCGCTCCAGCCGTTGTAGGCATACATGGCCAGGGCCACCCGCACGCAATCCTCCCTATCCTGCACACTCAAGCCGTCATCGATGCCCACCCGCTCCTGGAGGTGCTTGACCCGCTCGGCCTCAAACCACGCATCGATATCTTCGGGCAGCGTGAGCATCTGCTGGTGGAGGTCCTGCCACTCGTCGAACGTGGCGAACACGGACACCTGTCCGCCCGGCCACAGCGCGTCCACCACAAAGCCATCCGGGACGTGCGCCGACTCCTGGTAGATCTGCGGATCTCGAAGATACCAGCCCGCATAGCAGCGCAGCGCCTCGACCAGGTCCTCCGCCTCCTCAAAGGGCATCGCCAGGAGGCGCACTCCCTCGTCGGATGAGGCCTCCAGCCAAGCCGTTTGCTCGGCCTCCGGCCACCGGTGGCCCATGTTGGTCGCGATCTGGGTATAGGTCTCTTCTGCGTAGAGCGTCACCAATTCATGAATATTCGGGGGGATGCCCTTTGGATCCCGCTTGTTGCCCCAGTGGTTCCACTTGTCGCGGGCGGCAGCGTAGGTCCGGTACACCTTCCACTGATCCCACATGTATTTGAAATAGGCACCCGCGCTCTTTGTGAATCCTCCGTTTTGCTCCTGATACAATGTCTTCACAAAGATAGCCCGGACCAGCTGCTCCTGCGTCGTGCGGAATACCCCCACGTAAAACTTCAGGCTCTTCTGGTCATCGAAAATACGGGCGAGTTCCGCACCCAGCTCCTGCCAGCGTTTTTGTTCCGCGCCCTGTTCCTGCCCCGAGGCCGCCGTAGCACCTGTGTTCTCCGTCTTCTGTGGGGAATCCTGGAGCCCTGGTGAACTTAACGTTAGGGAGCTACCGCTGGCTGACAAAGGTAGATTCGATGCGCCGTTGGCATCCTCGCCGGAAAGTTCTAAAGACGCCTGTGAAGCACTGCGCTTACTCCCTGTGGCAGTGTTGGCTTCCCGATTGAATCTACCTTTGCCATCGAGTCTCTCAGCATCGGGCACTCGAGAATGAGCAGGAGATGCCGCCACACGTGAGCCGCCCATGTTGGCAGTTGGATGGGAGCCTTGACCGTCAAAGGTCGATTCGATGGCGCCGCGCTTCCCGTTCTTCTGAGCGCGGCCACGTTGCGGCTGAGCTTTCAGCGTACCCGTTGTCTGCTCGCGGTCGGCGGTCGACTCTATGGAGAAAGTAGATTCAATGGCATTCCGCTTGAGTACAAAGTGGCGGTCTTTTCCCGCGCCGCGCTCTTGGAGAAGGTGCCTGGCGACGATGGGCAGAATAGTGTACAAATCGTTGCGTGTAAGGCCTGGGAGGGCCTTCTGGATGTCGCTGAGGGTGTTTTCCCACGCGGGGTCTTCCACCAGGTCCAGGTCCAACGAGGGAGCGAGCTGGTAGCGAACCTCGAACCTCGCCCTGGTCTCGAGCAGCAGGTTGGTGAATTCGGGGCAGCGGTCGGCGCGCACCACCTGCCCGTCAGCCTGCTCGATCTCGACGAACTGGCTGTGAATAAGGGCGGTCAATTTGGTGCGCACGCCCTCGGCAGAGGGGCGCGGCGCGTAGGCGGTGAGGGGAATGACGTAGAGGGTCCTCCTCCCGTCCCTGAAGCGCCAGATAAAGCCGAGCGTGACGAGAATCGTCATCCAGCGCTGCACTCGGTCATACGACATCCCCACCTTCTTTGCCAGGTCGGCCAGCTTGCGAAAGCCGAGGACGGCCACCTCTCCCGTTCCCCCTCCGGGAACGTCGGCAAAGAGATCGAGCTGCTTGGCAAACGCAAACGGCAGGCAGGCCAGGAAAACGGCCAGCCCACAGGTCCTCGCGTACTTGTTGCCGACAGGCTGTGTCCCGATCCTCCGCTGACGTTTCGGCGGTTCCGGTATAGGAAAGAAATACTCCAGCTCGTCGAGCGTCGCTTGCGGGATCTTGTCGTAGGGAATCCCGAGTCCATGCTCCTGCTCGGAGAACGGAATGAGGGCGCGTGCCCACTCTGGGCACTCCTCGTCGAGTTTAGGGCGCACGAATACGCGCCTGGCTAGTGCTACCATGCTGTTCCCTCCATCTACGCTCATACTGCATCGATTGACGGGGAGAATCAGGGCGTGTTATACTAGATACAGAAGTAAAATTGCATCTGCAAGGTGCAAACATCCCTTATTACCGGTCCGGCGTCATCTTCGGGAAAAGTGGGGGCCGTACTGGTATGTTCTCGCCGTCGCTATATAGCTGGTCGCTTTCTGGTAGGTATCCCCTACCAGGTTGTTGGCCTAACTCATGGAGGTATCCTTTCGATAGCAGACAATCAGTGCCAATGGGAAGCTGCGCTGCCGGCGCGGCTTTTCGTTTTTTGGGAAGAGCGAGAAGGAAAGGAGTTGGAGCGCACACCAAGAACACCTTGCCTTTTTAGCTCTCAGACGCAAGGTGGTTCGTGCGAACGTTATTGTATGCCTCCTAGAGTATAGCATACCCAGTTCCTTTTTTCACGCCATCCAAGATCCGCGGTAAACGCGACTCTCGCCTTCCCAAAACGTATCCGAAAGCAATGGAACTGCTGATAATAGTAACGGTTCAAATCACGTGTTACAATCGCTTTTCATCAATGTGCAAGCCCCAAAAAGCGAGCTTGTGGGAGCCAAAAAGGGTGTTTTTTGTGGCAAATCGGTCTGTAAAGCCGCTTGAAGTGGTATCCCATGCGCCAGCAAACGTAGCATGAGCCGCCAGCAAACGTAGCGGAATGCGCCAACGAACGTAGCGGTTCGCGCCAACGAACGTAGCATTTTGGGTAATGTTATTTTGCAACTTCGGAAAATTCCATCGTAACCTCGGAAAAATCCTGGCACGAATTGTTTCAAGTTCGCTCTAGAAGGGTCCGCAACAGGAACGACTCTTCCTGGAGTTGCAAAGCATGTTGCCCATGTTGGGACGATTTCCGAAGGTACGATGGAATTTTCCTCGCTCGAAACGTTTCCCTTCGGGGGCTTTGCGCGTATTCTTTTCTGAAGTGACGACGAACATCACAGGATTGTTCTCGAAGTTACTGAGACTGGCCTAAACTGCCCCTCTGTCCACATAGGACTCTTGATGCCAACGTCGCCTATAAAGAGGATTCAGTGTGTCGAGCGAAGGTGGAGGCTCAAGCCATCCTGTTTAGGCCAGTTTCGCTAACTTCGGGAATAGAGGGTGGAGAGAAAGAGGCCAGTTCCAGGAACTTTGCATTTAGGCGATACACCTGTTCCATCGATGAGGAACCTGTGCTCGCGTAGTCCCAGGAACTTCGAGAACAATCCCGTTTTCTCCGAGATCATAGGTTGGGCAATGCTCGAAGTGAGTGAGACCGTCATCACAGCTGATCGGACTGCCATCACAGTTACCTGGATTGGAATGGCAAAGCAATCGGGATCGGACTCATCCATGCTGACAGCGAGCGAGAGAACGTCTGCCGGTCGCTTGACGGCCTTAAATCGAGGCACCAGCTGAGCAACCAGGTCACATGAACGCCCTTTTGCCTACTACTCCCTTTTTTGCTCTGTGAGATCCTTAACGCTTACGTTATTCTTTCTAGTAATTACTATAAAATCATAAAGATAAAGCGTAACGTTAAGGAGCCGCAGACGGCTAGCAAAAATGGATTCGGTGCGCGGACGGCTTGTCCCCTAGATGAAGGTGAAATAGCCAGTGAAGCCACTGAGAGGCACTCTGATATGCTGGGGACCTCATCATTGAATCTACTTTCGTCCAGGACGTAAATTGCGGCTGAAAGTGGATTCGTTGGGGACAAAGTAGATTCGGTGATCGCGGCCTCGATGAGCGTCCCCCCATATCGCGGCTGCGGATGTAGATTCTGACCGTCAAAAGTAGATTCGGTCGGACCTGCTGCGTGTGTACCTTGCCAGGTAACCCCGCCACTTCGCCATATATCCCTGCCAAAGACAATGAGTGCTGGCAATCTCGTGCGGGAGAACCGATTTTCAGCTGTACAAACAGAACTGAGAGCCGCTTTCATCACTTTTTCGCTTGTTTTTTGTGGATGGAGTGACATTCCCGTTCTCACCGCTTCTCACGGGGCATGAAACCGCGAGTCGAGAATGTATCGCCTAGAACCTTGCCGCGTTGCCAGATAAAGACGGCTGCAAGAACCGATTTTACAGGCAAATACGGTCTGCCTCTTTGCGGGTCATTCGGAAAAATCTTTTGGCAGCGTCTAAGTGGCAAACGGCACTCTCGGCAAAGAATGCTGGCGAAGCTCTGTTTCTAAGCTCCGCTATTCAAGCTCAGAAAGTGGCAGCCAATTATGGCAATGCAGGAATCTAATTATGACAAAGCACACGTGCGAGAAAAGAGAAGCGATCTCCCATTCGTTCAATTGGTGGAGCAAAGGGTAGCCTGCCGATGCCACTGCAAGACGACCCTCGGACAGGCGATCCCGCGCTGGATGCAATCTACATGTATCTATGTGAAAAAGCATAATTGTGTTGCACAAAATGGGGATATTTTGAAGAACAAATCGGCCTGTAAAGCCGATTGAGGCGACATCCCATGCGCCAACAAACGTAGCGTAGGGCATATCGCGAGCCGCCAACGAACGTAGCGTAGAGGGTTTTTTCAATAGGTGGACCGAGTGATCTCTACGCGGAACACAGAGCTTTCTCCTTCGCCTTCACACCACGACGTCTCGCCCCTCTCAGGTCAGGATCACTCGTACATTCATACCTATGTAGTGCGTAAACTGGCTCTACGCTACGTTTGCTGGCGCATGGGATGTCACGTGCCAGCAAACACGCAGACTGGTCAGGCGTCTTCTTCGTCGGGAGAGGGATCCTTCCCGTTGAAGAGTTTCACGATAAACTGGTCCAATGTCTCTGGCTCACGCCGGAACTGTCGGATAGCGTCATCGACGATCTCCTGGGTGGTGTCGCCGACCGCGACGGCCTTTTTACTGATTTGCTGAAAAGTCCGCAGCTCCAGCGCGTGCAGCTGGGTGAGAGAGATACGCTGACTCAGCGCGAGATCGCTCATTGCCATGCTGGCCGCGAGGTTCTGTTTCACCACCTCTACTGAGAGGCCCAAACCCTGCGCCACGAGCCGCTTTACTTCCTCTGAGAAATCAGAGCGCAGGGCGATGAGGGGTGCTACAGAGACAAAGATCCGCCAGTTCAACCAGATCGGCAGCCAATCCGTACGTGGAAGGGCAGGGTTCCCCTGGACAGGTCCCCACGCTGCGATCTCGTGGTCCGCGATAAGGCGGTTCATGGCCTTCTCAAAGCGGTTCCTCGTTTTCTGCGGATCGCGTTCGTTGATGGGTAAGGAGAGTTCATCGAAGAAGGTTATGATTTGGCGGGTGATGCTACCGCCCGCCATGGCATTGAGGCGGAGCTGAAAAAGAAAATAGCGGACGAGGCGCCGTTCCCAGAACTCTTTCTCAAGGTCGTAGCTCAGGGCTTTCTGGCAGAGCCAGGCCAGGGACCGCCGTTGCGAGACCCCTTGTTTGAACCAATCCCCTGGACGATAGAGCCAGGCGATGACGAAGGATTGTTCTTCAGCCTCATCCATCTGCTCATCTTTGATGAACGCCTGGAGCGCTGCGCTATCCAGTTCAGCATCCACTACTGGCGCATCGTCTGCCTCGTTAACGTGTCGTCGTATGACCTGCTTTACCAGGAGCAGAGGACTCTCAAGGGAGTATCCCTTCCTCCTCTTCATGGTGACCCAGGTTGAGATAACGCGGTCGAAGCACCCCGATACCTCGGAAAGGTCCTCTTTCCGGTGGCCGGCACGGCGCTTGACGCTGCTCCCTGGATCTTTTTTCATGATCGGTTCAATCTTCCGATAATCCAGGATCTGTGTGCCGGTGATCACCCCGTAATCCTCATCATCCTTGGCGGCTGCATTCATGCCCATATAGTGCGCAAGGGAGGCAATGAGGACGTCGCCGTCCAGGTCACTGAGCTTACGCACCCGTTGCCAAAGTGCCCTGCTCGTGGTTTCATCGACTTTCTGCCCGAGCTTTTTCGGACTCGGGCGAACTTCGACCAGCGCTGCCCCATCAGCGTGCTCGAAACGGTATTGAGGGAATTGCCCCTCCTGCGTCCACCGGCTCATCCCCGCGTCGGCGTTGCTGTAAGCAGCAAGCACCGCCTCGACCGAAACGCTGCCAGGAAACGGGACGTGCGTTTTCCCCTCAAAGATGTTCTGCAGGCTGGGCAACGGTTGCTGTGCGGGACGCTTGTTCTGATGCACCTGCCAGTAGAGTGAGACCAGGTGCTGTACCTGCTCCTGCAAGTGGTCAGAGACGGCAAGCCACTCCTCAAACGAGTGCGCGCCAGAGAGGAAGCGCTCTATCTCCTCGCGTATCTCGGTACAGAGGCGCAGCCCCTCCTCTTCAAGGAGCGCGACCGGGTAGGCCGCGGGTGTCTTGCCTGACCACACGACCCCGATCCCACCGATGAGCGCCGGCGGGCGCACCTGCCCTGCCCGCACGTAAGCGGTCTGCGGATCGACTTCTATCTCGGGTGGAAGTGTGAAAGCCAGGGCGACGGGAAACTTGCTCACGTAGGAAACGTCGCTGCTCCTGGCCCACCACCCCGTCGTTTCAGCGGAGGTGGATACCGCGTAGAGCGGGAAGAGTTGCCCCATCAGGCACAGGCCTTGCCTCGCATGCAGCGCAGTCACGCGCCTCCACTTCTGACCCTGCTGCCTGACCTGGGCGTGATCCGCCGGAGCTGCGAGTTGCGGGTACCAGATCCACGGGGACCTGGTCTGGGTATCTTCTCGGACGGATGACGGCAGCTCGATTCTTGACCACACTGCCTCCAATTTCATCTGGTGTACTTCTGTCATGCGACCTTTACGGCTGAGGAAGTCGCCCGATGTGCGCGACCGTGAACAGCCCAACTCCTTTCATCGAACGAGGCGTAGCAGGACGGGAGTATATCGGCGATATCTGCATGCCCGTCATTTGCCACAAGTATAGCCGATACGGGGCCGTTCGACAAGGTGCAGCAGCATCACGCGCCGCGTGAAACGATTGGCGTGGGGCAATGACGGAGAGGCGCGAGCAGAACAGGCCCTCATGGCGGTTGCTCTTCGGCGCAGGCCGTTTCTTCTGGCGTGTACTGGAACAGCCAGCGCTTGCTATCGGCCCACGTTCTGTAGCGGACGAGCTGGGCGACGCGCTCCGGATGCAACGTCCCTAGGACACCGACTTTTATGAGTGTTGACACATATTAAAAGTACTCATTGCGATAAAAAAAGCGGGTTCATATCAGCCAAAGAAGCTTGTAGAGCCAAGTAGCTCACCCGGCCAGGCACATTTTATCGCAACGAAAGCTGTAAACATGAGTAACCCATCATGTGAGCCGGTGTCGTCCCTAGTGCGAACAACCAGTCTTCTGGGTAGGTAACCCTGAGCGCCCCGATCACTTCCCACAGCGAACTCTCGCGTGAAACCCTCGTGTACCGGGCAGTACCCTGCACCTTGCGCAGCAAACCGCCGATGGCAATGAATCGGAATCCCATCGCTTTGAGCGCCTGGTAACACCCAAGATAGTCCTCGACCGTTTCTCCTTGGGCCACTCCCACTAGCGAAAAGCGCTCGCGATAGGGCGGGTAGGCCACCATTGCCTGGCACGCACTCTCCAGCGTGGCCACGCTGTTCCGCAACACGTCCGCGATGATCCCATAGTCAACACAAAGCCGATCGTACAGCTCGAAGAGGTGCGGGTATGAGTCAGGCGCGCCCTGCCGCGTAAACGCCCCTGAGTCGCACATCCAGACCATGCGGCTGTAAATCATTTGATTTAGTGGCGGCAAATTTTTACAATTATCTGGCGTAATGACACCACTGCCTTCCTCTTTCAGAAGCGACGGAAAGACCTTCGCAGGCCAATTCAAAGACTTTCGCTTTGGGAAGGCATACCGTGAGGTACGTCAGATAAGTATCAAAAAAGTACCTCATCAAATGAAACAATTTACAGCAAAACGGGATACTGAGTAGCGAACTGAAGATCTTCAGTTTTGACAAAATATCGCCCCGTTGGTCCTTGCGCATTTCTCCCCTCGGCAACCTGGCTCAACTGGCTGCAGAGTATGATGAAGGAATCATCGTCGATGAAATCTATCTCTTCCCATCCTTCGAGCGGAGCATCTCCAAAGAACAAATCCATTGCTATCCACGTCCAGAAATAGGTTGCAGGAAACTCCTTGAAGGCGACAGGGCGTGCCCGGAGTGGGCCATGTGGAGGCCTCGAAAATGATAACATCAGCTTCACCTCTCTTCTCTCTTGTTCTTGCCGGGTAAGTTTCTAGCTGGCCTTCGTCAAAAAACTACCGAAAGGCCATTCCCGGAAGCTGATTGTGGCGCTATCCCCACTCATTCAGTAGAACGCACAATCACCCTCATCGCGCACACAACCAAACTCGCCTACTATCTGTCTATATAGTCTCGTTTGGCGGATCTGTTAACAACACGTGTTGATCCATCAGTAACATTTGTACTTGCTACCATTCACTATTGTTGGTTTCTCCTTCCGATAAAACGTCATACGCTTCGTAAGTTGTGATTGAGCGAATCACAGTTCACGAGCAAGTCATGGTCATGTCTGCTGATCAACGCTCACGATCACCCCATCCAGCAATTCGAGCAGATCGCTGGACAGAACCTGGAACCTGATATTGCCGGTCAGTACAGGTCTGCTGGCTGCGCTGAGGCCGTGCCCGACGGTGTAAGTACCGCCGGATAAACCGCTTGTGGTAAACGAGCTGCTGTCTTCGGTCAAGAAGCCACTGGCGAAGCTCCCCCGGGTCCATCTCGGCCAGGGGCTTCCTGGTCGCGGTTTCTACAACGCCGGGCATGTATCTGCGCTCCTCTCATGCGCTCACTCCTCAAGTCACCGTCTGGTCGCCTCTACTTCGCGCCTGGTCATTTCGAGCAAGCAACGCATCTGGTGAACTGCAGTGCCGACCGCCCCCACTGCCGTCGTCTTCTTGCCCTCCAGGTCGGTACCATCGATGTGCCAGACATAACCGTCGGGACTTTCTGAGATGGTCACGCCCGCGGTGTTGACCTCCTCCAGCAACGTATCGGTGGTGGTGATCTGGTAGCCGCGGCGTCATGTTGATAGTCTTTCGCGTAGCTCGGCCCGTCGGTCCATCTACATATGGTGCCGCGCACATAAGCAAATTACGTTTGGCTCAGGGTTGCCGGGGTCCTTGTTGCCCAGGTGCGCCGCGTGCAGATGCACGAAATAGGCGCGTCCTCGTCTGCGCTCGCTCTTCCTGATCTCGTCCTCGCGCATGCTGCATCGCTTCTTGTTCGGGTAGACGTACTCGCACTGCCAGCCAGCCCGCTCTTTGCAGGCGGTCTTCAGCTCGTTCCAGCGCCGCTTGTCGGGGTAGACTCCCTTCATCAGGCCATCACCTCCACCGCTTCGCGGGTACCAACTCCGGCATTGCCCTGACGGGCCAGGTGGCGGGCTGCAAGTTGCTGGCAGAGGTGTCTACCGACGAGGCTTTGAATGACGTGCTCCAGTTGGGACTGTTCGCCGAACTCGTGCTGCATGTCATGCACGACCTGGATTATGTCGGCGAGTGAGACATCACCCTGCATGGCATACAGTACCTGCAGTTGTTGGAGTACGCCTATCGTTCTCGTTAAGTCGTTCTGGTACACTGGTGGCAGTGAACTACTGGTCGCTGTCTGGAATGGTGTGAAGTGGAGCTGCTGGGTCATCACCACCACCTCACCTTTCTCCAGCACTTGCCGAGCCGGAGCGAGATCAGGACCTGGTGGCGGATGCACATGTCTGAATAGTGAGCCTTGCTCATGCTCACTTGCTGACAGAAATACCATCTGCGTTGGCGTTTAGCCATTTTACCTATTTCCTCCGCTGCGGAG
>WNEZ01003559.1_pt1 | contig 13448 bp, 8 predicted proteins | sample 5400521 | NCBI WGS metagenome assembly WNEZ01 (sample SAMN13153339, study PRJNA577476) | soil metagenome | isolation source: 120 cm saprolite under Douglas fir tree site 2 hole 1 replicate 1 | place: USA:California | collected 2015-04-18 | reverse complement strand
GGGTGTAGTGCAGGTGCGTAGTGCAGAACATCAGCGCGAGGACGCCAGCAACCGCTTCTCTGGTGGAAAAGCGAAGCTGCCTCAACAAACGAAACGCGATCAGCACGGTCAGCACATTCACCAGGATGTTGATCAAGTAGCTGACCACGATGCTGCGCACCGCGGGATCGTCCGAGTATTCAGAAAAAATGGACAGGTGCGCGATCCAGGTTGCCAACAAATCCGCAGGCAGCATGAGTAATGACTGTCCGATTCCATACCAGCTGTAGAGTTGGCCGCCCCGGCCATGCAGGCCGAACTCGGGATACTCGTTAGGAAATACCTGGGGTTGCGACGTCCACAGCCAGTGAGTGGTCTGAAGCCTGTGCATGGTATCGGCGGAGCCTAGCTCGCCGGATTGCACAACGAAGGCGAGCAGGCCAGCTGCGAGGCACAAGAGAAAGAGCGGATCACGAAGCCAGCGGCCGAGGCGCGAGTTCATTGTCTGGATGGTAATACACGGCGGACGTCGGACCTCGGACCTCAGGCCTCGGCCTAACGGCAGTTGAGGTCTGAGGTCTGAAGTCTGAGGTCTGAGGTCCGACGCCCGAGTTCCCGGCTTCGCGGTAGACTGTACCGGGAAAAGTGATGCCTTCCTGCTCATCTTGCGGTAGCGAGTTATCCGGTGGCGTGCGGTTCTGCTCTTCTTGCGGGACACCGGCGCCGGGCAGTGACGACATGGCCACGATGGACTTCGCTGCACCGAGCCCGAAGCCGTCCGTGCGGGCGGCCTCGGGATCGCCGTCGAAGCGTGCCACTTCCTCTCAGTATTCGGTCAGCGAAGGGCGTTTCTTGCCGGGCCGATTGCTCGCGGGACGCTATCGCATCATCGCGCTGCTGGGAGTGGGAGGGATGGGCGAGGTCTATCGCGCCGACGACCTCACGCTGGGCCAGTCAGTCGCTCTCAAATTCCTCCCGGATGATGCTGCGCACGACGAAGCTCTGCTCGAGCGCTTTCGTAATGAAGTGCGGATCGCGCGGCGGGTTTCGCACCCCAACGTGTGCCGCGTTTATGACGTCGGAGAAGTCGACGGTCACACGTTCTTCACGATGGAGTACGTCGACGGCGAAGATTTGGCATCGCTGCTGCGACGCATCGGCCGGCTGCCGCACGACAAGGCCCTCGACATTGCGCGCCAGCTTTGTGCGGGACTGGCTGCGGCGCATGCAAAGGGAGTACTGCACCGTGATCTGAAGCCCGCCAACATCATGCTGGATGGTCGAGGCCAGGTTGTGGTCACTGATTTCGGGCTGGCGGGAGTGGCCGACCAGATTCAAGGCGCCGAAGTGCGCAGCGGGACTCCTGCCTACATGGCGCCCGAGCAGCTGGCGGGAAAAGAAGTCACTACGCGCAGCGACATCTATGCGCTGGGCCTGGTCTTGTACGAGGTTTTCACGGGCAAGCGCGTCTTCGGAGAAAAATCGTCAGGAACGCGGGGGCACGGGGAAAGCGCTCCCAGCCGTCCGTCCTCGGTGGTCAGAGACCTTGATCCGATCGTGGACAAAGTAATTCTTCGCTGTCTGGAGACAGAGCCGGGTGCCCGGCCCGCAACCGTTTTGGCGGTAGCTGCGGCGCTGCCCGGTGGCGACCCGCTGGCGGCGGCACTTGCGGCTGGCGAGACTCCGTCGCCGCAACTGGTCGCTGCCTCCGGGGAAACCGCCGGGCTGCGTCCGCGCGTCGCGGTTGTCTGTCTGGTAGCCGCGCTCCTTGGCTTGGGCATCGGGGTCTACCTCTTAACCCGATATAACGCTCTGGAGAAGATGCGTCTCGAACTCCCGCCGGAAGTTCTCGCGCAAAAAGCTCGCGAGATCGTGGCGCGGTTCGGGTACACGGAAAGGCCCGCCGACAGCGCCCATGGATTCGTTTACGACACAGATTTCCGGGATCATGTCGAGAAACAAAAGACACCGGTGAATTGGGCCGCAGTCCTCACAGCGCGCCCTCCCGTACTCGAATATTGGTATCGGCAAAGTCCGAAGGAGATGTCGGCAAGCCACTACTATGACCAGCTGTTTACTCCCGGCATCCTGCAGGAAGATGACCCGGAACCAACGTTGTCTGGGATGGTCACGGTGAAGCTCGATCCCAAGGGTCGATTGATCAACTTCCTGGCGATCCCGCCGGAGAAGTACGATGCGGCGACCACGACGACGCAGCCCGATTGGAGCCAGCTGTTGGCCGCGGCAGAGATCGATCCCGCAAATCTGCAACCGGCACCGCCGCAGTGGAACTCTCTGGCTGCCTCCGACGCGCGCGCGGCCTGGACAGGCACCTGGCCGGGATCGAACTTCCCATTGCGCGTGGAAGCGGCCGCATGGCGCGGCAAGCCGGTCTATTTCGCTCTGCTCGGCGCCTGGACCGAGCCTACACGCATGGTCCCGCCCAATTCTGCTGAGCGGGCTCGGAACAGGCTGAGTCAAACACTCGGCCTGCTACTGCTGATCGCGCTGCTGGTCGCCGGAGCGCTATTGGCACGCCGTAACTACCGCGCCGGCCGAGCCGACCGCGCAGGCGCCTTGCGGCTGGCTTCGGTCATGTTTGCCCTGGAGATCCTGCTCTGGCTCTGCCGCTCGCATCTTGTGCCCGCCTGGGAGACCTTTGGAAACTTCATGTTGTGCATCGCATCCGGCCTGTTGATGGGCAGTGTCACTTGGATGCTTTATCTGGCGCTCGAACCCTGGATCCGCCGGCGCTGGCCGCAGGCCATCATCACCTGGAGCCGGCTGATTTCCGGCCAGCTGCGGGATCCGCTGGTCGGCCGCGACATCCTGTTTGGAGTGATGTTCGGCGTGGGCTGGCTCCTGATCTTTGTCCTGGTATTTGCCCTTCTCGCCCGCACTGGCGCGGCTCCGCAGTTAGGCTCCCCGGCATATCTGCTGGGCGGCCGCCAGGCGCTCGGTCAGTGGCTCTCGCAGGCTCCTGTCTCGATCCTGATCACGCTGGAGTTCTTCTTCCTGTTGCTCGGACTCAAGGTCGTACTGCGCAAGGACTGGATTGCCGCCATTGCCTTCGTCAGCGTGTTTGTTGGACTGAGAGCGCTGCAAAGCACACACCTGGCCATCGAACTACCCGCTTTTCTGATCATCTACGTTGTCGTGGTGTTGATCGTCTTACGCTTTGGTCTTGTGCCGCTTGCAGTTGGGGCGTTCACCGTCGACATGCTGGCCAATGTGCCGTTCACCACAGACTTCTCAGCCTGGTATGTCGGGAGCACGGCACTCGCGCTGCTGAGTGTGGTCGCTCTGGCTGCGTGGGGTTTCTACCACTCGCTCGGCGGACAGACGGTTTGGAGGGTGGAAGTCGAGTAGCGGGCTTCTAGCCTCGGCAGTGCTACAATTGCCCGTCCAAACCGACAGCCCAGCACATTACATCGAAATGTGAATCCGGGCCGAACCCTTCTGACTGGGCTGCCAGAATCTCACACGGAGAGGTGTCCTATGAAGAAACTGCTGTTAGCACTGGTGCTGCTCGCGTCGGCGGCTCTGTTTGGCCAAACCCCGTTCGATGGAACCTGGATGACCAAGCTCGATACTGCCAAGTTTCCTACCAAACCCGACAAGTACTCGTTGAGCAATAACATGTATGAGTGCCTGAGCTGCGTTCCGAAAGTCGCGGTCAAGGCCAACGGGAGCGATCAGAAAGTCACGGGGCATCCCTACTACGACACGATCGCGGTGAACGTGGTGAATGCCAGTTCGATCGAGATCATCCGAAAGAAGGACGGGAAGGTCATGTCCAGCGACACCCAGACCGTCTCGGCCGACGGTAAGGCCCTGACCGACAAATTCACGGACAACACGGGAACGCAGCCGGTAACGGGCGACGTTACGTCGACGCGAGTGAGCCCGGGCCCGGCCGGCTCGCATGCGGTGTCGGGAGCCTGGCGCACGTCGAAGGTCAACACCGTCTCCAACAACGGGCTGACCGTGACCTATCAGGGCACCGCCAATGGACTGAAGATGTCAGACCCGAACGGCAACAGCTACGACGCGAAGTTCGACGGGAAAGACTATCCGATCCAGGGAGACCCAGGCCACACGATGGTTTCATTGAAGCGGATCGGAGACGATTCGATCGAAGAGACCGACAAGCGCGACGGGAAAGTCGTTGGAGTATACCGCATGACCGTTTCTGCCGATGGCAAGACCATCAAGGCGCAGTATACCGATAAGCAGCGGGGGACCACGATGGCGTTCACGATGGAGAAGCAGTCGTAGGGTGCGCAGCGTGTCTTATGTTCCAGTTTGTCCAATCGCCCACCCTTCAAAAACCGCGAAGGGTGGGGTTTCCGTCCAGCCTGTTCAGTTCGGCGAGTTATATTTTTCGAGCAGTCAAGCGCTTTTCAATTGGGTCTGCGAGACAGCCTCAAAGTCCTGCAGAAGCTGCGCACTCAGCTCGGACAGAAGTTGCTCATACGTGGCGAACGAGAGCGACCAATACCTCTCGTCGCGTTGCTCGTGCGGTGGCAGCGGTGAGGGTGGGACGGGCCACGCCTCGATTCCAGCCTAAGGGTAGCGAGCCAGCAGTTGCCCCATGGTTTCCGTGGAAAGAGAGAAGCCATTGTCGATTCTCGTCTCTGGGGGCTGCTTTTCCCGCGCTCGTTTGACATAGGCTGTCCAACACGCCACGAAAGCCTGGAGATATTCCAGCCGGTTCGTCGCCCGGCAGAGACCGCTGGGGCAGATGCTGGAAGCGTGTCCCGCGGTAGGGCCATTGGCGTATTTGGTGGCCGTTTCCATAAAATCCTTTGATTCGACCGCGGTCAGGAAGTGCTCAATGGACGCGACTGGATCCTGAGAGAATCTGAGCAACGAGGGCTCAATAGCACCCTCTCCGCCAAGCAGTCGCTGTAGCCGCGACGCGTCTTCTGGTTCGGCCACACTGAGGATTCTCTTCAGTTCACGGTACAAGCCCAAACTCGATTCAGTCCGGGCTTGTCGCAGAGATTTTTTCAGGTCGTACCAATGATCAGGAAAAGTGTGTTCCGGGGAAGAAAGAGACACCTTGTGTGAATCGAAGACTTGTTCGAGAACCTCACCAAGCTTCTTCACTTCCTCGAAGTCGTCATATTCTGCGCCCGAAGGGAGAGAGTAAAACTCTCGGCGTTGCGCCGCATCCATGTTTCTGTCACCCAACCGGCCCACGTGAAAGGCCAAACCTAAAGACCTCAGGACAAGAAGGGCGTCTTCATTGCTCAATTTTTCCATGGCGGTAACCTCCTGACAGGAAGACTTCTGGGGACGGAATATGCTCGCGGGGATTGGAAAGGCCCCCAGTGGCGGGTCGAAGCCCTTTGGTTTCCAACCCATGCGCCGTGGGGTCAACTTACAGCGGGGATGTTACGCCCAAACGATTGTTCCCGCAGATGTCTTTCTCCACTCGGGGGGTAACTCGGGATTCTCTTCAGCATCCTCCTCATCTTCTTCGGCATCTAAACGTTGACAATGATCGACTCAGGTTCTATGCTGTGGTCGAGACGGTAAACGATGTCTTTGATTTAAAAGCACTTATAGCGGTCTAGGAGGATAGTTTATGGGCAAGATTATCGGGATTGACCTCGGCACCACCAATTCCTGCGTTGCCGTGATGGAAGGTGGGGAGCCCAAGGTCATCCCTAATGAAGAAGGAGGGCGGACTACGCCTTCAGTCGTCGGGTTCACTAAGACGGGGGAAAGACTTGTCGGGCAGGTGGCTAAGCGCCAGGCCATTACCAACCCCGAGAACACAGTTTATTCGATTAAGCGGTTCATGGGACGCCGGTACGAGGAAGTGCAAGAAGAGATCAAGATGGTGCCCTACAAGGTGGTCCAGTCGGGCGACCACGTGGCGGTCCTGGCGCAGGGAAAGGAATACACTCCTCCGCAGATTTCGGCGCTCATCCTGCAAAAGTTGAAGAAGGCGGCGGAAGACTATCTCGGGGAGAAAGTGACCGAGGCGGTCATCACGGTGCCCGCGTACTTTAACGACGCGCAGCGGCAGGCGACGAAAGATGCCGGGCAAATTGCCGGGCTCGAAGTGAAGCGCATCATCAACGAGCCTACAGCGGCAGCGCTGGCCTACGGCCTCGACAAGGGTAAGGACGAGACCATCGCCGTGTACGACTTCGGCGGCGGCACGTTTGATATTTCGGTGCTCGAAGTCGGCGAGGGCGTGATTGAAGTCAAGGCTACGAACGGCGACACGCACCTGGGCGGCGACAATCTCGACCAGCGCATTGTCGACTGGCTCATCGATGAGTTCAAGAAAGATGAAGGACTTGACCTGCGTGGCAAAGGGAACGAGATGGCGCTGCAACGTCTGCGTGACGCGGCGGAGCGGGCCAAGATCGAGCTCTCGACCACGATGGAGCACGAGATCAATCTGCCCTTCATCACGGCTGACGCCAGCGGGCCGAAGCATCTAGTGAAAAAGCTGACGCGAGCGAAGCTCGAGGGGATGGTGGAGGACATCGTCCAGCGCTCGGTCGGTCCGTGCAAACAGTGCCTCAAAGATGCGGGCGTAGACGCCAGCAAGATCAATGAGGTTGTGCTGGTCGGCGGACAGACTCGCATGCCGCGCATCCAGCAAATCGTGAAAGAACGCTTCGGCAAGGAAGGCCACAAGGGCGTTAATCCCGACGAAGTGGTCGCGGTGGGTGCGGCGATTCAGGGTGGCGTGTTGGGTGGCGAAGTAAAAGACCTGCTGCTGCTGGACGTGACTCCTTTGACCCTGGCGATTGAAACGCTGGGTGGGGTCGCAACGCCGATGATCCCGCGCAACACGACCATTCCGACGCGCAAGACGGAAACGTTCTCGACGGCGGCCGACAGTCAGACGTCGGTGGAGGTGCATGTGCTGCAGGGTGAGCGACCGATGGCGGCGCAGAACCGGACTTTGGGCAAGTTCCATCTGACCGGGATTCCGCCGGCACCGCGCGGAGTGCCGCAGATCGAAGTTACGTTCGACATCGATGCCAACGGCATCCTGAACGTGACCGCGAAAGACACGGCCACGCAGAAAGACCAGAAGATCACGATCACGTCGTCTTCCGGCTTGTCGAAGGAAGAAGTCGAGCGCATGGCCAAAGAAGCCGACGCACACTCGGCTGAAGACAAAGCCAGGCGTGAAGAGATCGAGTCACGCAACCAGCTTGACAGCATGGTCTACCAGGTCGAGAAGATGCTGCGCGAGTCGGGCGACAAGATCTCCGGCTCGGAACGTGGTGACGTCGAAAACGCCGTGGCCGATGCAAAGAAGGCGCTCGAGTCGAACGACAAGGCGCAGATGGACAGCGCACGCGAGAAGCTGACCCAGGCTTCGCACAAGCTAGCCGAGCAAATGTATAAGGCAGCACAGGCGCAGCCGGGCGCTGGAGCGGGTGCGGGTCCGACGCCGGGCGCGGCACCGGCCGGGGATGGCGTCGACGGGCAAGCCAAGAAGAAGGACGAAGGCGTGATCGACGCCGAGTACGTAGACGTGGAAGACAAGAAGTAAAGTCTAAGGGCTTGTTCGGTAATTTCGGCAGGGCGCCCTGGCGGCGCCCTTTGCTGCAACGTGAGAACGATGATTTTGGGAGACGATGTGCAATTTCAGGTAAATGAGCAAACGTATTTTCTACGCCTGGCTGAGAATGAGCGGCGCTGGCAAGTGTTTGTGTCCACGCCAACTGGTTCCATGCCCGTTCCGGTGTATGTGGATGCGGGAGAGTCTGCAGATCTCATGATGCTGTTCGAGGAGAAGCACAGTATCCCGAACTAGAACACGGAAACTGAAGCGCTAAGTCGTCTCGCTAAATGGCAACTACGACCAAGAAGGATTATTACGACGTTCTCGGCGTGAAGAAATCCGCCTCCGTCGACGAAATAAGAAAAGCATTCCGTAAACTCGCGCGGAAACACCATCCAGACGTCAATCCCGGGGACAAGTCGGCCGAGGAGAAGTTCAAGGCAATCTCCGAAGCGAACGAAGTCTTGAGCGACCCCAAGAAGCGCAAGATCTACGACCAGGTGGGGTTCTACTCCGACAACATTGATCCGGCCGCAGCCGAGGCCTATGCCCGTGGCGGTGCGACGGGCGCCGGAGGATTCGGCGGGTTCCCAGGGGGACAACCCGGAGCGGGTGGACAAGGCGTTCACTTCGACTTCGGCGGCTTCGACTTTTCGGACATGGTGGACAACGCTGGCCGGGGTTCCAAGGGCAACAGCGGCAGCAGCTTCCGTGATATCTTTTCGGGTATTTTCGGCGGCGGGCGGGGAGGCGCTGTTGCCGACGAAGGCCCCGAACCGGGTACCGACCTGGAATATCAGGTCAACGTTCCTTTCTGGACGGCGGTCCGCGGCGGCGTGATGCGTCTCAACATCTCGCGCCAGGATGTCTGTTCGAATTGTCACGGACAGGGGTATCTGGAAGCACCGGGAAAGTGCCCCGAGTGCAACGGAACCGGCCAGGTCACGCAGACCGGCGGACGGATGAAGTTCAACGTAACGTGTCCGCGCTGCCACGGAACCGGGAAGAACATTTCTACCTGCCCTTCTTGCCATGGTGAAGGAACAATTCCGCGAACCGAGCCCCTTGAGGTTCGCATCAAGGCGGGAACACGCGACGGCCAACGCATCCGCATCCCTGGCAAGGGCAACGCTGGCGCCCATGGCGGACCGCCGGGCGACCTCTATGTGATTATCCGCACGGGGGAGCATCCAGTGTTTCGCCGTGAAGGGGACGACATTTACCTGACTGTCCCTGTGAGTGCCACAGAAGCGGCGTTGGGAGCTAAGATTGAGGTCCCGACCATCGATGGGCGGGCGCTGCTGAAAATTCCTCCGGGAACACAGTCTGGCCAGAAACTGCGACTACGCGAGAAAGGCGTGCCCTCGGCAACGAAAGAAGGAACGCGCGGGGATGAGATTGTTGAGATCAACGTGACTGTTCCCATGCCGCGGGATGAGCGGACGAAGGAACTGCTACGGGAGTTGGCGAAGCTGAATCCGGAAGATCCCCGGGAGCAGTTGTGGAAGAACGTTTGAAAGAGCTTTAACTACGGGGAGCACAGAGAAACACAGAGAGTGCTCCGTGGACGAAAAAGATTGGGCTCGGCTTCGCGCCGAGCCCTTTTCTCTGCTACCTACTTTTTCGGCGTGGGATCGTCTGCCGGGTTGATGTAGTTGAACTTCACCGGCGATTGCCCGTGGATTTGGATGACGGTCTCGCCAGAAGCGGCCGCGTAGTGATGCATGCTGGGCTCGAGATAGGCGAAACTGCCGACGCCGAAACTCATCATCTTGCTGGCATCGAACTGATCGCCCATTCCAACTTTCAGCGTGCCGGAAAGAACAGTTACGTTCTCCCGGGCGGGATGAGTATGCGGCGCAATCTTGTACCCATCGGGCATCTTGAGGCGAATCGTAAAATCACCAGACGACGCCATGGGATCGCCTTCCAGCACCGCTAGTTGCGCTCCGGGCGGGACAAAGGGCGGAACTGGCCCGAACTTGACCTGATCGGGGGTGAAAGCATTTTGGGCGAGCGACGGCTGCGCCATCACTACAAACGCAGCCAGAGTCAGAAGAGCAATAAGAAGCGGCAGTTTCATATATCCTCCAGATAGCCTGAGCATAATAAACATCCGCTGTGTTCACCGCAAGAGCGGGGCGATTCAAACTCTATCCAGTGCCGCGAAACTCGGATTGACGAGACGGATCGTCTACAGAGTTTCGAGTAGGCAACGTCGGTTACCTTCGTACCATGCCGCTCGCTTACAAAAATTTGCAAGAAAAAATCAAAAACATCTTGCATCCGTTGAAATTTCCCGTAATCTCAAACGTGCGAACTAACTCCACCGCAATGCCCGGGAATCGCACGGCACCCGGGAGCCTCGAGACGTAAGTCTTGTTCTGGAAAACCGGGAGACGAGGTGGTGAGAGTGAGTCGCCTGAGGAGGAAGCCATAGAAATTGGCAACCGCTAGCGCCCTGCAACGAGAGAACCCCCAAACCCTCGCCGCCGTACCCAATCGGAAAAAATTCGTTCGGCTCACCTTGTGGCCACTGGTCGCGGCCACCTTCTTTATGGTGTCGGGCGGAACCTATGGCACCGAAGAGATCGTCCACGGAGCCGGCTACGGACGCGCGATCCTGATTTTGCTGCTCACACCGCTGCTCTGGAGCCTGCCCACAGCTTTCATGATCGGCGAACTGTCGAGTGCGCTGCCTTACGAAGGCGGTTATTACGCCTGGGTACGCCGCGCCATGGGAAATTTCTGGGGATTTCAGGAAGCCTGGCTTTCGCTGGTCGCGTCGATCTTCGACATGGCAATCTATCCCACGCTCTTCGTCGCTTACCTGACTCGCATGTTCCCATGGTTTCAGCAAGGGAATCGCGGCTGGTGGGTGGCGCTTGCGGTGGTAATTGCATGCGCGGCCCTCAATATCGCCGGCGTCAAAGTAGTTTCGCTCACGTCGCTATGGCTGTTCTTCGCGCTGTCGGCCCCGTTTGTCGCGATTGTAGTGCTGGCTCCATTCAAGCTGGGTGCACTGGCCAATGCCGTGACTCGGCCGACAACGTCGACAGTCGATATTCTTGGCGGGCTGCTCATCTGCATGTGGAACTACATGGGATGGGACAACGCCTCGACCATCGCAACGGAGGTCGAGCGCCCGCAGCGGACGTATCCCAGGGCAATGCTGGCTGCGGTGGTGATTGTCGCACTCAGTTACGTACTCCCCTTCGCCGCGATGTGGATGACTCGTCTGTCTTCCACCGCGTGGGAAACGGGCTCGTGGGCGGATATCGCCGGACTGCTGGGCGGGCCGCTGCTTCGGATCGGCGTGGTCCTCGGCGGAATGATCAGTGCCTTCGGCATGTTCAACGCGCTTGTAATGAGTTACTCCCGCTTGCCCCTGGCAATGGCGCAGGATGGAATGCTGCCAGGCATCTTCGCCAAGCTGCAGAAGCGTTCGCGGGCGCCTTGGGTTGCGATCATTGCGTTGGCCATTGGCTGGGCGATGTGCCTTGGCCTGGGTTTCGCCCGTTTGGTCACGCTCGACATCCTTCTCTATGGCGCGAGCCTGGTGCTGGAATTTGCGGCGCTGGCTGTGCTGCGATTCCGCGAACCGGAGTTGCCACGTCCGTTCCGCGTACCTGGAGGTTGGTTCGGGGCGATCGCGATAGGCATCCCTCCCGCGCTCTTACTTGGCTTCTCCGTGGTCCGGAGCGAGCATGAGTCAATTCTGGGGATGAGTTCATTTGCTTTCGGCATGATCCTGATTGCGGCGGGATTCGTGGCGTACTTTGTCAACCACGCACTGAAACCGGCAGGGTGGTCGGCTCCTGCGGAGAGAGATCCGCAGCCGGCAGCGTAACAAACCTTCTCGGCCTAGCCGTGCCTGAGGAGGCGTTAAGCAAAGCGCGCGTCCTGGACTCGGCTAGGTTAAATCCCTTTCGCCGACTGATCGCGGGCGCTGTCGTTTCACTAATAATTAGCTCTGGTGGCACCGCGAGTTCCCCCACTTCCCTGGGGGATTGTGGTCCTAGCGCCAATTTTGATGCTCCCTTCTCACTTACTGAAAAGGAGTGTCCCGGACAGGCCGCTCCGGGGCCTGGAACGCGTACGACAATCCGGCCTCCAGAAATTGTGCCGTAGCTTCAAGATTCCGCGATGCCTCCCGGCGTTGCAACGGAGGTCTTGGACATTCTTGATATGATCGCTGAGCCGGCTCCAAGGATTGGAAGGAAAGCAGCCAGAGAGGCAGAGATCTCATGAATCGTTCATTTCTAACTTTGCAATTTGCAGTTTGTTCGGCAGCCTGTCTCTTTGCGCAGATGGGGAATATGAATGCTCCGACCTTTACGAAAGAGGTCGCGCCGATCCTGCAGAAAAACTGCCAAAGCTGTCATCGACCGGGCGAGGCTGCTCCCTTTTCGATGCTCACTTATGAAGAGACGCGGCCCTGGGGAGGAGCCATAAAGCTGGCCGTGCGGCAGAAACTGATGCCACCCTGGTTTGCCGATCCTCAGGTTGGACATTTCGCCAATGATAGGGCGCTCTCCGAAAAAGAAATCGACACCATTGTGGCATGGGTGACTGCCGGCGCGCCTAAAGGCGACCCTAAGGACATGTCCGCTCCTATGAACTTTGTGGAAGGATGGGGCATTCCGAAACCGGATATGATTTTTCAGTTGCCCAAGGAATTCCCCGTCCCGGAATCGGGGATGGTTGAGTATCAGTACGCCATTGTGCCAACCGGCTTCACGGAAGATAAGTGGGTACAGGCCGTCGAAGTCCGGCCAACCGAGCGCTCCGTAGTTCACCATATCATCGCTTATGTTCGTGAACCCGGATCCAATTACTTCAAAGGCCAAAAGCCGGGAGTCTTCTTCGAAGCTGTCCCTGCCAAACCGGATGAGAACGTTGACGCAAGTTCCCTGCCCAGCGATTTTCTGGTTGGCTATGCCCCCGGCCAGCCCGCGGAAATCTTGCCCGCCGGCGAGGCGAAACTGATAAAAGCCGGTTCCGACATTGTGTTCGAGGTTCACTACACACCCAATGGAAAGACTGTGATGGACCGGACCAAACTCGGTTTGGTTTTCGCAAAAGAGCCGCCGAAAAAGCGCGTTCAAACCTTGTCGGCGAGCAATGGAACTTTCAAAATTCCTCCCGGCGATCCCAACTACCGTGTGGATGCTTCCTTTGAAATTCGCAAGGAGGTGATACTGGCTTCGATTCATCCGCACATGCACGCCAGAGGAAAGGATTTCGAATATCGCATCGTGTTCCCGAGCGGTGAGACGCGGACGATCCTGCGCGTGCCCCAGTACAACTGGCACTGGCAGCTTTGGTACAACCTTGACGAGCCTATTGTGCTGCCCCCAGGGGCTCGAATTGACTGTACGGCGCACTTCGACAATTCGCGGAACAATCCCGAGAATCCTGACCCTACGAAGACGGTAATTTGGGGTCAGCAGAGCTGGGACGAGATGATGGTCGGATTCTTCAACCTGGTGTACGACCCGCGGCTGTCTCTCAAAGATCTGTTACCGGAGAAGAAGGAAGTCGCGAAGAGCAAGGTTTCAGTTTCGGGTAAATGACGCCGCAGGCTCAAAGCTAGACCGTCGGACAACTCCAATATGAAGATTGCCCCTTGCATACTTGTGATCATCGCCGTTTTCAGTGCTTTGTCCACGGTCCAATCTGCCACACCACAGAACAAACACCTCCTGGTCATCGGGGAAGAAAAGGGATACCGGCACGAATCGGTATCGCACGCCATGGCCACCATCGAGCGTTTGGGGACCGAGACCGGTTTATGGGATTCCACTCTCCGCACGGACACCGAGGCGTTGACCAAGAAAAAACTCGAATACAACGCCAAGAATCTCACCAACTTCGATGCTGTGCTTTTCTTCACCGGCGGGGACCTTGAAATGGACGCCCA
>WNEZ01019441.1_pt1 | contig 13449 bp, 15 predicted proteins | sample 5400521 | NCBI WGS metagenome assembly WNEZ01 (sample SAMN13153339, study PRJNA577476) | soil metagenome | isolation source: 120 cm saprolite under Douglas fir tree site 2 hole 1 replicate 1 | place: USA:California | collected 2015-04-18 | reverse complement strand
GCCCGGAGACGCCGACCTGGGGCAACATCATGGCCGAGGGCCGCGCCTATTTTCAGATCAAACCGTCGCTGATCTTCTGGCCGGGATTGCTGCTGTCGATCGCGATCCTCAGCGTCAATCTGATCGGCGACGCCGCGCGCGACGCGCTCGATCCCCGCATGAAGCAGCGGGAGAGCGGCAAGTGAACGCGACGCCTAACACAAACGCCGTGGTTCTCGACATCGACAATCTCGTGGTCGGCCTCGGCAAGAATTCGCAAGGGCCGCGGATCATCGACGGTGTCTCGCTGCAGGTACGCGAAGGCGAGACGCTGTGCCTGGTCGGCGAAAGCGGGTCGGGAAAATCCGTTACCTCGCTGACCGTGATGGGACTTTTGCACAAGGGCGCGCTGATGCCTTCCGCCGGCAGCGTCAAACTGGTCGGCGAAGAACTTCTCGCCGCCAGCGACCGGCGCTTAAGGCAGTTGCGCGCCACCACCATGGCGATGATCTTTCAGGAGCCGATGACCGCGCTCAATCCGGTGGTGCCGGTCGGCCGCCAGATCGACGAGGTGCTGCGCGTCCACACCGATCTCGACGGGCGCGCGCGGCGCAAGCGGATCCTTGCCATGATGGAGCAGGTGCGGCTGCCCGAGGTCGAACGCATTTTCGCGTCCTACCCGCATCGGCTGTCGGGCGGCCAGCGCCAGCGCATCATGATCGCGATGGCGCTGGTGCTGGAGCCGAAGCTGCTGATCGCGGATGAGCCGACCCACCATGGAGTACACCCGCAACCTGCTCTCCGCAGTGCCGAGCCTGGTGCCGCGGGCGGCGCGCCCGGCGTCCCGCGAGCCGGTGGTGCTGGAGGCCAACGAACTCGGCAAGGTCTATCGCGAACGCTCGTTCTTCGGGCGCATCCGTGAAGTGGCGGCGGCAAGGGACGTCACACTGACCCTGCGCAAGGGCCGCACGCTCGGCATCGTCGGCGAGAGCGGGTCCGGCAAATCGACGGTGGCGCGCTGCATCGTCCGGCTGATCGACCCGACCTCCGGCGGCATCCGCCTGGCGGGGCGCGAAATCTCCGAGCTGTCGCGTCGGCTGCTGCAGCCGCACCGCAAGCGCATCCAGATCATTTTCCAGGACCCCTATCGCTCGCTCAATCCGCGCATCACCGTCGGCGAGAGCATCGCCGAGGGGCCGATCAACTACGGCATGCCGCACAAGGAAGCGCTGGCGAAGGCGCGCGAATTACTCGAACTGGTCGATCTACCCCCCGACGCGATCTCGCGCTATCCGCACCAATTCTCCGGCGGGCAGCGCCAGCGTATCGCCATTGCCCGCGCGCTGGCGCTCGATCCCGACGTACTGGTCGCGGACGAGGCGGTATCGGCGCTCGACGTCTCGGTGCAGGCGCAGGTGCTCGAACTGCTCGACGAGATCCAGACCCGGCTCGGCATCGCACTTTTGTTCATCACCCATGATCTGCGTGTTGCAGCGCAAATCTGCGACGATGTCGCGGTGATGCAGCATGGCCGCATCGTCGAACAGGGACCGGCCGCGCAGGTCCTGACAAATCCGCAACAGGCCTACACCCGGCAATTGCTTGACGCCGCCCCCGGCCGGGAGTGGGATTTTGCGAATTTCCGCTCCGTCGCGGCAAGTGCTGGCGCGGCGTCCTAAAGCAATCCAGAAATAGCGCGAAGCCATGCGCGACTGGATTGCTTCGTTGCTTGCACTCCTCGCAATGACGAGTCTAACGTCAGTCGCACCGACAAGCTGAGATATCATTCATGACCCGTATCGCCGTTGGCGCCTTCCTGCACGAGACCAATACCTTCGCGCCGACCAAGGCGACTTATAACGACTTCGTGCATGGCGGCGGCTGGCCGGCGATGGCGCTGGGCGCCAATGTGCTCAAGATCATGCGCAACATCAATTCCGGGCTGGCAGGCTTTGTCGAGCAGGCGGAAGCCAATGGCTGGGAGATGTTGCCGACCATCTCCTGCGGGGCCAGCCCCTCGGCGCATGTGACCGAGGATGCGTTCGAGCGCATCGTCAAGATGATGATCGAGGGCATCAAGGCGGCAGGCCAACTTGACGCCGTCTACCTCGATCTGCACGGCGCCATGGTGACGGAACATCTCGATGACGGCGAAGGCGAGATCCTGGCGCGCGTGCGCAAGGTGATCGGCGATGACCTGCCGCTGGTGGTCAGCCTCGATTTGCACGCCAACGTGACGCCGCAAATGGTCGAACACGCCGACGCGCTGATCGCCTACCGCACCTATCCGCATATCGACATGGCCGACACCGGCCGCGCCGCCGCCAAACATCTGGCATTGCTGCTGAACGCCAAACAGAAATTCGCAAAGGCGTTCCGGCAATTGCCGTTTTTGATTCCGATCAGCTGGCAATGCACCAACGATCAACCCACCAAAGGCATCTACCAGAAGCTTGCGGCGCTGGAGAGCGGCGCGGTGCCGACTCTTTCTTTCGCGCCCGGTTTTCCGGCGGCGGATTTTCCTCATTGCGGACCGAGCGTATTCGCCTACGGCAAGACACAAGCCGATGCCGACGCCGCGGCGGATGCGATCATGGCCATTGTCGCCGGCCATGAGGACGATTTCGACGGCCGCATTTACACACCCGACCAGGGCGTGCGCCACGCGATGGAACTGGCCGCGCGCGCGAAAAAGCCCATCGTGATCGCCGATACCCAGGACAATCCGGGTGCCGGCGGCGATTCCGACACCACGGGCATGCTGCGCGCGCTGGTCCGCAACGACGCCACCCGAGCCGCCATCGGCGTGATCTATGATCCGCAATCGGCGAAAGCCGCGCATGCCGCGGGCGTTGGCGCCACCATCACGCTGGCGCTCGGCGGCAAGTCGGGCATATCAGGCGACGCTCCGTACCAGGAGACCTTCATCGTCGAACAATTATCCGACGGACAATTCGTCGCGCCTGGTCCCTATTATGGCGGCCGCGATATGGACATGGGACCGTCGGCGTGTTTGCGGATCGGCGGTATCAGAGTGGTCGTCAGTTCGCACAAGGCGCAGCTCGCGGACCAATCGATGTATCGCTATGTCGGGATCGAGCCGACGGAGCAAGCCATCCTCGTCAACAAAAGCTCGGTGCATTTCCGCGCCGACTTCGAGCCGATCGCCGAAAAGCTCTTGATCTGTGCCGCGCCCGGCGCGATGCCCGCGGATACGGCCGCGCTGCCGTGGACGCGGTTGCGTCCGGGCATTCGCATCAAGCCGAACGGTGCCGCGTTTACTCCCGCAGCCAAATCACGTTCCCCCTCTCCTGCCATCGGATAACGGACATGCCCAACATCGACCGCATCGAAGGTCTTGCCGACGAACTCACCGCGATCCGCAGGGATCTGCATGCCCATCCCGAGATCGGTTTCGAGGAAGTCCGTACCTCGGGGATCGTCGCCGACAAACTGACGCAATGGGGCATCGAGGTGCATCGCGGCCTCGGCGGCACCGGCGTGGTCGGCGTGCTCAAGGGCAAAGGTTCTGGCGGCAAGCGGATCGGTCTGCGCGCCGACATGGACGCGCTGCCGATGGAAGAGAACACCAATCTGAAATGGCGCTCGACCATTCCTGGCCGCTTCCACGGCTGCGGACATGATGGCCACACCACCATGCTGCTCGGGACCGCGCGCTATCTCGCCGAGACCCGGAATTTCGACGGCACCGTGCATTTCATTTTTCAGCCGGCCGAAGAAGGCCTTGGGGGCGCCCGCGCCATGATCAAGGACGGGCTGTTTACGAAATTTCCCTGCGATGAGATTTATGGGCTACATAACGCGCCCGACCTGAACCACGGCGAGCTTGCGATCTTTCCGGGACCTGCCATGGCCGGCGCCGACTTCTTCGACATCACCATCAACGGCTACGGCGCGCACGGCGCGTTGCCGAATTACGCCAAGGATCCCGTCGTCATTGCGATGTCGCTCGGCCAGGCGCTGCAGACCATCGTCAGCCGCAACGTAAATCCCCATGAGCCCGCGGTGCTGTCGATCACCCAGATCCACGCCGGCTCCGCCTACAACGTGATTCCCGGCGAGGCGAAACTCTGCGGCACCATCCGCGCATTTTCCGACGAGGTGCGCGCGCTGATCCGCGAGCGGATGCGCGCGATTTGCGCCGGCATCGCCGGCGCCTTCCAGGTCGAGATCGTGGCCGACATCCGCGACGGCTTCAGCGTACTGGTGAACCAGGAAGAGCAGTCCAACGTGGTCGCGGAAGTGGCGCGCACGGTGGTCGACCCCGCCAAGGTCTTCACCAAGTCACGCCCGAAGATGGGCAGCGAGGACTTCGCCGACATGCTGCACGCGGTGCCCGGCGCCTATTTCTGGGTAGGCCATGAAGGCTCCGTGCCGGTGCACAATCCCGGCTACGTGCTGGACGACAAGATCTTGCCTGTTGGAGCCAGCATGTTCGCGCGCATCATCGAAACCCGCTTGCCGGCAGGCGCCCATGCATGAATCGGCATCGAACGAAGCGGTGACGTCGCTGCACGATCTCAGCGCCGTCGACCTGCTCGCGGGCTATCGCAGCGAGCAATTTTCGCCGTCGGAAGTGCTGGAGGACGTGCTGGCGCATATCGCGCTGTGGGAGCCGCACATCAAGGCGCTCTACGCCTTCGATCCGGAGGGCGCGCGCGCCACCGCAAAGGCCTCGACCGGACGCTGGCAGAGGGGCGAGCCGATGGGTCCGCTCGACGGTGTCCCCGCCACGATCAAGGAGAATATCGCGACCAAGGGCGTGCCGGTGCCGCTCGGTGCCGCCTCCAGCCCACTCGCACCTGCCGCAAAGGACGCGCCGCCGGCAGCGCGGTTGCGCGAAGCCGGTGCCGTGATTTTTTCAAAAACCACCATGCCCGATTACGGCATGCTGTCGTCGGGTCTGTCGAGCTTCCATCCCCTCACCCGCAACCCCTGGGACCTCGGCAAAAATCCCGGCGGTTCCAGTTCCGGTGCGGGCGCCGCCGGTGCCGCCGGCTACGGCCCGTTACATCTCGGTACCGATATCGGCGGCTCGGTGCGGCTGCCGGCGTGCTGGTGCGGTCTCGTCGCGCTGAAGCCGAGCCTCGGGCGAGTTCCGGTCGATCCGCCTTACGTCGGCCGCGTCGCCGGGCCGATGACCCGAACCGTCGATGACGCCGCCTTGATGATGGGCGTGCTGTCGCGGCCCGATCGCCGCGACGGCATGAGCCTGCCGCCGAATGACATCAACTGGAAGGCGCTCGATAAACCCGTGCGCAAATCGCGCATCGGCCTGATGCTCGACCTCGGCGTCGGCCAGGCATTGGAAAAAGACGTGCGCGAAGTGGCGGTAAAGGCTGCGAAAGCGTTCGAATCGGCGGGCGCCGTTGTCACCGAAGTCGATGGCGTGCTGACGCGCGAGATGCTCGACGGGCTCGACAATTTCTGGCGCGCGCGGATGTGGGACGATCTTTCGAAGCTCTCGCCAACCGAGCGCGCCAAGGCGCTGCCCTATATCCTCAAATGGGCGGAAGCCGGGGCGAAGCTCTCAGGCGTCGACGTGGTCAGGGGTTTTAACGCCACCATGGCGATCCGGGCTGCGGCGGCAAAACTGTTTTGCGAAATCGACTACGTGATCTCGCCGGCGTCGCCGGTGGTGAATTTCGCCGCCGAACTCGCCTCCCCGATCAACGATCCCGAAAAACCGTTCGAACACATCTGTTACACCGTGCCGTGGAACATGTCGGAAAATCCGGCCGCCTCGATCAACGGCGGATTCAGCGCCGAAGGTTTTCCGATCGGCGTGCAGATCGTCGGCCGCCGCTTCGACGATCTCGGCGTGCTGGGAATGGCGAAGGCGTTTGAGACCATGCGGGGCGCGCAAAGGCCGTGGCCGACGCCGCCCGTGAAAAGTTAAGACGGCGCTGCATCCGCTGATTGTCATGCGCGGGCTCGACCCGCGCATCCATCCTCTTCATAAAGATGGATTGCCGGGTCAAGCCCGGCAATGACACAAGAGAATCAAAAACAACAGGAAGGAAATCCCCAATGGCATATGAGACGATCAAATATGAGGTCGCCGAGCAGATTCTCACCATCACGCTGAACCGGCCCGACAAGCTCAATGCCTTCAACGGTCCGATGCAGAAGGAGCTGATCGACGCGTTCGACCAGGCCGACAAGGACGACGATATCCGAGCGATCATCGTCACCGGCGCAGGCCGCGGGTTTTGCGCCGGCGCCGATCTTTCCTCTGGCGCCGACACTTTCGATCGCGACGCGCGGCGTGGGCCGGTCAAGCGCCTGGCCAATGGCAAGGTCGACTACCGCGATCCCAATGTGCGAGACGGCGGCGGACAGGTCACGCTGCGCATCTTCAAATGCTTGAAGCCGGTGATCGCCGCAGTCAACGGCCCGGCCGTGGGCATCGGCGTTACCATGCAGCTTGCGATGGATATCCGCATCGCATCCGAAAATGCGCGCTTCGGTTTTGTGTTCTCCCAGCGCGGCATTGTACCCGAAGCGGCGTCGAGCTGGTTCCTGCCACGCATTGTCGGCATCTCGCAGGCGCTGGAGTGGTGCTATACGGGGCGGGTATTTCCGGCGCACGAGGCGCTCGCCGGCCGCCTTGTCAGCAGGGTGGTGCCGCCGGACGAGTTGCTGCCGACCGCCCGCGCCTTGGCGCGCGAAATCGCCGCGAAAACCGCGCCGGTGTCGGTGGCGCTAATCCGGCAGATGATGTGGCGCATGCTGGGCGCCGACGATGGCCGCTCGGAGGACGTGAAAGAAGGCGTGGTGTCGTTCCTGGAAAAGCGCCCCGCGAACTTCAAGAACAAGGTCTCGGCGGATATGCCCGACTATTTCCCGTGGTGGAACGAGCGGGAGTATGAGTGACGGCGCGACAGAGCCAGGCGGCGCGACGCGAGAGGGCGTCGTTCTGCTTCATGGAATCAGCCGGACATCGCGTTCGTTTCGCAGGATGCAGATGGCGATCGAGGCCTCCGGATTCGTGACGCTAAACCTCGACTATGCGAGCCGCCGAAAGGCTTTGGAGTCGCTGGCCGAGGACATCCATCCGGCCATCGAACTTTTCGCCGCCGGCATCGAAGGCTCGATCCATTTCGTCACCCATTCCATGGGTGGCCTGTTGGCGCGGGCCTATCTCGCAAGATACCGGCCAAAGCGGCTCGGCCGCGTGGTGATGCTGGGGACACCCAACAGCGGAAGCGAGATTGCCGATCGGCTGAAGAACGTTCTGCCCTACCGCGCCTGGTTCGGGCCGGCCGGACAGCAGCTCATCACGACACGCGACGCTGCCCTCGACGCGATCCTGCCTCCGGTTGATTATCCGGTCGGCGTCATCGCGGGAGACCGGTCGATCTATCCGATATCGTCGGTATTTCTGCCGAAGCCGCATGACGGAAGGGTATCGGTCGAGAACACCAGGCTCGACGGCATGGTCGATCACGTTGTGATCGGCGTATCGCATCCCTCGCTGGTGCGAAGCCGTTTGACGATCGAACAGACCACCGCGTTTCTTCGGCATGGTCGGTTTGACTCTTTCGCTGTCATCACCCGCGAAAGCGGGTGATCCAGTAAACACTGATGTCAGTGACTACTGGATGCCCCGCCTTCGCGGGGCATGACGAGGAGTTTACCGCATCATCAGCGCCACGCGCCCGATGGCTTTGCGATCGACCAATAGCCGCATCGCTTGCGCATAATCTTCCAGCGGCAATCGATGCGAGATATTCGGCCGGATCTTGCCGGCCTCGGCCCAATCCGTCAGCGCTCTGATCCGAGCTTCGCCCGCCGCCGGATTTCTTCGCACCGCCTCGCCTGCGCGGACGCCAACAACGCTGGCGCCCTTGATCAGCAACAGATTGGTGCGGGCGAGCCCGATACCGCCGGTAAAACCGATCACGAGAATGCGCGCGCCCCAGGCAATGCAGCGCATACTGTTTTCGAAAACCTCGCCGCCGACGGGATCGAACACCACATCGGCGCCGCGGCCGTCGGTGATGCGCTTGACGGCGTCGCGGAAGGGTTCGCGGCGATAGAGCACCAGATGATCGGCGCCGCGCGCCTGCGCGACCGCGAGCTTTTCCTCTGACGAGGCCGCGGCGATCACAGTGGCACCGAGCATCTTGCCGATCTCGACCGCGGCCAGCCCAACGCCGCCGCCGGCGCCGTGCACCAGCAGCACTTCACCGGGCCGAAGCTGGCCGCGATCGATCAGCCCGTGAAACGCGGTGCCATGGGCGGCGAGAAACGTCGCGCCCTCGGCATAGTCGAAGGTCGATGGCAACGGCGTGAGCTGCGACGCCGCCACCACGGCCTCGTCGGCATAGGCTCCGTGCCGCATCTTGACGATCACCCGGTCGCCGACCGCAACGCCATCAGCGGCGCCATTGAGCTCGACGACCTCACCGGCGGCTTCCACCCCGGGCGTGAACGGCAGCGGCGGCTTGAGCTGATACTCGCCGGCGGCCATCAAAATATCGGGAAAGTTGATCCCGGCGGCATGAATGGCGACGCGCGCCTGCCCCGGCGCCAGCGGCGCGGAGGCAAATGTTTCCAGGCGCAAGCGCTCGGGCGGGCCGAGTTCGCGGCAGACGACGGCCTTCGGCATCAGGCCGCGCTCGCTCTTCGCCGCTGCAGCGCCTCGCGGACCAGCGGCATCCGGTCGTTGCCGAAATACATGTCGGTCTTGTCGACAAAGATGGTCGGCGACCCAAACCCGCCGCGCGCCATCACTTCATGGCCTTGAGCTGATCCTTGATCGCCTGCTCGCCGATGCCTGCAAGGAATTTTTGGGGATCGACGCCGACCCGTTGGCATACTTCCGCCAGCACCGCGTCCTGCGAGATGTCCTTGTCCTCGCCCCAATAGATCTCGAACACCCCTGCGGTGCGCGCCCAGTCCGCCATGTCTTTCTTCTGGTAGTTCACCTTGGCCGGCACCGGCGTTTCCCGCGAGGCATAGACGCTGGGGTTGATGGTGTTGAAGATGCCGCCAACCAGGATCGGCCGCCACGAAATCTCGACCCCGAATTCTTTTGCCAGCGGCTGGATGTTGTGGAAGGCGAGATAGGTCCAAGGACTGGAGCAGTCGAAGAAGAACTCGATCATGATGTTTCCTTTGCGATGCCGCGTTTGGCGGCGTTGTTTCCTAGCACGCTCCCGTCACCCTGAGGTGCCGCCGCAAAGCGGCGGCCTCGAAGGGCGCAACATCAAGGCTCGTCATCCTTTGAGGCTCGCAAGTGCTCGCACCTCAGGATGACGGCTCACTTCCGTCCCGCCATCTCCTTCGCCGCCTGCCCGAACATATTCTTGCGCGCCTCCTCGTCGAACGGCTCCTTGACGAATTTGCCGATCGCAAGCCCCGCCTGCACCTGAGGCCGGGCGCGGACATCCGCATACCAGCGCTTGACGTTGGGATAATCGTCGAGCGTAAACCCTTGCGCCTTGTGGGTCATGGTCCAAGGAAAGCAGGCGATGTCGGCGATCGAATAATCGCCAGCGACGTACGCCCCGGTCTTGCCCAGCTGGGTATCGAGCACGCGATAAAGCCGCGCCGCCTCGTCGCGGTAGCGTTCGATCGCATAGGGGATTTTCTCCGGCGCGTAGAGCGCGAAATGGCCGTGCTGGCCGAGCATGGGACCGAGCCCGCCCATCTGCCACATCACCCATTGCACCACCCGGGAGCGACCGCGCATGCCCTCAGGTAGGAAACGGCCGGTCTTTTCGGCGAGATAGACCAGGATGGCGCCGGTCTCGAATACCGAAAACGGCCCGCCGCCATCGGCTGGCGCATGATCTACGATCGCCGGAATCCGATTGTTCGGGCTGATCGCGAGAAATTCCGGCTTGAATTGCTCGCCAGCCCGAATGTTGACAGGAACGACCGTGTAGGGAAGCCCCAATTCCTCCAGCATGATCGAGATTTTCCAGCCGTTCGGTGTCGGCGCGTAATGAAGGTCGATCATGGGATGATCCTGAAAGCGACTGCCGCCATCCTAGCCTGCGGAATACCCTCGTTCCAGTCGCGCTAGCGGTCTTGTGGAGCGCATGGCGAACATGGCACACAGGCGCCTCAATCAGAACCGACCGGGAGGCCCCCATGCTGTTTCCAACCACGATCGCAGGCTCCTTGCCAAAGCCGGAATGGCTGGCCGAACCCAACACGCTGTGGGCGCCCTGGAAGTCTTCCGGCGAGGTGCTGGCCCGCGCCAAGCGTGACGCCACGCTGTTGGCCATAAAACTGCAGGAGGACGCCGGCGTCGACATCGTCACCGAGGGCGAGCAGGCCCGCCAGCATTTCGTCCACGGCTTTCTGGAGAAGATCGAAGGCATCGACTTCGCCCATAAGGTCGAGATGGGAATCCGAAAAGACCGCTACAAGGCGATGGTCCCGCAGGTGGTGGCGCCACTGCGGTTGACGGGCCGCGTCCATGCCATTGAGGCCCGTATCGCCCGCACCCACACCATGCGGAAATTGAAATTCACCCTGCCCGGCCCAATGACCATCATCGACACCATCGCGGACCAGTATTACGGCGACCGCGTCAAGATGGCGTTCGCCTTTGCCGAACTGCTCAACGAGGAGGCCAAGGCGTTGCAGGCCGACGGCGTCGACGTCATCCAGTTCGATGAGCCCGCCTTCAACGTCTACATGAACGAGGTCTCTGACTGGGGCATCAGGGCGCTGGAGCGCGCCGCGGAAGGGCTGACCTGCGCCACCGCGGTTCATATCTGCTATGGCTACGGCATCAAGGCCAATACCGACTGGAAGGAAACGCTCGGCAGCGAGTGGCGGCAATACGAAGAAATCTTTCCGGCGATCGCCAACAGTCCGATCCAGCAGGTCGCGATCGAATGCCGCAATTCGCGGGTGCCGCTGGAACTGCTCGGCCTGCTCACCGGCAAGATCGTGCAGGCCGGCGTGATCGACGTCGCCAGCGATACCGTGGAAACGGCAGAGGATGTCGCCAAGGTGATCGACGACGTCTTCAAATTCGTGCCCAAGAGCAATATCGTCGCGACAACCAATTGCGGCATGGCGCCGATGCATCGCGATATCGCCGAGGCCAAACTGATGGCGCTCGGCGCCGGTGCGAAATTGGCGCGGCAGCGGTTTGGCTAATGTTTGTCTCCGCGAAACTGGCCGCCCGGATCATTGCTGCGTCACTGGCCGCGATATCGCTGCCGGCGCGCGCCGATGATCGCACCTTGCTGAATGCCTGTCAGGCCGTGATCGATCGCGCGGCGCAATCGGCGCTGGATGCGGCTGCGGCCGGCGTCAAAACGGACGATGCGGAACTGCAGCGTTGCAGGCAGATCGTTCGCGAATGGGCGTTGCGCGATGCGCGGATGAGCGTCGACGAGCACGGCCGGCCGCTGCGCTAGTTAGACGGCAGTTCGGCGCTCGGATGCAGCACCACGCGATATCCCGCACCTAGCGCGCGCAGGGTCGAAGGCGGCGTCAGCAGCATCGCATCCTTGATGAAGCGCCCAACGCCGCGATATCCGCCGGGCGACCACAACAGCGTCCGGCCCTGAGCAATCAGGTAACCCTCCGTGCCTTCTTGCACCATCGTACCATCGGGCAACCGATCGATGGGCATTGGCAGCGGATGCAGCCGTTTCGCCCGACCATCGAGCCGCTCGCGGTGAAGCACGGTGTCCATCTCATCAGCGAGAACATTTTTGACGCCATTGCCCTCCTCCCACGCAGCACGAAACCGGTTGGCGTCGTCGCGGCGGCAGAAAAAGCACGGGCGATGCCCCGCCGCGAAAGCGGTGGCCTCGTCGAGAAAGAACAGCTCGGTCCAGCTGCGGCCGCCCATCACCTCGCGCCGACGTCCCTTGAATTCGCAGACGCAGGTAAGCCACGCTTTATTGGCCCAGCGCCGTGTCAGCAAAGTCCTGGTTGCGGGGTCGTGAATGATGCCGCGATTGCCGGTGAACATGCCGCGATGCGGGGTCGCGATGATGTCTCCCGTGGGAATGACCCGGTTTTGCAGCGGCATAGGCTATCTCTGCTCCCTCTCCCCGCCTGCGGGGAGAGGCAAGAAGGATCACGCCGCGCCGTCGCGGATCGGCGGCTGGAACGAGAGCGCAGTATCCCACGGAAAGAATATCCAGGTGTCCTGCGACACTTCGGTAATATAAGTATCGACCAGCGGTCGCCCCATCGGTTTGGCGTACACGGTTGCGAAATGCGCGCCGGGGAGCATATCGCGGACCAGCCGCGCGGTCTTGCCGGTGTCGACGAGATCATCGACGATCAGCAACCCATTGCCGGTGCCGCCGCCGAGTTTCGCGGTGTCGGCCGAAACGCCTTTCAGAACCTTCAGGTCGCCCTGCTTGGTATGATCGTAGCTGGCGATGCAGACGGTATCGATCACGCGCACGCCGAGTTCGCGCGCGACGATCGCCGCCGGCACCAGCCCGCCGCGGGTGATGGCGATGACGGCATGAAACGGCCCGACCTCGTTCAGCCGCCAGGTCAGCGCCCGGCAATCCCTGTGAAACTGGTCCCATGAGACCGGGAAGGCCTTGCCCGCGCGCTCCTGCGCGCTCAGTTCCGGATGCTCAGCCATTATCATTCTCCTACATTTTCCGGATCACGGCCGTGGCCGTCGCGGTCGCGACGATCTTGTCGTTCTGGAACAATTCACTGCTCAGCTGGCAAACTTCCTTGCCGCGCAGCACCACGCGCCCGACACCTTTCAGCGGACCAACTTTCGCCGGCCGGTGAAACTGCACATTGAGATTTAGCGTCGGCGCAAACTCGCCGGCGTCCAGCGTCGCGGTCAGCGCCGGCCCCATGGTATCGTCGAGCATGGCGGCAAGAAATCCACCCTGCACATTTCCCGCCGGGTTCAGGAATTCCGGCTTCGCCTCGAATTTGACTTCGACGGTGCCGCGTTCGCCATCGATCTGAAGGAATTCGATGCCCAGTGTCTTCACGCAAGGCGGCGGCGGCAACCGGCCATCGACGATTTTCCAGAAGAACGAATTCTTGTCCACCACGCTGATCTCGCTCTGCCTCGATGATCGCTTCGCTACCGGACCACGTTCAATCCAGCCAGCATTTCCTTCACCGCATTCATCGCGGCATTGAGTTTTTCCGGATCGCGCGAGCGCACGACAAGATTGGTGTTCGGCTTCTTGTCTTCGTCCTGAAACGGATAGGAGCCGATGACGGTGTCGGGATGCGCCTTGGCGATTTCGCGCAGGGGACCGCCGATGTCGCCTTCCCTTGCATTGGCGCGAACCGATTCCGACAGCATCCGCACGCCTGATTTCAGCTTCGGCGCGACAATGTCCATCATCGCCTGCATGATCGAGGGCACGCCCGCCATCACGATGACATTGCCGATCTTGAAACCGGGCGCGAGGATGGTCGCGCTCTGGATCAGTTCGGCGCCGTCGGGAATCCGGGCCATGCGCAGCCGCGCCT
>WNEZ01004364.1_pt1 | contig 13449 bp, 24 predicted proteins | sample 5400521 | NCBI WGS metagenome assembly WNEZ01 (sample SAMN13153339, study PRJNA577476) | soil metagenome | isolation source: 120 cm saprolite under Douglas fir tree site 2 hole 1 replicate 1 | place: USA:California | collected 2015-04-18 | reverse complement strand
TCCTCGATCACTCCGTCTACATGGTGAGCAACGACGGACCCAAGACCTGGACCGACGTGGTGATTGTCGTCAACAATCGCTATCGCGCGGCGGCGTCGGAAATTCAGCCCGGTCAGAGCGTCACCGTGGGCCCCAGGCAATTGATCGGCGAAAACGGAGTCTTTGCTCCGGCCACGCTTTCCTTGGAGGAATTCGAGTTGCGAACGTCTCAGGGACACACCAAGCTGGTGGAGCGCGGCGCGTACCGCTAGTTGACCTACTTCTTCGAGGGTTCTTCCTTTTGCTTGGTTCCCTTGGCCTTTCTGGGCGCGGAAGCCTTCTTCTCCGACGCAGCCTTCTTGGGTTTTGAGACCTTGGTGTCATCGGACGCCTTCTTCGATTCGGTCGCTTTCTTCTGGTCCGGCTTTTCCTTTTCAGCCGCCGGCCGATCGACCAACTCCAGCAGCGCCATCTGGGCCGCGTCGCCGGGCCGGTAGCCCAAGCGGACGATGCGGGTGTAGCCACCCGGCCGCTCCGCGTAGCGATCGCGCAGATTGCCGAAGACCTTCTGCAGAAGCCCCTTGTCGTGAAGAGTCCGGGCGGCAAGGCGCACGTTGGACAGACCTCCGCGCTTGCCCAGCGTAATCACCCGTTCCACCACCCGGCGGGCCTCCTTGGCCTTGGGGAGCGTGGTTCGAATCGCCTCGTGCTCGATCAGCGATGCGACCATGTTTCCCAGCATCGCCAACCGATGACTGGTGGTGCGGTTAAGCTTTCGACTTCCAACGCGATGCCGCATCTAACGCTCCGGGATACTCGCTTTTGACTTATGCCTTGGGTTGAATGCTCGGGGGCGGCGGTGGCGCCACCTTCGGCGGCCAGTTTTCCAGCTTCATGCCCAAAGAGAGGCCCATCTCGGCGAGGATCTCCTTGATTTCCTTGAGCGACTTACGACCAAAATTCTTCGTCTTCAGCATCTCCGCTTCGCTGCGCTGAACCAGGTCCCCGATCGTCCGGATATTCGCTTGCTGCAGGCAATTGGCGGACCGTACCGAGAGCTCCAACTCATCGACCGACCGGAACAGATTCTCGTTGAGCTTCGCCTCCTCCTTGGGAGTCTCCATCGCCACCGGCTCTTCGGTTTCATCGAAGTTGATGAACACCGTCAGCTGCTCCTTCACGATTGGACTAACCGAGCCGTCCGACCAGACCTCGAGGGACAGTCGGTCGTAGTCGGTGACTTGTCCGACGCGGGCATTGGTGACCTGGTAGTTGACCTTGCGCACCGGCGAAAACAGCGAATCCACGGGGATGGTGCCTAGCGGCGCACCGGCGATCTTGTTGCCAACCGCGGGAAGGTAGCCGCGGCCGCGACGGCAGGTCATCTCCATTCGCACCTTGCCACCCTCAGAGATGGTGCAGATGTGGTGCCCCGGATTGAGGATCTCCACCTGGTCGTCAGCGATGATATCTCCCGCCTTGATCTCTTTCGGACCCTCCGCTTCGATTCGAAGCGTCTTCTGCTCGTTGGTGTGCATCCGAAGCAGAACTTCCTTCAAGTTGAGGACGATGTCCGTGACATCTTCGACGACCTCGGGAATCGTGCTGAACTCGTGCTCCACACCGTCGATCTTGAGGGAAGTGATCGCCGCCCCCTGAAGGGAGGAGAGCAAAACGCGACGCAGCGAATTTCCCAACGTCGTCCCGAAGCCCCGCTCCAGCGGCTCGGCGATGAACTTTCCATAGGTCGGGGTGAGGCTGTCTTGATCGACCTCCAACTTGCGGGGTTTGATCAGATCTCGCCAATTCTTTGCAACGAATGTGTCTGCCATTTCTGCACCTTTCGGTCGGCACCGACGTACCCGCCGATCGGCGGGAGGACGACCTTTAAGAGTTCACCAAGCCTTACTTCGAATACAGTTCGACGATCAGCTGCTCCTGGATAGGCATCGTCAGGTCCTCGCGATTGGGAACCGCCTTCACCAATCCCTTCAAAGCTTTCTTGTCGACCTCCAGCCACTGAGGGATGCCGCGCCGATCGACCGTTTCAATGGCTTCGGCAATCCGAAGCATCTTTCGACTCTTGGTCACCACCTCTACCTGAGCCCCCGGTTTCACGCCGAAGGAGGGGATGTTCACGCGCTTTCCGTTGACCTGGAAATGGCCATGGCGGACCAGCTGTCTCGCTTCTGACCGAGTATCGGCGAAGCCCATTCTGAAGACCACGTTGTCCAGGCGCAGCTCCAGCTGCTGCAACAGGTTCTCGCCCGTCTTCCCCTTGGCCGCCGAGGCGCGGTGATAGTAGCCGCGGAATTGCCTTTCAAGCAGGCCATACATCCGCTTGACCTTTTGTTTTTCGCGAAGCTGAACTCCGTAGCCGGAAAACTTCACCCGGCCCTGGCCATGCTGCCCGGGCGGATACGGGCGTCGCTCAATCGCGCATTTGTCGGTGTAGCAGCGGTCCCCCTTCAGATACATCTTGAGGTTTTCGCGCCGGCAAATTCGGCAAACGCTGGCGGTATAACGGGCCAAATCACACTCCCTTTCGAAAAGAATTCATGAAATGAGAAATCAAACCCGCCGACGCTTTGCCTGACGGCATCCGTTGTGAGGGATCGGGGTGACGTCGCGAATCAGAGAGATCTTCAGCCCCGCGCCCGCCAGCGCGCGCAAGGCCGACTCTCGGCCGGCGCCCGGACCCTTGACCAACACCGTCACGTTCTTCAGGCCGTGCTCCATCGCCTTTGCCGCGGCATCACCCGCCGCGACCTGCGCGGCAAACGGAGTCGACTTTCGGCTTCCCTTGAACCCCCTGGCGCCCGCCGAGGACCAGGCGATCACGTTCCCTGAAACATCGGAGATGGTAATAATCGTGTTGTTGAAGGTGGACTGGATGTGAACAACGCCGTTGAGAATGCTTTTCTTGGCCTTGCGCTTGGCCTTTTTTGCCGCAGGCTCCGCCTCCGGGGTGGTCGCCGGCGCTTCAGTCTTGACTTCTTCCGCCATGATTTCGAGTGCTCCTTCTCAACCTTATTTTCTAAGGTCGGGGGGCGGGGGTCGGCGCAACTGCCTTGACTCGGACGATTCCCCGTTTCGGACCCTTCCGCGTCCGCGCATTGGTATGGGTTCGCTGGCCGCGCGCCGGCAGGCCCTTGCGATGACGCAGTCCCCGATAACAACCCAGGTCCATCAGGCGCTTGATGTTCATCGTCACTTCGCGTCGCAGGTCGCCTTCGACCTTGCGGGTGCTTTCAATCACCTCGCGAATCCGTTTGACCTGGTCCTCGTGCAGATCCTTGGTCCGGGTCACCAGGTCGATTCCCGCCGCCGCGCAGATGTCGTGAGCGGATTTCTTTCCGATCCCGTAAATGTATTGAAGCGAGATGACGACCCTCTTTTGAGGCGGCAGGTCGACTCCGGCAATGCGAGCCATCTTATCCGATCCCTTTCATCGCGCTTATCCTTGGCGCTGTTTGTGGCGCGGGTTCGCCGCGCAGATCACCCTCACCACTCCCTTGCGCCGGATCACCTTGCACTTATCACAGATTTTCTTCACTGACACACGAACCTTCATCGCTTTGTCCCTCTTGAAAACAAGTGCCTATTCGAACGCTCTACTTCGCGCGATAAGTGATGCGCCCGCGCGAGAGGTCATACGGCGACAGCTCCACCTTCACCTTGTCGCCAGGAAGAATCCGGATGAAATGCATCCGCATCTTTCCGGAAATATGCGCAAGGACCTTGTGACCATTGTCCAGCACCACCCGGAACATGGCGTTTGGGAGCGGCTCCATTACCGTTCCTTCCACCTCAATTGCGTCGTCCTTCGGCAATCAAACTCCTCGTTTTCACACGCATAAATCACTTAGAGCGCGCCCGGATAGCACTTTGCCCAAGGGCGCGCAAGATCCCCACCCTCCATCTCCCGCCCGACATCGACGATAAACGACCGAAAACTCGGCCCTTTTCTTGAGTTTCAGCGCCGGGCGGGGGCACCTCCCAACCCTGCACCGAGCCTGATCTTAATCCCGCATCTGAAAACACGCATGAGAATCAGGTGCTTGCAGGAGAGCCAGCCGTCGGACGGGTGAGGATCTCAGGCCCATCCTCGGAGACCAACACCGTATGTTCGAAGTGCGCCGAAAGCCTGCCATCCAGGGTTACCGCCGTCCACTCGTCGTCGAGGACCTCCACCTGGTGGGTGCCGGCATTCACCATCGGCTCGATCGCCAGGACCAGCCCGCTTCGAAGCTTCATCCCGGTTCCGGGCTCGCCGAAATTGGGGACCTGCGGCTGCTCATGCAACTTCTTGCCGATCCCATGTCCGACGAAGTCGCGGACGACCGAGAATCCCCTCTTCTCCACCAGCGTTTGCACTGCGTACCCAATGTCCCCGATCCGATTCCCGACCTGAACGGCGGCGATCCCCTGGTGCAGCGATTCGCGCGTGGCCTCAATCAGGCGCTGCGCTTCGTCGCTGATTCTTCCCACTGGAACGGTGCGCGCGGAGTCCCCATAGAAACCCTTGTAGACGACGCCAAAGTCCAGCTTGATCAGGTCTCCCTCCGCGAGCTTCTTCTTCTTGGAGGGGATCCCGTGGATCACCTCCTGATTGACCGACGCGCACAAGCAGCAAGGGAATCCAAGGTACCCTTTGAATGCTGGCTTGGCTCCCTTGCGAAAGATCAGGTCCTCGGCAATGCCGTCCAAGTCCCAGGTGGTGATGCCCGGTGCCACCGCCGTCTGGAGGGCGTCGAGAATCTCGGACACGATGCGGCCGGCATCCCGCATCAGCGCGATTTCGTCTTTGTTCTTTAGCTCTACCTGGCCCATGCGCTAGTGGCTCGGAGTAGAACGGCTCAGGCGCCAGGGTGCATCGCTGCGAGCCCTGGGGGTCACGGTTTACTCAGCGCTTTCTTGATTTCAACGTAGATGCCCGCGGGCGTCCCGACGCCGCTCACCGAGGTCAACAACCCACGCTTCGAGTAGTAGGACTTGAGCGGCGCGGTCTCCGCCGAATAAATCTTAAGTCGCTCCTTCACCGCCTGCTCTTTGTCATCCTCCCGCTGGACCAACCCGCCGCCGCATTTGTCGCAGAAGCCGGCCCTCTTCGGAGGATTTTGATACACCTGGTACACCGTCCCATCATTGGGGCAATTCCGGCGTCCGGAGATGCGCTCGATCAGCTTCTCCTCCGGCACCTCCAGCGAGATCACCGCATCCAGACGCTTCTTGAGCTTGCTCAACACCGATTCCAAAGCCTCCGCCTGACCAATGGTCCTGGGGAAACCGTCGAGCACGCAACCATTGGCGCAATCCGGCTGCTGCAGCCGCTCTTCGACCACCCCCACCATCAGGTCATCGGGAATCAGCCTTCCCTGATCCATGATCGGTTTGGCTTTTTTCCCCAGGGCGGTGCCGCGGCGGACTGCCTCGCGCAACATGTCGCCGGTCGAGATCTGCGGGATTTGGTAATCAGCGAAGAGATTCTTCGCCTGGGTCCCCTTTCCCGCGCCCGGTGGTCCTAAGAGAATGATGTTCATGATTTTCGAAGCGAGCTAATACCTACGCCGCGACGCGGAGGCGGCCGCGGATCTTCGGCCCGCGGGGCCCGGCAAATCCCTCGTAATTGCGGCTGATCAGATGACCTTCCACCTGCTGCACGGTATCCAGGGCCACTCCGACCACGATCAGCAGGGCGGTGCCGCCGAACGGGAAGTGAACCCCCATCACGTTGGTGATCAGCGATGGAATCACGCAGATCGTCGCCAGATACACCGCGCCGCCGAAGGTGATCCGATCGAGGACCCGGGAGATGTAATCGGCGGTCTGGCGCCCGGGTCGGATCCCGGGGATGTAGCCCCCCTGCTTCTTGATGTTGTCCGCTACGTCGTCGGGGCGAAAGGTGAGGGCGGTGTAGAAGTACGAGAAGAAGATAATCAGCATCACGAATGCGCCGTTGTAAATCCACACGTTGCTTTCCAGCGCTCGATTGACTCTTCCCAAGAAGGGCAACCACTGGGACAGGGTGGTCGGAAAGGAAAGCAGCGCTCCGGCAAAGATGGGGGGAATCACGCCCGAGGAGTTGACCTTCATTGGAAAGTAGGTGGCCTGGCCCGCGAACATCCCCCGACCCGCCACCCGCTTTGCGTACTGGACGGGTATCCGCCGCATGCCGCGTTCCATGTAAACGACCACCGCGATCACCAGCAGGATGAAGAAGCACAGGCCAATCACCTCGCCCACGTTGATCACCTCGGTCACCGTGAGTTCGTAGAGCTGCCGCATCGCCGACGGCACCCGGGCGATGATCCCGGCGAAGATGATCAGGGAAATCCCGTTTCCAATCCCGCGCTCGGTGATTCGCTCGCCCAGCCACATGATGAAGGCGGTGCCAGCGGTCAAGCTGATCACCGTCATCACCGTGAACCACAAGGTATCTTCGGGAACCACAATCTGGTCCAGGCCGGTCTTGTGCTGGGTGGCGGTCCGGCCGATCGAGGCCAGGTAACGCGCGATTCCCGTGCCCTGGATAATCGACAGGACGATCGTCCCGTATCGGGTGTACTGGTTGAGCTTCTGGCGCCCGTTGGCGCCCTCTTTCTGGAGTCGCTCGAAGGTCGGAACCACCACCGAGAGCATCTGCATGATGATCGACGCCGAGACGTAGGGCATGATTCCCAGCCCGAAGATGGACATCTGCTCCAGCGCGCCGCCCGAGAACAGATTGAACAGGCTGACCAGACCTCCGGCCTTCTTCTGGTCCTCCATGAAGGCGCTCATCGCGGCCCGGTCGACGCCGGGAGTGGTGACGAAGATGCCGATCCGATAGATGCCGAGAATCACCAGGGTGTACAGCAGGCGAGTCCGCAGCTCGGCAATTCGAAAGACATTTGCAATCGCGTTCAGTGCCACTTCAGTTCCCTCTTTGGAAGAGTTGGGTCATACCGGAGGGGGTTTGGCCGATCCCGCGGAGGGTTTGGCCGGTCGAACGCCCTTTCCTCCGTGCGCCCTGGCAGCGGAATCCTGGCGGTGGGACACCAGTGGAAGCTCCTCCACGGCGCCTCCCGCATTCTCGATCGCCGCCCGTGCGCCTGCAGAGAACTTGTGGGCCTTGACCGTCAGCTTCTTGGAAAGCGTTCCATTCCCCAGAATCTTGATCCCGGTCCCGCTTCCCTTCACCATTCCCCGCTCTCGCAAGAGCGATTCGTCCACTACCGCGCCGGCCGCCAGATGGTCGAGCGCACCGACGTTGACGATCTGGTAAGAAATTCGGTTCGGTGAATTGAAGCCGAACTTCGGCAAGCGGCGCTGCAAGGGCATCTGTCCGCCCTCGAAGCCCTCGAAATGCATGTTCCCGGTGCGCGCCTTTTGGCCTTTGCCGCCTCGGCCAGCGGTCTTGCCATGACCGGAACCCTGTCCCCGGCCCACTCGCTTCTTCCGGTGGCGGGAACCCTCTGGGGCGGTCAATCGATGAAGAGTGGTCATAATCAAATGCCTCGTCGAGTTACGGCTTGGTCTGCGGGTCGCTCGCCGCCTTCTGATTGGCCAGATCGCGAAGTCGAATCTTTCGCGGCTTTCGACGCCGGGAAGGGCTCGGCTCCTGTTGAACGACTTTCTGATCCACCAGGTGCTGCACTTTGAAGATCATCCCCCGGACCTCGGGCGTATCCTTCAGCAGCCGCTCCTGACCGAGCTTCTTCAATCCCAGCCCCTGAATCGTCCGCCGCTGGGTATCCGCGGCGCCCGCAAAGCTCTTTACCAGCTTTACCTTCAGGCCCATGGCTAACTCCTGCCCTCCACCGGCTTCATGTTTTCCAGCTCACGGCCGCGCAAGCGCGAAACCTGCTCCGCGGAACGCAACTGCCCCAATCCGTTGAGAGTGGCCTTCAAAACATTGTGGGGATTGCGCGAGCCTTGCGTCTTGGTGAGGATGTTCCGCACTCCCGCCGCCTCGAGCACCGCGCGCACCGGGCCACCGGCGATCACCCCAGTGCCTTCCATCGCTGGCTTGAGCAGTACCCAGCCGGCGCCGAAATGACCGAGCACCTCGTGCGGGATGGTGTGCCCTAAGAGCGGGACCTTGAAAAGATTCTTCTTCGCATTCTCTCCGCCTTTGCGGATCGCCTCCGGAACTTCGTTGGCCTTCCCCAGTCCAACACCCACGTGGCCCGCGCCATCGCCGACCACCACCAATGCGGCAAAGGAAAACCGCCGGCCACCTTTGACGACCTTGGCCACGCGATTGATGTTGACCACCCGGTCGGTGAGGTCGAGATCGTTTGGATTGATAGGGGTTGCCACGTTCTTAGTGTTCCTTTCGGTTAAAACTTCAGGCCGGCTTCTCTCGCCGCCTCCGCCACCGCGGCGATCCGCCCATGGTAGGGACAACCGTTGCGATCGAAAACCACGGCGTCCACCTGCGCCGCCTTGCACTTCTGCGCGATCAGCTTTCCCACCCGCTTGGCATCCGCCTTCTTGTCCCCCTCCTGGGGGCCGCCCTTGAGCTCCTTGGAGAGGGAGGACGCAAACGCCACCGTTCTGCCGCTCGCATCGTCGACCACCTGGGCGTAGATGTGATTGAGGCTCCGATATACCGACAAGCGCGGCCGGGCAGGCGTCCCCGCCAGCTTCCTGCGGATTCGGGCTTTTCTCTTCAGTAGTCTGAGCTCTATCTTGGACATGCTTCTCTCCTACCTCGCGGCTAGGCCGCGCCCGTCTTGCCTTCCTTGCGAATGATTCGTTCCGTCGAGTACTTGATTCCTTTTCCCTTGTAAGGCTCGGGGGGGCGCAGCGCCCTGATCTTCACCGCGGTGGTTCCCAGTACCTGTCGATCCGCGCAGCGCAGGGTCAATCCAAGGGTCGGCAGGCCATCCTCGGATCGGGGAGCCTTGTCCATCTCGGCAGTAACGCCCTCAGGCAATGGGAAGATCACCGGATGAGAAAAGCCGAGCGAAAACTGGATTGTCTTGCCCTTCACCTCTGCGCGGAAACCCACCCCGCGAATATCCAGCCGCCGCTCCCAGCCGGTGGACACGCCCTTGGCCGCATTGGCGAGGATCGAACGGGTGAGCCCATGAAGGCTCTTCGCCCGCCGGGACTCATCGGGGCGGCGAACCACCACCTGCCCGTCCTTCACTTCGACCGTGATCTCCGGCGAGGGGATGGCAATCGACAGCTTGCCCCTAGGACCCTCGAACTGGACTCGCTGTCCGGCCACCGAGGCCTTCACCTTGTCTCCGAGCTTGATCGCCAGTTTTCCGATTCGACTCATGAATTCTCGAGTTGCACTAGTACACCGTGCAGATCAGCTCGCCTCCGACATTCTGCTTGCGCGCCTCGTGATCCACCATCACGCCTTTGGAGGTGGAGAGGATCGAAATGCCCAATCCCCCCAGGACTCGGGGAATGTCGCGAACCGGGACGTATCGACGAATCCCCGGCTTGGAGATCCGCTTGATGCCCACCAGAACCGGACTGCGATCGGGCCCGTACTTGAGCATCACCGTGATCTCCCCCTGCGGCTTCCGGTCGTGGACGACGAAGTCCCCGATGAATCCCTCGTCCTTGAGGACCTTGACGACTTCCAGCTTGAGATTGGAAACCGGAAATACCACTCGCTCATGATGCGCGCGCGAGGCATTCCTCAGCCGCGTCAGCATGTCGCCTACGGGATCATTGACCGGCATATCTCACAGACCTACTTAAGGGGTCTTTCCCCTTCTCAAGAGCCGCCGCGCCTTCCGGGCCCATCCCGGTGGTTCGCGGACCGCTTTTCTACTGCTCGAGCCAACGCCTGGTTGGATTCACCAGGAGGACTTGATCACCCCGGTGACCTCGCCCTGGAGGGCTCGCTTCCTGAAGCAAATACGGCACATTTGAAACTTTCGCAAGAACGCCCTCGGCCGGCCGCAGAGGGGGCACCGGTTGTACTTGCGGACGGCGAACTTCGGCTTTCGCTTCGCCTGCGCAATTTTTGAGAGTTTCGCCACGCATTCTCCTATTGCCGGAAGGGCATTCCAAAGTGCCGCAGCAGGGCGCGACCCTGTTCGTCGTTCTTGGCATTGGTGACGATGCTCACGTTCATTCCCTTCACCTTCTCCACCTGGTCGTAGTTGATTTCCGGGAAGATCACCTGCTCCCGGATGCCGATCGTGTAATTGCCCTTCCCATCGAACGCTTTGGGCGAAACCCCTTTGAAGTCCCGGACCCGCGGCAGCGCGACGTTGATCAACCGATCGAGGAACTCGTACATCCGGTCGGAACGCAGGGTCACCGCCGCCCCGATCGCCTGTCCCGCGCGGAGCTTGAAGTTGGCGATCGCCTTGCGCGAGCGGGTCACTACCGGCCGTTGCCCGGTGATCGCCGCCAGCTGTTCCACCGCGGACTCGAGGATCTTGTTGTTGGACAGCGCTTCCCCCAGGCCCATGTTGATCACGATCTTCTCCAGGCGGGGGGCCTGGTTTGGATTCTTGAATCCGAATTCCTTCATCAGCGCGGGAACGCCCTCTTGCCGGTAGCGAATCTTGAGCCGCGCAGGCTTGACCTTCAGGCTTTCGTCGATGTTCGCGGTGTAGCCAACCTTCTTGGCCTCTTCCTTCTTGCGGCCCTTGGATGCCTTCTTCAGCTTGGGAGCTGCGACCTCTTTTGCAGGAGGTGGACCCTTTTGATCTTTGTCGCCTTCAGCCATTTGCCTTGATTTCCCTAATTCCCTTGTAAAAAAGGGCGGATAAATGCCTTAACCGATGCCCCTAGTCAATCGCCGCCTCGCACTTCTTGCAGAAGCGCGCGTTCTCCCCGCCTTCTCGGCGAATCCCCACCCGGGTCGTCTTCTGGCACTTGGGGCACACCAACGCCACCGAAGAAAGCGCGATCGTCCCTGGGCGCTCGATGATTCCGCCCTCCTGGTTGGCTCGCTCGCGGCCCTTCTTGACATGCCGTTTGATCAGCCGAAGACCCTCGACTTTCAGGCGATTAGCGTCCCGGTCGATGGTGATGATCTTCCCGCGCTTGCTGGCCTGGGTCTCGGTGCGCTCAACCCCCGAGATGACCTCCACCGTGTCTCCAACCCTGAGTTTCTGCATGGGCATCTCCTAGAGCACGCGGCTCAGAGGACCTCCGGCGCCAAAGAAATGATCTTCATGAACTTCCGAGCCCGAAGCTCGCGGGCCACGGGCCCGAAGATCCGGGTTCCCACCGGCTCTAAGTCCTTGGTGATCAGCACCGCCGAGTTGCCATCGAATTTGATGAAGCTCCCGTCGGCCCGACCGACCTCCCGCTTGGTGCGGACGATCACCGCCTTGGCCACATCGCCCTTCTTCACCTTTGAATTCGGCAGCGCCTCTCGAATCGACACCACGATCACGTCCCCGATCGACGCGTACTTGCGCTTCGAGCCTCCCAGCACCTTGATACAGAAAACCTTCTTCGCGCCCGAATTGTCGGCGACATCAAGCACGCTCGTCATTTGAATCATCGCAAAAACTCCTGTGCGCTAAACGCGCACCCCTCGTTCGAGGACTTCCACCACCCGCCAACGCTTGTCTTTGGAGGCCGGCTTGGTTTCTGCAATCCGAACCTTGTCTCCCTCCTGAAGGGTGATCTTCGAAGGATAATTGTGATCCTCGGCGTGCGCCTTGAACTTCTCCCGCCGGTTGATGACTTTTCCGTAGGCCCGATGGGCGGTCCGTCGGGTCACCGTCACCACCACCGTCTTCTGCATCTTGTTGGAAGTGATGATCCCGATCCGGGTCTTCGGCCGACCGCGCTGAGCGACTGCTTCGGTTTGTTCAGTAGAGTCCGACATAGGTTCCTATTCCTTCACCGCTGGGGCCGCGGCCTTCTGGGCCTTGGACTTCTCCGTCAAGACGGTGAGAATCCGAGCCAGATCGCGGCGATGCTCAGTCCTCTCTCCGGGATTGTCGAGGGTACCAGTTCGAAGCTTGAGCCGGTCCTGAAAGAGCGTCTCGCGCAGCTCGTTGGCGCGGCGCACCAGGTCGTCCCATTTCAGGTCTCGCAGATCTTTTGCCGTCGCCATCTTCGAAGCTCCTCTTCGCCGTCCTACAACGATTGACTCTGGCGGTGCACGATTCGGGTCCGCACCGGGAGCTTGGCTTGCGCCAATCGAAACGCCTGGCGCGCCACCTCCACGCTCATCCCGTCCATCTCGTAGAGAATCCGCCCCGGCTTCACCACCGAGACGTAGTATTCGACCGCACCTTTTCCAGTTCCCATTCGGGTTTCGGCGGGCTTCTTGGTGATCGGCTTGTCCGGGAATACCCGGATCCAGATTTTACCGCCGCGCTTGACGAAGCGGGTCATCGCCACTCGCCCCGCTTCGATCTGCCGCGAGGTCAGCCACCCTGGCTGCAGAGCCATCAGGCCGAACTCGCCAAAGCTGAGCGAGCTGCCGCGGTACGCCTTTCCCGGCATTCTGCCCTTCATCATCTTTCGGTACTTGGTGCGGGCTGGCTGAAGCATATCTGTCTAGTCTCCTTCCATTGGCTAACGGGTCGGCAAGCTCGAAGGCTGCCCCGCCTTGGTCGGCAATACCTCTCCGCGGAAGACCCATACCTTGCAGCCAATCGTCCCGTAAGTCGTCTTGGCCTCGGCGAAGCCGTAATCGATGTCCGCCCGGAGGGTATGCAACGGGACTCGTCCCTCGCGGTACCACTCGTAGCGGGCCATCTCCGCTCCACCGAGTCGGCCCGAACAGGCCACCCGGATACCCTTGGCGCCGAATTTCATCGCCGTCTGAATGGCTTTCTTCATCGCCCGGCGAAATGCGATCCGGCGCTCCAGCTGGGTGGCGATGTTTTCGGAGACCAGCTGCGCATCGGTCTCCGCCTTGCGCACCTCGACGATGTTCAAGAACACCTCGTTCTTGGTGAAGCGCTGCAAGTCCTTCTTGATCGTCTCGATCCCCGCCCCTCGCTTACCGATCACGATCCCCGGGCGCGCGGTGTGCACATTGACCTTCACCTTGTTCGCCGCCCGCTCGATCTCCACCTTCGACACGCCCGCATGCCCTAGGCTTTTTTTGACGAACTCGCGGATGTGGATGTCCTCATGGAGCCAGGTGGCGTAGTTCTTCTCCTCGTACCACTTGGAATCCCAGGTCTTGACGATTCCGAGTCGAAACCCAATCGGATGAACTTTTTGGCCCAACGTCTTCTCCCTTCCAACAGCGGTGAACTAGCCCTTCCTCGCCTCTGCGAGGATGACGTGAATGTGACTGGACTTCTTGTGGATCGGCGACGCTCGGCCCATCGCGCGGGGCAGGAAGCGGCGAGCGGTCGGACCTTGATCGACGGAGATCGTCTTGACGTATAGGCTATCCACGTCCACCTGTCCCTTGGATCGATCGGTCGCGTTCGCCACCGCGCTCTGGATCAGCTTGGCCACCGGTTTGGCGGCAGCGCGCTTGGTGAATCGGAGGATGTTGAGCGCCGCGCCGACCGGCTTTCCGCG
>WNEZ01007062.1_pt1 | contig 13450 bp, 9 predicted proteins | sample 5400521 | NCBI WGS metagenome assembly WNEZ01 (sample SAMN13153339, study PRJNA577476) | soil metagenome | isolation source: 120 cm saprolite under Douglas fir tree site 2 hole 1 replicate 1 | place: USA:California | collected 2015-04-18 | reverse complement strand
TGGGGACGTGGTCAAAAAAAGGAGGCTTGCGAACGTAGGTGGACTTTGGATCCCAGCGGAAGGTTTCTCCGGTCGATGTCTTCAGACCCTTCCAGCGTTCATCGCCTTCCAGGATCTGGCTGTATCGCCGTCGATATTGCTCCGGCTTGACCGCCTCCCGCATCGCGTCCCGAATTTCCTGTTCGCTGGGCCAGATTTCTTTGAGATACACCGGCTGGCCGTTCCGGTCCTTCGCCAGCGGCTCTCGCGTCAAGTCCACGTCCATCTCTCCACAGAGCGCGTACGCCACCACCAGCGGCGGCGAAGCCAGAAAATTCATCCGTACGTGGGAATTGATCCGGCCTTCGAAATTCCGGTTGCCAGACAGAACGCTGGCCACTACCAGCTCGCCCTGGGTGATCGCCTCGGCGATATGTTCGGGTACCGGACCCGAGTTTCCAATACAGGTGGTGCAGCCATACCCGACGAGGTGAAAGCCGAGTCCCTCCAGGTAGGGCATCAAGCCCGCCGCTTGCAAGTAATCCGTTACCACCTGCGAACCGGGGGCCAGCGATGTCTTGACCCAGGGCTTCGTGCTTAGCCCCCGCTCGACCGCTTTCTTCGCCAACAGTCCAGCGCCGAGCATCACTGCCGGGTTGGAGGTATTGGTGCAGGAGGTGATGGCGGCGATCACCACCGCCCCGTGCTGAAGATGGAAGGTGAGCGGCCCCAGCTTGACCGGAAATGAATGCACCAGCTTTCCCAGATCCTGTTGCACCAGCTCCACTGGCGGCAACGCGGGACTTCCGCCTTCCGAAAGCCAGCGACCGACCTTCTCCTGGTCGAGATTCGCCGACTCCAGCATCGACAGCAGCGACCGGCGAAACGTCTGCTTCGCATCTCGCAGTGGAACGCGATCCTGGGGGCGCCGCGGCCCAGCCAGGGAGGGCTCGACGGTTCCCAAGTCCAGTTCCAACGCCTCGGTGAAGGCGGGATCGGCCGTCGAATCCGTCCGGAAGAGTCCCTGCTCCTTGCAGTAGGCCTCAACCAGACTCACCTGGTCGGGGGATCGTCCGGTGAAGCGCAGATAGGCGAGCGTTTCTTCGTCCACCGGGAAGAAGCCAATCGTGGCGCCATATTCCGGCGCCATGTTGGCGATGGTGGCGCGGTCAGGAAGCGACAGCGTAGAGAGACCCGGCCCGAAGAACTCCACGAATTTTCCGACCACGCCCCTCTTGCGAAGGATTTCGGTGACGGTGAGCACCAGGTCGGTGGCCGTGGTTCCGGCTGGAAGCGAGCCGTAGAGCTTGAAACCAATCACCTGCGGGATGAGCATCGTGATCGGCTGGCCCAGGAGCGCCGCCTCCGCTTCGATCCCTCCCACTCCCCAACCCACCACTCCCAGGGAATTGACCATCGTGGTGTGCGAATCGGTTCCCACCAAAGTATCGGGATAGGCGGTCCCTCGCTCCCGAAATACCACGCTCGCCAGGTACTCCAGATTGACCTGGTGGCAGATCCCGGTATCCGGCGGAACCACGCGGAAGTTTTGAAAAGCCTGCTGCCCCCACCGTAGAAATGAGTAGCGCTCCCGGTTTCGTTCGAACTCCAGCTCTGCGTTTGCGTGGAAGGCGCCGATCGAAGCGAATTGGTCGACCTGTACGGAATGGTCGATCACCAGGTCGGCGGGGTGCAGCGGGTTGATCTTCCTCGGATCTCCGCCCATCTGGGCGATCGACTCGCGCATCGCCGCCAGGTCGACCACCCCGGGAACTCCGGTGAAGTCCTGAAGCAACACGCGCGCTGGATGGAACGAAATCTCCGTATTCGGCTCGGCCTTCGGCTTCCAGCTCAGCAGCGCCGTCAGGTGATCCTTCTTCACCACCCGCCCGTCCTCGTGACGGAGCAGGTTCTCCAAAAGCACCTTCAGCGAGAATGGCAACCGCTGGATCGCCGGGTGGTCCTTGGCAAGCTTGCCAAGGGAGTAAATGTCGTAGCCGGAAGAACCCACGGCGAGGCGATTTTTCACGCCAAAGCTGTCGTTCATGGCTCATGCTTTTGCCATACCGGCACCGGAATGGGTAGGCGGGCAGGGGTTACAGGCCCAATGCAGTGCGCTGCTTCTGGGCGAGGCCGGGGCAGGGTTGGTCGGGTCCGGGGAAAAAGGCGTTCACCCGCTCCAGCGTGCCCTGGGCTTTCTCGAGATTCCTCAGCTGAAAATGGCGCTGAAACTCCAACATCAGCTTGGAGCAAACGCGATCCAGCTCCAGCTGGGCCTGGCCCATTTTTTCTCGCGCGATTAGATAGAGCCCGGGCCTGGGCTCCGGGTGCGCCTCCAGCATCAGCCAGGACTCGCGGGCATCCTTCCAAGCGAGGTATCGATTTCCCGGCCCAATCTCGCGGCGATCGAAGCTCTGCTGCGCGCGCCGGTAACTTCCCTCCGCCTCGGAGACCAGCTGTGGCAGCGGCATCTGCGGCAACAAGGCGATCTCCACCCATGCGTTCCAGATGCGCCACTTCTGTCCATAGGTGGGGCGTGCGGGCACGAACGCCACGCGGTTCGCTTCTCCCATCTTGAGAGCGCGAGCCGGAATGAAGACTTCCCGCCAGAACTCCTCGCTCCTCAGGCCATCTGGAGGCACTTCGCCCACCGGCAGTCCATTGGCCTGGATTGTCAATTGCCCGGGCGAGATGTCCCTCGATTGAAAGTGTAAAAAGATGACCGCCTGCAATGGCGCATTCAACTCGAATTCAAACTCCTTTCCTTCCGGATGCGCGAACCGGACGCCCTCGCCCACTCCGAAGGAGGCAGCCAGCGGAGCCCCGGTCAACATGGTGGGCTCGGATTCCCGCACCTCCGTCCTTCGCAACTTCAAGCTCAAAACGGCGAGCGACACACCGATCGGCGCGATCAGCAACCAGGCAGCCGGACCGCGAAATCGAATCCATCGCCGAAGCTTGCGCCGGGCAGGTCCACCCGCGCCCAGATCCGGACCATCGGCCGGTGGCGCATCCGCAAAGGTCGCTTCGTTTTCGAGGGGGCTCACGGCCGTGGAGTCCCCGTTCGGAAAGGTCATCGAGCCCCGGCTTGCAACCCGGGGGCCAGCTTTCAACTCGATAACCCTTCTCTCGCCGCTCGGGCGACCGCCTGGCGAGCCCAGGCCGGCTCCATCACTTCGGCCTCTCCGCCGAATGAGAGAATCCACTGGGTGAGCCAGCGTTCGGAGTCCCCGGCCACGTTGACTTCTGCTCCCCCCCCTGCAAGGGCGCGCACATCGCTGCCAAACCGCTCTCGAACGTACGGAGCGGCGGTCGGTGAAAAACGAACGCGAACCTGTCCTTCGGCGCTCGCGGGGTTGGGCATGGTCGGCCGCGCTGCGGCGCTGAGGGCGAAGGCGACGTCGGTGACAGCGAGGTTTCGAATGCGGTCCAGGCGGAACAGGCGTTCGTCAAGGCGCGTGCAGCAGTAGGCGTGCAGGTACCACTGACCTCGATGGGTGAACAGCTCCAGTGGCCGGCCGCGTCGTTGCTCCACCGTTCCCCGCCCCTGGCTGAAGTACTTCACTTCCCGTCGGTCGGAGATCGCCTTGGACAAAGGTGCCAGAGCGGTTGGCCCTTGGACGTTGGCGTCGATCTTGCGCTCCATGTCCCGATATTGAGCGCGCGCGGATTCCGGGACCACCCGCTCCAGCTTGGACAGCGCGGTTCCCAGAGCTCCCCCGGAAGCGGGACGAAGAAACTCTGCAGCCGCGCTGAGCGCAGCCGCCTCCGCCGCGGTCAATCGAGGCGGCGCAGAGAAGCGCTGGTCCAGATCGACGTAGACCCGCCCATTCTCGACGTAGATGTCGATGTAGTCGTCCGGCTGAAACGGCGGTCGCCCAATCATCGTCAAAAGGTCCAGCTCTTTCAGCAGCGAGTCGCTCGGCAGCGACAGCGCCTTGGCAAGCTCCTCGACCGAAACGCCGGGGTGTTTCGACACGTAGGGCACCAGAAAAAGAAGTCGGCGCAGTCGTTCGTGAACGTCGCTCATGCTTGGGCTCGCGAAGGGGTCGCGATCGGGTCGCCGTGCTGTTGCGCCACGCGCGAGGCCATCTGTACCCAGCGCTGCACTGCCTCGTCGGGGCTGAGGATTCGGCAATTGGGGCTCAAGGAGAGCGCGTAGCGAAGCAGTCCGTCCAGGTAGGTCGCGGTGACCGTCACTTCCGCCTCGGCGTCGCGCTTGGCGACCGAAGACATCGGGAAGAGCTGAGTCCCCAGGTCGACGAGCGCGCCGCGCAGACGGAGCGTCACCTCGATCGGCGGATGGAAGCGATGCTGCCACGGATAGCTCGCGACGTAGTCCTCCAACCGGAAGGAGACCGGTACCTCGAAGTCCGGCGTCTTGGGCTTCGCCGGATTGATTTTGAGCCCGCGGATGCGGTGGACGTGGAAGGTGCGGATCCCCTGTCGCAAGTGGCAAAACCCGACCAGGGACCAAATGCCCCGGCGCATCGCCAGCCCGTAGGGATCCACTTTGCGATCGGTCACCTTCTCGGTGCGGGGGGAGTAGTAGGAAATCTGAGTCCACTTCCGGCTGGCGGACGCGCTCCACAGATGCTCGAGGCGCTGACCCAGGTCCTGCTCCTGCTTCACCGCGCCCCATTCCATTCTCACCCGAGGCGTGGGCAACTCGGTCCCGGCGAAGAACCCGATTTTCCGAAGCGCGTGGGCCAGGTCCTGCTTGCCGGGGAAGGCGCCGGAGGCGAGCGCCGCCGAGCCCGACGCGTACAGCACTGCCAGCTCCTCGGGGGTGAGACCCACTTCCGGAAGGTAGTAGGCTTCGCGATCGATGACGTAGCCGTCCTTGCGCTCGTCGTCTCCCTGAATGTAGGCGATCGGGATGCCCAGCTCGAGTAGTTCGGCTTTGTCGCGCTCGAACTTCCGCTCGGCCGCCTCGTCGGAGCTTGCATTGTAGTCGTCGGGGAAAGAGTCTCGCAGCTCCGCCCAGGAGATGGGCTCATTGGCGTCCAGAAGCAACGCGACGAGATCCAGAAGTCGTTCGGTACGTTCCATGGTGTGGTTTTCGGCCGCCAGGGAGCCTTCCCCGGCGAGCGGTCCAGGTTTCGCAGGATTTTAACGAAATCGCCATCCGGGTCCTTACGTAAGCCCAAGCATCCGATGCGGCCAATTTGTCTCATTCCCGTGGTCCCGTTCGCCGCAATGGCAGCACCCTCGGTTTTCTGCGATAAAGGGGCCCGGAAAGATTCGAGTTTCTCATTGGCGTGCCCATTGCTTTCAAAGTGTTAGGTCCTCTGCGCGAGATTCCAATGCCTCGATACCTCGTCGTCGCCGCTCTGTTGGTCGCCGCTTGCGGGCACCCGCCCATCACCCCCGATGAAAAGCTCTACTTTTCGCTGGAGATTCGCCAGGAAGGCAGGGTGATCGGCAAGCCGAAGCTGCTCGGACTGACGAATGCCGTTGCCCGCGTCGAGCGCCGGCAGCCAGGGGCGACGTTGGACGACTACCAGCTCAAGCTCTTTCCCGTTCCGCGCGGTGAACGATTTCAGATTGCGCTGGACTTGAGTCTGCCCCAAGCGCAAGGACACTGGGACGTGGCGCTTCTCAATGGAGAGACTCGCACCCTGGATCTCCCCAAGTGCCCGCGCCGGGTGGAGGTCTCGCTTCTGGTGATGCGGGTCAATTCCCCGGAATTCCACGCGCTGATGGATTTGAGCGGGCTCGAGGACCCCGGCCCCTACGTCATCTAGTCAGTTGAAACCGGAAGCGCCGGTGGCCATGGTTAGAGCGGATGCCTGAAGTTTACGGGAACACCCTCGGACTCAAGGCCAGCGAGCTTCGCGTTCTGCGCAATACGTATCGGCGCCGGACCTCCCCTCACGAAATCGTCAATCCGGACCTCGCGCGGCACCTGTCCGAGATCTCGAAGAGCATCAACCGCCAGGTCGGCGTTCTGATGAACCGAAAGGGAGACGTAGAAAACGTCGTTGTCGGCGATGCCCACAAGCTGGAGCTGCCGGACATCGGACGCGCTCGCGCCGGGCAGGTACGACTCCGCGGATTGCGACTGGTCCACACCCACCTGCGCTCGGAGCCCCTTACCAAGGACGATTTAACCGACCTGGCGCTCCTGCGGCTGGACATGGTCGCCGCCATCAGCGTGTTGTCCGAGGGTTTGCCCGGAGCTCTCCACTTCGCCTACCTGGTGCCTCAAAACGGCGATGGGCAGTACTGGCGAACCGAGACCCTGGCCTCGGTCCATGGCACTCAGCCCGATGTCCTGGAGACGGTGAGCGCGCTCGAAGACGAGCTGGCGAGGCGCGCTTCCGCTCAGCGCGTCAGTGGGAAGGAGCGCGCCATCCTGGTCGCCGTCTGTTTGGACGGGAATCGCGCCAAGGCCGAAGCCTCGCTGGCAGAGCTTTCGGAGCTTTCCAGAACGGCTGGCGTGGAGGTGCTGGAAAGCGTCCTTCAAATGCGCAAGCAGCCGGACCCCCGGTTTCTGATCGGCCGCGGCAAGCTGGAGGAGCTCAACCTGCGCTCGATGCAACAGATGGCTGATCTGCTGATCTTCGACAAGAATCTCAGCCCCTCCCAGGCCAGGCACATCGCTGAGGACACCAGCCTCAAAATCCTCGACCGGACGCAGCTGATCCTGGACATCTTTGCCCAGCGGGCCCAGAGCGCGGACGGAAAGCTCCAGGTGGAGCTGGCGCAGCTCAAATACCTGTTGCCTCGACTGTCTCAGAGCGACGATTCGCTCTCGCGCTTGGCGGGCGGAATTGGGGGTCGCGGACCCGGCGAGACCAAGCTGGAGATCGACCGCCGCCGCGTTCGCGATCGGATTACCCATCTGGAAAAGCGAATCGACTCGCTCTCGCACGAGCGCTCCGTCCGCCGGGCCCAGCGAAATCGCAATCAGGTTCCGGTCGTTTCGATCGTCGGGTACACCAATGCCGGAAAGTCCACCTTGCTCAACGCGCTCACCCACTCTCAGGTGCTGGTGGAAGACAAGCTGTTCGCCACCTTGGATCCCACCAACCGCCGCCTGCGATTTCCCCAGGATCGGGAGGTGATCATCGCGGACACCGTCGGTTTCATCCGCGATTTGCCCAAGGACCTGGTGAACGCCTTTCGCGCCACTTTGGAGGAGCTCGATGAGGCGGATCTCCTGCTCCACGTGGTGGATGCAGCGGACCCGGCAAGGGATGAGCAAGTCGCGGCGGTGGAGGGAATCCTGGGTAGCCTGAGCCTGTCCGAGAAGCCTCGACTGATGGTGTGGAACAAGATCGATCGCCTCTCGCCAGAGAACGTGCAGGCGTTGCTGCGCACTGCCGGAGGTGTGGCAATCAGCGCCAAGGATGGGATAGGTCTCGAGGAGTTGCTGGACAAGGCAAGTCGCACGCTTCTCGCGGACGGAGACGGCGCCGCTCTGGACCTGGCCACGAGGCGAGATCGGTAAGATGCGATTGGGTTGATCGATCGCTTCGACATCGATAAGTGAGCCGCATGCAAACCGACATCGGAAACAAGGAAAAGATGCGCGTCGTTCAAGTCTCGCGCCCCAATGGACCTTTTGAACTGGTCGAGCGCAAAATCCCCGAGCCCCTCGCGGGGTCGGTGCGGATCAAGGTTCAGGCCTGCGGCATCTGCCACAGCGATTCGTTGACCAAAGAAGGGAAGTGGCCAGGGATCCAGTTTCCGCGAGTCCCAGGACACGAAATCGCCGGGGTCATCGATGCGGTGGGCACCGGCGTCGCTGAATGGAAACCGGGGCAGCGAGTTGGAGTGGGTTGGCATGGCGGACACTGCGGCCATTGCGATTCTTGCCGTCGCGGTGACTTCGTCACCTGCCGGATCGCCGCTCAGGTGCCGGGTATTTCCTATGACGGAGGATACGCCGAGTACGTGGTGGCTCCAGCAGGAGCGGTCGCGCTGATCCCCGATGAGCTCTCCCCGGTCGAGGCAGGACCGCTGATGTGCGCAGGCATCACCACCTTCAACTCGCTTCGCAACAGCGGTGCGCGTCCCGGCGACGTGGTGGCGGTACTGGGCGTAGGTGGCCTGGGTCATCTGGGAATTCAGTTCGCTGCCAAGATGGGTTTTAGAACCGTGGCGATCGCGCGAGGAAAGGCCAAGGAACAGTTATCGAAGAAGCTGGGCGCCATGCACTACATCGACAGCCAGGAGCAGGACCCTGCGGCAGAGCTGCTCAAGTTGGGTGGCGCCCAGGTCATCCTGGCAACTGCAACGAATGGCAAAGCGATGAGCGGGGTGCTGGGCGGTTTGGGCATCAATGGCAAGATGATTGTCCTCGGCGCCGCGGATTCACCGCTTGAAGTGTCCGCCCTCCTGCTCATCTCGGGACGGCGATCGATCTCCGGCTGGCCTTCCGGGACGTCCAAAGATTCACAGGACACGATGTCCTTCAGCGTGCTCACCGGGGTGCGGTCGATGAACGAAGTCTTTCCGCTGGAGCGCGCCACCGAAGCTTACGACCGAATGATCAGCGGTAAGGCGCGCTTTCGAGTGGTCCTTTCCGTGGGCTGACTCGCTCGAAAGCAACACCGGAGCCCGCCGGCCTGACGGGCATCAGCTCTTTACATCCAGACCGGTAAGCGGCATTGCTGTCGCGTGCTTGCGAAATGGCACTCCTTGCAGGCTGGACGTTGGACTGTCTTGTTCGCCTGGCTACTGTTCGTCGCCTTCGCAATCCGGCACTTCCAACCCGATTCTTCGCTCCTGCCGTTGTATAATTCCGATAACGCCATCGCAGTCTTGATGTCCAACGAAGAGCGGATGACTCCGTTCGCCATCTTCTACTATGGGCAGGACCGGTCTGGCGGTTGGCCCTTTCTCTTCGCCAATTTGATTCATGTTGTCGCTGGTCTCATTTGGAAGCCGTCACACCTTTCTGCGTTGATGATTTGTTTTTGTTTTTCGGGAGCTTGGCCTCTCTTTCAATTGGCAGGCCGCAAACCCTCCCCGGCCGTCTTATACCTGGCAGTGATGTTGTTGCACCCGGCGATCAGGACGCATCTTTTTGAATTGGGTCAGCCTTACGGATGGCAATCTTCTGCAATTTTGTGGAGCTGGCTTGCATTGAGACGATTCCTCGAAAAGCCTACGCGATTCCGGTTTGCCGGCGCGGCCGCTTGGAACACCTTGGCGGTTTGGAGCTCTTCAGTGAGTGGTCCACTGTTAGCGGTGATCGGAAGTCTTGAGTGGTTCCGTTCTCGTGCCGCGGTTCCCGGTCCGAGTCGTCGACGAGCGTACGCCGCCCTTGGGCCGGTGCTCCTCGGCATCCTAGCTGAGCTAGGATTGCGAAACTGGTATCACCGATATTCACGATTTCATTTTGGGCATTCCTATGCAACGCCGCTTCGTTTCGACACTGGGCACCTTTTGGACAACGCCCGCGCACTCGGCCAGATCCTGATCGGGAATGGCGTATCCTGGCTGTTACTCCCTGGGATTGTGGCGTGCAGCTGCTTGCTGGTAGGGGTCGCGAAGGCCACCAACCTCCCGCAAGCCGGCGTCGCCAGTAGCAAGGAGGAATATGCTTATTTGTCAGTGGGCTTGATGGCCATGGCTGCGGCATATTTTGCAACAGATGTTGGTGTATCTCACGTCCGAGCGAACGACTACAACGAGCGATATTTAACCCTCGTACAATTGTTTGGAACTTTCGGCTCCATTTTGTCGATAGCCACCGCCTTGGCGTTCGCTTTTCAGCGACATGAAATCGCTGAACGTCTGATCGCTGCGGTCGCATGCGGGGTCACTCTCTTCGGCTGGCTCTTTTACCCCAGCCCTTCTTCTCGTTCTGAATATCGGGTACTCAGTGGCGCAGCGGAGTGGCTTGGAGCACAAGGTGAAAGGCCGGTAGTTGTCGGAAGTTACTGGGGCACCTACGTATTCGCCTCGTTGGCGTTTCCCCAGACAGTCATTCCGGTCCCGGCGGAGGGCGAGTATCAAAGGACGCCCTGGACAGAGAAAGCGCTGAATTCCGCAAGGGTTGTGTTTCTGTCGCTCTATCAGACCAAACGGTTTGGCAGCCCTGAGTCGCCGAAGAGATGGCTGCGGCAAAGTGGAACGTACTGGAGACGACTCGACAGTCCCGCATGGCGGCAAGATTCGGTCGTCTTTCGGGCATACCAGAATGAGACTCGAAAATTGACATTGGCGAAGGAGTTTGCCCTCGAGAACGGCTGGGATTCTTGTTCCAACTCCTTCTATCGCGTTACGGTTCCGCCTCTATCGAGAGGCGAGGTGGTTTTGTCAGCACAAGTCGGATCCGATGCATTGAGCACCCAGGTTCTGGTCCGAACCCAAGCTGGGCAACTGAAGCCGGCGCTCCTCGAGGAGAGCCACCCTGACAGCCAAGTGTATGGGTTTTCGGAAGCTCAGGAAATCGTCGCCCTGGAGTTGAAGGGCAGTCAGGGTTCGAAACCCTGCCCCCTGAGCTGGATTGCGGTTTTCGCTAGGTGAGCTCCGACTTGGGGTGGCGCTTCATCAATTCCACCACCGCCCGCTTCGGATCTTTCCCCTCGTACATGATCGCATAAACCTGCTCGCAGATCGGCAGCTCTACGCCCAACGTCCGAGCCATGTCCCTCGCGCTCTGGGCGGTCTTGACTCCCTCTGCCACCTCTTTCATCTCGCCCAGGACTTGCGGCAGGGGCCGGCCCCTTCCCAGTTCGACGCCCACCCCGCGGTTTCGCGACAGCTCGCCAGTGCACGTCAGCACCAGGTCGCCCATGCCCGACAACCCGGAGAGCGTCAGGGGATTGGAGCCCTTGCGAACGGCGATCCGCGTCATCTCGGCGAGCCCGCGGGTGATGATCGCCGCGCGCGCGTTGTGTCCGAACCCCAGCCCATCGGCGATGCCCGCCGCGATGGCGATCACGTTCTTTAGAGCGCCGCCGATCTGCACTCCCATCACGTCGGACGACGTATAGGTGCGGAAGGCGTCGGTTTGAAGCAGCGCTTGACAGCGCTGGGCGACCTTCTCCCAGCGGGCGGCCACCGTCACCGCGGTCGGCAGCCTCCGGACCATCTCCTTGGCGAAGGAAGGCCCGGAAAGCACGGCCAGATAGGGGTGAAATTCTTCTGGCAGCGAATCCTCGAGAACCTCGGTCATCGTCAACAGGGAATCATTCTCGATTCCCTTGGAAACGGTAATCAGGGGCACTTGTTTGGGGAGAAAGGGGCGCGCCCGTTGAGTCACCTCGCGCGTGGCATGGGAAGGGGTTGCGGAAACGACCAGCTCGCAGCCGCTCAGCGCTTCCTCCAGGCTGGTGCTGGCGGACAGGCTCTGCGGCAAAGAGATGCCAGGCAGATAAACCGGATTTTCCTTTCGCTCGTTGATCGCCGCGACTAGCTTTTCATCGCGGCCCCAGATCCGGACCTGATCGCAATGGGCGGCGAGGACGGTGGAGAGGGCCGTCCCGAAAGACCCGGAGCCGATGATGCAGGCGCGCATCGCCCTTCCTCTTCGGCACGCCATGTGCCCAGCGCCGTTGTAGCGGAAAGGTCGAGGCTCCGGAAGGCCGACCGGGGCTTTGCTATCGAAGGGTGAGCAGAACTTCCTTACGGATGATTCGGGGAGCGTCGAGATCCACCTCGACCGTCGCGCGGTCGCGGTGAAGCCGAACTTGGGCGCGGTGACTCTCGAGGACCCGAATCTCTCGCGGATCGCGGCCGATCGGCAGCATCCACAAAGGCTTCTGCGTTTGGAGGTCCACCGCCATCAGCGTTCCCATCTCCGGATCCTCGAGGGAGGTGTTGTTCACCACATAGAGCAGACGGCCATCGCGCGAGAGGGCCAGCGCCGCTGGCTCCACCCCAGTGGGAATGCGAGCAGCCTCTTTCCACTCGCCGCGGCGAATCACCGAGACGCTTCGACCTCCGCGGTTCGCCACGTAAATCGAATCGTCTGCTCCTACCGCGATGCTCGCCGGTACCCGGCCGACCTTGATCTGCGCTGTGGGGACCTCGGTTTGCGCATCGATCACCACCAGCAGGTCATGCTGCGAATCGGCGGCGTATAAGAGAGAATGATCGTTCGAGCCGGCCTGCGAAGTGGCCCAAGGCAAATCCAATCCGACGCGGCGACTTCCGCAACCCCAGAGGGAAGAGAAAACGAGGGCCGCGGCGAGGAATGCCAGCGAGCGAAGGGGCGGATGAACGCCCGGCGCGATCCTGACGGCGGTGTCGCGATCGCCGGCGTAAACCATCGCTTTCTTGTGATAAGATATTGGAATAATTGGCATTTGTAGCTTGTAGGCCCGAATTCAGAGAGAGCTGCAGGCGCTGTGCCTGGCGGGCGGATCCGGACCTGGCGGCGCCTGGTCAACTTGCGCATGAAAGGAAAGCGTGGGTACCTCGACACCGATGGAACTCTTGAGCTTCCGGCGAACGTTCGCCCTGCTGATTCTGCTGGTCGTTGTGCCGTCTGCGGCTCTCTCGGGGTTCGGCGTGCTGGCGATCATCAACGAGCGAGCGGCAGTGGAGAAACGGCTCCAAGCGGCGTGGGCCGAAAAGCTCGATTCCCTCGAAGAGAAGCTGGAGGGGGAGCTGAAAGCATCTCGGCTCGCTCAAAGTCCCGGAGAAGGGCTGACCCTGTTGGCGCCCGATGGCTCGAGGCTCTCCGATGCCACCTTCACTTACCTCGGCGATTCGATCGAGAGCTCGGATCCCCGGCTGAAGGCAGCCCTCAAGGCTGTGCTTCTGGATCCCTCCTCGCTCCCCGAGGGGTTCGTGGTTTTCTCCGTATCCAGCCTGCAGGGTAGCTTGATGCTGGCGGCGATGCGCCAGGGCACCGACCTGCGCGGCGCGCGCATTTCTCTTTCCGATCTCAACGCCCTGGTCGCCAGATTGGCGCCGCGGCCGACGAACAAGACGGAAGCGGTTCACTACCAGGTCGTCCCGGTGAAACACGAGGGAGGTGAAGGTCTGGTGGGAAAGTTGGTCTCCGGGGTCGTCGAGGCGCGGGAAGCCGCGCGCGGTGGCCCGCGCAGCCTCGCCACGCGACCGCTTTCCGCCCCACTTCACGACTTTCAGCTGGTGGCGATGACCACCGGCGAGGATCCGGTGGCCAGGGCGTCGGCGCGCAACCGCGCCATCTACGCCGTGCTGCTGGCGGTTTTCTACCTCACCCTGGCCGGAGGCGTGGTGTACACCGGTCGAACGCTTTATCGGGAGGCCCGGCTCTCCCGCCTGAAGACCGATTTCGTGTCCCTGGTCAGCCATGAGCTTCGCACGCCCTTGACCTCCATCCGGATGTTCATCGAGACGCTCTCGCTGGGGCGGGTCAAGGACCCGGAGCAGAGCCATCAAGTGCTGGCGATGCTGTCGAAGGAGACGGAACGCCTTTCCCAGATGATCGAGCGCGTCCTCGACTGGGCGCGAATCGAGAGTGGCCGCAAAACCTACCGCCGCGAGCGGCTGAACGTGGAGTCGGTGATCGAGTCGA
>WNEZ01003558.1_pt1 | contig 13450 bp, 8 predicted proteins | sample 5400521 | NCBI WGS metagenome assembly WNEZ01 (sample SAMN13153339, study PRJNA577476) | soil metagenome | isolation source: 120 cm saprolite under Douglas fir tree site 2 hole 1 replicate 1 | place: USA:California | collected 2015-04-18 | reverse complement strand
AATGCTTTTCGTCGCTTATCGTAACGGCGTCCCATACGCATTCCGGTCCAGTGGTCATGGATCGTTATCCGAATGGCACGCCCGCCTGGGAACTGGCTGCTGTGGACAAAATCGGGCACGCCATCCAACACGCGTGCTCGCATTTGGTTGACGTGCGCGTCGGTACCGGCTATGGGGCGGCTTACATCGGCCATAACCGCCTGCACGTGAACACGGACGGAACTGTGAACTGGTTTGAGCGGAATCTCACCAAGATACCAACCTCTCCTGTGGATCCGATGGTCTCGGTGCTGCGTATCGACCAAGTGGATGGGACTCCGCTCGCCATCCTGGTCAACTACTCTTGTCATCCAGTCGTTTTTGGAAGCGATAACCTTCAGTACTCCGCTGACTATCCTGGCGTGATGACCAAGACCGTAGAGGGCGCATTCGGCCAAAAACCGCTCTGTTTTTTCCTGCAAGGCGCCCCGGGCGATATCAACCCCTACTATGCCGTTACACCGCTGCAACAAAATGCAATCCGAATGCGCGACTGGACGGGAGAACGGCTCGGGCGTGAGGCGGCATGGATAGCAAAAAACGTGCAGACGAAGGCTGATCCGGAGGCGACGCTCCAGTTCGTGGAACACAAATTGAAATTCCATTCGCGGTGGGATCCACAAAAGTGGCGCGCTGCCATGGTAGCGGTATTTGGCCCGTCGGTATTTCAAACCTTCCCTCCACCCGCGGAAGGGGAACTGGAACTCTCGATCACGACTGTGCTGATCAACAAACGCATCGCGATCATGACGATGCCGGGCGAAGCATTTGTGGATTATCAAATCAGCTGGCGTGAGCGATGCCCGGTGCCGGACGCCTTCTTTCTTGGTTATGCAAACGGGTATTACGGGTACTTTCCAACCGTTCGTAGCGCCACTCTGGGTGGGTATGGGGCGGCGAATCCTGCCACGTGGGTGGAGGTTGGCGCAGGAGACCGCATGGTTGACGATGCGGTGATAGCAACCTACGGCATGCTAGACCGGCTGAGGAAGCTTCCCGAGGACGTGAAGCCATGAGCAAGCAGTCAGGCAATTTCGTTGCAGGGCCTCATCCCGGTCAGGCCTTTGCGGGACGTCTGTGGCGGCGTTTCGATCTGTTTCGGCCACTGCCGACCCTCGCCTGCTGCTTCGTCGTTCTCTTTCTGCTATGTAACGCTCCGTTGGGCGCTGCCACCTTAAAAGCAGCCGTGGCGAAGGTTGATATCACGCCGCCCATCGGACTCCCGATGTACGGGTTCTTTGATCGGATCAAAGAGGGAAGGGTTTCGACCGGAGTGTTGGACCCGCTTTACGCGCGCGTCCTGATTCTGGAAGTCGGGGAAAAGCGACTGGCGCTGGTGACATTGGATCTGGGGCGAACGTTCAATGCAGCCGGCATTGAGCGGCTCCGGAAAACGCTCGATACATCTAGTGGTATTTCCCTCCTCATCGTCAATGCATCCCACACGCATTCTGGACCTAATCTTCTTGATGAATATCCATCCGGCCAACCGCCTGCATGGGAACTGGAAACCCTGAACAAGATCGCTGCCACCGTACATGAGGCGAGCGGTCGTTTGGTCGAAGCACGCGTTGGAACAGGTTACGGCTCCGTCTATATCGGCTACAACCGGCGTGTAGTCGGCTCGGAGGGGCGAGTCACAATGTTGTGGAGCAACCCTGGAATGGAACCGACGTCTCCGCTCGACCCCAGGGTTTCGGTGTTGCGCGTTGATGATGCTGGCGGGAAGCCACTGGCAATTCTTGTGAACTACGCCTGCCACCCGGTGGTTCTGGGCGCCGACAACTCGAAATATTCCGCTGATTTTGTGGGCGTAATGGCAAGCACGGTTGAGACGGCGTTCGAGGGCGCACCGATTTGTTTCTTCCTCCAGGGCGCCGATGGCGATATCAATCCGTACTACGCCACCACTCCTCTAAAGGAGGACGCGACCGCTAAGCGAGATTGGACGGGAAAACAAGTTGGCGAGGAGGCTTCCCGAATCGCCAGGACAATTCAAACCGAAATATTCCCGCAACCAGCGATTGACTTTACGGATGACGTCATGAATTTTCGCTGGCGGTGGGATGCAACAACTCTGCGGAACTCATTGCTGAAAACGTATGGCGCCAGAATTTTCGAAGATCATGCGGGCACCCTCGCAAACGATCCGCCCCCTGATCATTTGGAGCTGCATGTTATTACTCTGCTGCTCAACAAACGTATCGCCTTCATCGGAATGCCAGGCGAGCCATTCGTGAACTTTCAGATCAACTGGCGAGATCGTTGCCCGGTCGCCGACGCCTTTTTCCTGGGCTACACAAATGGCTATTTCGATTATTTGCCAACGATCGATGCGGCAGCCGAAGGTGGCTATGGTGCTGCTGATTCGAATACGTATATGGAAGTTGGAGCTGGCGAACAAATGCTCAGGCATGCCCTGGTACGAGTTTACGAGATGCTAGGCAGGTTGAAGGATAGTCCCGAGAAAGATTAAGCGAGTGACGAAGTACAACTAGTGAGCAGCGTGGCGGAAGCCAGGATCGAACATGGTGAATATCAACGACGATGTGCAGCGCGACATGTGCGTTAGAGCTTTGGGCCAAGCTAACCAGTGCAAACCTCACGCCCGGACGGTAACCCATCTCAAGAGATTGCTAGGCATCACGGCGATTTTTGTGGTCCTGCTCGGAAGTACGTGGGACCAATTGCCCAGCACGACTCCTATCTATCTCGACCCGAGGCAACCGATTGAACGGCGAGTCGACGACCTGATGAGCCGGATGACGCTCAAAGAAAAAATTGGACAACTGAATCTACCTTGCGTCTACGTAGATCAGCTGGGAAAAACGATTCCAGAAAAAATCAAAGCATGCAAAAGATTTGCTGCCGGAACCTACACCGACGAAATCGGCCCGGGCAGCGGATTTTTTACCCTGGCAGATACCATTCTGCACGAGGGCACAAGGCAGCAGGTCGAGTATTTCAATGAACTTCAGAAAATCGCATTGAGCGAGACACGACTGAAAATACCGCTTCTGCAAGACGAAGAAGGCACGCATGGTGCGATGTTTCCGGGGGCGACCGTCTTTCCGGAGGGACTGGCCATCGGCAGCACTTTTGACATGCCTCTTGTGGAGTCAATTTATGGGGCTGGTGCGCGAGAAGCCAGAGCAGTGGGCATCCATGTCCTGTCGACTCTTGTATTAGAGCTAGACCGGGACCCGAGGATGGGACGTAATGAAGAAGCCTACACGGAGGACCCCTACCTTTATTCACGCATTGCTGAATCGGTTGTGCGTGGAGCGCAAGGTTCCAGTATCGACGCACCTGACAAGGTCATAGCGCTGATGACCGACTTTCCCACTCAGAGTGAACCTGTGAGCGGCCTGGAACGAGGCGCCATCGAACTCTCGGAACGGGTATTGCGCGAGAACTTTTTGCCGCCTTGGAGTGCGGCCATCACCAAGAACGGCGCGCTCGGTGTCATGGCGGGGTACCCCGAGATCGAGGCTGTGCCGGCACATGGCTCGGAGAAGTGGCTAACCGGCGTGCTGCGGCATGAACTGGGTTTCAAGGGGATTGTCGTCAGCGAGGGCGAGGGTTTCGGAACCCTGATCTATGAAGGCATCGTTCCAACTCAGAAGGAAGCGGGTGCGCTAGCGCTGCGTGCGGGCGTCGATCTGAACATAACGTACGAACCTGCTTACATGGGGCCACTGATTAACAATGTCGAGGAGGGACGAGTTCCAATGGCACTGGTCGACCAGGCACTGAGGCGGGTCCTGGAACAGAAATTCCGCCTCGGGCTGTTTGAACATCCTTATGCTGACCTTGACCATGCGGAGCGCGTTATGCATTCCAAAGAGCATCAAGACCTGGCGCTCACAGCTGCCCGGGAGGGGATTGTTCTCTTAAAGAATGAAAATAACATCCTGCCGCTTAGAAAGGATATGAAGTCGATTGCGGTAATCGGTCCCAATGCGAATAGCGCCTCGAATTTGTTGGGTGATTACTCGCCTTCGGTAGTCCTTCAACATGTGAGCCCGATCCTTGACGCAATCAAGGCCAAAGTCTCGCCGGCGACGCGTGTTGTTTACGCCAAGGGATGCGGCGTAAACTTCCAGGATAAGAGTGGTTTTCCTGAAGCTGTTCGCGCAGCGAAGAACGCCAGTGTGGCCATACTTGTAATGGGTGAACAGGCCAGAAGAGAGGGTGAAACCCAGGAGGAGCCGCCGACTGATGGCGAGGGCTACGACGTTGCAAGTCTGGATTTGACTGGTGTACAGGAAGACCTGGTCAAAGCGATTCAGGCGACAGGTACGCCAACGGTTCTGGTCCTTGTTAATGGCAGACCACTTTCCATCCGCTGGGAAGCAGATCATATTCCCGCCATCGTCGAGGCTTGGGAACCCGGCGAGCGCGGCGGCGAGGCAGTGGCCGACGTGCTCTCCGGCGACTACAATCCCAGCGGCCGGCTGGCAATCACCATTCCCCGCCATGTAGGACAATTACCCGTTTATTACAACTACAAGCCCTCGAAGGCATATTGGATTGACAATGGCTGGGTTCACACGAAGGGCTACGTCGATATGCCGGGCGGTCCACTATATCCGTTTGGATACGGACTGAGCTACACGCAGTTTCGATACGGAAAACTTAGCATCGATCCGGCACAGATAGATACCGCAGGCAGTGCACATGTGACTGTTGACGTCGAGAACACTGGCAGACGCAGCGGAACAGAAACCGTTCAACTTTATGTACGTGAGCGTTTTGCACCGGTAGCAACCGCAGTCAAGCAACTTCGCGCGTTTGACAGGGTAAACCTTGAGCCCGGAGAGAAGAGAACCGTAATCTTCACATTAACGTCTGAGGATCTGAAATTGCTTGACGGCGATATGCACTGGGTCGTTGTTCCGGGAACGATCGACATCATGATAGGGAGATCATCGGCCGACATTGCAGTGAAGGGAGAGTTGGCGGTGCAAGAATCGGCCGCACCTGGCCACAAATAGAATGGCGTTGCTCGAATGCCGTGTGAAATCCCATATCGCCTGCTCATTGTGGGCGATCCGGACGCAATCCAGATGGGCACCAGGCGGATCGATACTGACAAGTCGGCTCGTCGGGAGCTCTTCTAGCGATTGCGGGTGATCACGGGCAAACCGAAAGCGATGGAGATTGAATGTGTCACACTCTGCGTGTAAGGGATAGCCATCCCATCTGGGTGCAGTGAGGGTGCAATAACACTTCCCGAGGGTTACTTAGAGCGCCAAGATAAGCGATCGGCGCCGTAGATTTTCAATCAGTTACCTCTGAAACATCCGCTGTCACGGCGCAGGCCTGCTCGACGGTGCGACTGACATTCCATCAGCCAGTTAACTTGGCAGACTCGCCCCCAAAATGGTCTTTCTTAAGATAAGTGTGCCAAAGGTGTGCTTAAATGCCACAACCCACTATTACAACATGAATTTTCACGTCAGCCGCTTTCTGCAACACCATTTTGCTGCAGGAAACAAGTGAAAGGTGCTAAACGCCGGCGATTTGTTTCAGTCGCTCCAGCACCGTCGAGATCCGAGCTTGGCTTGCGGCGTCGGGTAGCAGATAACCGGGCAACGCATCCACAAATGAGCCAATCGCGAGCAATTTCTTGATCTCTGACGCGATGTCGGTGCGCACGTTCTGAGGCCCGGCTTTGATCTCTTCGACTAGCTCAGCACGTCCATCAACGACAGCGATCAGGTCTTCAAGATCGTGGCTCTGCAAGTAGTCGTTTTCCCGCGACCCCCGAACGCTTCCAACTTTGTGGCGAGGAAGAAGACCCCGGTGACGACTCGAACGCGAAGCCCGGGCTCTAATTCATGAATCTGGGCGGTATCCATAGCCGGCTTGTACCATCGATTGGAAAATCCGAGAATTTTCTCGTCAATAGGCATTACATCTAGCAATAAAGCCCTAAAGAACCTAAAGCAAAGCCACGGTCGAATGACGAGTCTCCTAGTTGAAGCCCTACCGTCGAATCACAGCGCCAAGAGTCTGACTACGGTATGATCTTTAACCAAAGTAGTTCAATCTTTCCCAAAGAAAGAGACCAAATGACTGACCTAGGTGCGGTACTAGAGCAGTTGAAGAAGGAACGTGCACAGTTGGACAGAGCAATCACAGCTCTGAGTCCGGTGGTGGGAATCAATTCAGGGAAACTATCGGGCAAGGGTAGTGGAAAGAGAAAGTTGTCCGTGGCCGCCCGTAAGAGAATCGGAGCAGCACAACGTGCACGATGGGCAAAGGTTCGGGCGAAGAAGGCGGCGTAGGACCCAGGCGCAACATGAGAAGAGGCGCGCCGTTCCAAGCGTGCCTCTTTTCTTTCGAGACATTAGAGCGGCCACAGGGCCGGAACCCGCAACCGCTAATCTTTTTCCCGTTTCCGTGTCCCGCTTCAGCCGCAAAAGTTCCGAGCGCATGTCGGCCGCATGTTGAAAGCGCAGTTCGCGGTCTGCTTGCCGCACACCGTGCAATCCCTGGGACATGCGGTTCCCGCTCCATACCTTATCCTGATGTCCGCTTCGCCGAGCATCCATCGGGACAGGCGTCGGATCGTCGCAGGGCAAGGCTTATAATGGCCCACGCAGGGTGCCCGTGAGTTTATCCCGTCGTCGCGCGCTGCTCTATCTCGCTGCCGTCTTGTTCGGCGGTGCCACTACCTTTTACAGCGTTGTCTGGATGCATTACGCACCCCAGAGTGGTGCTACCAGGATCGGCGCCGAATTCACTTATTCTTTGGCATCGCACGCTCTGCGAGTCACTCGCATTGTTCCAGGGCGAAATGCCGAGCAAGCCGGCCTGCGAGCCGGAGACGAAATCCTTGCGATCAACAACGCGAAACTCGACACGCTAACACCCTACTACGAAGCGGTGGGTCGCGGAACCCTGGGGGACACCGTCAACTTCTCGGCCCGCCGGCCCGGCATTTCGCTCCGGGTTGTGCCGGTTGTTTTGGAATCGCCGCAGCCGCTCGAAATGTACCGAAATCTTACGCCTAGCAGGATGGCTGCCATCAGACTCATGATGTCCTACCCCATCTTGTTTCTTGTGGTAGGAATGGCGGTCTTGTTCCTGAAAGTCGAGGACCGCAACGCCTGGCTGTTGGCCGTTTTCTTTGCTAGCTTTATCGCAATTCCGGACCTTCCTCCGGGTCTGTTCCCACGGGAGCTCCGCGCGTTAATGATGACCTATCACGTGGTGCTGGCCAGTCTGGCGGGCGCCGCCCTCTATGGGTTCCTGGCGGTCTTCCCCGCGGCCTCACCTCTGGACCGGCGAGCGCCCTGGCTGAAGTGGATATTCTTGGCGGGCGGCGGAATCTCGATGGCTGCGGGCCTCTCGACGATCGCTGCGGCGAACACCTATTGGACCTTCTGGCTTCCAATTGAGTATGGCGGACCCTCATGGGCGAGTCACTCGCTACACCTTCTCGGCAACGTTCTTGGGCTCGGAGGAGAGAGCCTGGCGGTGGTTTCGCTGGTCCTTAACAGCTTTCGGGCCGTCACCCCCGAGGCTCAGCGGAAGGCGCGCGTGATCGTGTGGGGTCTGGCCTGCGGCTTGCTTCCGATCATGATGCTAGGGATGGTGATCTCTCTTAACGGAGCGAGGTTTCAAGAGGCTCCGTTCTGGCCCTATGCCCTCAGCGTTCTGGCTTTGTTTCTAGTGCCTTTGTCCTTTGCGTACGCAGTGGTGAAGCACCGCGTGATGGAAATTCCGCTGCTGCTGAGACGCAGTGCGCGGTACGTTCTCGTGCAGAGGGGCTTTTTCGTTTTGATGCTCATTGTTGCGGCTTCCGCGATCGGGATCTTCACTCACGTTTTCTCGCGACTCGTCCATGCGGACACCAATACCGGGATGGCTCTGAGCGCGGTATTTGGAATTGTTCTGGTCTGGACATCGGCGCCCTTGGTCAAGCGGGGAACTGTGCGGATTGACCGAGCCTTTTTCCGCAGCGCGTACGACGCGCGCGTGATCCTGCAGGGCCTGGCGGAAAAAACACGCACCGTGACGGATCGTCACGAGCTCGCGAAGTTGCTGGAGATTCAGATAGCCGGAGCGCTGCATCCGAAATCGCTTGCGTGTTACCTGGAAGCCGGAGATGGAAACCTTGTCGCGGAATGCGGACTGGTGGCGCCGGAGTTCGACACAATTTCAGCCCCACTACCTCGGCCGAAGTTCCCTTTCCGCTTTGGCGCACTCTTCTTTCCCAGAGACGTGGACACAATTCCAGCCACACTGCCGCTGCTCAGGGAAATCGCGCAGCGCGGAAAAGCGTGGGATGTCCCGCAGGCTCTCGAACCGGCCGGCGATCTGGGACCCCTAGCGCCGGAATGCCTGGTGCCGATCCTGGGCCGCGAGAACAACCTCATCGGCCTGCTCGTTCTTGGGCAGCGGCTTTCAGAGGAACCTTATTCCAGCGAGGACAAGCATTTGCTCGGTTCAGTAGCGGCCCATGTGGGCATTGCTTTGGAGAACATGTGTCTCGCGGAAAAGATGGCGGAACGAATGGAGGCAGATCGCCGCACGGCTCAGGAAATGGATATTGCCCGACAGGTACAGGCAAGGCTCTTTCCGCAAAAGCTGCCTGCGATGAAGACGCTCGAATACACGGGTGGATGCATCCAGGCTCGGAAGGTGGGTGGAGACTACTACGATTTTCTGGAGCTTCGCCCGGGCCGCCTGGCGCTGGTGCTGGCGGACGTTGCCGGCAAAGGAGTATCTGGCGCGTTGCTGATGGCTAATCTGCAAGCCAACTTGCGCAGTCAATACGCGATGGCGGTCGACGATCTGCCGCGACTGCTCGCCTCGGTCAACCGCTTGTTTTACGAGAGCACTGACGATGCCAGTTACGCCACACTATTCTTCGCAGATTACGACGACACAAGCCACAAACTCCGATATGCGAATTGTGGACATCTTCCCCCACTCTTGCTCCGCTCAGGCGGAAGCTCGACAGATCAGGTTTCGGGGACTCCGAAGATCGAGTGGCTGCGTTCCACTTGCACCGTGATGGGACTATTTGAGGCCTGGCGTTGCGAGGTTGCAGAGGTGCAGCTTACTCCATTTGATACGCTTGTACTCTACACAGATGGAATCACCGAAGCCACGAACTCAGCTGGGGAAGAGTTTGGTGAGTCCCATTTGCTGGATACCCTCAGGAGCCATTCTCACCTTCCGGTGAGATCTCTTCTCCAAACAGTTGTCGGTGTGGTCCAGCAATTCAGCGGCGAACAGCAGGATGACATCACTCTGGTGATTGCGCGTTGCCTCGGATAATTGGACTCCGCGCCGCCGCCCATGGTGGCCCGAACTATGCGGTCGGCACTGTCGCCAAAGTAGCTCCGATGCACCTCGCCACTACTCCCAGCGGCACGCGTCGCGTTCATGAAAAGCCGTTTGGTCGGGCCTCTATGCGCTAATTCCTGGATCGTCGACCATCCGGAAGCTATCCCGTCGGGCCGTCGGTTCTTCGGATATTGGCATTGGCCCGCTGCATCAGCGCATAAGAACCAGTGAAAACCTGCCCATCTCATCATCTTGGGTCAACAACCGCGAGTGCCGGTTCTCCATACGACACCACATAGACCTGCCCGCTATTCGGGTCTACCACAAGGGCATAAGGATTCCTTCCGGCTTTGAGCGTCTTGAGAACACTGTTTCGAGCACCGTCGATTACGGTAACGTCGTCGCTATGCGTGTTGGCGATATACACCCGATTTCTTTTCGGGTCCACTGCGACCGCCTGGGGACGCACTCCCACCTTCACCGTCGCGATCACTGCGCGTCTTGCGCCGTCAATCACAGTTACCGTGTCATCCCCGTGGTTCGCGACGTATGCCGTGTTGGTCACAGGATTGATGGCAACCGCACAAGGGATCGTACCCGTCGGAACCGTCGTAACAAGGCCAGAAACCTCATCCATTATGAGCAGCTCCGAGCTTCCGGATCGCGTCACGTAAAGTGTGCCGGTCGTCTCACTCAATGCCATACCCCAAACATGTATGCCCACTGGAATCTTGCCGACAACAGAAGGCATCCTGTTCAGCACAATCAGATTCGTGTCCTCGTAGCCCAGCAGGTATACCTTGTCCAACCTTGAATCCACAGCGATTGCATCCGCGGAGCCGGCCTTCACTGTGCTTGTAGAATTTGTCGCGCCGTCGATCACCGTGATTAGGTTGCTGAATGTATTCGATACATAGATCCTGTTTGCTGTCGAATTGACCGCTACAACATAAGGGCGCGGTCCCACACTCAGAGTCGCAAGCACCGAATCGTTCTTCCCATCGATCACACTTACTGAGCCACCTTCGGAATTGGCAACATAAATTCTGTCCGTTACCGCATTCACGGCGATTGCGATCGGCCCCGCCCCCACGCGTACGCTCGACATGGATTCTGTTTGCGGATCAAAGACCGACACAACGTTGCGGCTTGTTTCGACGGCATAGACTTTTCCCGTTTCTGGATTCAGTGCAACAGCTCTGCTGCTGATCAGCGCGGTCGAGGGCCCTTCTGTCTGCGTGTGCGCCAGGGTCGTAACAGCAACGCAAGCGAAAAGCGCTAGGATCACGCCAATGGATCCTGCAGTCACGCGTCTCGGGCATCGCGAGAGCCAAGGAGAAAAAAGAGAGGCGCGGAAGCAGTTTCGGTTTGTCCTATCCACGGAGTGTGGGAACCTCTAGAAGCACTATACGACGATCGTTTGTCAAGCACCGCCTCGCGATGGCATTATTTTTCGCGAAGAAGTCCTGGAAACACGAGGAGACAAATCTCTGGGAGGACCAACTTAAGAAGCATGCACGCATTTTCTATCCCTGTTGAGTCTCGTCGGAAGAGGAGAATGATGCCATTGTCATGCTGCGAAAGTCTTCCTCATGGATGGATTTGCCGTCGCGGCGCTCTCGTGATTTTGTTGCTGGTCTGCGGAAGCGCGGTGCTGGCTCAAGGTCAGCAGCCCAAGTTTAGGGTCATCGCCCTCGCTGAAGAGAACAGCGTTCACAGGCCTTTTGTAGATGCAGCCAAAGTCTGGCTTGAGAAAGAAGCGATTGCCGGCAACTTTTCGATGGACTACATCCACAACACACAAAAGATCGACGATGCGTTTCTTTCTCGGTACCAGCTCTTCATTCAACTGGACTATCCGCCGTACGCCTGGACACCGACCGCAGTATCTGCGTTCCAGAAGTACATCGAGGAAGGCAAAGGAGGATGGATCGGATTTCATCATGCGACGCTGCTGGGGGAGTTTGATGGACACCCGATGTGGAAATGGTTCTCCGATTTCATAGGGAGCATTCGCTACAAGAACTACATCGCTTCGTTCGTGACAGCAAAGGTCAACGCAGAAGATCAAAAGCACCCTGTGATGCGGGGCCTCGGCGGTTCCTTCGAAATCGAACGAGAAGAGTGGTACACCTACGACAAATCACCGCGGCCAAACGTGCATGTTTTGGCCAGCGTGGACGAAAAAACCTACATGCCCGACAGCCCGCTGAAAATGGGTGACCATCCTGTTGTCTGGAGCAATGAGCATGTCAAGGCCAGAAACGTCTACATCTTCATGGGGCATCGCGCCGAACATTTTCAAAATCAGGCTTTCACAACACTCTTTCGCAATTCCATCTTTTGGGTAGCCAATCCATGATTCGTTCTCTTCTTACTCTTCTCGTCGGTGCGGCGGCAGTTCTTTTGCCTTCTGTGTCTCTCGCACAGCAGGCCTCCTTTCGCGTCCTGGCGTTCTACACCGCAAAGGGCGAACCGGACCATATCGCATTTGCGGAGCAAGCACTGCCCTTCTTCGCGGAACTCGCCAAGAGAAACAATTTTCACTTTGAATCGACAACGCGATGGGAAGACTTGAATGCCGAAAAGTTAAAGGACTTCCAGCTGGTTCTGTGGATCAATGATTTTCCGACAAAAGCAGAGCAGCGCACAGCGTTCCAAGACTATATGAAACACGGCGGCGCCTGGCTTGGCTTTCATGTGTCTGCTTACAACGATGAGAGCACGCGCTGGCCCTGGTTCGTTGACTTTCTCGGTGGCGGCGTCTTTTACGGCAACAATTGGCCTCCACTTCCCGCGAAGCTCATCGTAGACGACCGCTCCCACCCGGTGACACATCACCTACCTGACACGTTCACGTCGCCGGCAAACGAATGGTACCTCTGGAAGCCCAGCCCACGCCTAAATAAGCACGTAAAAGTGCTGCTCACGCTCGATCCAAAGAACTATCCGATAGGGCTCAAAGACACCCTCATCGGCGGGGATCTTCCCGTAGTGTGGACGAATACGCGCTACCGGATGATCTACATGAACATGGGCCATGGCGACAAAATTTTCGCTAGCAGCGAGCAGAATAAACTATTCGAAGATGCAATTCTGTGGCTCGGAACTCGCAAATAACCGTCGCGTGCGTTGGCTTCGATCGGTCGGCACATGGGGGCACCGAACTCACTTTTGCTCGTGAGTTGGCATCGTTATCCCGAAGTCCGCTTGTGGGAAGTTGCAGCTCCAGCGACGCTTGCGACCGATTCCGGTTGGATGACGGGGCACATGGAAACTAGCCTACAACCGGGACGCGATGTTCGAGGACGGCTGAAGTGAAACAAAATCTTCCGCCGGCCTGCTGGAAACAATTCGCCAACGGCCAACGGCTTTACTGCTCGGCTTGTTCCATGTGGTACTGCTTCAGCTTGCGGTACAGGGTGGTCTTTCCAATGCCGAGCATGCGCGCCGCCGAAAGCTTGTCGCCTCCCGTCTCGCGGAGGGTGCGAAGAATCGCGCGCCGCTCCAGTTCCTCGAGAGGCAGGATTTCATCTTTTTCTGGAACTCTTTCGGTGGATGGGTACTGAAGATTGGAAGGCAGATCTGCGACGGAGAGGATCGGCCCGGACCCCAGAGCGACGGCGCGCTCGATGGCGTTTTCCAGTTCACGCACGTTGCCCGGCCAATCGTAGGCCATCAGGCGGCGCATGGCGTCTTCGGAGATGGTGCGCACCGGGCCCCGAGGATCGGAAAATTTCTCGAGAAAGGCGGTCACCAGAATGGGGATATCGCTCTTGCGGTCGCGCAGCGGCGGCAGCTTGATCTGCACGACGTTTAAGCGGAAATACAGGTCTTGCCGGAAAGAACCAGAACGAATGGCTGCGTCCAGGTCCCGGTTGGTGGCGGCGATGATGCGCACGTTGATGTGGCGGCGTTCGGTCGAACCCACTGGCTTGACCTCGCGCTCTTGCAATGCACGCAAGAGTTTAGCTTGCAGGTCCACAGGCATATCACCGATCTCGTCGAGAAAAAGGGTGCCGCCTTGCGCGGCTTCGAGCAACCCCTGCTTGGCCTGCATAGCCCCGGTGAAGGCGCCTTTGACGTAGCCGAAGAGCTCGGATTC
>WNEZ01009801.1_pt1 | contig 13453 bp, 9 predicted proteins | sample 5400521 | NCBI WGS metagenome assembly WNEZ01 (sample SAMN13153339, study PRJNA577476) | soil metagenome | isolation source: 120 cm saprolite under Douglas fir tree site 2 hole 1 replicate 1 | place: USA:California | collected 2015-04-18 | reverse complement strand
GGAACATCCACTCGTTGGCCAAGGCGCTCTCGCTCGGCGGGGCCGAGGTGGTGATCCAGCTCGATCCGCGTCGATGCGCCGAGGGCGATGCGCTGGTCCTTCCCGGAGTGGGAGCCTTCGCGCCGGCGGCCGAGCGACTCGCGCCTGGCCGCGAAATCCTCCGCCGGGCGGTGGAGCGGGGAATGCCGTGCCTGGGCATCTGCCTGGGAATGCAGCTTTTCTACGAGGAGAGCGAGGAGGGTCCCGGCCGGGGACTGGGCCTCTTCCCCGGGAAGGTGCGACGGCTTCGCGCCGGGCGGATTCCGCAGATCGGCTGGAACGCGCTCGAACGCTTGGACGATCCGCTCTTCTCCGCCGTGCCCCTGGAAATGGCCTACTACGCCAACAGCTTCGTCTGTCCGGAGCCGGCTCAAGGCACGGTCGCCTTTAGCGAGCACGAAGGCGATCGATTCCCCGCCATCGTTCGCTCCGGCAGCGCGGTTGGCGTTCAATTCCATCCGGAGAAGAGCTCGGCCCCGGGCCTCCAACTCATCCGCGCGTTCCTCGAGGAGGCGCGGAGGTGATCGCCATTCCCGCGGTGGACTTGAGGGATGGGCAATGCGTCCAGCTCGTCGGCGGTTCGTACGAGCAGGAGCGGGTGCGGCTGCCCGATCCGGTGCAGGTGGCTGAAGGCTGGGCGGGAATGGGCTTCCGCCGCCTCCACGTGGTAGATCTCGATGCCGCGACTGGGCGCAGCTCCAACGCGGATGCCGTTCGCGCGCTTCTTTCGCGGAGCAAGATGGAAATTCAAGTCGGCGGTGGAATCCGCAGCGAGGCTCAGATCGGCGAATGGCTCGGCGCGGGCGCGCGCGCGGTGGTGATCGGAACGCGAGCCCTCAAGGAGCCCGCCTGGCTTGCGGAGATGGCGCAGCGATATCCTTCTCAGTTGATCGTCGCGGCGGACGTGCGCGGGCGCAACGTACAGGCGCAGGGTTGGCAGGAGTCGCTCGGGATTCAGATCGACGCAGTGGTTTCCGGGCTCAATGAATTGCCGCTCGCCGCGGTGCTGGTGACCGCGGTCCACAAGGAGGGTCAAATGGCCGGCACCGACCTTTCGCTGATGGCGGAAGTGGCGCGCTCTTGCCGGCATCCGGTCCACGCGTCCGGGGGAATCACCCGCCCCGCGGAGCTGAGATCGCTGGCGGAGGCGGGAGTCGCCGGCGCGGTGCTGGGGATGGCTTTGTATACCGGCGCGCTGGATGGGCGCGCCATTGCACAGGAGTTCTCGTCGTGACGGTGATCGTTCGAGAGACGTCGGAAACGAAGATCCGGGTCGAAGTGGCCCGCGGAAGCGGAGTGGCGCAGGTCGATACCGGCTTGCCGTTCTTCAATCACATGCTCGGCACTTTCGCCAAATACTCGGGTCTGGACTTGAACATCCGGGCCCATGGCGATCTGCGCCACCACTTGATGGAAGACGTGGCGATCGCCGTCGGCGCCGGCGTGGCGAAGGTGATCCCGGCCACCGCGGTCCGCTACGGCGACCGCTTCGTGCCGATGGACGACGCATTGGTGCACGCGGCGATCGATGTCGGCGGTCGCCCGTACTACCGGGGCCGCTTGCCGAACAAGCTCTATCAGCACTGGATGCGCTCCTTCTCCGACAACGCTCGAGTGACTCTGCATCTTCGCGTCATCCGGGGAACGCACCGGCACCACATCCTGGAGGCTTCGTTCAAGGCGGTCGGGCTCGCTCTGCGCGACGCACTGGTCGACTCGGGAACGGTGTTCAGCACCAAGGGAGCGGTGGCGCTCGAGGTGAAGTGATGCTCACCCGGCGGATCATCGTCTGCCTCGACGTCAAGGGGGGGCGGGTGGTGAAGGGAGTGCGCTTCGAATCGCTCCGGGACGTCGGCGATCCGGTCGAGCTCGCGCGGCGCTATGAGTCCGAAGGCGCGGACGAGATCACTTTCCTCGACATCGCCGCCAGCGCCGAAGAAAGGCAGACCCTGCTCGAGCTGGTCCGGCGCACCGCGGATCGGCTGTTCATCCCGCTCACCGTCGGCGGAGGGGTTCGCAGCGCGCGGGACGTCGATCGGGCGCTTCGCTCGGGAGCGGACAAGGTGAGCATCAATACCGCCGCAGTGGCCCGCCCGGAAGTGATCACCGAATGCGCTGAGCGGTTCGGCTCTCAATGCGTGGTGGCGAGCATCGACGCCCGGCGGGATGGAAATGGTTGGCGCGTCTATACCCACGGCGGCCAAACCCCCACCGATCTCGAAGCGGTGCGCTGGGCCAAAGAGTGCGTCCGGCGCGGGGCGGGGGAGATTCTCCTCACCAGCATCGATCGCGACGGGGTCCGCTCCGGCTACGATCTGGAGATGACGAGGGCGGTGGTCGAAGCGGTGAGCGTGCCGGTGATCGCCTCCGGTGGGGCGGGCAGCTCCGAGCACGTGGCGGATGCCCTGGATCGAGGCGGAGCGGAGGCGGCGTTGGTGGCAGGCATCGTCCACGACGGCACCACCACGGTGCGAGAGATAAAGCGCTCTCTTTCGAAAAGGGGCATTCCGGTGAGGCGGGTGGCATGAAAGACGAAGCGAGCACGCTAATGCAGGCGGTGGCGGAGGTGGCGAGGCGCGCCGGAGATGTGGCGCTGTCTCATTTCCGGAAGTCGCTGACGATCGAGACCAAGCGGGACGGAACCCCGGTGACCGTCGCCGACCGCGAGGCGGAAGGGCGGGCGCGCGAGTGGATCGAGGCCCGGTTTCCCGACGACGGGATCCTCGGCGAGGAGCTGGGGACGTACAAGCCCAATGCCGAGCGGCGCTGGATCCTCGATCCGATCGACGGGACGAAGACCTTCGTTCGGGGTGTACCGCTCTGGGGAACGCTGGTGGCGGTGGCCAAGGGCGAGGAGATCCTCGCCGGGGCCGCTCATTTTCCCGCGGTTGGAGAGGCGCTGGTCGCCGCACCCGGCCACGGTTGCTGGTGGAATGGAACCCGGTGCGCGGTTTCTGCGGTGGCGAATCTCGGCGCGGCCACCGCCCTCATCACCGACGAGAGGTTCGCCGAGAATCCGAGCCGGGTCGAAGCCTGGCGTTCGCTTTCCCGCCAGACCGCGGTGACCCGCACCTGGGGCGACTGCTACGGATACCTGCTCGTCGCCACCGGGCGCGCGGAGATCATGGTGGACGATGTGCTTTCGCCCTGGGACGCCGCCGCCCTGTTTCCGATCATTCGCGAAGCGGGGGGCGTCTTTACCGATTGGACCGGACGACCCACGGCTTTCGGCTCGAACGCGATCGCCACCAATGCCGCACTGGCGGAGGAGGTTCGACGGCTGCTCTCGCCGGAGGAGGTTCGGAGGATGCATGGTTGACGTCGCTTCGCTCGACTTCAAGAAGGGAAACGGCCTGGTCACGGTGGTGACGCAAGATGCGCGGACCGCGGAAGTGCTGATGGTCGCGCACGCCGACCGCGAGGCGGTGGAGAAGACGATCGAAACCGGCGAGATGCATTACCACTCCCGAACGAGGGGCCTGTGGCGCAAAGGGTCCACCAGCGGCAACACCCAGAAAGTGGTCGCGCTCGCCGCGGATTGCGACGGCGATGCCCTGCTGGCCAGGGTGATTCCGGCCGGACCCGCGTGCCACGAAGGCAAGCGGTCCTGCTTTGGGTCTGCGTTCGAGCCGGATCCGCTCACCTCGCTCGACGCGGTGATTGCCGAGCGCGCAGCCTCCGCAAGAGAAGGAGCCCCGCGCGGCGCGAGTGAGAAGGAACGCCCCGCCTCGTACACCCGCCAGCTTCTCGGGGACCGGAATCTGAGGCTGAAGAAGCTCGGCGAGGAAATGGCTGAGCTTCTGGTCGCCTGCGCGGATGAGGACCGAGCGCGCGCTGCCGAAGAAGGCGCCGATGTCATTTATCATTTGCTGGTTGCGCTTCGCGGCGTCGACGTCGGCCTGGAGGATCTCCGAGCGATCCTCGCCAGGCGCTCGCGAGCTCGGAAGGATTCATAGTCAACGGTTCATAGTCAACTAAGTCCAGGTCCGCCCGATGGCTTTGCTCGTCGGGAATGAGTACTTCATTTTGCTCCGGGTTCTGGAGCACCAAGAAATGCGAGTTTCGGCGGGCATGGCGGCGGCGGGTGTCCCCGTGGTCTTCGTCGCGATCCTTTTCGGAGGATTCTACTCCCATCGGTCGAGCCGCACCGGAGCCGAGCGCGCCGTGAAAACCAACCGCGCTCAACCCTTCGGCAACGTGCCGCTGGCTTTCGAAGCAAACGTCGGGCAATGGAGCGGCAGCGCCAGATTCGTCGCACGCCAGCCGGCGGCAGACGTTTTTCTGACCGAGGATGGGCTGGCCTTTTCGCTCAGAGATTTGCCGACCGATTCCACGCGACCTTCTCCCATCGAAACACCGCGACCGGGCGCTGTTCGCATGCGCTGGATCGGCGCGAAGGCAGCGTCGATCGATGGGCTCGCGCAGCTGCCCGGACAGGCCAATTATCTGCTCGGGCGCGATGCGTCCAAATGGCGAACCGGGGTTTCGACCTACGCGAGGGTCAAGTACTCCAATCTCTATCCGGGCATCGATCTGGTCTACTACGGCAATCAGCAGAAGCTGGAATACGACCTCGTCGTCGCCCCGGGGGCGGACGCGGAGGGAATCCGCCTGGCGTTGGAGGGGGTCGGCCGGATCGCGATCGGCGAGGGCGGCGAGCTGGTGCTCGGCGTCGGCGACCGGACGGTGACCCAGGATCCCCCACGCGTCTACCAGGGCGTGGATGGAGAACGGCGGGAGGTGCAGGGCGGCTACGTCCTTGTCGCCGAGCGCGAGTTGGCCTTCCGCTTGGGCAACTACGACCGCGGCCGCGCATTGGTGATCGATCCCGTTCTCAGTTTTTCGACCTACGTGGGCGGAAGCCGGTACGACTACCGCGCATTGGTGATCGATCCCGTTCTCAGTTTTTCGACCTGCGTGGGCGGAAGCCGGTACGACTATGGGCGCGGGATCGCCGTGGATTCGGGGGGAAATGTCTACCTCGTGGGGCAAGCCAGCTCGAGCGATTTCATGATCACCGATTCGGTCCTCCAGCGATACTATGGCGGGGGACCCTCTGATGCCTTCGTGATGAAAATCAGCTCGGATGGCTCGACGGTGCTCTATTCGACCTACCTGGGTGGATCCGGCGAGGACGTGGCCTATGGAGTGGGCGTGGATCGCTGGGGCCAGGCCTGCCTGACCGGCTATACGAAGTCCACGGATTTTCCCACCGTCAATGCGCTGCAGGATCACCTGGGCGGAGGCGTGGGCGATCTCGATGCATTCGTGGTGAAGCTCACCGCGGACGGAAGCGATCTCATCTACTCGACCTACCTGGGCGGGTCTGACGCGGACACCGGGAGGGCCATCGCGGTGGACGCCGACGGCGGTGCCTACGTCGCCGGAATTACCAACTCGCGGGATTTTCCGGTGGTCAATGCCTTTCAACCCCAGTTCGGCGGACCGATGTCGGATGCCTTCGTCGCGCGCTTGAATCCCCAGGGCTCGCAGTATTTCTATGCCACCTATTTCGGAGGACGGCTGTTCGACGCTGCCTACGGGATCGCGACCGACGGGGATGGCAATGCCTATGTCGTTGGGACCACTGGTTCCCCTGACTTTCCCATCCGGCAGGCGATCCAGGGCCTGATCGGTGGAGGAGGCGGCGAGTCAGGTGACTTCGATGCATTCGTGGCCAAGTTTTTCTGGGACGGATCGCTCATCTACTCGACCTTTTTGGGCGGAAGCGATGTCGACAATGGCCGCGCCGTCGCCGTCGATGCCTGGGGAAATGCCTACGTCACCGGGGACACCGTTTCGACGAACTTTCCATTGGCACGCCCGCTCCAGGGTCAGCTCGGCGGATCGGTCGATGCCTTCGTCACCAAGGTGGACGCGCAAGGAGCGGCGCTCGTCTACTCCACCTACCTGGGCGGATCGCGGATGGAGCAGGGATTCGGAATCGCGGTCGACGGATTCGGGTCGGCGACGGTGACCGGGTACACCAGCTCCAGCAATTTTCCCGTCGCCCAGCCGATTCAAGCCGAAAATCACGGTTCCGATGACGTTTTCATCTCCCAACTGAGCCCCGACGGAGCCTCGCTAACCTACTCCACCTACCTGGGTGGAGCAGGGCAGGACGAAGGCTTCGCCGTTGCCGTCGATCTTGCGGGAAACGCGTACATCGCCGGCGCGACCTCATCGGTCGACTTCCCCACCGCGGCGTGCATGCAGTCCGATCTGCTTGGATTTGCAAACGGCTTTCTAAGCAAGATCCAAGGCGACCCCCGCTGACCAAGGGATTTGCCGGTTGCCCCCCGCGACCGGCGCTTTAGTTGGCCACCGATTCCAGCCGCGACGTGGTATGTGTCGCGCGTTCGGATGCCAAAGCGGAGCGAGATCAAGAAAGTCCTCATCATCGGCTCCGGTCCTATCGTCATCGGGCAGGCTTGCGAGTTCGACTACTCCGGCGCGCAGGCGATCAAGGCAATGCGCGAGGAGGGCGTCGAAGTCGTTCTCCTCAACAGCAACCCGGCGACGATCATGACCGACCCGGAGCTGGCCCACCACACCTATATCGAGCCGATCAACCTTGAATCGGCGGAGAAGATCCTCGCCCTGGAGCGGCCGGATTCGGTCCTGCCGACGATGGGCGGACAGACGGCGCTCAACCTGGCCAAGGAGCTGGCGGAGAGCGGGGTGCTCCAAAAGTACGGCGCGAAGTTGATCGGGGCCTCCCTCGAGGCGATCAACCGCGCCGAGGACCGGCTCCTGTTCAAGGCGTCGATGCAGCGGATCGGAATCCCGCTGCCCAAGAGCGGCTATGCCCACAACGTCGACGAGGCGATCGCCCTGGTGCCGGAAATCGGCTTCCCGGCGATCATCCGGCCGAGCTTCACCCTGGGCGGCACCGGAGGGGGGATCGCCTACAACATCAATGAGTACGAGGCGGTCTGTCGCTGGGGTCTTACCGCCAGCCCGGTGAAGACGATCTTGATCGAAGAGTCGGTGCTCGGCTGGAAGGAGTTCGAGCTCGAGGTGATGCGCGATTGCGCCGACAACGTGGTGATCGTCTGCTCGATCGAGAACTTCGATCCGATGGGCGTTCACACCGGGGATTCGATCACCGTAGCGCCGATCCAGACGCTGACCGACAAGGAGTATCAGCGGATGCGGCAGGCGGCGATCGCGATCATCCGGGAAATCGGGGTCGACACCGGGGGATCGAATATCCAGTTCGGGATCCATCCGGGGGACGGGCGAATGGTGGTGATCGAGATGAACCCGAGGGTCTCCCGATCCTCGGCGCTCGCCTCGAAGGCGACCGGTTATCCGATCGCGAAGATCGCCGCCAAGCTCGCGCTCGGATATCGGCTGGACGAGCTTCGCAATGACATCACCCGCGATACCCCCGCTTCGTTCGAGCCGACGCTCGACTACGTGGTGGTGAAGATCCCGCGCTTCAACTACGAAAAATTCCCGCATGCCGATCGGACCTTGAACACCCAGATGCACTCGGTGGGCGAGGCGATGTCGATCGGGCGCACCTTCAAGGAGGCGTACCTCAAGGCGCTGCGCTCGATGGAATCGAGCAACTCGGCGCTCGAGGTACCACCGCTTCCGTCCGAGCAGGTGGAGCGCGAGAGCGCCTTGCGCGAAGCGCTGCGCGTCCCCCGGCCGGAAAGACCCTGGTACATCGCCCAGGCCTTTCGCGAGCGGATGACGGTGGAGCAGGTGCACGAGCTGTCCGCGATCGATCCCTGGTTCCTCCGGCAGATCCGGGATCTGGTGCAGCGCGCGCAGGCGATTTCCGAGTTCGGGCGAATCGAAAAGGTCCCCGACGATGTGCTCCGCTCGACGAAAGCAGAGGGTTTTTCGGATCGGTATCTGGGTCAATTGCTCGCTCAACCCGAGTCGAGCATTCGCGAGCATCGCCACGGTCGGGGAATCCGCCCGGTTTACAAACGGGTGGACACCTGCGCCGCCGAGTTCGAAGCCTACACGCCCTATTTGTATTCGACCTACGAGGAAGAGGACGAGGCGCCTCCTTCCCGGCGGGAAAAGGTGATCATCCTCGGCAGCGGGCCGATCCGGATCGGCCAGGGGATCGAGTTCGACTACTGCTGCGTTCATGCTGCCTTCGCGCTGCGCGAGGCCGGCTACGAGACGGTGATGATCAACTGCAATCCGGAGACCGTCTCCACCGATTACGACACCTCGGATCGCTTGTATTTCGAGCCGCTCACGATTGAAGACGTGCTCGAGATCTCCCAGCGGGAAAAGCCGCTCGGGGCGATCGTCCAGTTCGGTGGACAGACGCCGCTTCGCCTCGCGGTACCCCTGGAGAAGGCCGGCCTGCGCATTCTCGGGACCAGTCCGGACGCGATCGATCGCGCCGAGGACCGCGAGAGATTCGCCCAGTTGATCGAAGGGCTTAAGCTGCAGCAGCCGGAGAATGGGATGGCGCGCAGCCCCCAAGAGGCGTTCCACGTCGCCCAGCAGATCGGCTATCCGGTGATGGTGCGCCCCTCCTACGTTTTGGGCGGCCGCGCGATGGAGGTGGTCTACGACGCCTCCGATCTGGAGCGGTACATGCAGGAAGCGGTGAGGGCCTCGCCCGAGCACCCGGTGCTGATCGACCGCTTCCTCAAGTCGGCGATCGAAGTGGATCTGGATCTAATAGCGGACCGCAAGGGCGATGTCCTCATCGGCGGGCTCCTGGAGCACGTGGAGGAGGCGGGAATCCACTCGGGGGATGCGGCGATGAGCTTTCCGCCGCATTCGCTTCCGGAGACGCTGATCGCGCAAATGAAGGAGCAGGCCTCCGCGGTGGCGCGCGAGCTTGGGCTGGTGGGCCTGATGAACGTTCAGTTCGCGATCCAGGCGGACAAGATCTACATCCTCGAGGTCAACCCCCGCGCGTCTCGCACCGTGCCGTTCATTTCCAAAGCCACCGGGGTGCCGCTGGCGAAGCTTGCGGCGCTGTGCATGATGGGCAAGACGCTCGAAGAGCTGGGACACGTCGGCGAGCTTTCGGTCAAGCACATGGCGGTCAAAGAGTCGGTGTTTCCCTTCGCCCGATTCGCCGGCGTGGACGTCATCCTCGGGCCGGAGATGAAGTCCACCGGAGAGGTGATGGGGATTGCGGACAACTTTCCCGCGGCCTTCGCCAAGAGCCAGCTTGCCGCCGGGGTGAAACTGCCCAAACAAGGCAACATCCTGATCTCGGTGAAGGACGACGACAAGCCGGCCACCGTCGATCTGGCGCGCCGGCTGCTCGCCTTGGGCTACACGCTGTCGGCGACGGCGGGAACCCACCGGTACCTCGCCGCCCAAGGCATCCAGAGCGAGCCACTGCAAAAGGTCACCGAGGGGCGGCCTCACATCGTCGACAAGATCGTCGACGGGGAGATCGCCCTGGTGATCAACACCACTTTCGGCAAGCGCGAGATCGCGGACAGCTTTTCCATCCGGCGAGAGACGCTGATGCACGGCATCCCCTATTTCACGACCATCCAAGCCGCCCGGATGGCGGTGGACAGCTTGGAGGTGCTGGCGCGCAGGGATCTGCCGGTCCGTTCCCTTCAGTCCTATCTGGGGCAGACCCGATAGTACCGCCGTGCTCGAGAGGCGGTGCTCGCTTCCAAGCCATCTGAGCGAGCGTTCTCCCGCCGGGGATGCCGGTTTTTACAGCGTCGTATCCCCCAGTTGACACCTGGGTACCCTTCAAGGGCATTGTGTCCACCCTCAAATGCCTGCCGGATGGGGAAAGCTGGGTGGGGCGTCTGCCGCAGTGGTGTTGCTGCTGGGCATTGGTTTGTTCGGAATGTCCATTCGCGCGAACCTCTACCGCGCGGCTTCGAAGGAGTCCGAATGGCAAGCGGCCCAGATCGCGCAGCGCGCCCGGGATGAAATCGGTCTGAGAGTCAAGAAGACCGAAGCGCAAGTTTCCGCCGCGGTGTCCCTCAATCCGGTTCGCGCCCTGGTGACGCATTCGGTCGACCGCGCCACGCTGCTCGACGCTTTCGGAACCGAAGAGTGGTGGCGGGGGTTCCGGGAGGAGTTTCCACTCCAGCTCCTCGCGACTCCAGAGGCCACGGTCGATGTCGGCCGCGAGGCGGCGCCGGATCTCGAGCCTTTGCTCGCCGCGGCGCGCCGGAAAAATCCCTCCTCCCAGCTCATCCTGGCAAACGACAAAATCTACATCGCGGCGGCTGCTCTGATCGAAGCTCCCGATCGGCTGCAGCGGGGTGCGAGCTGCCTGGTTCTCGCCAAGCCTTTTGTCGCCGCGGACCTCGTCGTGCCCCCGAATTTCAGCGGCGCGGCGGTGCTCGCGTCCGACAAGATCGCGCTTTTGGGTTCCGGGGCGCCGGAGCAACTCCAGCATCTGCAAGAAATCCTCGGCGCCGACCCCTCCGTGGCGATCGTCGCACCTGATGCCAGCTGGGCCGCGGTCGCCGTCGAGCTGGCGCCCAAGCTTGTGCTTTGGGTGCGCACCGATACTTCGGTCACGGCTCAGGAGGTCGCAAGAACAGCGCGCTCGGTTCTCGGTCCGCTCTATGGGCTAGGGGTGCTGCTGGCGGCGAGCGTTCTCTACCTGGGCTTCCGCCGGCGACGGCAGCGCGCCGAACCGCTCAGCTCTTCGAACGAACAAGAGCGCAGCCACAAAGTGATCGTTGCACCCGATCTGGAAGGAGAAGCGTTTGAGTCGCGGCCGGCAAATGGCCAAGCCGCCGCGCCGCCGCAGCCGGTCGTCTTGAACGCCGTTCCTACCGGCGCCGCCGCCCCGGGGCAATTCGGTCGCTATCGGTTGCTCCACCCCCTGGGGGAGGGAACCACCTACCGGTCCGACCTGGCCGTTCTGCGCGGAGAGGGTGGCTTCCGGCGCCTGTTCGTGATCAAGCGGCTGCGCCCGGAGATCGCGCGACAGGCCGCCGCAGTCGCCGAGCTCGTGGACAGAGCACAGCTCGGGTCGAGCCTGGTCCAGTCCAACATCGTACCGATCTACGATTTTGGACGAGTCAATGAAGAGTACTTCATCGCCCAGGAGCACATCCTCGGGCGCGACCTGGACACCTTGTTGCTTCGGCTGAAGAAGAGCGAGGGCAGGCAGCTTCCTCCAGTCATCGTCTTCTACCTGACCCAGGAGATTCTCAAGGCCCTCGAATACGCGCATACCCACCGCGGCGCGCCGGACCAGACGGGCGGCGTGGTCCATGGGGGTCTCTCGCCGAGGAAGGTTTTGATCTCGTCCAGCGGAGAAGCAAAGGTCCTCGACTTTGGGATGCCGCACGCGAGGGCGCGCACCGCCGCGGGCCGGATCGAAAGGGCGCTCTTCTGGTCGCCTGAGCAAGCCCGGGGCGAGCCGATCGATGCGCGGTCGGATCTCTTCTCGCTCGCGATGACGATGTTCTTTTCCCTCACCGGTCGACCGCTGTACGCCGCGGGCTCGGACGAGGAGCTGTTCGAAAAGGTGAAGAACGGACCGCAAGCCGCGGAGCGCGACCTGATCGCCCTGCTCGGAGGAGCGGCGACGTACGTTTTGCAGCGAGCGCTCGACCCGGCTCCCGAAAAGCGTTTCCAGACTGCGGAGGAATTCGCGCACGCCATCCCGCCCTGGGAGATGTCCCGGTCGGGCGAGCGACTCCACAGCCTGATGCGCAAACTCTTCGATGACGACTTCCAGGCGGAGCTGGCGAGTCAGGCGGACTGGCAGAATGGGCTCGAAGAACTGAGCATCATCGAATCACCGCCGGAGCCGACCGCTGAGGCCCGACAAATACGGCACTCCAGATGAAACCATTCTGGTGCTTCGCCTGGGTCGGCCTGCTGTTGCTGGGTTGCGAATCGGCGGATCCGTCGTCGGTGCCGCGGCTTTGGTCCACCGCGGATCTTCGCGAGCAGGCGAGAGCGAATGGCACGATCGCCGGTCTACCGGTCTCCGAATGGGTGACCTTACGCGGAAATCCCATTCCTCTGCTGTCGCCGCCGTATGGAGCCCCGGTGCGCCTGCAGAGGAGCGACCGGGACGGGCTGAACGTGTTGACCGCGTTTGCCGAGGGAAAACCGGCGGCCTACGCGGTGGCAGAGGCCTGGCAGAACATCCCGCAAGTATGGATCCAACCGTGGTACGTGCTCCTCACCAGTTATAACCCGGTCACCCTGGGTCCGAGGCTGCCGAACTCGCTGGCGCTGGTCGACGTCGACACCACGAGCTGGTTCTACAGCCCGTTCTGGGAGCTGGTCTTCGTCGTCGTCCCTCCCAGCACTGCGCCGGACAAGTACCTGAGCGCAGCGCAGCTTTTCGCGGACAATCTGGAGATGCATCGCGGCGGGGGATTGTTTGCTCCGCTAGCTCCCGACGACATCTTGCCGTCCATCGCTCAGTCGGCTCCCTCACCCCTGCGACCTCTTTCGAATGACGTCGTGGGTAACGCGATTTCGGTTCCCATTGCTCTCAAAGGAGACATTCGCCCCTCGACGGTTTTCAGCGCGGGCTTTACCTGGAATTCCACCGGCGTGGTCGATGAAACGCCGCTCTTCGTATTCTCGAGGATCGACGACACGGGGCACGCGGTGCCGTTTGGGCTGCCGAGCGTGATCGGCACTGGTCCACTGCGCTCGGGACGCCCGGCCCGCATCACCCCGGCCGGAATACCGCAGTTCGGCGCGCTCTCCCGCGTGTACTCGACGCTGCTGCCTCCGACCGCCGGGATCTTTATCCCCAGCAGTCAGGCCGCTCTGCGCGACTATTTCCGGTCGTTGGGCGGCCTGCGCGTCGGCATCGATCCGATCCCTCCGGCGGTTGAAGCGTGCGCCGATGCCAAGGACTACGTGCTTCGGGTGGCGTTGAACAGCGCCCAATGCTTTACCGCGGCAACCTGCACCGGGGGTCGGATCACGTCCAGCTGTCAGTGGCTCGACTCGCAAAACGCGATCGAAACCGGTCTGGCGCCCTCGAGCCTTCTGCGTCTGGAGCTCCTGCTCACATCGCCGATCCTCTATTTCAACGGCCTCAAGGTGGGACCGTGAGACGCAGCCTGATCTCAATCCTCTGCCTGGCGCTTGGATGGGGCGGTGGCGCGCTCGCCGGCCAGCAACCGCCGCCGGAAGAGGCGCAACCCTCGCCGGATCTGCCTCCAGAGGACCCGAGGGACAGGAATGACTCGGCGGGCTACACCCCGGACGACGAGAGCTCGGGCGGAGCTCTGCGGATGCACGGCTACGTCGATGTCGGGTTTGCGCGAGCGCAGGGCAACGGCAGCAGCTTCAGAGCCGGTGATACGCGACTTCCGGCGGACTACGGCGTCGACACTTTCGCTCCGGCGATCAACTCCCGCGGCGATGTGGCGTCGCTCGACGCCGGCGGGCGCTTCGTCAACGGATTTCTTCCCAATTCGATGGAGATCGGAAACAAGGCTTCTTTCTTCAT
>WNEZ01003556.1_pt1 | contig 13453 bp, 10 predicted proteins | sample 5400521 | NCBI WGS metagenome assembly WNEZ01 (sample SAMN13153339, study PRJNA577476) | soil metagenome | isolation source: 120 cm saprolite under Douglas fir tree site 2 hole 1 replicate 1 | place: USA:California | collected 2015-04-18 | reverse complement strand
ATCATCCCTTTACTTCGCTGCATGATGAGGACATGGCCAAGCTCGAAACCAGCTTCGACTCAACCAGTGATCCCAAGTCTGCGCTGGGAGAAATCCGCGCGCTTGCTTATGACGTGGTGCTCAACGGCACCGAACTGGGCTCAGGTTCGATCCGTATTCATCGCAAGGATATCCAGAGCAAGATATTCCGCGCTCTCGGCATGACAGAAGAAGAGGCCCGCTCCCGCTTCGGATTTTTTCTGGAGGCGCTCGAGTATGGCACTCCTCCGCACGGCGGCATCGCGCTGGGACTGGATCGCATCGTGATGATCCTGGCCGGCGCGGACAGTCTACGCGAGGTAATTCCCTTCCCCAAGACCGCGCGGGCGGTGGATTTGATGGTGGATGCGCCGACACCGGTGAGCGAGGCGCAACTGAAGGAGTTGGGGATACAGGTGAAGAAATAGAACGGTTGCCCCGTTATCTTCCTCAAATTGTCATCTTGAGCGGAGGGAAGGAACTCACTTGCGAGTTCCTTCCCGCAGTCGAAAGACCTGCTGTCGCCGCTTGCGATGCGATTAAGCGAGGAAACACGGACAGTTCGGAGCAGTGTCCGCCAGAACCCAGGTCCCTTGACAATATTTGCTTGCGCGAAGCGCAAGCAAATATTGCTCGGGATGACAACTTCTGGAGATGAGGAATGCGGGCCTGAAGGCCTGCTCCACCCTTGATTGCTTACTTGCGCTTGATGATAAACACGGTCTTGTCGTCGATGCGGTCGTCTTCCGTGATCTGCTGCAAGTGCTCGTCCTGCTTGATTGCGTATTGCAGAATGGCGTTGCAAATTTCTCTGGCCGACTGGCCCTGGTGTTCGCGGATCACCTGTTCAATCTGCAGCCGGTCCTGCTCGTCGCTGCCATCATAGACTCCATCGGTGTAGAGAAATAGCAAGTCTCCGGGACTCATGAGGGTGATCTCTGCCAGGTCAGAAGAGTTGATCCGCCTGGTCCTGAGCGCCATGGAAAGATACTTGTTCCGGTCAGGATGGTCCTCGGGAATCTCCAGGCCGAGGGCAAGGAACTGCACGATGTGGGCCTTGCCGATCTCCATGAATTTCTTGTATTCGGCGGAAAAGACCAGCGGGGGTGGATGGCCGAAATTTACGAAGCGGAACTGCCCGCCGGGACGTATTTCACCGTACAGCATGGTCGCAATTTCACGCGTACTGTCATCTTTGTTCCGCCCCAAAGCGTTCCGCGCGGTCACAGACAGCGCCAGCCTGACATTGATGTCCTCGAAGAGATTAGGCGTTGTTTTCCCGTTCCGATCGAGTTCGGCAAGCATGAAGGCATGAAAAGTATCGTGCACGGTGGAAGCGATTTTGGCCGAGATGATCCCGTGGCCCTGCGCATCGACCAGCAGCACTCCCGCGGTGGTGTGGAGTTCCGGCAGAACCTCAGCGATTCTCACTTGCTCTGAGCTTTTCGCTCTTCTGTACTCGGCGGCGACGGCCGGGGTGTAGCCTGGTCTCGACTTTAACCACTGCACATGAGCATCCACGGAGTTTCGCGGAGTCTGGCCCTTGGGAAGAGGCTCCAGGTAATCCTTGGACAGCTTAAGGGCCCGCGCGATGCGCGCGTCAATGTTGTAACGCTGCTGAAAATTGATGTACTCAAAAAGATCGCCGCCCACGCTTCCGGCGGGGATGGAGTTGCCGTACATTTCGATCCCCTCCAGTTTGGGAATCGCACCCTCGACCGGCATCAGTCTCTTACGAAGGTACTCGTCAATGCTGGGTTCTACTGGCCGCGTTGCCATAGATCGCATCCTGTACTGCCGTCACCTTTCCGCATCTCAAGTTGGAACAGCTGAAAGTATACTTCGGCGCGGATTTAGTCAGATCTTATTTCCCCCCTCGCGCAGCTTATACCGCTGCAGCTTTCCCGTTGCCGTCTTCGGCAATTCATCGAAGAATTCTACCCAGCGCGGGCGCTTGAAGACCGGCAGACGACTGATGACAAATTCCTGCAGTTCGCGGGCGAGCTCGGGTGTGCCTGCCGTGCCATTTTTCAGAACCACGCAGGCGGCCGGCTTCAGCAGCTGATCGTGGTCTTCGCGACCGATAACCGCCACTTCCTGCACCGCCGGATGCTCGATCAGAACACCTTCAATTTCGACCGGGCTGACCCAGACGCCACTGCACTTGAGCATGTCGTCGGAGCGGCCAGCGTACCAGAAATATCCGTCGGCATCCCGGTAATACTTGTCGCCGGTGCGGATCCAGTGGCCTTCGATCGTGCTCTTGGATTTCTCGTGCTGGTTCCAGTAGTGGGAGCAGGTGGAATCGGATTTGACCAGCAGATTGCCGATGTCGCCGGGCTTCGCCGGCTGGTCGTACTCGTCCACGATCCTGGCTTCGTATCCATCGATAATCTGTCCGCTGGAACCGGGACGGACGGCGCCCGGATGATTGGCGATGAACACGTGCAGAATTTCGGTGGAACCGATGGCATCCAGGATTTCGACACCGAAGCGTTCTTTGAAGCGGTGGAGGAGGGCGGCGGGGAGAGGTTCGCCGGCAGAGACGGCGTGGCGGATTGAGGAGAGGTCGAAGTCTGCAGGCGTCGAGCTTCGCTCGACCGGACGGACGAGGGCGCCCGTCTCTAGGTGGTCTCTGCCCGGTCCGCATGTGAGCAGACTTGCATAGTTCGACGGTACGGAGAAAAACAATGTCGGGCGGTGGCGCTCGATGATTTCGAATATCTTTTGCGGCTTGGGCGGGCCCGGCCACAGGATGCTGGTGCCCCCCACCGCCAGAGGAAAATAGAGTGCGTTGCCCAGTCCGTAGGCGAAGAACAGTTTGGCCACACTGAAGCAGCGATCGTTTTCTGTCATGCCGAGAACGCCTTTCGCATAGCGTTCCGAACACACCACCATGTCGTGCTGCAGGTGGACGCAAGCCTTGGGGAATCCCGTGGAGCCTGACGAATAGAGCCAGAATGCGGCATCATCTTTGTGGGTAGGCTCGGCTTCAAGGTCGGGGGAGTTCTGCTCGATCAATTGGTCAAAGCGCAGAGTCCCTCGCAGCGGTTCGGCACCCACCACGATGATGTGTTTCAAATAGCGCAGCTGCACTCTGGGAATAGCCTCGATCTGCGGATAGAGCGAACCGCTGACGACAGCTACTCGCGCTCGCGCATTGTTCAGAACGTACTCGTAGTCCGCTGGCTTGAGCAGGGTATTGACCGGAACCGGAACGGCTCCGATCTTGATCGCGCCGAAAAAGCTGATTGCGAATTCCGGACCGTCGAGCAGGAGCAGGAAGACGCGCTCTTCGACGCGGACATCAAGCTGGTGCAAACCGTTGCCAAACCGGTTTACGCTCTCCGCGAGCTGGCGGTAACTGACTTGGACGCCGTCAGTTTCAATGGCAATTTTATTTCCGCGGGCCTCCGGCAAATGGCGATCGATGAAGTAGGTAGCGGCGTTGAATTGGTCCGGCAGCAGAATGGGCGTGCCTGAGCTCATTATTCATGTGCTCATTTGGAAGCAACGCGCTTGCGAAGACTGCGCAGGATAATCACGCCGCTGACGCCAAAACTTGTAACCGCTCCCAAAGCCAGGGTCTCGGTAAGCTGCGGATTGAAGTGGAGCAGGTCATTGAAGAATGCGGCAAGGGCAAAAATAATTCCCAGGATGTTGAGCAACGCCGGCGACCGCGAGGAATCCACCTGGCCGCGATTGCGCAAGCGGAGTTGCAGCAGCACCGCAGCCAGTCCGACCGCGCCCATCACCACCACCGCCAGCGGGCTAAAGAACGCCCCGCGATTGGTAAACAGCACCACCAGGGCCAGCGCTCCACACAGCAGGCCGGAGGCGATCACCGTCCAGCGGCGAGCGCGGTTTTCGGGTCGATCCACTGTCACCTCGGGCTGAAAGCCCATTGTAGACAGAGTGAGTCACGATGGAAACATCATTCGTGCTTTGATTTGGGTGGAGCAGCGCTTTAGCGCTGCAATTAAAGGTGCCGTGGGGCGGGCTTCAGCCGTTGTGGTACCTCAGGGGCTGAAGCCCATTTCGCACGACAGCAGTTGTATGCAGGCCTGAAGGCCTGCTCCACCCTTTTGAAAGATTCGCCCCCTCGATGGTCACCTCTGACGTAGCCACCAATCAGACTTTCTTTCAAACTGACCTACCGGTGCCTGACCAGTTACGCCGGAATGAGCTACAATCCCCGATAGCGATGGGCTGGACATCCGCTCTTCGGAGCCGGCACTGCGACGTGCAAATCCGAAATGGCAATTGAGGAGGGAATGATGGCAACCGTACTATCGAGCGTTCACATGGACGACAAGGTAACCAGTTACGTTTCCAAGAGCCGCAAGATGCTCATTAACGGCCAGTGGGTTGAAGCCGCCTCGGGCAAGACATTCCCCACGTATAACCCGGCCACCGGCGAAGTCCTGGCTCGCGTGGCGGAGGGAGACCGCGAGGATATTGACCGCGCCGTCAAGGCGGCTCGCGCCGCGTTTGACACCGGCCCGTGGTCGAACATGACACCCTCGGAACGCGGGCGTCTGATCTGGAAGTTGGGCGATCTGCTGGAGCAAAACCTGGAAGAGTTTGCCGAGCTGGAAATGCTGGACAACGGAAAACCCCTGAAAGTGGCGCGAGTGGCAGACGTCCCGCTGGCGGTGGACTTGTTCCGCTACATGGCGGGCTGGGCAACCAAGATCGAAGGCAACACCATTCCAATTTCCGGGAAGTTTCTGGCTTACACCTTACGCCAGCCGGTAGGAGTGGTTGGCCAAATTATCCCTTGGAATTTCCCCTTGCTGATGGCGGCCTGGAAGTTGGGACCGGCGTTGGCTACGGGTTGTACCGTGGTGATCAAACCTGCGGAGCAAACGCCGCTGACCTGTCTGCGTCTCGGTGAACTGGTTCAGGAGGCGGGAATTCCTGATGGAGTCGTGAACATCGTCCCCGGATATGGCGAAACTGCCGGGGCGGCACTGGCGGCGCATCCTGACGTCGACAAGATTGCATTCACCGGCTCGACGGAAGTTGGCAAGCTGATCCTTCAGGCTGCCGCGGGGAATCTCAAGAAAGTGTCGCTGGAATTAGGCGGCAAGTCGCCCAATGTTGTTTTCGACGACGGCGATTTGAAGAGCGCAATTTCCGGTTCGGCCAGCGCCATCTTCTTTAACCATGGACAATGTTGCTGTGCCGGCTCCCGGCTATATGTGGAGAAGAGCATCTTCGACGAAGTGGTCGAGGGCGTATCCGCAAAGGCAAAGAAGATCAACGTCGGCCCCGGGTGGGAAGCCGCCAGCGACATGGGACCTCTGGTTTCCGAAGAACAGCTGAACCGGGTTTGCGGTTACCTTGAATCCGGACGCTCCGAAGGAGCCAAGGCAGTCGTCGGAGGAAACCGCCACGGCGATAAAGGATACTTCGTCCAACCCACGGTGCTGGTCGATACCACCGAGAATATGAAAGTGGTGCGCGAGGAGATTTTCGGACCGGTGGTTTCCGCCATTCCCTTCACCGATTATGACGACGTGGTCAAACGCGCCAACGACACCGTGTACGGATTGGCGGCAGGGATCTGGACACGGGACATCGGGAAGGCGCATCGCCTGGCGTCGCAACTGCGCGCCGGGACGGTGTGGATCAACTGCTACAACGTGTTCGACGCCGCGTTGCCCTTCGGCGGTTATAAACAGTCCGGATGGGGCCGCGAAATGGGGCATGATGCGCTGGAGCTGTATACCGAGGTAAAGTCGGTGTGCACGGCGCTGTAGTGTTTTGGTAGATCTGAAAAGGGGAAGCTTCGGCTTCCCCTTTTTTATTTGGCGATGGAGCGACGGGCGTCCCGCCCGTCCGGCGGAGACGCAATGGAAACCGAGAAACCACTTCGATCTCCGTGCTTGGTTCCGGACGGGCGAAGACGCCCGTCGCTCCACCGAAACTATTCGTTATTGTGGAGGGCTGGGCTTTTCGAGTGACTTTCTTAGGAGTGCTCCGTCTATTGAGGATGAAAATTGCTCGCCTCTTACTGCTTGTATCGCTCCTGCTCGGCCTGCCAGCTTTCTGTCAGAGCTCGGATGAAGGGGCTGCGATGTTTCGCGGAAACCTGGCCCACACCGGAATCTACAACTCCGCGAGCGTCCCAAAGTTCAGCAAGGTCAAATGGAAATTCCATACCGACGGCCAGGTCATCTCCTCACCTGCGGTTGTGAATGGCACGGCGTACGTAGGCAGCACCGACGGGAATCTCTATGCCATCGATCTCGAATCCGGCGCGCAGAAATGGAAGCTTGAGTTGGGCGTGCGGGCCACGTCCTCACCTGCCGTGGAGAACGGAATCATTTATCTCGGGACCTACAGTGGCCGGTTCTACGCGGTGGATGCAGCGACGGGAAAATTAAAGTGGAAGTTCCTCACCGAAGGAGAACGGCGATTTGCGGGCAAGCATCTGCATGGCGCCGAACCCGCCGCGGAAACCATGCCCGATCCCTTCGATTTCTTTCTTTCGTCGCCTGCAGTTTGGGGCGGGGCGGTGTATTTCGGCAGCGGCGACGGAAACGTCTATGCCCTGGACGCAGCCAGCGGCACGTTGAAGTGGAAATTCCACACAGGCGATGTTGTCCACGCCTCGCCTGCGATCTCCGATGGGACTTTGTTCATCGGCAGCTGGGACAGTTATTTCTACGCCCTCGATGCCGCCAGCGGAAAAGAGAAATGGCGCTTCAAGACAGGGGAAGACCACGAGATATACAACCAGGTCGGCATTCAGTCTTCGGCGGCAGTCATGGATGGGGTCGTGTACTTCGGCTGCCGCGATTCAAACCTCTACGCGCTCGACGCCCGCACCGGAGAGAAAAAATGGGCCTTCAACAATAAAGGCTCGTGGGTCATCACTTCGCCCGCGGTGCAGAACGGCCGAGTCTATTTTGCAACTTCAGATACGTCCACGTTGTACGCGCTGGACGCCAGGTCGGGTGCAGCGGTGTTTTCCTTGAGCTTCAATCACTGGCCGATATTTTCTTCTCCTGCGATTGCCGGTGGCATGTTGTACGTGGGCACGCACCTGGGAAAACTTCTGGCCATCGATCTGTCGAGCCAAAAGCTGGCATGGACGTTTGAGACTGACGCTTCGCGGCAGAACGGCCCCGCGCTGACCAAGGCGGACGGAAGTCCCAACTATCAAGGGGCTTTCGTGGACAACTTTTACGACAACATGGTTTCCGGCGTCAGCAAGATGATGAGTGTGGGCGCGATGCTTTCGTCCCCGGTGGTTGTGAATAACGTTATCTACGTGGGCAGCACGGACGGGTTTCTGTATGCGCTGATGTAAGCGCTGGTGCAAGGCGGCGCGGACCGAAGGAAACAGACGCTCAGGCGCCGGCTGAAGCTTTTTGCGTCAGAGCCTGCGGGGCGGCCTGGCTGGATTTATTCACTTTCAGCAACAGGCCGGATATAGCCTTGTGATCGGCTGGTTTCGAGAAGTAGTATCCTTGCGCGAATCCGCAATCCAGCACTTTGAGCTGGTTTACCTGCTCTTCTGTTTCGGTCCCTTCCGCCACCGTGGCCATTCCGAGGTTCTGGGCCAGCATGATGATGATCTGGACGATCTTATGGCTATCGGCGTCGCGATCCATGTGAGAGATAAAGGCGCGATCGATTTTCAGGGAGTCCGCGGGAAACTGCTGCAGGCGGCTGAGCGATGAATAGCCGGTGCCGAAATCATCCACACTGAGGCGAACCCCCAGGGCACTGAGTTCGGAGAGCACGGAAGCTGCCCTTTCCGGATCGCCCATGGCAATGGTCTCCGTGATCTCCAACTGCAAGTGGTTGGGGTTAAGCCCGGTCTGCTTGAGGGTTTCTCCGATTCCTTTTGCCAGATTGGGATACTCGAACTCCTTGGCCGTGATATTTACGCTCATGGTGAGCGGCGGATCGGCGGGAAATTGGGCCTGCCACGCCTGCAACTGTTCGCAAGCTTCACGCAGCAGCAAACGGTTCATGGGAAGAATCAACCCGGTCTGATCGGCCACCGCGATAAACTCGGCCGGCCCGAGCAGGCGATCTCCGTACTGCCACCGCGTCAGCGCTTCGAACCCGGTGATTCTGCCGTTCTTCAGTGAAACAATCGGTTGGTAGTGGGTCCTGAATTCCCCTAGCTCCAGAGCTTTGCGTAGTTCCGTCTCCAGTTTCAAACGCCGAACCGCGCCTTCATGCATGGCGGTATCAAAAACTTCGCAGCGAGCTTTGCCGCTTCGCTTGGCGCGGTACATGGCAATATTGGCGTCCCGAAGCAGGTCTTCCGCGTGAGCGCAACCGGCAGTGCTCAACGCGATCCCGACACTTGCGGTGACTACGATTTCATATCCCTGTACGGTAAAGGGCGCTGCCAGCCTGCTTTGTAGTCGCTCCGCCACCCGTATGGCATCGCTTGGGTCCCGGATGTCTTCCAACAGCACCGTATACTCGTCTCCGCCCACCCGTGCCAGGGTGTCATCTTCGGTGGAGACAGCCGGGTGCGGGCGCGAAATCGTATCCACTTCCCGCAATGAAGCGGTCAGCCTCTTGCCGATCTGGACCAGCACTTCGTCACCGACCACGTGTCCGAGGCTGTCGTTAAAAACCCTGAATTCGTCGATATCGATGAACAGGACGGCAAACTTGTAATCCTTATGCCGCTTGGAGAGGGTGAACGCGCGCTGCAAACGGTCAAGCAGGAGCGCGCGGTTGGGAAGATTGGTCAGGCCGTCGTGAAACGCACTATGCGCCAGCATCTCTTCCGCCCGCTTGCGCTCGCTGATGTCGCGATTGACGATTACCAGCTTTTCGGTCTCCCCTTTCTGGTTACGCACAGCGCTGGCTGTTGATTCCAGAATGCGCCAGGACCCGTCCTTATGGCGGATCCGGTATTCCAGGCGTTCGCCCTGGCCGGTGGAGCGGGCCTTTTGCGCCGCTGCGATCACCCGCTCGCGATCATCGGGATGCACTTGTTCAATGGACGAAGTGGTTTGCAATTCTTCCGCCGAGTATCCGAGGACGTGCTGATATGCGGGGCTGTTGTAGATTCTCTGGCCGGCGCCGTCCACCACCGCGATCATGTCAGCCGCATTTTCCGTGATGAGCTGAAAAAGCTGGTCTCGTTCCGCCAGTTGGCGCCTGATCCGGTGCAGTTGCAAGTGCTGGTAGAGCGTGTAGACGTCGAACAACAGCACGACACACGCCAGTCCACGGACCCATTCCTTGAGATCGGTCCAATAACTGCCCTCGGTTTGAGGATGCAGCTGGAAGAAGGTTAAGGAGACGATTCCGAAAGTCAGAACCAGGGTTACGAGGACAGCCAGACCCCATAGCCACCACTCGCGGCCCTCGATCTGCCACCTCTGGATCGGCACCGCAACGGGCTTGCCCTTACGAACGGTTGGGGGTTTCGGCTGATTCATGCAAGCAGGCGGTCTCTCGCGGCTCCATCAATTCTAAACGCTGGAATCAGGGGTGAAAGTTACCGAAGTTTTGAGCGGGTAACCCGGGAAAATAGAAGGGGGCTCGCGGACGGGGATTGCCGGACTGGGAACGTTTCTCGAAAAAATCCCCACCCAAGCGGAGCTTGGATGGGGCACCCTCGTTGTGGATAGACTAACTGACCTATTTCTTGTCGTCGTTCACTTCCGCGATCCTGGCCTGCTGCCCTGCATCTGACACGGCCTTCATGAACGCGTCCGCACTCTTTGGTGTTGCCGCCTTGCCCGAAAGGATATTGCGGAACATCATGTGCTTGCCGTAAATGGCCCGAGTAGAGTCGTCATCCTGTTCCACGACCGCGCCTTCCAGCGTGAGGCCGGCGAACACACCCTTGGAGCGTGAGTAAGTCAGCATCTCGGTGTTCATCTTCCAGTCAGTTCCCGCGGAAGCATGACGGCCTACGGGGCCCGCCGCAACCGATCCCTCACCAGTGAGTGCAAACTTGCTGGAGAGCAGATGCTGGAAACCCTGATCATTCATGACCAGCATCACCAGGTCCACACCCTCGATTCCGATCTGCAATCCCCAGCTGCCGCCACCCACGGAGACGAACGCAGGCGCGCTCCAACCGTCAGCAGTTCGGCAAGAGGCCACTCCACGTCCGTGCTTGCCGCCAAAAATGAATCCGCCCTTAATCAGGTCAGGCACTACCAGGATGCACTTTGCATTGCTCAACACTTCTTCTGGAATCCCTTTGTCCGGAGTCGCCATAATGGCCTGTAGCACATCGACGGACGAATTCAGGCGCTTCACCGTGTCCTGGCGCGCCGTGCCAGCCGAAGCATACGTTCCCACCAGACACATAAGGCCGATCGAAAGCAGCGATATTGTCTTTTTCATGAAATGTTTCCTTTCGAAGCTGCGGAACTAAGAGGAGAGTACTTCAGATGGGCTGACTTAGTTCAGAGGACCTGAAAGGAGAGAGGACGTGCTCAACTCCAACATTAGTATCGCCCGGACCCCGGTTAATAACTGATCTGAATTGCTCACTTGCTTCCTTGTTCGCGGTGCAACCCCCGATCGACCGGAACGAAGACGACGGGGTGTAGAATGCCTCCTGCCCCAGGGGTCAAAACATCGACCCCTACCATTGAAATTTAGCCCACAAGAGGAGAGCACACTTGAGAATTGCGAAACTCAGATTAATTGTCCTGATGTTCTCACTGTTGCTGGCCGCGACATCGGCGCTATGCCTCGCCCAGGCAGCGCCCGCCAAGGCTGACGACACCGCAAAAACCGAAAAGAAGGCCAAGAAGGCAAAAATGGAAGCAGTCGACCCATCCACGATCCCGCAAGCTCCAGGCGGCGGTGGCGGCAAGGTGTGGGTCAACACTTCCACCAAAGTCTTCCACAAAGAAGGCGACGAGTGGTACGGCAAGACCAAGCACGGTCAGTACATGGCCGAAGCTGATGCGGTAAAAGCTGGGTTCCATGAGGCCAAGGCGTCGCCGATTGGAAAGAAGAAAGACGAGAAAGGGAAGTAGAAGATTCACCCGCGGGTGCCCCGTCCAAGCTCCGCTTGGGCGGGGATGTTTTGTCGGTTTAGAGAATAGAGCGTTTTTTCACTCAGGGATGTGAGACGTCACCAACATCTTGTGACAGGTGTTTCACACCCACAAAACCCCAGCCCAAGCGGAGCTTGGACGGGGCACCCTCCAGACTCCCTCTAGTACACTCCCAGGCGCACGTGAACGACTTTGCCCTGGTGGGTGAAATTCAATCCGAAATCGGTCTGGTCGCCGTTCCACAAACGCAGAAACTTCCAAGTCTCGTTTTCATAGGCGCCTTCCTCGGCGCGGAGAAGTTGCAAATGTTTACCGGTGGTTTCTGTATGAAGGTGGAACTCGACTCGCGCATCGATTCCTGTCACCAGAAACTCGTTCTCCGAAAGTTGCGCCACCAGAGCGCGGCCATGATGGTCCTTGGGTCCCGCTGGCTTTCGTTCCCGCCCGTATTGAGGAAATCCGAAAGACACAGTCGCCTGCCAATTCCCGAAGTCGAGTTCTTTTTGGTACTCGCCCTCTTCTTCGACCGCCGTCTTTAGTTTGCCTTCAAAATTCAGGCGCGCGATCTCGCGGCTCATGGGGGCGATCAAGGCAAAATTCTCGGCATGAAGCGCCGGTCCTTCATCCGGTTTGTAGGTCCAGCCGGTGCGATCCATGCCGAACGGGGAGAAGCCGATCGCGCCCTCTGCCAGCGCGTAGAAGAAATAATGAGCGTCGATATCGTCGCCGCCGGTCTCCGGAATCCACATTGCGTTATCGGGGCGGTGATAGGCCTTGAGCGCCATCCGGTAGAGAGCCGAGTCGTCGGTGTAGATGTCGGGGCCGATCATGTCGAGCGCCGAGGCAGTTGCTTTCCATACATCCAGCATGTTGTAAGTTGGGCCGCCGCTGGGGTAGTTGAGCCCAGGGATGGACTCGCCCGGCCATTTCAGCCACACGTTGACGTACATGGGAATGGGAAACTCCGCCTTCCCCGCGCTCGCGACTTCGTTGATGTAGCGCGCCACGGAGTAAGCGGCGAAAGTCTCATTGGCATCGGCGCCAAAGACTTGCTTCCATGTTCCCGTGGTTTTGTGCAGGGCCTTTGCCACCTCCGAGGGAACTTGCCCTTGAAATTGTTTTTCCGCGGGAGGGGAAAAATCGCGCACGCTCCCCAGCGACCCCGACTCATTTTCCACCTGCACTAAAAGGACCGTATGCTGATCGCCGTCGATTTCCCGCAAATGGCGCATGAGAGCGGCGAATGCCTTCTTGTCGGCCTCGAGGTTGGCAGGCGCGTTCGGAGACAAGACGTCGATCGGCTCGCCCCGCTCATTGATAACCCTGGGATAGCGCTGGGGGTCGGTCTTGATCCATTCCGGCACATAGTGCATTTTTCCGTTCTTCCAGGTGCCAAACCAAAGCAGCACTAAATGGAGCTTGTGATCACGGGTCTGTTTCAGCAGTTCGTCAACGATGGAAAAATCAAATTCTCCAGGCTTCGGTTCCATCTGCTCCCAGTAGACCGGCCCTTCCACGGTGTTGGCATGCATGTATTCGAGCAGGGGCCATACCTCCGGCAAAGACGCCGGCCAGGCGCTGGAATTGTTGATTTGTCCGCCGAGAATCAGGTACGGACGGCCATCCACCAGCAGAGCATAGCGCCCGTCTCTCTGGACGAGCTTTGGCATTTCCGCACCTACGCACCGGGCAAAACTCCCGCAAAGGACTAAGCATGCGAGCATGTGACTGCTAAATCGAAAGAAAAAGGTCGACATTCGCAACTCCCCTTTCATGACCCGGTTAGCCCAACAATTCGGCGGCCAGTATAAGGCAGATCAGGAAAGCAGGATGCCCCATTTCTCGCGTACTTTGCGAGAAATCGGGGAGCAGCCGCGGAGCCCTACCAATGGCGCGGGAACAGTTCCTTCTCGTACGCCTCCTTCTCGTACGATTCTGGGGAAGCACAGTGAAGATCAACGGCCCGCGCCATTAGGGGTGAGGGTTCGAGCCGCGAGATTCGGTCTACCGCCCGGGCCCCACTTCTCGCAAAGGACGCGAGAAATGGGGCACCCTTCAGCCTTGCGTTTTTCAATTCAGGGCTTTGAATCCGCACGAGATTGTGCGGCCCACGTTGTCTGGCATCCCCGATGCTATAGGTTGGGCTCCTCAGGCGGAGTTATATTGACCGGGTGGTGTGCGATTCGCGGCGATGAGAAAATTCTGGCCGACTCTCTTCTTTATTCTGTTCGGGATTTCGTTTCTGGCGGGCTGTGCCGCTAAGAAAAAGCCGGCTGCTGCGCCCCAGCCTTCGATCCCGGTTCCGGCCCCGATTCGCAGTCAGATGCCGCCGGCCTCGGCGGAGGTGATCGAGCACTGTGTTATCAGCAAGCAGGAGAACGCCAACACGGTCTCTTGCCGCTGCGAGCCCGTGACCACGCGGA
>WNEZ01030418.1_pt1 | contig 13454 bp, 12 predicted proteins | sample 5400521 | NCBI WGS metagenome assembly WNEZ01 (sample SAMN13153339, study PRJNA577476) | soil metagenome | isolation source: 120 cm saprolite under Douglas fir tree site 2 hole 1 replicate 1 | place: USA:California | collected 2015-04-18 | reverse complement strand
TTCAACTTCCCACTTGGTCGCCCAATGGCCGATGCCTGAGTTCCGCTCCGCCCCGCCAACGGAGCTGTAGACGAAATGCTCCACCCCTGCTTTCTTTGCCACGTCCGCCAGGTTCTTGCCCTGCTGTACCTCACGTTTCGCACCGACTTTCCAGAAGTTCTGGACACTGTATATGCCGTACACACCGTGGGCGGCATCCTCCAGGGAAGCCAGGTCTTCTAGATCTCCCTGCGCCAATTCAACGCCCTGGCGTGCCAGGTTCAGGGCCGTGTCACTGCCAGAGTTGCGAGTTGGTGCTCGCAATTTCCATCTTTTGGCCAGCATATGGCGGATGACAGCCCCGCCCTGCTGCCCTGTTGCTCCTGTGATGAGCACTGTTTTGTCTGCATTGCGCATGATCCTGTCTCCCGTTTCTCGTGATTCTGTCCACATCTTTTGCGAGGAGCAAGAGCGAAAACGGCTGCTCCTCGCTCTGGATACAGTCTACCTGGCTACAGGGTCTTGCACATCGGGAGCATTCCCTATTGCTTTCCCTAACCTGTGTCACCAGGCAGAACTTCTCTCCCTAGGAGGGCTGCGATCTTCCCGCCCTTGACCTGGTACCACTCTGCGATGAACGCCGTTCCGGCAGGGGTGTTCGTGACCATATCGTAGAGCACACAGACATCGTCGCCATCAACGAACACCTTCTTCAAGTCAATACGCTGGATAATGGAAGCTAGCCTCTTGAGAGATTCGAGATAATCGTCGGCTGTGTTGAACGTGTCCAATGGACCCTGGAAGGTCATGTTGTCCTGCATCAGCTTGCGGGCAGTGGCGAAATCCCCTTTACCGAGCGCCGCCTGATAGCTCTCGATGATCTCACCTGCACTAGCATTGGTCATGTTTCATTCCTCCTCTATAATGAAAAATGGTACAGACCGACTCATGACATCCTTTCCCTCTACTTACGGCATTGCTTGCGATAACACTGGTATCGCCAGAGAGGAAAGTCGGCTTGTAGAGCCATTGTAGCCTCTCGTAAAACCGACTTTTGTTGTAACGAATCGTTGCAATACGAGTCAGATATGCCATGAGACGGTTTGAAATGGTGTTATAATTTTAGCCTGGGCTTTCATGACTGACCATGTCTGAAACGCTACAATCCTTTGCCAATCGTCCAGATCAGGAGGTAATGCGATGGAACCTCTCACAAATTTTCAGGAAGATGTTCTGGCCGACGTACTCCAGTCTATGCACCTGCACAGTACCCTCTATTGTCGCGCTACCATGGGCGCACCCTGGGGTTTCCTCGTGTCTCGCAGAGAGGTTGCGGGCTTCCATCTTGTCACGGGAGGAACGTGCTGGCTCACCGTGGAAGGGAGAGACAAGCCGGTGTTGCTCAGCGAAGGTGATCTGGTGATCCTCCCTCATGGCCATGCCCATACCATGACTGACCATCCCAGCACACCTGTGACGAGGCTCGAGGACCTCGAGCCAACGCAACCGGGAGAGAAGGATGGCATCGTTTCTCATGGGGGTCGGGGTGCAGTGACGACGCTCGTATGTGGAGGACTGCGGCTTGAGGATCGCGCGACCAATCCTCTGTTCTCGATACTCCCGATATATATTCATGTTAGAAGTCAGAACGGACAGTCAATACCGTGGCTCCAGGCGATTGTGAAGTTAGTGAAGGCTGAAGCAAGCGCAAACCGACTGGCAGCGGAGGCGGTCATTACACGCTTTTCGGAGATACTCTTTATTAAGGCAGTGCGTGCTTATCTGAGTACAGTTGGTGATGGAAAGGTGGGCTGGCTGGAGGCATTGAAGGACCCCCAAATCGGTCAAGCGCTTGCCTTGATCCAACGCCAACCGGGTGAATCATGGACGGTGGAGACTCTGGCAAGTCGCGTCAGCCTCTCTCGCTCAGCGTTTTCCGCAAAGTTCAGGCAGCTGGTTGGCGAGCCTCCCATGCAGTACCTCACCCGTGTGCGTCTCACGAAGGCTGCTGCATTGCTGCGAACACACCCGGCGACACTGGTTGAAATCGCTCTGTCTATCGGCTACGACTCTGAGGTCGCCTTTAGTAAGGCGTTCAAGCGCTATTTTGGCATGGCACCCGGCGCCTACCGGCAAGGAAGGCGCAAACAGACTGCTAAAGAAGATGGCGCCCTTTCGGATTGCTGATGGTACTGTCCACCCTCCAGCGCGTTGAAGTGTGGTACGAGACTGTGCTTCATAGGAGTTGGTGTTCTCTTGCGACACGGGTGGCCTCAGTGCGTGAAGTCACGCCGAGCTTGCCGTAGATCGAGCGCAAGTGTGCATCGACCGTGCGTGCACTGATGATGAGCCTCTCTGCTATTTGCGCATAGCTCAGTCCTTGCGCTGCAAGACGTAACACCTCCACCTCACGAGCCGTGAGCCCAGCCGGATACAATGCGGATGGAGGTCCCTGTACCTGAGAGAAGACAAGGGGTGAAGCCGACTGGGAAGTTGGAAGACCCTGCTCCCGTTTCACCTGTTCGGGCGCAGCGAGGATTTGCTCCCACGTCATCTGCTGGCCTTGCGTCCAGGCAACCGTGAAGGTGGCCTCGTCAAGCTGGGTACGTACTGCTGCCAGATTGCGGTCATATTCGGCACGATCCGTAGGATCCAGGCGAATACCAAGCGCATTGAACAGGGCTTGTGACGCCGCAAAGAGCTGTACCGCTAACTCCTGTTGTCCCTGCACTTCAGCCACGGCTGCCAATCCCGCCAGGCAATTTGCGATTCCTGCCTTATGCCCGAGTTCTTGGAACAGGACGAAACTTTCCTCGAAGAGGGCTGCCATCCCCTCGTAGTTAACCTGAGCCCGCGCCACATGTCCAAGATTATGCAGCAAATAAGCAATACGCCACTTGTTATCCAGGTGCCGAAAGAGGGCCAGGCTCTCGTCATAGAACTTCGCTGCCTGCTCATAGTTGCCCTGACAGCGCATCACTTCGCCCAGACCATCGAGCGCCAAAGCCAGGCCCCACGTATCACCTACCTCTCGCCACAGCGCCAGGCTTTCCCGCAGCAAACTGTGCGCTAAGGGAAGATCACCCTCGGAGGTGACTACCTCCTCCAGGCCGAACAGTGCCAGGGCCAGGCCCCATTTATCCCCTCCCTCCCGAAAGAGTGCCACGCTCTCCTCTAGCAACCCATGTGCAACGGCCAGGTCCCCTTGGAGCTTCAGCACTGTTCCTAACCTGGCCAGGGTATAGGCGCACCCCTGCCGATCTTCCAATTCTCGCCAGAGCGCCAGGCTCTCCTCAAGGCGGGAGCGTGCGAGCGTAAAGTTTCCCAGGAATCGGGCCAGTCCCCCGACGCTATACAGCGCTTTTGCTTGATACCTGGTGCGTTCAGACGCTCCGGGCAACGCCAGTACTCGCTCGAGCCATCCACAGCCCTCGCGCAAATACCCATGCAGATACCAGAACCACGAGAGCGCACCACTCAATCGCAATGCGCCCTCAGCTTCTCCATGCTCTACGAACCAGTGCAATGCCGTGCGCAGGTTTTGATGTTCAGCCTCTAACTGCTTCAACCATACATCCTGCTCAGGCCCACGCAGCGCTAGATCACCCCTTTCGGCGAATGTCAGATAGTAGGCAGCGTGGGCATCAGAGATGGCATCTTCTTCTCTACTCTCCCTGAGGCACTCCAATGCGTACTCCCTAATGGTTGCTAACATCATGCAGCGTGGCTCGCTCTCTCCCTTTGTTCCCTGGTAGAGTAGACTCTTGTCAAGCAGGGATCCTACCCGATCAAGGATTTCCAGGGCACTCACCTCTTCTCGATTACACACTGCCTCTAGCGCTTCGAGCGTGCAACCTCCTACAAATACTGCCATTCGTCGAAACAATCGCTGCTCATCTGAGTTCAGCAAGGAATAGCTCCACTCCAGTGTGTTTCGCAAGGTCTGCTGCCGTGCCGGCAGGTCCTGCGTCCCTCCCGTCAACAAGGGAAGTCGATGCTTCATGCGTGCCAGGAGTGCCTGAGGCGAAAGCAGTTTGATCCGAGCTGCTGCCAGCTCGATGGCCAGGGGGAGACCATCCAGGTGCGTACAGATCTCTGCCACCACACGCGCGTTGGCCTCAGTCAGTTGAAAATCAGGCCGAGCGCTCTGCATGCGCTGAAGACAGAGGGCCACCGCTGGCGTCTGCACCAGGTTGTCGAGAGGGGGCAGATGCGCCAGATCAGGTACCGGTAATGGAAGGACAGGGAACTGGTGCTCACCAGAGAGATGGAGCACCGCCCGGCTGGTCACCAGTACTTGTAAATCCGGGCAGGCTGCTAGCAGTTCTGAGATGAGCGGGGCAGCAGGCAGCATGTGCTCAAAATTGTCAAGCACGAGCAAGAGATGTCTCTGCCGCAGGTACTCTTTGAGCTGCTCGGGTAGTGTCTTCGTCTCAGCTTCTTTCAGTCCGAGAACCCCGGCGATAGTTGAGGGAACAAGAGCAGGGTCGAGAAGAGAGGAGAGCGGGACGAAGAAGACATCAGCCGGTAAGTGGTATTTGCGAGCGAGTTGCCACGATTCGGATGATTGCTCCAATGGTGTTATCTACCCATCCTCATACAAAGTTTCTTCTTAAGCTCTCCGGGAGCAAGGAGGAGAGTGCGTCTCCCACGCAGACAGTGTGTATTCATTGCAGCATAAATCAGTGATCCTCATTTCTGACACGCGAAAGCGTCAGAGCCATAAAGCCCTGCTTAAGTATATCACAAAATCGGAAAACAGTTAGTGGCCGTGATCGCTGGATTGCTGGATCAAAGATGGCCCCAGTTGTGGCGTTGATGCCAGCCTGAGACCGTCCAAAGTTTCTTGTAACGATTCGACCTCTGTACTGGCTACATGGGATATCCGTTTGAAAAAGAGCGTCTTAGGTCACTCTATCAATTCGTTTTCCTTGCTATCCACACACACGACAGGTGACGATAAGTTTTCCAACATGACTGTCAACGCCCTGGTTTTCGAACGGATATCCCATGTAGCCAGTACAGTCTGATTCACGCTGCTCATTGCCGCTCAGTTAGAACGGATAATCCAAGTAGCCAGCACACTCGCTCGGTGTGAACGTCGGAGCGTCGAGTCCTGGCCGGACGACGGCCGTCAGGAGTAGCTCAGCTCCGGATACCAGTCGGTCCCGCGCCCCTGGGGCGTGAAGTCGAAGAGATTCCACTGTGGGTCGATGGAATCGATGTGGCGCGGGTCCTGCCCAGACTCGGTCGGCGCGTCGAGGAGCTCGGAGCCCCAGAAGTGGCGGATCACTTCACCGTCGCGCCGGAACACGTTCAGCATCGGCATTTGGGCTCCCTCCGCGCTCTCGCCAAAGTAGTCGCGGTTGTAGGTGTTGCCGGCCGAGGACAACAAGCGCAGCCCCCGCCAGCCGCGCTCTTGCGCATGGACCAGGATGCGAGGCAACGGGGCCTTGGCGACGACCACGAGATTGACGCGCTGCGCGATGTGCTGCGCGGCTCCGTCCAATGCATCAAGCATGGAAGTGCAATGCGGGCACGGCTGCTCGTCGTCGAGCGCGCGCGGGAACATGAAGTTGTAGATCACGAGCGTGTCGAGGCCTCGCACGAACAACTCCGACAGCCTCACCTCGGTCGGGGTGCCGCTGGGTCCTGCCTGCTGGAAGACGTAGTCCTGCGGGACGACCCCGCCGGGCGGCAGTGCACGTCTGGCGGCGGCCACCGCCTCGGTAGCGCGGCGCAGCTCGACCTCCTGCTGGAGCAGCCGGTCGCGCGCCACTCGGTACTCAGGGGACTCACCTGGAAACGAAATGCTCATCATCACTCCTCTCGTACTCGGTTCTCACGAATGTAGACATGCAGGAGCAGACTTCACTCTATGCTGAAAAGCAATGGCAAAGCCATCATTCTTCGACAAAGCACCTGTGCGCATGTGCCACAGCGGATGTGTGGTTGTCTTCCTCTCGCTGCGAGAGACACCTGCATGAGAGCGTCACCTCCTCGTCTGCTGCCTTATCATAGCATGCGGAACAGAAAAAAACTTCTCCGATCTTGCTCTTCACAGTCTGAGGGAACAGGCCGATTTTGGTGAAGGATAGACTTTGAGAAGCATCTCATCTCGCATGGAAGCTCACGAAATGGTTTGAGAAATCTCATCAATTCTATAATTCACCAAAGCTGATCATGAGCCAGGATATGCTTCAGCAATGGTATCAAGAAAGGACTACATTGCCATGCAGGAACATATGCTATAGTGTCTAGCATCAAGTGTTTTTGCGTATCTAAGATTGAGAATTACTACTTCTCTACAAAACACAAGGTTGGTGTTGTGAGTATCCCCACAAGTAGTGCGCTTTGCCCTACTCACGCCAACTTGTTCAAACAGGAGGTGTGATAATGAAAGCCCAACTCTCGCAAGTGCATTGGGGGCGGGTCCTGCTGACTGGCGTTCTGGTCGTCATCCTGGTCGTCATCCTCAATACGGTTTTGCGTGTGCTCGCCACCCATGTATGGGGCCAACCGGATCAAGCTCAGATTGCCATTCAGGTCTCTTCTTGGAGCACATACATTCTGCTACTCCTGTTGACAGGGAGTGGTGCCGTATGGGTTGCAGGCAAGGTAGAAAGAGAGGCTCCTTTGCATGGCTTATTCGTAGGCTTGGTCGTTGGTCTCATCCTCTTCCTCTTAAGCCGAGGCTTTGGGAGTCCTATTCTGGTGGCACTGGTAACCTTGGTCCTGAATGCTGCAGCTGGCTTGCTAGGTGGCGTGTTGGGCAGCCGAGGTCGGGGGAGGTCATAGCCAGGTGATCTGTTGATGTGTGAGAGAGAAAAACGAGTGGTATCTCATCATTTCACCAAATCTGATTCCATTTTGAAGCATATGAGGGTCCCTGTTTGCCAGGAAATGATTCAAATTGCATTTTGCCATGTTCATCGGCAGCGAATCAGAAAGAAACTGATTCGTGGGAGCATAGTTTTGCAGAAAAACTTCCTATATAGTAGTATTCTTCTCGAAGCAATGCGTCATCGTCTGACCCGATTGGAACAAGAAGCTGATCATCCAACACTTGTGAGTGTGCGCCTACTTATTGACGAGTACGCCGAAGTGGTTGCTACAATGACACGCTACTAGAGGCAGCCCCCATCGACTGTTTGCTACTCGCATACTGGCCGATACGTGAAAGGGGATTGAAGCGACGAATTGAAGAGCGACAAGGCGCACGCATCAGCGGCAGGCGGCTCTCCAGGAGCCGGGTGATCGGCCTGGTGGTGAATGGCACGTCCGTTAGGCAAGCCACGCTCTCGACCTTTGTGAGTGACACCATCAGCCTGCGCGGCATCAATGACGGCGAGGACGTGTTTGAGCAGCTATCGATTGCGCAGGCATGAGGTCATCCGTGCGCGTCCGTACGGGTGTAGATAGAGCCAGGGGCAGTGTCACTGTGAAGGTGGAACCCTGCCCCATCTGGCTCTCGACGGCGATCGATCCGCCGTGTGCCTGTACCACCCAGTCGGCAATCGCAAGCCCCAGTCCACTGCCACCGGCTGCCCGCGATCGTGCTGGGTCGGCGCGATAAAAGCGCTCGAAGATATGCGCAGCATCCTCCTCGGCAATCCCAATCCCTGTGTCGCGGACCACGAGACGTGTCACAGCGCCACGCACCTCGACGCCCAGGGTGACCATGCCCCCCGCATTGGTGTAGGTGAGGGCGTTATCCACGAGACCCATGAGCACCTGGATGAGACGTGCCGTATCACCCAGAACGGTGACAGGAGAGAACTCCTGAACCTGGAGCTCGATGCCGCGCTCAACCGCTAGCGGCTCCATCGTCGCCGCCACATCAAAGGCAAGCAGATCCAGCCGCACCGGTTCATGGTCCAGTAGTAGCTGTTCCTCATCCACTCGTGCCAGGGTCAACAGGTCGTTAATGAGCTGACCCAATCGCTCAGACTCAGCATTGATGTCACGCAGGGCCTCGACGCATTCCTCGAGACCTAGAGGGGCTTCCAGTGCCACGTCCGTAATGCTGCGAATGACGGTGACGGGCGTGCGCAGTTCGTGGGAGGCATCGGCGACAAAGCGGCGTTGCTGCGTAAACGCCTGATCCAGTCGCTCTATCATCTCATTGAGGGTCAGGGCAAGGTCGTGTACTTCGTCCCTGACCTGGGGGACAGGAACACGCCGATGTAAGTCTCCCGCTTTGATCTCGCGGGCCGTGCGGGTGAGATTGAGAATCGGCCTGAACGCGCGCTTCGCGAGCCAGTAGCTGCCAAAGGCACCCAGCAGGAGCACAAAGGGGGTAATGACGAGCAAGGCAATAGTAATGCTCTGCAAGGTGGACGTCAATTGTGCCAGCGATTCTCCAACTTGAATCACCCCAATGATCGTGCCGTTGTCGGTCAGCACGGCGCTATACATGCGCACTGCCTGTCCATTGTGAGCATTCACCGTCGCTTGCCAGGGAATGCCATGCAAGGGCTGAACAACGCTTGCCGGTGGCAACGAGAGTGCGCGAAACGCAGGGGAGATGTAAACCGTCTGTCCATTCCCATCCAGAATACGCACCAGTATACCAATGTTCACGTCCGATTGCACCCCATGTTGCCCTGTAGTATTTGGTCCACCGGTCTGTTTCGTTTTTGTTGTATTCGTGCCCTGCTCTCCAGGGGTTGCAGAGACATCGAGCCCTGGCAGTTCGCCTGTGATGTCTTGAATGAAGATCTTGCCACTTTCGCTGGAAACGCCTCCGGCAATCTGCTGCGCCCGTAGGTGCAACGCGGAGTCCACACCTGAGGCCAGGAATGCCTGGAGGGTCGTGTAGAAAATAAGGCTGAACAGGAGAATCAGGGATGCAAAAATGGCGGTGTACCACAGTGTTAATTGGACACGAATCCCAGGTGAGTGGGTCGGCTGTGCGAATTTCATCATGATTTTGGCTCCTTGAGTTGGTATCCTGACCCACGAATGGTGTGGATTATATCGGGCTCATCGTGTTCACAGAGCTTGCGCCGCAGATACCGGATATATACATCGATGACATTGGAAAGATGCTCGGCATCACAGTGCCAAACATGTTCTGCGATCATCCCGCGGCTGAGTACCTGATGGGGATGGCGCATCAAATATTCCAGCAGCGTATATTCCTTGCTGTTCAGCGGAATGATGCGCTCTCCCCGTCGCGTTTCATGTGTACTGGTGTTGAGCGTGATGTCCATGAAGCGTAATTCCACCGTCTTGGTTGCACTCTCACGACCTCGAAGCATTTGATCTCTACCGTTTTTACCACACCGGCGAAGATGAGACACTGGCACTGCGGGGTGTGAGCCTGCATGTTGATGCCGGTGAGACGGTCGTCGTGATGGGGCCATCAGGCAGTGGCAAATCCACGCTCTTATCCTGCCTTGTCGGGCTGGATGAACCGGATGGCGGCCATGTAGAGTTGCTGGGCAAACGACTGACGCGCAAACCCGAAGCTGAGCGTGCGGCGATGCGTGCCGCTGAAATAGGCATATTACTGCAGTCGCGCAACCTGTTCGAGCACCTTTCAGTAGCCGATAACATGCGTTTGCAGATGCGTCTCGCACGCGAGCTCGATAAACAGCGGCTTGAGAGATTGATCGACCTGGTGGGTCTGACGCATCGCCGTCAGGCGCGACCGTCGCAGCTTTCAGGCGGAGAGGCCGCGCGTGCTGGTCTGGCGGTAGCATTGTCCTCCGATCCGAAAGTGCTGTTGGCCGACGAGCCAACCGGCGAGGTTGATGCCGAGACTGAGCGGGACATCTTGCGTCTTTTCGCTTCTCGCCGTCAGTATGGAGGTGCTACACTCATTGTGACGCACAGCGATGCGCTGGCCGCGCACGCAGACCGGGTTATTCGCCTGCTTGATGGGAGGATCGTCAATGAGTGAGATGCTTGTCCGCATGGACAATATCGGGCGCACCTATTCGCGCGGCAAGACTCCTGTGATGGCTGTCGTCTCTGCCACCTGTACGGTGATGCCTGGTGATCGTATTGCTCTCGCGGGTCCTTCAGGTAGTGGAAAGTCTACCCTGCTGCACCTGTTAGGAGGACTCGATAGACCAACATCTGGAAGCGTCAGTTGGCCAGCGCTTGGCGCACGCGAGACCCTGCGTCCGGCGAAGGTGGGACTGGTTTTCCAGATGCCAAGTCTTCTGGCCCCGCTTACAGTCGTAGAGAACGTGGAGATTCCCCTGTTGCTTGGACAGGATAGTACAGAGAAAGCGCGAGCTGCTGCGCTTGATGCGCTTGATCGCATAGGGCTGCGCTCTATCGCTGAGAAACTGCCCGAAGAACTTTCTGGAGGACAGGCTCAACGTGTCGCTGTAGCCCGCGCCCTGGCCTCTCAGCCAAAACTTCTTCTGGCGGATGAACCGACGGGCCAGCTCGATCATCCTACGGGGCAGCATTTGTTTGATGTTCTCCTGGCTTCGCTTGAGGGCACCGAGACCGCGCTCATCGTCGCGACACATGACAGGGCAGTGGCGGAGCGGATGAACACGCTATGGCACATGCAGCATGGGATTTTGGAGGTACACGCGTAATGCTTACAATGCTCTGGCTGAAAGGCTTACTCGCCTATCGCTCCGGGCGCTTACTTGGAGCGATTGTAGGTGTTGCGCTTACCGTTGCTCTTCTGGCTGCGATCGGCGTATTCATCGCTTCCAGTTCCGCTTCAATGACGCAACGCGCAGCAGCGGATGTGCCTGTTGACTGGCAGGTTCAGCTTTCGCCTGGCTCCGATGCAAACGCGGTCGCGGACGCCATCGGTAAATCCACATCGTATACAGCGTTAGAGCAGGTCGGTTATGCCAATACTGCCGGTTTCACTGCCAGCGCAGGAGGAACGCTCCAGACCACTGGCCCCGGCAAAGCCGTTGGGCTGAGCCCCCAATACCGCCAGCACTTTCCTACTGAGCTTCGCCTGCTTATCGGGTCGCTGGATGGCGTACTTGTAGCACAGCAAACGGCCTCCAATCTGCATGTCACTGTAGGCGATACTGTCACGATTCAGCGTATAGGGTTACCCCCTGTGAAAGTCAAAGTTGCTGGTGTTGTTGACCTTCCTAACGCGGATTCGCTCTTTCAGGCGGTTGGTGTTCCCGCCAGTGTCGCGCCGCAAGCGCCGCCCGACAATGTCCTCGTCCTGCCTGCCGATCAGTGGCACCAGGTTTTCGATCCTCAAGCCGCAGTACGGCCCGACTCGGTGCGCATGCAATTCCATGTGAGAATCACGCGGGATTTACCAACCGACCCCAACAACGCTTTTATATATGTGCAGCAATTGGCAAACAACCTCGAAGCACGCAGTGCTGGCGGTGCTCTCGTGGGAAACAATCTGGCAGCGCGTCTCGATAGCGTGCGTAAGGATGCCCTGTATGCGCTGGTGCTCTTCTTGTTCCTGGGGCTACCCGGCGCTATCCTCGCAATTCTGCTCACCATGGCCGTTGCGGCTTCGGGTACAGAACGCCGTCGCCAGGAACAGGCACTGTTGCGCACCCGCGGAGCTTCTACCGCACAAATACTCAGGCTGACGGCGCTGGAAGCGGTCATCGTAGGTGTTGGAGGCGTAGCACTAGGTATAGGACTGGCTTCCATTGCTGCCGGAATGATTGCAGCGGTGAACCTGTTCGCAAACGCGACCACTATTCTCTGGACGATCAATGCCTCGCTCGTGGGATTGATCCTGGCTGTAGTCGCCGTGCTGTATCCTGCCTGGACACAAGCGCGACATTCTACGGTCATGGCGGCTCGCGCTGTGGTGGGCCGCGGACGCAAACCCTTGTGGCGGCGCATCTATCTTGATGTGATTCTCCTGGCTGTCGCTGCGATTGTGTTCTGGCGCACGGCCAGTACTGGCTACCAGGTGGTGCTCGCTCCAGAGGGTGTGCCGGAAACATCGGTGGCTTATGAGACGTTTCTCGCTCCCCTCTGCCTCTGGGTTGGTGTGGCCTTGCTGGCTATGCGTTTGTGTGGGGGTGGCCTTGAGCATGGCCGCCATATGCTCGCAACTCTGCTTCGTCCCATTGCCTGGAAACTCTCCGGCCTCGTCTCCGCGTCGCTGGGTCGGCAGTATGTGCGTGTGGCCCGGGGTGTAGTACTCGTCGCATTAGCCTTTTCCTTTGCCACTTCGACCGCTGTTTTCAACACCACCTACAATGCACAAGCCCGCGTGGACGCCGAACTCACCAATGGCGCAGACGTAGCAGTGACCGGTTCTACGGCTTTCGCTCCCAGCAGCATGCTGTCGCAATTAAAGGCGCTCCCAGGCGCCGCCGCCGTCCAACCAATGCAGCATCGCTTTGCATACGTTGGCAACGACCTGCAGGATCTCTACGGTATCGATCCTGCGCACCTCGGTGAAGCGACTACGATGTCCAATTCCTTTTTTGCGGGAGGGGACGCACAGGCAACCCTTGCCGCGCTGGCGGCACATCCAGACGGTGTCCTGGTATCTCAGGAAACCGTGACCAATTATCAGTTGAAGGTAGGGGATCAGATCAATCTACGCCTGCAACGTGTCAGCGATCATCAATACCATATCGTGATGTTCCACTTCCTGGGCGTGGTGCGAGAATTCCCCACCGCGCCAAAGGACTCTTTCCTGATTGCCAACACGAGCTATGTTGCGCAACAAACGGGCAGTGATGCCGCGGAGATCGTGTTGATGCGCGCGAGCGGGAACCCGGTGGACCTGGCGGTTCGGGCACAGTATGCGCTAGGCTCGCTTCCTGGTGCCAGGGTCACTGACATTGGCTCGACGCAACGCCTCATTGGTTCCAGCCTCACGGCGGTAGACCTGCGTGGTCTCACCGGTTTGGAGTTGACGTTCGCCATTCTCCTAGTAGCAGGGGCAATGGGCCTGATCCTGGCACTCGGACTGGCCGAACGGCGGCGTACCTTTGCGCTGCTCGCTGCGCTGGGTGCAAAGCGCACCCAGCTCGGAGCATTTCTATGGAGTGAGGGGGTAGTGATACAGGTAGGTGGTGGAGTTATCGGGATAGCGCTGGGCTTCGGTATCGCCCAGATGCTCGTGACCATCCTCACCGGGGTATTTGATCCACCGCCAGAGGTCCTCTCCATTCCGTGGCCCTATCTGGTCTTGATGGCCGCCGCTGCGATTGCTTCAATGATAGCTGCCGTCCTGAGCACGCAATTAGCATCTCGCCGCCCAGCAGTGGAAGCACTCCGTGATCTCTAGACACGGCACGACGAGCAGGCGATACCTGCTCTGTGTGAATCTGTAGCGTGCGTTGTGCTTACGGCGCATGCTACAGGGTGGCCGACGCTGCTCAGAAATTTCTGTGATTTGATTAAAAGGATACTTTGTCAATGCTAACATCTAGTTGGCATGAATATCATCGCCATTTTTGCAACGCAACCAGAAATTTGGTATGATGGCAGTACTTACTGGTGGACAAGTGCGCGATCAGAGAGAATCTCTACGAAAGCAGGGC
>WNEZ01009855.1_pt1 | contig 13459 bp, 14 predicted proteins | sample 5400521 | NCBI WGS metagenome assembly WNEZ01 (sample SAMN13153339, study PRJNA577476) | soil metagenome | isolation source: 120 cm saprolite under Douglas fir tree site 2 hole 1 replicate 1 | place: USA:California | collected 2015-04-18 | reverse complement strand
ACTGCTCACTTCTCTGACGCAGTCGCCAGCCAGCTTCGGCGCCTACACAAGCCTGCTGACCCAGCCGCGCGTTATGCAATTTGCATTGCGATACGAATTCTAACCGCTGAAGTGAGGCCTCGTCTGCTCCCGAGTGGGACAGCCATTTCTGGCTGTCCTATGCTACCTTTTCGCCCTGACATGAAGGTTGAATTGCAGGGTCGCGTCGCATTGGTCACCGGTGCCGCCAAGCGCATGGGCCGCGCCGTAGCGTTGCGGCTGGCGACAGAAGGCGCCGACGTCGTCATTCACTACAACCGATCCAAGTCCGAGGCTGACGCTGCAGTAGCCGAAATCGAGAAGCTGGGACGAAAAAGCGTCGCCCTACGAGCTGACCTCTGCAGCGTCGCGGAAATTAAGCGGCTGTTTCAACAAACCGCGGAGCGGTTCGGCTGTCTCGATATTCTCGTCAACAGCGCAGCGAATTTTCTTCCCGCGCAGCTTGCAGACACGACGGAAAAACTGTGGGACACCGCATTGGATACGAATCTGAAAGCGCCATTCTTCTGTGCACAGGCCGCGGCGCCGCTGCTGAAGCAAAGGCACGGCGTGATCATCAATTTCGCTGACGTCGGCGGCATCCTTCCTTGGCCCGGCTACATTCCGCACTGCGCGTCGAAAGCCGGCGTGATCATGCTGACGAAATGTTTGGCCAAGGCCCTCGCCCCGGAAGTCCGCGTCAACGCCATCGCCCCTGGCACGATCACCATGTCGGACGATCCCAGCGAATGGGAAGCCGACTTCATCCGCCGCGCGCCGTTGCATCGCACCGGCACACCCGACGACGTAGCCGACGCCGTCTCCTTCCTGATCCATTCGACTTTCATCACCGGTCATATTCTGGTCCTCGATGGCGGCCGCACGCTCTGAAACTCGCGGGACAATCCCTTCGTGCAGACTTTCGCGCCGCGGTGTATTCTATTGTGCTAATGGACAAAATAAGTTTTGACGTGATGCGGGAACAGCCATGCCACAGGCCAATCGAATGAACAGGGACCCATCGGACGTTATGAATAACGATACAACCGCCGTGAACGACGGAATCACTTTGAACAACGGCACCACTGACGATAATGCGACGCACATTCCGGTACCTCACGGACTCGATGACCTGGAAGTGCGGGAGTGGCTCGAATCGCTCGATTCCGTCCTGGAATCCAGCGGGTCTGAAGTCGCCACGGAAATCCTGGAGCGCCTGCGCGCTCACGCCACAGTTTCGGGCATCGATCTTCCGTTCACCGCCAACACGCCGTACGCCAACACCATTCCCGCTCGACTCGAGCCGCTTTTCCCCGGCAATCAAGAACTCGAGCGCCGCATCAAGAGCCTGATTCGCTGGAACGCGCTGGCCATGGTGGTGCGCGCCAATCGCGTGGAGCACAACATCGGCGGGCACATCTCGACGTACGCCAGCGCCGCCACGTTGTACGAAGTCGGCTTCAATCATTTCTTCCGCGCGCGCACTGACGAATTCGAAGGTGACACGGTTTACTTCCAGGGACACGCCGCGCCGGGCATCTACGCCCGCGCGTTTCTCGAAGGCCGCATCTCCGCACAAAAGCTGGAAAATTTTCGCCGCGAACTGAAGCCTGGCGGCGGCCTTTCTTCTTACCCGCACCCGTGGCTGATGCCTGATTTCTGGGAATTTCCCACGGTCTCGATGGGCTTGAGCCCGCTGATGGCCATTTATCAAGCGCGCTTTGCGCGTTACCTGGAAGATCGCGGCCTCAAGCCCGCGACCGACGCCAAAGTCTGGGCCTTCCTCGGTGATGGCGAAACCGACGAGCCGGAATCCCTCGGCGCGATCACCCTGGCTTCGCGCGAGAGGCTGGACAACTTGATTTTCGTTGTCAACTGCAACCTGCAGCGCCTGGACGGTCCGGTGCGTGGCAACGGGCAGATCATTCAGGAGCTGGAGTCGGCATTTCGCGGCGCGGGCTGGAACGTCATCAAAGTGCTCTGGGGCAGCGAGTGGGATCCCATACTGGAGCGAGACACGGAGGGCTTGCTGGTCAAGCGCATGGGCGAGCTGGTGGATGGCGAATACCAGAAGCTGGTGGTGGAGTCCGGCGCGTACGTGCGGCAGCATTTCTTCGGCAGCGATCCGCGGCTGCTGCAGTTGGTCGAGCCGCTTCCCGACGAGGCGCTACGCCGCTTGCGTCTCGGCGGGCACGATCCGCGCAAGGTCTACGCCGCGTACAAAGCCGCCGTCGAGCACAAGGGGCGCCCGACGGTCATTCTCGCGCGCACCATCAAAGGCTATGGCCTGGGCGAAGCCGGCGAAGGCAAGAACGTCACGCACCAGCAGAAAAAACTGAACGAAGAAGAGTTGCAGGAATTTCGTTCTCGTTTCGGCATTCCCCTGAACGATCAAGACTGTATCGAGGTGCCATTCTATCGCCCCGCCGAAGACAGCGTGGAAATCCAATATTTGCGCGCGCGCCGCGAGGCGCTCGGCGGCTACGTCCCCCAGCGCAGCGTCCGCTCGCAGCCTTTAGTGGCCGATCACGACGAGCTCTTCAACGAATTTTACGAGGGCAGCGAGGGCAGGGAAGTCTCCACCACCATGGCCTATGTGGGCATGCTCCGCAAAATGCTGCGCGATCCGGAGATGGGCAAGCTGATCGTGCCCATTGTGCCCGACGAAGCGCGCACGTTCGGCATGGAGTCGCTCTTTCGCACCGTGGGCATTTACTCCAGCTCCGGCCAGCGCTATCAGCCGGTCGACGTCAACACGCTGCTGTATTACAAGGAAGCCAAGGATGGCCAGATTCTCGAGGAGGGAATTACCGAAGCTGGGTCCATGGCTTCGTTCATCGCCGCAGGAACCGCGTACGCCACGCACGGCATCAACACCATTCCGTTCTTCATTTACTACTCGATGTTCGGTTTTCAGCGCATCGCCGACTTCATTTGGGCCGCGGCAGACTCGCGCACCCGCGGCTTCTTGCTCGGCGGCACCGCCGGCCGCACCACGCTTTCGGGCGAAGGCTTGCAACACCAGGACGGCAATAGCCATGTGCTCGCGTTGCCGGTCCCAAATCTTCGCGCTTACGACCCGGCGTTCGCCTACGAAATCGCGGTCATTATCCAGGACGGCATTCGCCGCATGTATAAAGACGGTGAAAGTACTTTTTACTACATTACGTTGATGAACGAACCCTACGCCATGCCGGCGATGCCCGGCGAAGTGAAGGATGGCATCTTGCGCGGCATGTACAAGTTCCGCGCAAGCGAAAACAAAAAATCCAAGCTGCGTGCGCAACTTTTCGGCAGCGGTTCGATTTTGCGCGAAGCGTTGCAAGCGCAGGATATTCTCGAGCAAAAGTACGGCGTGGCCGCGGACGTGTGGAGCGTCACCAGCTACAAAGCGCTATACACCGATGCGATTGAGACCGAGCGCTGGAACCGCTTGCATTCCGGCGAACCGCCGCGCGTTCCATATGTCACGCAATCACTCGCCGACGCGCCCGGTGCGCTGGTGGCCGCCACCGACTACCTCAAGACGCTGCCCAGCATGGTCAGCAAGTGGATGCCTCGCCGCCTCGCCGCGCTGGGCACCGACGGCTTCGGCCGCAGCGAAGGGCGCCAGGCTTTGCGCAATTTCTTCGAAGTCGACGCGCGCTTCATCGCGCTAGCCGCGCTGCACGAATTGCAGCAAGACGGCAAGATCGAGCCCGGCGTCGTGACCAAAGCCATCAAGGATCTCGGCATCGACCCCGAAAAACCCAACCCGGTTACTTCGTAATTTCTGCTTTGTGATGGCCTCCGGATGATACGTTTTCGTGGCCCGAACTCTTACTTCCGAGTCAGGGCCTCATTGGGTTTGATTCTTCCCGTCGCCAGATTTGCCACCAATTCCGCATTCGCCGCCAGGAAATCGTATTGCGCCAAATCCTTAGGCAAGACCCACGCGACCTGCTCGAAGGACCTCGGCGTAATCTCTGGCTCCACAAACGTTGCAGCAAAAAATCGAATCTCGAGCTCCTCGGCAGAAACGCCGTAACGATGCCGCACGCGCCCAATCTCCAGGCATTTCGCCAGCGTGACGCCCAGCTCCTCGCGCAATTCGCGCGCCAAAGCCGCTTCCGCATCCTCTCCTTCTCGCACTTTCCCCCCCGGGAACTCCCACTTCAATGGCGAAGTGTCATTCTTGCGCCGCTGCCCAATCAGCAGTCGCCGGTCCTCCCTCTCGATCACCGCCGCCACAACGGTCCTCATCTCTCTTCTCGGTGTCCCTTTGTGCTCCTAACTCAGCGAACTCTGTGTTAAATCCCTTTGCTTCTTGCCCTGATGCAGCACCTTCGACAATTCTCGCGCTCCCTTCATCAGCGGCGGCCCCGGCGTATTCAACAACTCATCTCGCACGACAAATACGCGCCGCTCCCGTATTGCCGGCACATCCCTCCACGTCGTTACTTTGTACGCTTGCGCTGGCTCCGCTTTTTCCCCGGTCGCCGCCCACGCCAGCACGATGACCTCCGGCCTTGCCTCCGCCACCCGCTCGTCACTCACCTTCTCTCCTGCGGGGACAACCATCTCTCCTCCCGCAATCTCTACCAGCTCCGCCACCCAGGGCGGCGAGCTAATTCTCGGGTTCGGCCAAGCCTCGCAATACGCGCGCGGCCGTCGCTTCAATCGCTTCGCTTTGCGTCCAATCGCTGCGAATTCCCGTTTCATTTCTTGCACGAGTGCTTCCGCCGATTTCGCCTGTCCCGTAATCCCTCCCAGCAGCCGAATATCCCCATACACATCCGCTAGCGATCGCGGATTCATAGCCAAAAAGCCGAAGCGCTGCTCCAGCAACTTGGCGACCGTCTCCTGCTTGTACGGCACGGACCCAATCACCAGCGTAGGCCGCAACGCCGTGATATCGGCGACCGACTCCATGTGCCAGCACCACTTCGTCACGCCCACAAGCAGCTTCTTCGCTCCAATCGCACACAAAATCGACGTCGCGCTAGGCGCCAGCGACACGATTCTCAGACATGCGTCGTGATTCCTTCCCGTCACACGAAAAGCTTAGCAGACGTTGAGGAGTATTCCGCGAGCGCGTGTAGCGACCGCAGACCATCGCCCGGCGTTTCATTGGGAATTCGCGCGATTGACTTCGCTGCACCGCTGTGTTGCACTCACCCGCATTCCATCGCGAGGTGAACTATGCGCCGCACCGTGTTAGCACCCGTCCTGCTGTCGGTCATCGCCGGGACGTTTCTCGCCGCGCCCCAGGGCGCGCAGGATGCCGCTTCGCAGACCGTCCGCTACACAGCCACGATCGAGACCGTGAAATATGTGTATGGCCCAGCGCCGCCCGTAGCGCGGCTGAAGCCCGGAAATATTCTCGAAGCCAATTCCCTGGACTGTTTTGGCAACGCGCTGCAAAAGCCCGGCGATTCGTTCTCACTCGTGAAAGGCGACAATCCGCTCACCGGACCGTTCTTCATCGAAGGCGCGGAGCCCGGCGACACGCTTGTCGTACACATTCTCGATCTGCAAGTCGACAGCAACCAGGGCATTGGCGCGTTCTCGCCGGGCTTCGGCGCCGCCAACTCCACGCACTACACTCCCGTCCTGGAAGCGAAGTCGCTGCCGGAAAAAATGTGGTTCTATCCCATCGACCACGAGAAAAACACCGCGACGTTTCAAGCGCTCGATTCGAACTTCAAAGTGAAATTTCCGCTACATCCGTTTCTCGGCTGCATCGGCGTCTGCCCCGCCAACGGCGAAGCCCGGAGCTCCATCGTCCCCGCGGAGTTCGGCGGCAACATGGACGCGCCGGAGGTTTCCGTGGGCAACACCTTATATTTGCCGGTGAATGTTCCCGGCGCGCTGCTTTATTTTGGCGATGGTCACGCCGCCATGGGCGAGGGCGAAGTCGCCGGCAGTGCTGTGGAGGTGCCCATGCGCGAACGCCTGAAAGTGGACGTCATCAAGGGCAAGCGCATCGACTGGCCGCGCTTCGAAAATGAAAATGAAATCATGACTGCGGGAATTTATCGCCCGGTAGATGATGCCGCGCGTATCGCCGTCACGGAGTTAGTGCACTGGATCCACGCCGATTACGGCCTGTCTGAACTCGACGCCTACGAACTGCTCTCCAAAGTCGGCAAACTCCACCTGACCGAAATGGTGGACCCGAATTACGTGGTCATCGCCGGCGTCTACAAGAAGTACTTGCCGCCGAAAAAGTAGCCGTCCGGAAAGCAGCCACGCCGCACAGCCATTTCTGGCCGTCGGTCCGCCAGCTTAGCCTTCGGGCCTACGTTGCGTGCATCTCGCGGGCTTGCGATACTTTCGCTGATGTTCAGCGACGCCGTACTCGATCACTTTCGCAATCCGCGCAACGCCGGCGAACTTCCCGGCGCAGACGCCAGCGTTGAAGTCAGCAACCCGGTTTGTGGTGATGTCCTTCAGCTCGCCGCGCGCGTCGAAGATGGCCGCATCGCCGAGGCGCGTTTTCTGTGCCGTGGGTGCACCACTTCCATCGCGTGCGCTTCGCTGCTTACCGAGCAACTGCACGGCCGGACCCTCACCGAAGCGCGTTCTCTGACGGCACAAGCGCTTGCGGAAGCGCTTGGCGGGCTTCCTCCGGCCACATTGCACGGCGCGGAACTAGCCGCCGCTGCCGTGCAAACGCTGCTGCGAAAAATCTCGGCCAAGCACGCTTAGCTACACAGCCGATGCCGCTGTTTCCTAGTCGGCCCCGCCGGTTGCACGCTGCAATGTTTCCGGATCGTTCAGATTCAGAACGCAGCCTTCCTCATTTGTGGGCACTTCGAGAACTTCCTCAGCGTGCGCCCACACCACCGCGCGCGCGCCTTTTTCCATCGGCGCTTGCAATAACTCGTCGTAAAGCGAAGCGGGAAAAATCACCGGATGCCCGCGGCGTCCTTCGTACACTGGCAGCACAATGTTCGCGTGCGTCACGTAGAACTGCTCGATCAGTTCGTTGACCAAATCAACGCTGATCAGCGGATGATCGATCAAGCAAATGAGCAAGCCGTCGGTGCCCGCGGGCAAACTGCGAATGGCGGCGTGAATCGAGCTGAGCTGGCCTCGTTCCCATTCGTCATTGATGACGATTTCATCCGCTGACAGGTCAATGCTCTTGGCGATGGACTCGGCATGCGCGCCGAGCACCACGCGCCGCTCGCCGATTTGTGGGTGCACCGTAACTTCCAGTAGGTGCTCGAGGAACGGACGGCCTTGATACGGCAGCAAGGCTTTGGGCGAACCCATGCGGCTGGAGGAGCCGCCCGAAAGGATCACGGCGGCCAACATATTTTTCTCAGCGAGCGCCCACCGCCGGGCGCGCCTCCGTGTTCATTTTTTTGTGCGCGGCGGATTCCGCGTTACGGCGCACGGCAATCAACTCCGCGACGATGCTGATGGCAATCTCCTCCGGCGACAGCGCGCCGATCTCGAGTCCCATGGGCGCAAACACGCGCTCGAATTCTTCCGGCCGATAGCCCTCTTTTCCAAGCGCTTTGTAGACCGACAGCACCTTGCGCTTGCTGCCGATCATCCCGACGTAGCGCGCCGGAGTGCGCACCGCCCAGGCCAACACGCGCATGTCTTCCTTGTGGCCGCGCGTGACGATCACCAGATACGTCGACCCGTTGGGCTGAATTTTCGCGAAGGCCTCGTCGTAGCTGGTGAAGACGTCCTGCGCCATTGGAAAGCGCTGCACATTCGCGAACGCTTCGCGATCGTCCACCACGCCGACGGCAAAGCCCGCCGAGCTGGCCGCTTTGGCCATGGCCATGGAGACGTGGCCGCCGCCGAAAAGATACACGATGGGCTGCGGCAGAATCGGCTCCACAAAAATTTCCACCGTGCCGCCGCAGATCAAGCCGTTGTCGTAGGTGGCCTCGTTATTGAGATTGAAGACCATCTTGCGCGGCGATTCTTTGTGCATCACTTCCTTGGCCGCGGCCCACACATCCGCTTCTACGCAGCCGCCTCCGACGGTACCGACCAGCGAACCGTCTTCGCGCACCAGCATGCGCGAGCTTTCGTAGCTGGGGATCGAGCCGTTGGTGTGCACGATGGTGGCCAGCGCGCCGCGCTGGCCTGCCCGCCGCATCTTCACAATCTCTTCAAACAGATCCATGGGTTTCTCTGCAATTTACGCTACGCCGCGCGGTAGCGGGTGTCAATGTGCCGGTGCCCGGGAGAAGTCAGCCTCTATAGTGGTTGGAACCCCGCCTAAGGTCGGAGCGGATTGACTTCGTCTGAGTGGCCGATAGAATTACCATCCATCGCGGCCTCTGGCTCCGGACCCGATCCTCGCGTCATTGCATTCAAAGGAGCAGTCAGGGTTATTGGGGGGATGGAGTGATCGACGAACTCTATGACCTCATCGGTGGTCGGCCCACTGTGCAGGCCGCGACGGAGTCTTTTTACAAGAGAGTCTTCGCGGACGAGACGCTCCGGCCGTTTTTCAGAAGCACGGAAATGGCACAGCTACGTGCCCGGCAGAGTATGTTCCTCTCCATGCTCCTTGGAGGGCGCATCGTTTATACCGGCGCCGACATCGCCACCGCTCACGCGAGCGCGCGGAAACAAGGGCTGAACGATGGACATTTCGACAGGTTCCTCCGGCATTTTCGTGAAGCGCTGATGGAAGTGGGCGTGGAGACGGACAAAGCAGATAACGTGCTTAGACTTCTGGAAAGTAAGCGCCGCGCAGTGCTGAATCCTTAGGTCCTCGCCGGCTCACCGGTTTCTACCACGGCTGCACCCGCGCGTGCCATGCTCCTACACGGCTAACCTGGTTTGCACTGGGCGAGAATCAGGGTGATGTCGTCGTGCTGTTCGTGGGGGCTGAAGCGCGCGACGTCGTCGACGATAGAGGTGAGAGCGGCGCGCGGCGAAAGGGCGCGGTGGCGCTGTAGCGCTTCGAGCAGGCGCGACTCGCCGAATTCGTCGCCCGCGGCGTCGAAGGATTCGGTGATGCCGTCGGTATAGAGCGCGAGCGTATCGCCAGGCGCGAGTTGGCATTCGCCGAGCTCGCAATCCCACTTCTTGAAAATACCGAGAACCGTCGCCGTAGAATCGAGGTGCTCGACGCAACTGTCGGCGCGGAGAAGAAGAGCAGGCAGGTGGCCGCAATTGGCATAGCGCAAGAGGCGCGTGGTGTCGTCGTAGTCGGCGAAGAAAAGAGTCGCGAAGGCACCGTCCGTGGTGTTTTCGCAAAAGAGCTGATTCACAGAGCGCAAGAGATGGTCGGGTTTCTGTTGAGCGATGGCGCAGAGGCTGCGGAGATTCGCTTGCAGGTTGGCCATTAGGAGCGCGGCGGCAATTCCTTTGCCGGAGATGTCTGCGATGACGAAGCCAAGGCGGTTTTCGCCGAGAGCGAGGAAGTCGTAATAGTCGCCGCCGACCTGACGCGCCTGGATGCAGACCCCGGCGTATTCCAGAGTGCTGAGAGGTGGCAGGGTTTGCGGGAAGAGCCGCGATTGCACGTGCTTGGCGATTTCGAGCTCGTGCGCGGCGCGGCGGTCGGCTTCCTGCTTTGCAGCGATGACGCGGCGTTGCGCTTCCATGGCGTGGGTCAACTCGTCAAAACTGACAAGCGAGAAGGAGTTGCCGTCGACGTCGCGGAACCGCGCGAAGACCCCGCCCCAGATTGACGTCTCTCCACCGAGGAGCATTCCAGTCGAGCCGGAGGCTGGGGCGGACGCGCTGCACGCCGCGTCGGGCGCGGCCGGGTCACGGTAGGCCGCGGCCGCCGCGGCCTGGGCTAGCGACTGGTAGCGGATGCGCTTGAGGCGCGGCGGAGTTGAAAAGCGCACGCCGCGCTTGGACCATTCGAGGAACTTGGAGGTGACGTCCTCGGTGACGAACACAACGTTCGTGGAGCGGCCGATGAGCTTGTATTGCTCGGAGTTGGGCTTGGGAGTGACTAGCGACAGGATGGCGGAGCCGTCGGGCGGGGCCACCGCGACCCAGCGATCACCAGATTGCAGGCGCGTGTCGTAGGCTACGTGGAAGCCAAGCTGGTCGACGAAAAAGCGCAGACTGCGGTCCTGGTTGCGCACGAAGACATTGACGCAATGAAGGCGCAGGTGCAGGGAAGGTGGACGTGGGGAGGGGAAGCCGCTCATTGCGGGATTATAAGGCGGAATGCATGCGGAGTGGCACGCGGGCGCGCCCGCACAGCCAAGTGTCTCCTTGTTACCGAAGGCGCTGATTGTTTCGGGCGTAAGCGTGTGCGAAAATAGAGAAGACGAGGAAATATGAGCACATCGTTGGGCAAGCATGTCACGCTGACCAAGCCGGATGACTTCGGCAAATTGCTGGAAGATGAAGGGATCATCTTCACCACGCTGGATAAGGCCGTGAATTGGGCGCGCAAGAGCTCGATTTGGCCGCTGGGATTCGGCCTGGCATGCTGCGCCATTGAAATGATGTCCATGGCGGCGGCGCGCTTTGACGTCGCGCGCTTTGGCGCGGAAGTGTTTCGTCCCTCGCCGCGGCAAGCGGATTTGATGATTGTCGCCGGGCGGCTTTCGCAAAAGATGGCGCCGGTGGTGCGCCAGCTTTACGATCAAATGCCGGAGCCGAAGTGGGTGATTTCCATGGGCGCGTGCGCGACTTCCGGCGGTGTCTTCAACAATTACGCCATCGTGCAGGGATGCAACCAGGTGATTCCCGTGGATGTGTATGTGCCGGGCTGCCCGCCGCGGCCGGAGGCCCTGCTGTATTCGATTTTGCAGTTGCAGAAGAAGATTGATAGCGAGAAGGGCTCGTTCAAGCGCGCTCTGAATCTGGCGTAAGCTCCTCAAACGAGGATGAGGATTTATGCAGGTAAGGTTTAAGCCTGAGACAGAATCGCGGCTGAACGAACTGGCAGCGAAGACCGGCAGGTCCCCAGCCGATCTGATCGAAGACGCCATGGCTGGATATCTGGCGGAAGTGGCGGAAACACGCAACATGCTTGCGACTCGCTATGATGATATGAAAAGTGGTCGCGTGAAACCGATTGACGGTGAGGAGGCCTTTTCACGCCTCGCCAGCAACGGGAAAACCTCCCAATCAGCGAAGTGCAATTAGGCGTTCGACTGTTATTCCTGCCTCATTGAGGATCGTCCGAAGGGTTCCGGCTCGCAAATTTCGGTGGTTCGGAACCACCACGCGAGCGAATGGTGATTCTCGCCGTAGGACCATGTGACTGCCTTGCTGACGTTGAAAAACGAATCCGACCTTGGAGAGGATTTTGACCAGTTCCTTTCCAGAGAGGTCGGTGGGGAGTTTTGTCATCGATCGAGGGCGTTTATTTCAACGAAAGCGCGCTCATCTTCCACGGGAACGTTTTCCCCGGCGGCTCGGACGTCCTCTAGGTAAACTTCGATTGCTTCCTCAATATTCTTCAGCGCTTCTTCGCGCGTATCGCCCTGGGAAACGCAGCCAGGGAGAACGGGAACCGTCACCACGTAGCCGCCGTCCTGTTCCTTTTGGAGAATCACGGTGTAGCGCATAAACGTCCTCTTTGTGAGCAATGATAACTCGCTGCGACACTTGACGGTTAGACTTTTAGCACGACCTTGCCGAATTGCTGGCCGGATTCGAGATAGGCGTGGGCGGCGGCAGCCTCGGCTAACGGAAAGACGCGGTCGACTACCGGTTTCAGGCGACCCGCGGCGACCAGCTTCATGATGGTGTGCAGCTCGCTTTTCACTCCCATGTACGAGCCGAGCAACGAAAGCTGGCGGCTGAAAAGAAATCGCAAATCGATTTTGGCATCGTAGCCCGTGGTGTTGCCGCAGGTCACCAGGCGGCCGGCGAGCGCCAGGCTGGCGAGGCTCTCCTCCCAGGTGGCGGTACCGACGTGCTCGAAGACCACGTCGACGCCGCGCTTATTGGTGATGCGGCGAACTTCGTCGCGAATTTTTTGCGATTTGTGATTGATTACGTAATCAGCTCCGAGTTCGCGGGCTTTTGCCAGTTTTTCGTCGGACCCCGCTGTGGCAATCACGCGCGCGCCGAAGAATTTCGCGATTTGGATCGCGGCGCTGCCCACTCCGCTGCCCGCGCCGAGCACCAGCACGTCTTCGCCAGGCTGAAGCTGGGCGCGGGCGATCAGCATGTGCCAAGCGGTTTGGAACACGAGCGGGACGGCGGCGGCTTGCTCGAACGAAAGATTTTCGGGATAGGGCAGGCAGTTCACTTCAGGGACGCGGACGAATTCAGCGCAGCCGCCGTCAATCATGTAACCGAGGTTGGTCGCCTGGCGGCAGCAGTTGTCGAGGCCAGCAACGCATGCTGGGCATTTGCCGCAGCTAACTAACGGTGCGAGAACAACTTTTTGGCCGACCCGAACGGTGGTAACTTCGGAGCCGATTTTTGCGACTTCTCCGGCGACGTCGCTGCCGGGAATGTGCGGCAGAGGAATGGGGACGTTGGGCAGACCGCGCCGCACCCAGAGATCGAGATGATTCAAGGCGCAGGCGCGCACGCGGACGAGCACTTCGTTGGGGCGGGGCTCGGGGTCGGTAACGTCAGTGAATTGCAGGACTTCGGGTCCGCCGTGTTGGTGGAAGAGGATGGCTTTCACGTGTGGCTCCGGTTTGGAGTTCGGTTGGGAGTTTAGCGGGGGAGGGATTTTGTGTCCATGTATGCGATGCTGAGGCGAGATGCAAGATTTCTACTGGCTAGTCTAAAGATTCGCCACTACATTTTGCTTGTCGTGGCGGGATTGCTCGTGCCGAACTCGGAGGCGGGACAAGTGCGCCCGCCGAAGGGGTACACACTTGTTTGGAGCGATGAGTTCAAGGGGGAAAACGGTTCGCTGCCCGATACTTCAAAGTGGACGTACGACATCGGCGGAAACGGTTGGGGGAATCACGAACTGGAGTACTACACCAATCGCCCAGAGAATGCGCGCATCGAGCGCGGCAAGTTGGTGATCACCGCGCGCGCCGAGACCTACACGGGACCGGACGGCAAGAGCTTCAGTTACACATCGGCGCGTTTGAAGACGCAGGGCCTGTTCTCGCAGGCCTACGGGCGCTTCGAGGCGCGCATCAAGCTCCCGGCGGGGCAGGGAATTTGGCCGGCGTTCTGGATGCTTGGTGACAATATCGCCGCGGATGGCTGGCCGAAATGCGGCGAGATCGACATCATGGAAAACATCGGCAAGGAACCGGGGATTAATCACGGCTCGCTGCACGGGCCAAGCTCCACAAATCCCACCAGCGATTTGACGAAGACGATCGCGCTGCCGAACGGCAAGCGCTTGTCCAACAATTTTCATCTTTATGCCGTGGAGTGGGAACCAGGCGTCGTGCGTTTCTATCTGGATTCGAACTTGTACGCCACGTTTACCAGCGTGCAATGGCCAGCGGGCGGCGCCTGGGTGTTCGACCATCCGTTTTTTATTATTTTGAATGTCGCCGTCGGCGGCGATTGGCCGGGC